>Ga0268299_1003805_pt1 | contig 13045 bp, 9 predicted proteins | sample NOBtaG_FD_193484 | JGI IMG/M metagenome (GOLD analysis project Ga0268299, IMG submission 193484) | Activated sludge microbial communities from bioreactor in Nijmegen, Gelderland, Netherland - NOB reactor | ecosystem: Engineered > Bioreactor > Aerobic > Activated sludge | place: Netherlands...
TATTGCAATCTGCAACATCAACGTAGATTTTCCAATTCCAGGTTCTCCACCAAATAATATTAATGAGCCAGGCACAATTCCGCCTCCCAATACACGAGCTAACTCTTTATCATATACAGGAATGCGATGCTGTTCCGATAAATTAATTTCATTCACCAATTGTGGCTTTGCTGAACGTTGAGTGCTTGTGCTTGCAATGCCAGGTGTTTTTGAATCTCCTTTTGATACAACCTCTTCAACATAGGTATTCCATTCATTACATGAAGGACATTTACCAATCCACTTCCCAGATTGAGCTCCACAATTTTGACAGAAATAGGTTGTTTTAACTTTAGCCATAATTACCACACGAAAGTAAAAAAACTTAGGATTGATTTTCTATTTGTTGATAAACAAATAGATATTGTTTTTAATTATCAATATCTGTTCAAGCTAATTGAGAAGCGTTGATAATCAAAACAAATTTTTTATTCGTTTATTTTTAATTTGTTGATTGCCTTGAGTGGACCTGGGCAATGTTCGGAATGGCAACTAACACAAGCTGTGATAACAGCATTGTAATTTTTAGTCAATTCCTCTTTAGGTGATTCAAACAAAATTTTCATATTGTTTATGTAATTGCTTGCAAAACCATCAAATGAAGCTTTTTTAGTTTCAGAATCAGTTGGCTGAGCAGTATGAATTTTCATAAACTCTTCAGGAAATTCTTTTGGCAGATTTCCTTGTTTAATCATTTCTTTTAAGCTTTCTGAAGTGTGCATCATTTTGCGCATTAGCAATGCTAATTCACTATCGCCATTCGGATTTAGTGGTTTTGCACACTCTTCTTTTTTATCGGATTGTTCATTCTGAGATTTATCACTGTTGCTGGAACAATTTGCCAGCAACAGGATAAACACAGTTAATACTAAAAAAACGCTTATTTTATTTTTTAATGATAACACCATTCGCTTCAAATGAAATACTTACTTCAGGTTCTGTAATTTTTGCAATTTCTTCTTTGGATTTTCCAGCATCCTCTGCATAGTGTTGTAATTGTGCTACAGGAATTGTATCAGCATACGCCCAGCCTTCAATAAATACAGTTTTTCCAGCTGCATCTTTAGGCATAAAAAAAGCATAATCTTTAAATTTTACGCGCATTGTTTTTTCGTTGCCAATAGCTAAATTCATCCAACATCCTTTTTTCTGACACACTTCTTCAATGGTTGTTGTTAATTTCACTTGTAATGAATCTTTACCAGCTAACTGTCCCATTAATTGATCTGCTGCAATAGCGCCATCCATAGTGATGCTATCACCAAAATACATTAAAGTTGTATCAACAGATGCTACTTCTTTTGCTTCTTCATGGTTTCCACAAGAAGATAATAATAAAGTGCTTACGAAGGTAAACAGTACTATTTTTTTCATTTGATTTGATTTAAATTATTTGTGCAAAGTAAATTCTTTTTCAGGAACAAACACTGATAAATCTCATTCTTTCAATAATTTTTCTACAAATAATGTAGTCTGTTCCACAAATTTTGTGTGTGCATCACCTGTTGCTGGGCCATTAAATCCAGTGTAAATTTTACGTACCACTCCTTTTTTATCGATGTAAATGGTAGTAGGAAAAGCCATTACTGCATTAAGCATCGGTAAAGCTTCCGATGCTTGGTCTTTACCTGTTTTCATGGTAATTAAAAAATCATAATTGGCATTGAAACGCTTTTTTGAACGCCCTACATTACTAACGGCTTTTGCAAAATCATCGGTACGTTCAAAAGCCAAGGCAATTACTTCTAATCCCTGTGCTTTGTATTTTTCATAGAATGGCGCTAAAAATTTTGTTTCATCCATGCAATTCGGACACCATGTGCCCATCAACTGAACTATCACTACTTTGTTTTTATACTTTGCATCTTTTAATGAAACCAATTTGCCTTCAGTATTTTTAAAACTAAAATCTACTTTTGTAAAACCAGGTTTTAAAAATGTAAGTGAATCGGGATTACGCAATTCAAATTTATCATTACGTACTGCCACCCAAGGCTCGTGCCAATGTGAACCCGAATAAAAATGTCCGTCCACAATGCTATCACCTTTTACTTTTCCGGTAAATAAAAAAGCATGTGAACCATCAAAGCAGGAAAGTGTGAACGTTTTTTGTTGTAGATTTTTTTCTCCTTCTAAAAATCGATAATCGCCTGTTTCAGTTAAAAATGTTCCATTTATTATTTGATCATTCACCTCATCAAATAAACCAATTGCGATAGTACTGTCTTTTATACCGGGACTAAAAATAGTTTTCCATTTGCTCAATGGACTATTGCCAAAAATAAATTTAATCTTACTCAAATCATTATTGGGGGGCAAATATTGCTTTGAGGACCAAACTGCTTTTAACGGAATTACATTTTTCGTTTTACGTGCATAATTTATCCAATTGCCTTTCATTAATGTATCGCCAATCATCTGCACTCTAAATTCAGAATCAAAAACAGGCATTTTGATGAAAACAGAATCTCCAAAAAACTTTATTTCATCCACCACTATTCGTTCATCGGCATTAATTATTTCTATACTTAATGCTTTTACTTGAAAAACAAATGGCAGTTGAGTAGAATCATTTAATTGCAAAAAACCTTTCCATGCACCGGTTTTAATATTTGCATCTTGAGCAAAAGAACTTACAAAAAACAAAAGCGAAACAACTATTGTTGTTCCGCTTTTAAATATTTTATTGCAATTATTCATTAAATATTAAAATTAATACCTTGTGCTAAAGGCAAACTTGTGCCATAGTTAATGGTATTTGTTTGTCTGCGCATATATGCTTTCCAAGCATCAGAACCAGATTCACGTCCGCCACCTGTTTCTTTTTCGCCACCAAATGCACCACCAATTTCGGCACCCGAAGTTCCAATGTTTACATTTGCAATTCCGCAATCAGACCCTGCATGCGATAAGAACAATTCCATTTCACGCATATTGTTTGTAAAAATAGAAGATGACAATCCTTGAGGAACACCGTTTTGCATAGCAATTGCTTCTTCAATGGTTTTGTATTTCATCACATACAATATTGGAGCAAATGTTTCTTCTTGTACAATATGAAATTCATTTTTTGCTTCTATCACACATGGTTTTACATAACATCCACTTTCGTATCCATCTCCATCTAACACACCACCTTCAACAAGCACTTTTCCTCCTTCTTGTTTCGCTTTTTCAATTGCATTTAAATAATCTTGCACAGCACCTTTATCAATAAGTGGCCCCACATGATTTGCAGCATCTAATGGATTTCCAATTTTTAATTGTGTGTATGCATTTTTAATTACATCTATTGTTTTATTGTAAACACTTTCGTGAATAATTAATCTTCGAGTTGAAGTACAACGCTGACCTGCAGTTCCAACAGCACCAAATACAGCTCCTACTAATACCATACTTAAATCAGCGTGTTCAGAAACAATGATTGCATTGTTACCACCTAACTCCAAAATAGTATTACCAAAACGTTCTGCAACTGTTTTTGATACATGACGGCCAATACGAGTTGAACCGGTAAATGAAACCAAAGGAATACGTTTATCATTGTTAATCAAATCACCTGATTCATTCCCAATCACTAAACAACTAACTCCTTCAGGAACATTATTACGTTTTAAAACATCTCCAATAATATTTTGACAAGCTACTGCACATAAAGGTGTTTTTGAACTTGGTTTCCAAATACACACATCACCACAAACCCAAGCCAACATAGAGTTCCAACTCCATACAGCCACCGGAAAATTAAATGCAGAAATAATTCCTACTACTCCAAACGGATGCCATTGCTCATACATACGGTGCATAGGGCGTTCGCTATGCATTGTTAAACCATATAACTGACGAGATAAACCAACTGCAAAATCACAGATGTCGATCATCTCTTGTACTTCTCCTAAACCTTCTTGTAAACTTTTTCCCATTTCATAAGAAACAAGCTTTCCTAAAGGCTCTTTGTATTTACGTAATTCATCACCCATCTGACGAACTATTTCTCCACGTTTTGGAGCTGGCATTAAACGCCAAACTTTGAATGCTTCTTCAGCAGTTTTCATAACTGCTACATAGTCTTCAGCAGTTGCAGCATTTATGCTACCAATAAGTTTTCCATCAACTGGTGAATACGAGTCGATTTTTTTACCTTTTGTAATTGTATGTTTTAATCCAGTGCTTGCACCGTAATTATTTTCTTTTAATCCTAATTGCTTTAGAACTTCTTCTATCCCGAAAGCATTTGCAGTTAATGTTGCTGACATATTTTTTAATTTTAATTGTTGGGGACACAAATTTACATAATTTCAAGGAGATTGTTTGTGATAAAAGTCCTTGATTATTTGTTTTAAAAATTAAAAAGGGAGAAAAATATCTCCCTTTTTAAAACCACTTTTTAAAGTGAATTTTATTTTGAATTTACTAATTGTAAATATCCTTTCTCTGTAATCTCTTTCCCATCACTTCCTTGTGCTTTAATGATATAATAATAAGCTCCATCTTCGGCAGCATTTCCATTAATTTTACCATCCCAACCAAGTGTTGAAGAAGGGGTTCCGCTCCATGTTGCTATTTTTTTACCCCAACGATTATAAATTTCACCTTCAATTTTTGATACGCCATTTGCACGAACAAAGAAAATATCATTAACTCCATCGCCATTTGGTGTAAATACGTTTGGTACTTCTAACACAATTTCATCGAATACAAAAATGGTGAATGTTGCAGTATCAGCACAAGTTGGATCATTGTTGTAAGCAACTAATAATACAGTATACTGACCTTCTTGTCCGTATGTTGTACTAGGATTAGTTAAAGTTGAAAAAGAGCCATTTCCAAAATCCCAACTATAGTCTGTTGCACCTGTAGTTGTATTAGTAAAGTTCACTAACAAAGGATGAACACCTGAAGGAGGTGTTGCTGTAAAAGAAGCATTTACTCCTAATACTTGGTTAACTGTTACATTTTGAGTTGCAGCACATCCGCTTGCATCAGTAACAGTAATCGTATAATTTCCTGCTAATAAATTCGTGAATGTATTCGCACTTTGTGAAGCACCGCCATTTAATGAATAAGTGAAAGGAGGATTACCACCAGTGATTGCACCTGTAGTAATAGAACCATTATTGCTTCCACAAGTTTCAGCAACAACAGTAGAATTTCCAATGCTCAATGCATTAATCACATTGATTGTAACGGTAGCTGTAGCTGTACAACCTAAAGCAGTTGAAACGGTAACAGTGTATGTTGTAGTACTAGTTGGAGATGCAGTTGGATTTGCAGAAGTTGCACTGCTCAATCCTGCTGAAGGGCTCCAAGAATATGTACCACCACCTGTTGCGTTTAACTGTGTTGAATTACCAGCACAAATACTCGAATTAGAAGTGCTTGCTGAAGCTACTGGAACAGGGTTTACTGTTACTGTTACTTGTGAGGTTGCTGAGCAAATACTACTTGTAACAGTAACGGTATATGTTGTTGTTGTTGTAGGAGAAGCCACAGGGTTAGCAATTGAAGAATTGCTTAAGCTTGAAGATGGCGACCATGAAAAAGTTCCTGACCCATTTGTAGTTGCATTTAATGTTGTGCTTTGCCCTTCGCAAATGCTTGTATTATTCCCTGCATTTGCGGCTGGAACAGGCTGAACAATAACACTAACCGTATCAGTATTTGTACAACCATTTAATCCTGTTCCTACAACGGTGTATAAGGTTGTAGAAGTAGCAGAAGAAATAGGCGTAGCAATATTTGGATTATTTAACGACCCTGCTGGTGTCCAAACATAACTATTAGCGCCAGTAACAGAAAGGTTAGCTGTAGATCCAGAACAAATCAATAATGTTGCTCCTGCATCTACAAGTGGCAATGAATTAACTGTGATTGTAATTGTAGTTGTGTCAGCACATCCTGAAGCAGCATCATTACCAATTACGGTGTATGTTGTTGTTGTTGTTGGGTTAGCAATAGGATTAGCAATTGTAGTACTACTCAAACCTGTAGCTGGAGACCATACATAAGCTGTAGCTCCAGAAACACTTAAATTAGTAGATGTTCCTGCACAAATAGTATTGCTAGTTGCCGATGCACTAATATTTATCCCATTTAAAACTACTGTTATCGTATTTGAATTTACACAACCATTAACATCGGTTCCTACCACAGTATAAGTAGTTGGAGAACTTGGTGTTGCAATCGGATTGGAAATTGTACTATCGCTTAAGGTAGCTCCTGGCGACCATACGTAATTTTGTGCTCCGGTACCAGTTAAAGTTGTGCTTCCACCCGGACAAATACTTATGTTATTTCCTGCACTAACCGTAGGCAGTTGATTAACAGTTAATGTCATTGAAGAAGTTGATGTACATCCTGCAGCATTAGTAACTGTAACAGTATAATTTGTAGTAGCTGTTGGGTTTGCTATCGGATTTGCTATTGCAGCATTACTTAAATCAGTTGTAGGTAACCAGCTATAAGTTCCACCGCCACTTGCATTCAACGTAGCTGTTGAGCCAATACATATTGCTGAGTTAGCACCAGCATTTGCTACAGGCAAAGCATTCACTTGAACAGTAACTGTATCAGTAGTTATACATCCTGTAGTTGCATCATCAATGGTTACGGTATAAGTAGTTGTTGTTGTAGGCGAAGCGATAGGGTTAGCAATGGTTGTGCTACTCAAACTTGTTGATGCATTCCATGTATAAGTTGTTCCACCTGTAGCCGCTAAATTAACTGTTGTTCCAGCACAAATATTTGTAAATGTACCTGCATCAGCATTTCCGTTAGAAACAAAAACAGTTGCCGTGTCTGTTCCTGTACATCCAATAGCATCAGTAATTGTTAATGTATAAGTTGTGGTGGCAACAGGTGAAGCTGTTGGAGAAGTTAATGTCGCATCGTCCAATGTAGCAGCAGGCGACCACAAATAAGTACCTGCACCATTTCCACTTAACTGAATATTATCTCCCATACAAATTGCAGCTCCAAAACCTGCATCAGCAAATGGTGCTGGATTAACAGAAATAGTTACCATATCCATTCCTGAACAACCTAAAGCATCTGTAACCATTAAAGTATAAGTAGTAGTAGTAGTGGGTGAAGCAATCGGATTTGGAATACTAGGATTACTTAATCCAGTAGCTGGTAGCCATGTGTAAGTTGTTCCACCTGGAGCAAAGCCGTTTAACATGGTAGAAGTATTTTCACAAATACTTGTTGGAGGGCCTGCCATTACAGCTAAATTACTAGAGAAAACGACCACCGTATCAGTGTTATTTGCGCCACTACCTGTTGGATTACAACCATTTGGCCCAATTACTTCAGCATAATAATATTGAGGTGAAGTTACTGGTGTAACATTGATTGTTGGACCTGTTCCTATTAAGGTATTAGCAGGTAAAATATACCAGTTAATAGTGTATGTTGCTGAACCATTTGGAGTAAAACGAGTTCCTTCATTATTTGCAGTCCACTGTGTGTTATTTCTTCCAGGAACGACAACAGCAAAAGTTCCATTGGTATTTTGTAAACCATGTGTTGCATTTCCACCAACCCAACCAGCGCAAACTGATTTATTAGCAATATGTGTTTCGATAATATTAGTTGTTTCATAAATAATTATCTGACTTGAATACAATTGTCCCGTACAAGAAAACATAGGAACATTGTTCCATGAAACAACGAATCTTCTGAAAGGAGCGGTGCCATATGTTGCATATCTTACCGTTCCCCCTGCACCAGGATTAATATCTTGGAATGGCCCTAAAATAGCATTTACAGGAAAATTAGTTGCACTTGGTATCGCTTGAGGCGTGTAGGTATTTGATTGACCAGCACTAAAACTCAACCAATTGTTTGAACCAATATTTGCCATTGTATATTGATTATTAAAATAGCAAAAAGTAAATCCTATTGGAATCACCAATCCTGTTTGAGCATCATCTGTAAGTGTTACCTGAGTTCCCGCAGTAAAAGGGTCTGTAGAAAAAGGACAGCTTGAAATAGCATAGTCCGTTGTTGGCAAACTTCCTGGTGCACCTGGACTACCAGCAGGAATTACAGTAGCTGTTAATGCTGCTGAACCACCACTACATACTGTTGAAACTTCAGGTTCTGCATCTATTGCTTGTGCATTAACAAAAGTTATTGCCATTACAGTAAATAATCCCGTCAAAAAAATATTCTTCATTTACTTCTTATTTTTAAAAAATTATAGGCACAAAAATACTAATTTATTGCCAATTATCGGGCTAATTTAATAGTCCCTTTTCGTTCGTATTTTTTCCCTCCAATTCCTTCTGCATTAACTATATAATAGTATTTCCCTTCTTGTACATTGATCCCCTTTTTGTCTTTTCCATCCCATTTTCCGCCTACTACATTGGATTCAAAGACAATTTTTCCTGAAAAATCAAAAACAGTAGCTTTCATGTATTTTAAATTTTCACCATTAAATGGGAAATAATCACGATCTCCATCACCATTTGGTGTAAATGATTCAGGGATATCAGACAAATTAGAGTTGCCATATACTTCAATTTTTATACTATCTGAAGTGGTTTTCCCATCAGCAGTAGTTGATGAAAGAATTACAGTATATACTCCAGGCACATCATATACATGGAAAGGATTAACCTTATTTTTTTCTTTTTTCCCATCTCCAAAATCCCAGTTATTGATTCTACCATTTCCCTTATTTGAAAAATCAACAATCAATGGAACCGTTCCAGATACTACACTTGGAGTAATTAAGGCAATTTTTTCTCCCTTTAATTCATTGATAATATTATTGAAGTTTGCTTTATCCTTGTTTGATTGTTTTGTTTGTTCCGCTTCTTTATTCTCCTTTTTTACATCTGTTATTCCCAAATTTGCTTTTGTATTATTACTCTCGTTGTTTGTTTCTGCAATGGGAGTTTCAGTAATAGGAGTCTCAATTGCTTTTTTTGTTTCAACAACTGGAGGGGTTTCTTTTTTAGTGGTATTACCAGTCCAGTTCATAATCATAACCGTGCCTATAACAGTAGCAGCTGATGAAGCAATACCTATTAAAGTATTGGTGCCAATTTTGTTTATCATTGCTTTAATGATAACACCTATTCCAGCACCTTTAAGCGCAGTTTGAACATTATCCCAAGTTTGAGGCTTTACATCCGCTTCAAAATCTTCAAATGACTCTTTGAATAAATCTTCTATATCATCGTTTTTTTTCATGTTCATCTTCTTTCTGATGGTATTAATTTTTGCAAATACGCTTTCGCTCTTGAATACTGCGATTTTGATGTTCCTTCAGATATTCCCAGCATTTCGCCAATTTCTTTGTGCGAATAGCCTTCAATTGCATAAAGGTTAAAAACCGTTTTAAATCCCGTAGGAAGCGTTTGTATTATTTTTAATAAATCTTTTGCTGCAAAGTTTTCAGTAATATGATTTGTTGAGGGGAGCATAAACTCAACACTTTCCAGCTCTATATTTTGTTTCAGTTTTTTATTCTTTCTAATATTTGTAAGAGCGGTATTCACCATAATTTTTCGTATCCAACCCTCCAAAGAACCCGTTCCTTTGAATGCTTCTATATTTTGAAATACACTTACAAAAGCATTTTGTAGCACATCCTCCGCTTCTTCATGATTGTCGGCATAACGCAAACAAACACCCATCATTTTTCGTGCAAACTTTTCGTACAAATGCTTTTGAGCAATTGCATTCTTTTGAATACAGCCTTGTACTATTTGCTCATCTGTCATAATTCGCTTCTGTTGTGTTAGATGCAAAGTTGCAATATTTGGTTGCACCAGAAAAGTTTTTTTTAGATTTTATTAACAAACGCTTTCATATACCGCAAAACAGTAGGACATTTGAGCTATGGCTAAAAAATTTACAAGAAAAAAACAAGGGGTTAAAAAGAGTTATCTTTTTGAGGAGGTATTAAACATATTAGCTGCCAATCCAAACAAAGCACTCAATTACAAACAAATTGCTGCCGATTTAAATATCACCGACCACTCTCAACGCTTACTCATTAATGTTATTTTAGAAGAACTAAAAACAAACAATAACGTTACCGAGCCTGAAAGAGGCAAATTTAAACTTAAATCCTTAGATAAAATAATCACTGGGAAAGTAGATATGACCAGCTCTGGAACTGCTTATGTGGTATCCGAAGAAACAGCTGACGACACCTTTATTTCGCAACGAAAAACACTCAATGCTTTGCATGGCGACACTGTAAAAGTGAAGCTATATCCGAAACGAAAAGGGAAACAAGAAGGTGAAATTATTGAAATTGTAGAGCGACTAAAAACTGAATTTGTGGGCACAATACAACTTTCTCCAAAATTTGCTTTTTTAGTTCCCAGCAATAATCGTATTCATGTGGATATTTATATCCCATTAGAAAAACTCAATGGGGCAAAAGATGGACAAAAAGCAATTGCACGTATTGTAGAATGGGGAAAAAATAGCGTGAATCCTATTGGAGAAATTATTGAAGTTTTAGGAAATGTAGGTGAAAACAATACCGAAATGCACGCCATTCTTGCTGAATACGGATTGCCTTATCAATTTCCAAAAGATGTAGAAAAAGCTGCTGATTTAATTTCTATTAAAATCACAGAGCAAGAAATTGCTAAACGTAAAGATTTCAGAGGTATCACCACATTTACGATTGACCCAGTGGATGCAAAAGATTTTGATGATGCACTTTCCATCCAAAAATTAGAAAATGGTAATTGGGAAATAGGGGTTCACATTGCCGATGTTAGCCATTATGTAAAACCCGACTCCATTATTGACAAAGAAGGTTTTTCAAGAGCTACATCTGTTTATTTGGTTGACAGAGTGGTGCCTATGCTACCCGAAGTATTATCCAACAATGTATGTTCATTACGACCACATGAAGAAAAATTATGTTTTTCGGCAGTATTTGAAATGAGCGATTCTGCTGAAGTAATTAGCGAGTGGTTTGGTCGAACAATTATTTTATCCGACCGAAGATTTACATACGAAGAAGCTCAACAAATAATAGAAACAGAAGAAGGAGATTTTAAAGAAGAAATTTTAACACTCAATCGATTGGCAAAAATATTACGTGCAAATCGTTTTAAAAAAGGAAGTATTGCGTTCGAAAAAATGGAAGTGAAATTTCATTTGGATGAAGTAGGAAATCCAACAGGCGTATTTTTTAAAATAGCAAAAGATTCGAATCAATTGATTGAAGATTTTATGTTGCTTGCCAATAGAAAAGTGGCAGAGTTTATTGGTAAAAGCAGAAGTGCTAAAGAACAAAAGTCAAAAGAAAATCAAAAAGCGTTTGTGTATCGTGTTCACGACAAACCAAATCCTGACAAGCTCGAAGATTTTGCACAATTTGTTTCAAAATTTGGATACAAAATAAATATCAAAAACGAAAAAACTGTTGCCGATTCAATGAATAATTTATTGAAAGAAGTGAATCAGAAAAAAGAATCGGGAATGATTGAAATGCTTGCTATACGTACCATGGCAAAAGCTGTTTATACTACCAAAAATATTGGACATTATGGATTAGGTTTTGAATACTATACGCATTTCACTTCGCCAATAAGACGCTATCCAGATGTAATGGTACATCGTTTATTGCAACATTATTTGGATGGCGGAAAAAGTCCTGACATTGATAAATTAGAAGAACAATGCAAACATTCGTCCGACATGGAAAAGCTGGCCGCAGAAGCAGAACGTTCCTCTATCAAATACAAACAAGTACAATATTTACAAGATAAAATTGGAGAAGAATTTGACGGAATTATTTCAGGTGTTACAGAATGGGGGATTTTTGTTGAACTAAAAGAAAATCATTGCGAGGGAATGGTTCGTTTGAGAGAATTACAAGACGATAATTATTATTTTGATGAAGATAATTATTGCTTACGTGGAAAAAAATATGGTAAAGTGTTAACGCTTGGTGATGAAGTTCGTATTCAAATTAAACGTGCTGATTTAGTAAAAAAACAATTGGATTTTTCGTTGGTAGATATAAAAGAAAAAAATGATCAAGCAAGTTCTACTGGTTCAAGAAAAGAGCCATTTGAGCGAAAAGAAAATTTCAAGCAAAAGATGAAAAATGCGACAGAGGCAAATAAAAACAAAACAACACCACCAAGCAACCAAAAGCCACCAAGTAATAATTCATTTTATGATGAATGGGGATTTGAAGTGTAAATAGGAGAAAAAACAAAACCCTTGCAAGTATTCATTTGCAAGGGTTTTTTTGTTTATTAGCTGTGGTACCTCCAGGAATCGATATTTTGAACTGGAAGCCTATATTCTGCGTATTATTGAACTTACATAAAGAACTTTGGTGAAACTTTTTTGCTTCTTACACCTTTTCAAGACAAATTAATAACCTTTTTTTGTATTTCACAAATTTTATTCCCCAATTTTCTCCTTTTTTTGCAAAAAGTCAATTTTCATAAGGCCTTTACACTCTTCCAACAGTTTTATTTTGAAATTTAAATCCCTCATTTTTTAATCAGAAATCATTTTCTTAAATAAAATTTTTCATTGCCAAATTTAATTTCTATTGAATCTCTATATATTTTAGTGATTTCAACACCATTATACTTATCTCCTATAATCATGTTGTTTATAGTCCCATTTATTTGAACCAATGCAACTTGTTTGTTATTCTTTTGGCTTTTAATTAAGCCCAAATAAATCATGTTCGGTTTTACCTTTATCTCTTCTGCTTTTTTTACTTTTTGCTTTACATTATTTGTTGAATTTTGGGTTATCGTGGGCTTTACTTTTTCCTGTATTTTACCTAAAAATGGATCACGATAATTTGCTGAAATTGAAAATGTATCCGTCATTTTTTCCTCTACCTTAGAGTTTTGATGTGTATCCAATATTTTAAAGTCACTAGTTGGATTTACAACATTAAAAATCCTATAAATTATCATCCCCCATATTAACAAGGTAAAGGGAATTAACACATATAATAGTTTCTTATTTTTCATTATTGCCTTTTAAATCT
>Ga0268299_1003806_pt1 | contig 13044 bp, 14 predicted proteins | sample NOBtaG_FD_193484 | JGI IMG/M metagenome (GOLD analysis project Ga0268299, IMG submission 193484) | Activated sludge microbial communities from bioreactor in Nijmegen, Gelderland, Netherland - NOB reactor | ecosystem: Engineered > Bioreactor > Aerobic > Activated sludge | place: Netherlands...
GTTTCGACCCAACAACAGGCGAGACGCGCACCATGCGCTCGAAGGAAGACGCGCACGATTATCGCTACTTCCCCGATCCCGATCTGCTGCCGCTCGTGCTCGATCAAGCTTGGGTCGATGAGATCAAGCGCACGCTGCCGGAACTACCGGACGCAAAGCGCGCGCGCTTCGAAAGCGCGTACGGCCTCTCCCCGTACGACGCGCGCGTGCTTGCGGGCGATGCCGAGAGCGCTGCGTTCTTCGAAACGGTCGCGAAGGGCCGCGACGCCAAGCAGGCTGCAAACTGGGTAACCCAGGAACTCGCCGCCGCGCTCAACAAGGCGCAGCTCGATCTTGGCCAATCCCCGGTGAAAGCCGATGCGCTCGGCGCGCTGATCGATCTCATCAAGGACGGCACGATCAACGGCAAGATCGCCAAGGACGTGTTCGCCAAGATGTTCGAAACCGGCGATGCCCCCGGCGCGATCGTCGAGCGCGAAGGGCTGCGCCAGGTCACCGATACCGGCGCGATCGAAAAAGCGATCGACGACCTGATGGCCGCAAATGCCGACAAGGTGGCGGACGTTCAAAAGAACCCTAAGGCGTTCGGTTGGTGGGTCGGTCAGGTGATGAAGGCGACGGGCGGCAAGGCGAACCCGGCCGCGGTGAACGAGCTTCTCAAAGCCAAGCTCGGCGTGAGTTGAGGGCGTAATGGCGTTCCTCGAGCGCGATCACATCCGCTCGGCGGTTCGCTTCTGGGAATTTGCGCGCATCCTCTACAATCTCGCGCTGCTGACGCTCGTGATGATCTTGCTGTTCGCCAATCTCGGCGCGTTCGAGTGGCAGGTCATCTTGAGCTGGATACCGGGCATGCTGATGCTTGCGGTGCTGGCGAACGTCGTGTTCTGCGTTGCCTATCCGCTTGACCTGATCGCGCAAGCGACGCCGCTCAACGCGTACATCACGCCGATCCGCTGGACGTTGCTTGTGCTGGGCACGCTGCAGGCCATCGCGCTCGCAGCCATTGTGCTCTTCGGGATGACGTTCGCAGGCGGCCTTGGCCCGGGCGACTAGCGCGCGAACGAAGAAGCCGCGCCAATCGCAAGGCCGGGGCGAGGCAATGTGGCGGGCGGAATGCGCGCAGCTGATGTGCGGGCGGCGGGCAGGTTGGCGCGCATCTGCGTCTGCACGAAGTCGGCATGGCGCTCAGCGAGTTGCGCCCCGCCCGGCAGCGCCGTCATCATCACGTAAGCCCACAGAAAGATGAGCATGGCGCGCTCCTAAGCAGATGCGGGAGCGTGCGCGCGAAGCGTTGAAAGGGCGTTAAGCATACGCAACCGCCCCGGCGGTTTCCCACCCGGGCGGCGCGCACTTTCAGAGGTTCAATCGGCAGTCTTAGTTCGACAAGATCGCCGAAAGGATCACGCCCGTGGCGATGCCGACGAGCAGGTAGTCGCCGCGATCATCGCGCACCCAATGGTAGCCGCGCGGCGGCGCATTCAGGTGACGATAGCTGCGATAGTCGACGCGTTGCCAACGATCGCGGTAGTAGGCCGGAACGCGGTCGCCGCGGCGCCAAGCGTGATAGCCGGGGTTGAAGCCCGGGCGGCCGTAATAGGCGGCCGGCGGCGGGCCGTAATACCAGCGGCCATTGTAGTTGTAGCCATTGTGGCGGCGGTTATCCCAGCGGGACTCCCGATAGCCGTCACGGCGGCCTTCGTTATAGGCGCGGCGCTCATCGCGCCGGTCGTCACGCCAATCGCCACGGCGATGGTCGCGATCACGGTCGTAGCCGCGCTCGTGGCGGGGCGGGTCAGCATACGCAGGCGCTGCGGCCAGCGGGGCAAACGCCGTCACTGCGGCGACCGCCATAAGTGCAAGACGTTTCATCACTCTCTCTCCTTCGTCCCTTGCCGCAGAAACGGCGTGGGTTTCGAAATTGATCCCTCTCACGTCAGAAGGTGTCAGAAGCGCCCTGAACCGTGACTGAATGCGTCTTGTGTAAAACAGTTAAGTTGTGACGAGTTGTGTCGCGCTCGCGGCGCGTATTGATCTCGTCGCGCGCATAGGTAAACGCAGCGTTTGTCTTCGTGTGCGCAAGGTAAAACGCAAAAAACCAAGTCGAGGCTGATAGCGTTTAACCCTATCTCAAATAAAGCACGTCAAATGTCTCCCCGGCGGCGCGAAAAATGCACGTCAGTGGGGCGAGACGCGGATGACGCCAAAACGGCGCAGCGCTTCTCGCAGTGAGACAAGGGAGTGGCCAGAATGGCCTACACGGATATGGAAATCGCGCAGGCGCACCAAGCCGCCAGCGCCGGTCAATGCGAAGATCTCTACAAGCTCGGCCTCATCTACGCGACGGGCCAGGGCGGTGAGGTCGATCTCATTGAAGCGCACAAGTGGTTCAACCTCGCCGCCATGCGCGGGTCGATGGAAGCCCGTGACAGCCGCAAGGAACTGTCGGGTCTCATGAGCCCCACCGAAATCGCGAGCGCGCAGAAAGCCGCGCGCGAATGGCTGGATATGCGCCACTAATCCAAGCTCTTGCTTGGAAGTGGCGTAACCGCTCTAGCGGTTCCGATCGCCGTTCAGGTCGTAATAGAGGCTGAACTGGATCGGCAGCGCTTCGCGCACATATTGCTGCATGAAGAGGCCGACCTGGCCGATGCGCGAGCGCGGAACGAACACCACGTCATAACGCGCCAGCGGCGTCGCTTCGGGCACGCCCTCGCGAATGGCGCCCGTCGTGAGATCGACGCTGCGCACGCTGTTCTCCCCTCTCGCACGCGAGAGGATCAGCACGTCGTCACGCTTGGCGCTTGAAAGAAAACCGCCGGCCATCGAAACGGCCTGCAGAGCGTCCACGTAGGCGGGCATTTCATAGACGCCAGGGCGGGCCACTTCGCCGCCCACGAACACCTGCCGTGATCCATAAGTCTTCGGCACAACGTCGATTTCCGGCGCGCGCAATTGCGCGGCGTACGCCATCGTGAGCGCTGCTTCGAGCTCGCCCTCGGTGCGCTCTGCGGCGCGGACTGGCTCGATCAAGGGCAGGGCGATGCGCCCGTCCGGCGCGACCGTCACCGTACGTGACAGCTCCGGCGCGGACGCGATGATGATCTCGACCTCGTCGCCCGGATAGAAGCGATAGTCCGGGCTTTCATCGGTGTAGGGCGCAAACGCCGCGGCCGGCGTATCGTCCGCACGCGCATGGCTCGTCGTCGCCGCGCAGCCTGCAAAACCGGCCGCCACCGCTACCGCCAGCATGCCGACAAAGCTTCTCGACATCCGCTTCAACTCCGTTCGTTCGACTGGGTTTTGAGCGGTTTGCGAGCAAAGCGCGCGCCACGACTCAACACTTCATCAACCAGTCGAGCGTGCCGTATCGAGAGTGAACGAGTGTTTACCAAATCGCAGCGAAGCTCTGGTGAAAGTGGGCTGGCATGACCGACTCGATCGCCCTCAGCGCAGCGCGCGCAAAATCCGCCTTGGGCTGGGCCAGCGCCGCAAAGCTCGGCCTTCCCGATGTCGCCGCCATGCTGTGGGCGGAGCGTGCGATTGTGCTCATCGTCGGCGGCGTGCTGGCGTGTGCGGCGATCGGCATCGCGTTCCTCGCGCCCAAGATGTTCGAGGCGCGCTCGGAGCTGCTGGTGCGGCTGGGCCAGGAATACGTCTACCAACCGACCACCGGTGCGGCCGGCGCGGGGGCGACGCCGGACATGGAATCCGTCGTCAACGCCGAGCTTCAATTGCTGCGCAGCCCCGAAGTCGCGCGCCGCACCATCCGCGAGATTGGCGCAACCACGCTCTACCCCGATCTTCGCGGCGCCCCGGAAGCGCGCCGGGAAGCGCTGGCGCTCAAGGCGTTTTCCGAGGCGTTCAGCGCGGGCTCCGCGCCGCGCAGCCCCGGCGTCTCGCTCGCGTTCGAACACAAGAGCGCGGACATGTCTGCCCGCGCGCTCAACACGCTGGTCGATCGCTACCTCACTTATCGCCGCGAAGTGCTAACGGGCGGCGAGTCCGAGGCGTTGGCCCGCCAGGCTGGCGAGTTCGACACGCGCGTCGGAGAAGCGACGGGCGAGCTTTCGACCTTCCTCACCGCCAACGAGATCGGCGACTTCGACAGCGAACTTGAAGCCACCGCCGCGCGCGCCACCGACACCGAAGCCCAACTGCTCGACGCCCAATCCAAGCGCCGCGAAGCGGAAGGACGGGTCAGCGCTCTGCGCGCCCGCTACAATTCCGAGCCCGCCGAGATCACCCTCTATTCCGATAGCGACGCCCGCGCGACGCTCGTCCAGCTTCAGGTCGAGCGCGAGCAATTGCTCGCGCGCTACCAGCCGGATGCGCCGCCCGTTCGCGCCGTCGATCGCCGCATCCAGCAGCTTCAGACGTTCTTGAGCGACGGCGATCCAGCGAGCCTCACGCGCCGCGGCCTCAATCCCGTCCGCCAGGACATCGCGAGCCAGCTGTTCGCCGTCGAAGCCGAAGCGCGCGCCCAGCGCTCGCGCGAGACCGAACTGACATCGCAACGCGAAGCGCTCCGCGCACGTCTGCGCCGTTTGCAGGAACTTGAGCCGCAATATCGCCAACTCGCGCGGTCTCGCACGATCCTGGAACAGAACGCGCAGAACTTCGCCGCCCGCGCCGAAGAAAGCCGCGCCTACGATCAACTGCTCGGCCGCTCCACAGATAATATCAGCATCGTCGAGCGCGCCGTGCCGCCAGCGCAAGGCAAGAGCCTGCGTGCGCCGATTGCGCTCGCGGGCTTGCTGCTTGCGGGCGTCATCGCGCTCGCCGCCGGTCTCGCGCGTGGGCTGATGCGCCGCAATTTCCCGACACCGCAGAGCGCGGCGCGCACGTTGGGCGCACCGGTGCTCGCCGTCACGCCCGCCGCCAAAGCGCCGGCGAAAGCCAAGCCGCCAAAGCCTGCCAATGATCACGCAAAGCCTGCGTTCTCGCGGGCCGGAGCAACGAAATGACCGCGCCCCTCGCCGGCGTTCTCGCCGCAGCTTGCGCCGCCCCGAGCCCCCACACAGGCGCAGGGCGCACGGTCTTGTTCGTCTCCGCGCGTGCGGGTGAAGGCGTGTCGACGACAGCGCGGGGCGCAGCCGAAGAGGCCGGCGCGCCGACGCTGCTCATCGATCTCGATCTCAAGCGCAACACGCACGCCGCGCACTATGAAGCGCGTGGCAAACTTGGCCCAGCGCTCGATGCGCGCGCTGGCGGCGCTTCGTTCTACCGCGTCGTGACAGCGGATAAGCAAGCCGTGCGCGAGCAGGCCCTGACCCGTCACCTCGTCACGCCGCATCTGCAAGTCACTGCGTTCAACGCAGGCGTCGTGCCGCCGGGCGGGCGTGTTCAGATTTCGGGAGATGGCGCCTATTGGGATGCGTTACGCGCGATGGGCGGTGTCGTCGCCGTCGATGCGCCGGCCCTGGAGCGCAATCCGGTCGCGCTCAAACTCGCGCGGCACATGGATGCGGTGGTGCTCGTCGTTTCGCCGGCTGCGCTGTCGGCGCCGGCAGCAATGGAAGCGCGCGCCGCCTTGACGCAGGCGGGCGCAAACGTTGTCGGCATCGTGTTCGCGCAAGCTAGCGCCGAGACGATCGCGATCGACCGCTTTACACGCCGCGCAGCGGGCTAATCAGCCCGCGGCCGCGCCGTAGAATTTTTGCGGACGGAACCAGAGCACTTTGCCAAGTCCGCGCGCCGCGCGATCGGCGAGATCGAGCGCGTTGTCCCGCCGAAGCGCCCATGCGCCGGCCGCTGCTGCGCCAAACAAGGCGCCTTGCGCCGCGCCGACGCTCATATGACGCGCGAGCGCCGCGTAGTTACGCCTATCATAAGCCGTTTCACACGGCCCCTGGCCGTAAGCGAACGCGCGCTTGAGCGCGTGCCGCACATTGAGGCGCGCGGGATCGACGTGTTCGACAACGCCGCCTTCTGCGCTCCACGCAAACTTCCCACCGCGCGCGGCGAGCGCGGCGAAGAAGCGGTCATCCTCTCCCCCGGTCTCGTTCGCACGCGGATCGAACGGCGCTTCGCCAAGCGCGGCGCGGGTGACGAGTGAATTGCCCATGCCATAGGGCGCTTCGCACGGGCCGCTCGTGGCCGGGCCGCTGCGCGCGTAGAGCGCTTCGAAATAGTCGGCGTGCGCGCCAGTGGCACGCGCCGCGACAGGCCCGAACACAGCGTCCGCGCCGGTTTCGCGTTGCGTGCGCGCAAGCGCTGAAAGCCAGCCGCGCGGCGCTTCCTGATCGTCGTCGAGCCAGGCGATGAAATCGCCAGTGGCAAGCGCGAGCGCTGCGTTGCGCGCATGCGCGACGCCCGCGCGGCGCTCATGGGCCCAAACGAACGTGCACGGCGCTTCGCGGGCGAGCGTTTCGATGGCATGTCGCGCCGAGTGTTCCGGCGCGTTATCGACCACCACAACTTCCGTCTCGGGCGTTGCCTGCGCGAACACGCTGCGCACTGCACGCAACACGCCCTCCGGCCGCCGGAAAGTCGGGATCAGAACGCTCAGGCCGCGCATGGCGCATCCTCGAATGCACGCGCGGCGATATCCGCAACGGGTGCGATGTCAAATCCAAGCGCGCCCGCGGCCCGCACGAGCGCCGTAAGCGCCTTGGGCGTTGTGCCGAATTTCGAAGGCCAATGGCCAACATCATGCGTGAAGGCGATCAACCAACCATTCGTACGCGCAGCTTCCACGAGGAGTTCGCGCACGCTGTCAAACGCGTCGGGACCGTAATACGTGCACGCCCGCAACTGCGCGCGGTCGACACGGCCCGCGTTGACGCCCTTTAGAACGCCGCGCGCAGCGATAAAGCGCATCGGCAGCGCCTGCTTCAGCCCAAAGCGCGTTTCGCCATAAGGATAGGCCAGCGTGCGCAACGGAGCCTTGTGGCCCATCTCCGCGATCGCATCGGCGTTCTTCGCAAGGTCGAGCAGCGCGTCGCGCACGGGCAGGCGCGCTGCGTCCGCGTGGGCAAAGCCGTGGCAGCCGATTTCATGGCCGGCTTCGGAAACCGCGAGGAGATCGCCGCGCGAGAAATTCATGCCGCACGGGCCGTCTTGTTCGGCAAGGCCAGCCGAAGCGTAGAAACTGCCGCGCACGCCAAGCTCCGCGAGCAATGGCGCGCCAACACGCGCGGCGCTGGCGGGAAAATCATCGAACGCAATGGAGAGAAGCGGGCGCGTGCTGATGAGGTCAGCAGGGCGCGCCGCACGCCATTGGGTGACGCGCCGGCCGATGCGCGCGCCGATGTGGCGCGGCGGCGCGTAGGCGTCGCTCACGGCAGATGCGCGGCGTACACCGCCGCGCGATAAAGCCGAAGCGCCGCGCAGCGCGCACGCACCGGCGTCACGCCCAACGGATCGCGCGCGAGCCACGCCAGCGCGGGGCGCACCGAGGCGGGGGCATGCTTGAGCGCACGGGCGGCGCGATAGCTGCGAAATCGGCGCACCGCGTGCGGATGCTTCTGTGCAAGGCGCGCATAATTTGCGCCCGCCTCGCCGAACTTGCGGATCAGCGTATCTACGCTGTCGAGCCCGGTATGGATCGCCGGGATATCGACGTGCCGGATCGGCGCGCGTTCAGAAGCGCGCAACGCCCAATCGACGTCCTCCCAGCCCCAGCCTTTGAAGCCGTCGTCGAAAGGCACCGCCGCGAGCACGTCGCGGCGAACCAGAAGATTGCTCGTCGCGGTGAACTGCGCGGGGTCGCGTGCGCGCTCTTCGGCGCTCTGGCAATCGGCGGCATGTGCAAGCGCGCGGTGGACGCGCGTTTCCGCCGGCGCCTGTTTCGCGACATGAAAGCCGCCAAACGCCACGGCGGGATCTTCCGCGTCAATCAGATCGAGCCAGCGATCGAGAAAGTCGGGCGCGGCGGGCGTCATGTCCGCGTCGAGGAAGAGCACATGGCGTGCGCGCGCCGCCGAGATGAGCCGATTGCGCGCGGCCGAGCGGCCACGGTTCTGACCCCAAACGATCAATGTTGCCGTGATGTTTGAAGCTTCGAGCGCCTCAAGAAGGCGTGCGCATTGCGCCGCTGTGCCGCCGCCGTCGTTGACGAGCACAAGCTCGATGCGGCGCGCCGATTGGCTGGCGCCCAGTGCGCGCACGAGCGGGCGCGGATCATCGCCGTGAAAGGGCGTCACAACGCTCAGTGCGGGCGTTTGAGGCGCCGCACGCACGGTCACGATCCGTTCATCATGTTGAGCGGCGAGCATCAAGCGTCCGTCACGATTGGAAAGCGGGCAGCCTAGCGCGAAGAGATTGCGGAAGCGCTGACACGAGCCGCCAGATCAAGCCCAAATGCATAAGCGCAAGCCCAATCGCGTACGCCACGGCGCCGGTGGCGATCTTCACACTCAGTTCACCAAACGCGCTCGCTTGCGGCGGCGCCGACGTCACCGCGAGCCACATCAGCGCCGTCGCGACGCCGATGCGAAAGAGCGTTTGCATCGGCAGCGCAAGCGCAACCACGCGTCGGCCGGCAAGCGCAAGCAGCGCTGCGCCAACGCACGCGCCGAGCGCCGCGGCCATCGCCGCGCCAGCAGCGCCATGCAGCGGCGCGAGCCATGCCGTCGCCGCCAATTGCACTGCCGCAGCCATTGCGATCAGCGCTGCCCGCAAACCTGTGCGCCGCCCGAGTTGGAAGGACTCCGAAAAGAAATGCAGCGCAGCGCCCGTGGCCAGACCCGCAAGCGCGAGCCACGGCAATGCGCGCGCCGCCTCGGCTGCGAGCCCTTCGCCAATTAGAAGCGAGGCGAGCGGTTCGGCGACGAGCGCAAGGCCGGCAGCGGCGGGCGCGGCAATGAGAGCAAGCGCGCTCGCAGCGCGCTGCGACAAAGCGCTGAACGCCGCCGGATCGCGTGCTTCATAGGCGCGCAGGAGAAGCGGCGCGGCGCTGGCGCCGAGCCACGCGCAGGCAAGATCGATGGGGCGTGCAAGGCCGAACGCAGCAGCATACGCGCCCGCCGCCTCAGCGCCTTGCATGAGCGTGAGTATGAGCCGCGTCGCCGCTTGCAGTGCAAGGTCGAGCGCTAGGGCCGCCGCCAGCGGGCCGCCATAACGCAGGTACTTCGCCGCGCGCACGGCATCGGCCTGACCGCCTTGCGCGGCGCGCCACAGCTTTGGCGCATCGCGGCAGAACAACAGCGCACTCACGATCAGGAGGCCGGCGAACGGCGCAGCGATACCGAGACGCGTCGTTTGCAGTAGGAAAAGGCCGAGTCCAAAGCCGCCGAGCGTGTAGAGGATTTCCGCGCCGACATACGCGGCGATGCGCTGGTCGGCCCTCTCGCTTTCGCGTGCAAGGCGCGTCACGAAGCGGAAGAACGCGGCTGCGATCGCGGCGGCCAGCGCGGTTGCGGCAGGCCCAGCGAAGAGCGCGGCGCAAAGTGCGAGCGCGGCGGCTATGGCGGCAAAGCACGCAATGCGCAGCAGCGTCGCGAAGTGATCCGCGCGCGCGTGCGGTTCGAGAACGTTGGGCAGGAACCGGAATGCGGCCGCCTCCGCCCATGTCAGCGCAAGCGTATGCGCCAGCATGCTCGCCGACAGCAGCAGCGCGTAGAGCCCATAGTCAGCCGGCGCAAGCGCGCGCGTAAACGCCGAGATCGCCGCAAACCCGATGAGGGCTTGGACGATCTGCAGCGGCGCGTTGGCGAGAAGGCGGGCCGCGATCACCGGACGTTCTTACGATCGCCCATCAGCGCGGGCAGCGTGCGGGCCAGGATCCACATGTCGAGCCAGAACGAAGCCTTTGCGATGTAGTCGAGATCGAGCCGCACGCGCTTCTTCACGGCTTCCGGCGTTTCGACCGGGCCGCGCGAGCCGCACACTTGCGCCCAGCCCGTGATCCCGGGCTTCACGCGGTGGCGGTGCGCGTAGTCGGAGACGATGATGTGCATTGCTTGTTCGCTCGCACGCATGTCGATCGCATGCGGGCGCGGGCCAACGAGCGACATGTCGCCCTTCAGCACGTTGAACAATTGCGGCAGCTCGTCGAGGCTCGTGGCGCGCAGGAAGCGGCCAATGCGCGTGATGCGCTGGTCCCCGGCGCACACCTGGCGCATTTCCTCGCCGCAGGCAGTTTCCGTCATGGTGCGGAACTTCCAGATCGTGATGATCCGGTTGTTGAGGCCGTGGCGGCGCTGCTTGAAGAGCGCGGGGCCTTGGCTATCGAGCTTCACGGCCGCGGCGACGGCGAGCATCACGGGCGCGAATGCGATCGTGAGGAGCGCGCCGAACACAAGGTCCTGTGCGCGTTTGGCGAGCGCGCGCGCCGGGTTGGTGGAACGCCCCGAGACGATCGCGAGCGCCGCGCCCGCGACATGCTGGATGCGACGGCCGCGCGTTTCGGCGACCTCGAAATCGAACAGCAGATCGACGCGGTTCGGCGCGGCGCGCAGCTTTTCGATCAGCGTACGCACGCGCGCATCGGCGACATGGCTGACGCAGATCACGATGCGATCGATCTTCGGCAGGTGCTCCCACGACAGGAGATCGTCGACGCCGCCCGCGACGGGCGCGCCCGCGAGAACCGCTGGGGCACGATCGGCACGATCTTCCACGACGGCGACGACATCGAGGACGCCTTCCTTCGTCGCGCGTGCGATGAAGCGGGCGGCTGCGTCCGTGGCGCCGATCACGATGGCGGTTTCAGCAAAGCGGCGGCGCTTCCAGGCGCCGCGCATCGCGAGCGCGTAGAGCGCATGGACGGCGGCGAGCACGATGGCGGCGGCGGGAATGGTCGCGGCGAGCGCTGCGGCCGAGCGCGCGTCGGGCGCGGCGAACGCGGAGACGGCGAGGCCGCCGATCGCGCCGAGTGCGAGGCCGCCGAGCGCGTGTTCGGCGCCGAGGCGCGCGGGGCCGGCGCGGTAAACGCCGGTCAACCACAAGCCGGCCTTGAGCGTCAGCGCACACATGAGAACGGCGCCCGCCTCAACGGTCGGGAGTGCGGCAAGGCCAAGGCCGTAGCCCCAGAGCGCTGCGAACTGCGCTGTTGCGAACACCACCAGCCAATCGGCCGCGATGATCGTGCGCGACATCAGGACCTGATCAAGGCGCGGCGCGCGCGCTTTCAGATCGGGAAAGGCGCGGCGCGGAGCGGGCAGGTGCTCGTTCGCGGGCGCTGTGTCAGGCGCGGTGGCCAAACGCCACAAATCTTCGGCCCGGATTGGCTCCCAATCCAAGACAGGATTGGCCAGGATTTGCGCGGTTTGTTGCGGTTCCGGATCACCAAACTCTGCGAACGCGGCGGCGACGTCATAGTCGGCCTCCTGTTCCGGTTTGGCGCCATATGTTTCGTATGCGGCCAGCGACATGCTGATTTCGCCCCTCGGTGGAAATCTCTGCGCGCCACTCGCGCAAAGGCCGTGCCGGACGGGGAGCGGGATACCGAAACGAAGAGCGGCGGCGCCCCAGGAGCGCCGCCGCTGAAAGTTAACGTTCGTTGTCGAACTTAGTTGCGGAACACCGCGGCGTCCGCAGCTTCATACTGATTGTGCTCGCGGTCTTGCTGCAGCTCGTTGCGGCCGACGACCATGTGGTGAACCTCGTCCGGCCCGTCCGCGATGCGGAGCGTGCGCGTCGAGGCGTACATGCGGGCGAGCGGTGTGTGCTGCGAAACGCCGAGCGCGCCGTGCATCTGGATCGCTTGGTCGATGATCTTACACACGCGCTCGGGCACCATCGCCTTTACCATGTGAATCCAGACGCGCGCTTCGCGGTTGCCCAGAACATCCATCGCCTTGGCGGCCTTGAGCACCATCAAGCGCATCGCTTCGATTTCGATACGCGCGCGGCTAACGATTTCGAAGTTACCGCCGAGCTGAATGATCGGCTTGCCGAACGCGGTGCGGCTCATGCCGCGGATCACCATCAGATCGAGCGCTTTTTCCGCCGAGCCGATGGCGCGCATGCAGTGGTGAATGCGGCCGGGGCCGAGGCGCAGCTGGCTGATCTCGAAGCCGCGGCCTTCGCCGAGCAGCATGTTGGAGGCCGGCACGCGCGCGTTCTTGAAGCGAATGTGCATGTGGCCGTGCGGCGCATCGGGATCGCCGAACACGTGCTGGGCGCCGACGATCTCAACGCCTTCGGTCGGCAGCGGCACGAGGATTTGCGACTGGCGCAAGCTGGCGGGCAGATTGTCATCGCCCGTGCGCACCATCGTGATCATGATCTTGCAGCGCGGATCGCCGGCGCCGGAGATGTAGTGCTTCTCGCCGTTGATGACGTACTCATCGCCCACGAGCACGGCGCGCGTATCGATGTTCTTGGCGTCGGACGAAGCGGTGTTGAGCTCCGTCATGCAATAGGCCGAGCGGATTTTGCCTTGCAGCAGCGGCTCAAGCCATTGCTTCTTCTGCTCCGGCGTGCCGACGCGCTCGAGCACTTCCATGTTGCCGGTGTCCGGCGCGGCGCAGTTCATGATCTCGGACGCGAGACGCTGCTTGCCGAGTTCGACGGCAATGTAGGCGTAGTCGAGGTTGGAGAGACCTTCGCCAGTGTGCGCGTCGGGCAGGAAGAAATTCCACAGGCCCGCCGCCTTAGCTTTGTCCTTCGCTTTTTCGAGCACTTCGAGTTGGCCTGGCGCGTATTGCCAGATGTCCGGGCGCCCTTCGCCGAGACGGTGAAACTCTTCGGACGTGGGCTCGACAACGTCGCGGATGAATTGCTTCACCTTGTTGTAGAGCGGCAGCGCTTTGTCGGACATGCGCAGGTCGTTGAGGGTGTCCTGCGGGCCCAGCTCGAAGCTGGAACGTGGCCGGTCAGCGGCGGCGGTGGTCATCTCGATTGCTCCCTTGTTATCCCGAACTTCCTAGCACCGATTGGCGGCCGGAGAGAAAGGGGGCGCTTGCTCGGTCAGCCGGCCGGCCCAGGACGACAGGTTAGGCCGCCAAAAACCCGTCGACGTGCTGCATGAAGACGTCGAGCCGGTCATGGTGGGCCCAGTGCCCCGCGCCCTCGATGTTCACGAGTCGGGCGTTCTGGAAGTGCTGGATGCGCCCATCGGCCACCGGATCTGACGCCCAAGATTCCATGCCGCGCACG
>Ga0268299_1003807_pt1 | contig 13042 bp, 12 predicted proteins | sample NOBtaG_FD_193484 | JGI IMG/M metagenome (GOLD analysis project Ga0268299, IMG submission 193484) | Activated sludge microbial communities from bioreactor in Nijmegen, Gelderland, Netherland - NOB reactor | ecosystem: Engineered > Bioreactor > Aerobic > Activated sludge | place: Netherlands...
ACCAACCACCGGATCGGCCTGTACGACGGCATACTCGTGAAGGAGAACCACATCGTCGCCGCCGACGGGATCACCGCCGCCGTCCGCCGCGCCCGGGAACAGGGCTCGACCGTGCTGCTGGAAGTCGAAGTGGAGACGCTGGCGCAGGCTGAGGAGGCCATGGCAGCCGGCGCGGACCGGCTGCTCCTCGACAACTTCGACCTGGACCGGATGCGCGAGGCCGTCGCCCTGCGCGACCGGTGCTCCCCCGGGACCACACTCGAGGCCTCGGGTGGCATCCACTTCGAGACGCTGCGGCCCGTCGCCGAGACGGGCGTGGATTTCATCTCGATCGGCGCGCTGACGAAGAACATCCGCGCGGTGGACCTGTCCATGCGGTTCCGCTTCGGATGACCGTCGAGACCGTCGCCTGCCCCCGGTGCGGCAAGCCGCCCGGGGTCTGCATCTGCGACCGCGCCAAGCCGGTGGGCACGCGGCTGCGGGTCGTGATCCTCCAGCATCCCCAGGAAGACGACGCGCTGCTCGGCACGGCACGGCTCGTGGCGGTGACGCTGCCCAGGGCGGAGGTCCGGGTGGGCCTGTCCTGGGCTTCGCTGGATCAGGCCATCGGCGGGCGCAACGCCGACCGGGACCGCTGGGCGGTGCTGGCGGTCGCCAAACTACCCGTGCCGGTCCCCGAGGAGGCCCGCGCCGAGCCGGTCGTCCTCATGGAACGGAAGGGACGCGTCCGGGACCTGAAGCGCCCCGGCCTGGACGGCATCATCGTGCTGGACGGCACCTGGAGCCAGGCCAAGACGCTCTGGTGGCGCAATGCCTGGCTGCTCAAGCTGCCCCGCATCGTGCTCCGGCCGCGGGAGCCGTCCATGTACGGGCGACTGCGGAAGGAACCCCGGAAGGAATGGGTGTCGACCCTGGAGGCCGTCGGCGACGTGCTCCCGGCCCTGGGCGAGGACGAGGCGCTCCGGACCAACCTGCGGCGCCTGCTGCGGACCTTGCTCCAGCGGGCCCGGGACCGGGCTACCATTTCGCCATGAACCAGACCGCCATCGCGAACGCCGCCTCGGAGGCCGACCCGCAGCGCCATTTCTGGTACGGCGTGTGGGTGCTGGTCATGGTCGTGTCGGCGCTGCCGATGCTGGGCATCATCCAGATTCCCCGCGTCATGGGCTACACCGCCACCCTGGTCATCCACGAACTCTCGGCCTTCCTGTATTTCGGGCACACCTTCTTCAGCAACATCTGGTCCCTGCTGATCCGGAAGACGCAGCCCGTCGAGGTCGGGGTGTGGGCCCGCGCCCTGCTCCGGAAGCTGTGCCTGGGCGTCACGGCGCCCACGGCGGTGACGACGCCGCTCTTCGGCATCATGCTGATCGACGACTGGGGCGGCCTCACCAACGTGCCCTGGGCCTGGGACGCGTACTTCACGTTCTGGCTGATGGCCGGCTTCAGCATCGTGCCGGACGTCATCCGCTACGCCCGGAACCGCAACGCCGGCAATCCCATGCACGGCATGATGAGCGGCGGCATCCGCGGGATGCTGGCCCTGGTCGTGGTCCTCTACATCCTGCTCTACTGCATGATCGCGAAGCAGAGCCTGTTTGCGGGCCCGATCCTCCGGGCACTCGGGATAGCCGCCTAGAACGGCAGCTTCCCCGACCAGGTATCGAAGTACATCCGGTAGTCGCCGATCAGGCTGTAGAACGGGTAGTAGAACGTGGCGGGCTTGTTGCGTTCGAAGTAAAAGTGCCCGACCCAGGCGGGACCATAGCCGGCGAGCGGAACGGCAAGGAGCAGGAGCCAGTTCCCCGTGGCCAGGGTGGCCGCAAAAAGAACCAGCACCAGGCTGGTGCCGAAGAAATGCAGCCGCCGGTTCGTCCGGTTCTGGTGCTCGCGGAGGTAGTACGGATAGAACTCCGCGAAGGACCCGATCTTCCCGGGGACAGCCACGGTATCAGCTGCCGCTGGCGACCGCCGCCATCACCACGCGCTTGGGCTCCGCAATGCCGTAACCCTGCGCGTAATCCACGCCCATGCCTCTGAGCATGGTGATGATTTCCTGGTTTTCCGCCCACTCGGCAATGACTTTCTTGCCGGTGAGATGGCCGATTTCGTTGATGGAACGGACCATCTCGCGGTCGATGGGATCATGCAATATCTCCTTGACGAAGCTGCCGTCGATCTTGAGGTAGTCGACGGGGAAGTGTTTCAGGTAGCCGAACGACGACAGGCCCGTGCCGAAGTCGTCCAGGGCGAACTTGCAGCCCAGCTCCTTCAGCGCGTTGATGAAGCGGCTCGCCTGGGCGAAGCTGGCGATGGCCGCGGTTTCCGTGATCTCGAAGCAAATCTTGCTGGCGTCCAGGCCACTGCGCTGGAACTGCCGGATGACGAAGGGCAGGAACTCGTTGTCGGCCAGGCTGGCGCCGGACAGGTTGATCGAGCAGAGCGCCAGCCGCTCCCGCTCGTCCGCCTCCGATACCAGCCAGCGGAAGGCGTGCTCCACGACCCACCGGTCGATGTTGGAGATCAGGCCGTAGCGCTCCGCCGCCGCGATGAACAGGTCCGGCGACACCAGCGCGCCCTGCTCGTCCCGCATCCGGAGCAGGATCTCGTAGTGCGATCCGGTCTCCTCGACCTGCAGCGGCTGGATGGTCATCCGGTACAGCTCGAAGCGGTCGTCCTCCAGGGCGTTGTTGATCCGCGCGGCCCACTGCATCTCGCGCCGGCGGCGCATCAGGTCGATGTCGTTCTGTTTGTAGGTGTGGATGCGGTTCCTGCCCGCCTCCTTCGCCGCCTGGCACGCCCCGTCGCCGGCCGTGATCAGGGTGGCCACGTTCTCGTTGTCGCCGGTGATCGGTACCACGCCGATGCTGACGCCCAGGCGGAAGGTACGGTCGTCCCAGGTGAACTTGTGGTCCTTGATGGCCTCGCGCAGCAGCTCGGCGGTGCGCATGGCCTCCTCCAGGCTGCAGGCCTCGAGCAACAGCCCGAACTCGTCGCCACCGAGCCGGGCCAGGGTGTCCCGCCAGCGGATCTTGGCCTTGAGCAGCGCCCCCAGCTGGGTGAGCAGCGTGTCGCCGGCGCCGTGGCCGCAGGAGTCGTTGATGATCTTGAACTGGTCCAGGTCGAGGTAGAGCAGCGCGTAGGACGTCTCGCGGGCCTTGGCGCTCTTCAGCGCCCGTTCCAGCCGGCTCTCGAACTCCCGGCGGTTCACGAGTCCGGTCAGCAGGTCGTGGCTGGCGTGGTAGGACAGGCGGCGGTTCAGCTCCCGGGACTCGCTCACGTCGTGGAACACCAGGACGCCGCCCGTCACGTCGCCCCGGTCGTTGCGGATGGGTGACGCCGTGCTCTCGATGTAGAGTTCGTTGCCGTCGCGCCGGATCAGCAGGGACGGCCGCACCGACTTCACGGAGCGGTTGCGCTTGATCGAACTCATCACCGGGTTCTCGAGGGGCTCGCAGGTCTCCTCGTGGAAGCCGCGGAAGATCTCGTCCACGTGCCGCCCGCCGGCGTCGTCCAGCTTCCAGCCGGTCAGCTCCTCGGCCACCGGGTTGATGTACTCCACGGTACCGTCATGATCCGTCGTGACCACGCCATCCCCGATGGACTGGAGCGTGATCTGCGCACTCTCCTTCTCCCGGAAGAGCGCCTCCTCATAGACCTTCTGCTCCGTGATGTCCGTTTCGACGCCCACCAGGCGCCGGAGCCGGCCGTGGTCGTCGAGGAGCGCCTTGGCACGGCAGTTGACCCACCGCCACTCGCCGTCCTTGCGCCGCATGCGGTGGGTGTTCTCGAAGACCGGCGTCCGGCCGGCGAGGTGGTCCCGCAACCGCGCCTGGAGGCGGGCGTAGTCGTCCACGTGGACGATCCGCCGCCAGTCCGGCGCGTTCCGGGCCAGGTCGTCGTCGGCGTAACCCATCATCCGTTTCCAGCGGGGCGAATACTCGACGCGGTTGTTGAGGGCGTCGAAATCCCAGGTGCCGTCGTTGACCGTCTGCTCGAGCAGCTCCTCGCGCTCGTTGATCTCCGCGAGCCGGCTGGTCGTGCGGACGCGCTCCAGGCCGCAGGCCAGGCTCGACCCCAGCAGCTTGAGGAGCAGGGTGTGCTCGACGCTCCAGCCGGCCTGGGGCTGGCCGAAGAACATCGCGAGGCAGCCTGCCCGGTGCCCGTGGACGCTGAAACCGATGAGCAGCAGGGCGCCACAACCCATGGCCGTGAGGCGCGCGGCGTCGGTGGCCTGGGAACCCGCCGGCGCCGCCGTGCTGGCGAGGCCGTGCACCCGCAGGTGGTCCAGATGCCGGTCGAGCCAGGGCAGGTCGTCGAGGGCGGTGCCGGTGAGCACCTCGGGATTGCAGAGGGTGAACGGGCCGCGGGATGCCACGACCTGGCCGATGCGCCGCCCGGGCGGATCCAGGAGCAGAACGCCGATGGCATCGCAGGCGGTCTCGTCCCGGAGCGTCTCCAGGGCGGCCGCCAGGCAGGGATCGTCAGGACCGCCCGGCAGGTTCTGCAGGTCGACCGCGAGCTTGGTGTAGACGACGTCCAGGCCCCCGGCAGTGCGGGCGCCCGTTGCTTCCTGCAGGCCCGTCAGCGTCAGGTGGTATTCCATTAGTCCGTTGCCCCCGGCCACCTGCGAGGCATTCTGACAGAGATTTTTCAGAATACAACCTAAGCCGATGTTCTCCATCGCATTTGCCAAAGGAAGTTCCGGAAGCTGCCGGGAACCGGGGCGCCCGGCGAGTTCGCGCCGTCTTTGGGCATAATCGCCCGGTTCCTGCCGGCAACGAGGCTGTGACCCCATGCTCGAGAAGCTTCACGCCGGATGACGGCCTGGAACCTGACCTTCCTCGGTGTGGGCAATGCCGCAGCACCACTGCTCGGCTCCGCGAGCGTGATGCTGGAGCGGGACGACGCGCCGCTGCTCATGGTGGACTGCGGGCAGGAAGCCCTCACTGCCTGCCTCGAGCGCTACGGCCGGCCACCGCCCGCCGTCTTCGTCACCCACGTGCACATGGACCACGTCGCCGGCTTCGAACGGCTGTTCGTCGCCAACTACTTCGGCGCGACCGGCCTGCCCCGCACCCGCCTGTTCGTGCCGGCCCTGCTCGTTCCGCTGCTGCAGGGACGGGTGGCGGACTATCCGAACGTGGTAGCCGAGGGCGCCGCGAATTTCTGGGATGCCTTCGACGTCGTGCCCGTGAGCTACGGCTTCTGGCACGAGGCCCTCTGGTTCGACGTGTTTGCCGTGCGCCACCACGTGCCGGGGACGGCCTATGGCCTCTGCCTGCCGGGAGCCTTCCTCTACACCGGCGATACCCGGCCAATCCCCGAGACCATCGCGCAGTTCGCCGATGGCCTGATGCCGCTGGTGCACGACTGCGACCTGCACGGGAACCCGTCCCACACGGGCCTGCCGGACCTGCTCCGGGAATACAACGAGGAGCTGCGCCGCCAGATGGTGGTGTATCACTACGCCTCGCCGGCGGACGGCGAGGCGCTTGCGAGGGCGGGCCTGCGGGTGGCAAGACCGGGCGACCGGCTGAACCTGCCGTCGCCCCGGGCGGCCTCCTCGGCGCACGGCTCCGCCGTGCGCCAGCGGCTGCTCGGCGACCGGCGCCAGGGCAAGCACTGATCACCCGGAAGAGGAGCAGCCGATGATTTACGCAGCGATCACGGGCTGGGGCAAATGCCTGCCCCCGGCGGTCCTGACCAACGGGGACCTGGCCACGTTCCTGGACACCAGCGACGAATGGATCAGGACCCGGACGGGCATGCGCGAGCGGCGCATTTCCCACGTCCCGGCCATCGACCTGGCCACGGTCGCCAGCTCCCGGGCCCTGGCCTGCGCCGGTCTGGCCGCAGGGGACCTGGACCTGATCGTCTATGGCAGCTGCAGTTCCGACGAGCAGGTGCCGAACAGCTCATCGGGCGTGCAGGTGCGGCTCGGTGCCCACAACGCGGGCGCCATGGACATCAACACGGCCTGCACCAGCTTCCTGTACGGACTGTCCGCAGCCAGCGCGATGGTCCGCTCCGGTGTCGTACGCAACGCGCTGGTAATCGGCGTCGAGCTGATCTCCCCCTACATGGACTGGGACAACCGCAACGTGGCGGTCCTGTTCGGGGATGGCGCCGCGGCCGTGGTGCTCCAGTCCAGCGCGACGGAATCCGGCGTGCTCGGCGAGCATCTCGGGTGCATCGCCGACGCGCGGCAGGCGCTCCGGGTGCGCGGCATGGGCTGTGTCTATGCGAACCAGGGTGTGCAGCTCGGCGACACCCTCTGGGATTTCGACGGCCAGGAAATCTTCCGGCGCGCCGTGAAGGGCATGTGCCAGGCGACGGAGAAGGCGCTCGCCCGCTGTGGTATCGCCACGGATGCGGTCGACCTGCTGGTGCCCCACCAGGCGAACCTGCGCATCATCGAATCCGTGGCGAAATATGCCGGTGTCCCGATGGACAAGGTCATCCTGACCGTTGAGCGCTACGGGAACATGTCCGCGGCCACCGTGCCCGTGGCACTGGTCGAGGCCCTCGAGGCCGGCCGGGTGAAACCCGGCGCCACGATCCTCATGCCCGGCTTCGGCGGCGGCCTCACGGTCTGCTCCCACGTCGTACGCTGGGGCGACCGGGTGACGCCCCTCGGCCACAGCACCGCGGAGCTGCCCCCGAACGACAAGACCGCCCTCGAGATGGTCAATGCCATCCGCGCCCGCCGCAGTACCCGCGGCGCATCGGAACCCGGGCTGATGGCACCGCGGTTTGCGGAGACGCGGCTGCTCCAAGCGTCAACCGGAGAGTAGGCCTACGGTGGCGCCGCCTCCGGTGCGCGGGGTACGACGACTTCGTCGAAATAGCGCTGGACCGTGTCGCGGGATATCGCGCGGTACGCGACGTAGTCCCGGGCAATGCCGTCATCCGCCCGTTCAATGAGGATGTGCGGATCAAGAAGGCCGTGGTCACTCAAGGCGATGAAGTTCTGCAACGGGGAATCCCCCAGCTCGCCGCGGGCATCGAGCGCCCGGGCCACGACCACCAGTGCCTCGAGTGCCGCGCGTTCCTCCTGGAGGGAGCGACGGTAGGCGGGTTCCCCGGGGAATGCCGCGCGGAACTTGCTGTCCTGCCAGTCCTTGCGGACGGCGTGATAGGCATCCCACGGAGCGGCCGGGCCGGCTTTCTCGTCGATCCGCAGGGCGCGCAAACTGGTCTTGACCGCGTCGGCCCACTGGGCCGCCCCAGTCCACGGCCGCTGGCTGTAGGGCTCTGCCACCAGCGCGTCGATGAATTTCTCGCGGGCGCCCTCGTAGTCGAAGGACATCATCAGCGCATCGCCCCAGTAGCGGTGTGCGGTCTCGATGTCGGGATCCAGACGCGTGGCACGCTCGAACCAGGCGATGGCCTCAGCGGGCTTGCGCATCTTGTAGTAGACGTCGCCCGAGAAGAGCATGGCGGAGTAATTGCCAGGATCGAGCGACAGCACCTTGGCGTAGCCGTCGAGGGCTTTGTTGAAGTCGCCTTGCACGAAGGCGGCTTCCGCCGCCTGCATGGCAGCCTCAACGTCCGGTGAACCCGCCAGCGGGGGAATGGAGCCGTCTTCCGGAACTTCCAGGACTATCTTCAGCAGGTTGCTGGGTGGGCCCATGCTTTTCGCCTGCTCGGCAATCTGGCGGGCGCGCCGGCGCTCCGCCACCTGGCGGGCCGGGTCGGTTTCTGCCACCGCGGCAGCCATCACGGAATACGCCCAGGCCTCGTAGACCACCGGATCCCGCGGAAAATCCGCTGCGACGGCCTCCAGCAACGCCGCGGCCTCCACGAAGCGGTGTGCGTTGTAGATGGCCAGCGCCTGCCGCCGGTCGACCTCCTTGTCCACCGTCGGCTCGGTATCGGCAAAGGCAAACGGGGCGGCGAGCAGCAGCAGGACCCCTGGCGCGAAGAGCCTGGCGGAGACTACGGTCATGGGCATCGGCGCGACTCCCTGTGGCCTCCGCACCAGTATGCCGAAAGATGGTCACACGCGGGCTTCGCTGCGACTCAACCCCAAGATGAAGAGAAACGGCGCGAGCCTCCGGGGAAGAGACCCGCGCCGGGTAGTGGCTGGCGCCGGGGGGACAGCGCCAGGGCTCTGGGGGACCTGTCGGGCTAACGGGTGGCGGCGGCCGCCAGGTTGAGGGCCACCGGATCCCGGCTCGTGCACCGGACCGGGGTCTTCTTGCCCACCTGCCAGGTCACCGCGCCACCGTCGCCGCGCAGTTCATGGCGGGAGTCGCCGTAGCGGAAACCCGACTTGGCAGGTCGGGCAATCAGCTTGACTACCGGACGATCCGCGGACTGTACCTGCACGGCGCTACCGGATTCCCGGAAGGCCACGGTCAGATCCTGACCGGACTCGCAGCTGTAGGCGACCTGGCGCCACTCGGCATTGGCCGACTCTTCGCCGGCCAGTACCGGGGCAGCCACGAGAAGCGCGACAGAGGCAGCAGCGGCGGAAAAGCAGTTCGAGATGCGCATGACCCACTCCTTGTGGAAGGTTGTTTGGGAACTGGAGTGGATTTCGGAAGTGCCGGCGGATCGGATGCGCCACGAGCGCGGCGTTACAAAGTGTTACAACTCCCGGTAACGCTCGCCGTCCCGCAACATGTCGTCGGTGCCGATGACGTCGTTGAGCCGGCGGAAGTCGAACATGCGATCGAGCATCCCCCGGGTCGTGCCCTCGGCCTTCAGGGTCGCCAGGTAGTTCGTGGCCGCATGCCCGACGACCCGCACCATCGCGCCGGGATGGATGGCCAGCCGGAAACCCAGGGCCCCCAGCTCCGCGATGGACAGCAGCGGCGTCTTGCCGCCCTCCACCATGTTCGCGAGGAGCGGCACGCGGCCGCCCAGTTCCCGCCCCGCCCTCTCGAACTGCTCCACGCTGCGCAGGGCCTCGATGAACAGGACGTCGGCGCCCGCCTCCGCGTAGGCATGGGCCCGGGCCATCCCGGCCTCGAAACCGTCCACGGCGATGGCGTCGGTGCGCGCCACGATCACGGTGGCCGGGTCGGCGCGCGCATCCTGCGCGGCCCGGAGCTTGCCGAGCATCTCGCCGGTGCTCACGAGGGTCTTCCCGTCCAGGTGCCCGCAGCGCTTCGGCAGGGTCTGGTCCTCCAGCTGGATGGCCGACGCGCCGGCCTTCTCCAGCAGGCGCACGGTGCGCTGCACGTTGAGGGCGTTGCCAAAGCCGTTGTCGCCGTCGACGATCAGCGGGATCGCGACCCGGTCCCGGATGTTGCCCACCGTCCCGGCGACTTCCGTGAGAGTGGTCAGGCCGATGTCCGGCCGGCCGAGCTGCGTGAACGCGATGCTGGCCCCGCTGACGTAGGCGCAGGGGAACCCGGCCTGCTCGATCAGCAGCGCGGTGAAGGCGTCGTAGCACCCGGGCGCGATGAAGGGTTGGCTGGAGAGCAGGTCGCGCAGTCGTTGCGCGTGGGACATCAGACGGACTCCTTGCCGAGACGACGCTTGAGCCAGGGCATCAGACCCCCGGCCTCGACCATGGCCATGAGGTGGGACGGGATGCCGTTAACCACGTGTAGGTTGCCGGAGCGGGTGTTTTCAATTCGGCCGGCCACCGGGTCCACGCGGAGGAGGTCGCCGGCGGTGACCGACGACGACGCAGGAAACACCAGGGCCGGCAGGCCGAAGTTGAGCGCATTGCGATAGAAGATCCGGCCGAAGGACACCGCCAGGACGGCGGCGACGCCCAGGTGCGCCAGCGCCAGGGCCGCCTGCTCCCGGGCGGAGCCGACGCCGAAGTTGCGGCCCGCGACGACGATGTCGCCAGGCCGCACGCCGGCTGCGAACGCCGGGTCGACCGCTTCCATGCAGTGGCGGGCCATCTCCGCCATGGGGGACTTGAACCAGAGCCCGGGAGCCATGACGTCGGTGTTGACGTCGTCACCGAACACCCAGGCCCGCCCCTCGAGCAGCTTCAACGGAGGAACTCCCGCGGGTCGGCGATGCGGCCGGCCACGGCCGAGGCGGCCACGGTATAGGGCGACGCGAGGTACACCTGCGCCGAGTTGGCGCCCATGCGCCCCCGGAAGTTGCGGTTGGTCGACGAGATGCAGACCTCGTCCTCCCCCAGCACGCCGGCCCCGAGCGCCGCGCAGGCCCCGCAGCCGGTCGGCAGCAGGTAGGCGCCGGCGGCCGTCAGCGTGGCCAGCGTGCCGTCGGCCGCCGCTTCGGTCATGGCCCTCGTCGACGCGGGCGCCACGAGCAGCCGCGTGCCCCGCGCCACCTTCCGGTCCTTGAGGACCTCGGCCGCCATGCGCAGGTCGGAGAGCTTCGCGCCGACGCAGGCGCCGAGGTAGGCCTGGTCCACGGGCACGTCACCGACCGCACCGACCGGGCCGGAATTGGCCGGCGAATGGGGCGCCGCGACCTGGGGCAGGAGGTCCGTCGCCGTGAACTCATGGACGGCGGCACAGGCCGCGTCGTCGTCACTGCGCCAGTCGAGGGCGTCCGGGGCCGGTTGCCGGCCCGCCGCCCGCAGCGCGTCCAGGGTCACCTCGTCGGCCGCCACGATGCCGGTTTCCGCGCCGAGTTCCGCCGCCATGTTGGTCAGCACCATCCGCTCCCAGATGGACATGTGGCGCACGGTGTCACCGCCGTACTCCAGCACCCGGCCGCTGTTCTCCATGCCGAGCTCCCGGCAGAGGAACAGCACGATGTCCTTGGCCACCACCCCGCGGCCGAACCGGCCCGACCAGTTCACGCGCACGGTGTCGGGCACCTGGATCCAGATCTCCCCCGTGGCCACCACGCCGGTCATCTCGATGGCGCCGAAGCCGGCCATGAAGCAGCCGAAGGCTCCGCCCATGCTCGAGTGGGAATCGCCGCCGACGGCGAACATGCCGGGCTCGAGCAGCCCCTCCTCCGCCAGCAGCACGTGGCCGATGCCGCGCATGTCGAAGAACCGGCGGATGCCGAACTCGCTGGCGAACTCGCGGGTGATCTTGAGGATGGCGGCGGATTCCGCGTCCACCGCCGGAGTGAAGTGATCCGAGCAGAGCACGACCCGGTCCGGATCCCAGACGCCGACACCGAGTTCCCGGAGCCGCGGCCAGATCCGGCGCGGGCCGCCCGAGTCCAGCAGCAGGGCGAGGTCCACCCGGCAGGTGACGATCTCACCCGGCGTGACGCGGGCCTGGCCGGCGGCGCGGGCCAGGATCTTCTCGGCGAGGGTCCAGGGCATGACAGGCAAAGTATGGCAGAAGCGTTCAATAGCCCCGTTCGATGATGCGCCGGGCGATGCGGTCCACCAGCGCGGGCGCAAAGAGCTTCAGCCACCGGGCCAGCCTGCCCCGGGCGGTCATGACGAGTTCCCGCTGGCGCCGCCTGGTCGCCCGGACGATCTGCCGCGCGCACTCGCCGGTGCCCATGACCCGGCGGGGATCCAGGGGGTCCACGCTCACCGGCGTGCCGTCCGGCCCAGTGGCGTTCTCGCGGATCCCGGTGGCCACGAAGCCCGGGTAGACCATCGTGACCGTGACGCCGGCGTCCTCGACCTCGATGCGCAGCGAATCGAAGAAGCCGCGCATGGCGTGCTTCGAGGCGGCGTACCCGGAGCGGGTCGGCACGCCGGTGAGGCCGGTGAGGCTGGCGATCCCGACGATCCGGCCGCGGGAGGCCTTCAGGTACGGCAGGGCGCAGGCGGTGCAGTAGACGGCGCCCAGGTAGTTGACCCGCATGATCCGCTCCAGCATGGAGAGGTCCCGGATCTCGTCGAGGCGGGCCCACATGGTGGCACCCGCGTTGTTCACCAGGGTGTCGAGCCGCCCGAAGCGGCCGACGGTCCACTCGATCAGGCGCCGGCAGTCGCCCTCCACGGCCACGTCGGTCGGCAGCACGTCCACTTCGGCGCCGAGCTGCCGGCACTCGGCCGCCACCGCGTCGAGGGCCCGGGCGTCCCGCGCCGCGAGGGCGAGCCGGGCCCCCACGGCGGCCAGCTGGCGCGCGAGCTCGGCACCGATGCCCTTGGACGCGCCGGTGATCACCACGACGTTGCCGCGCAGGCTGTCAGCCATGACCGTCAGGGTCCCGCCAGGTCGAGGCCCAGGGCCCGGAAGCGGAGACAGGCCCGGCGCGCCGCGGTGGCGTCCTCGCCGCCGGCCGCGGCGCTGGCCACGGCAAGCGCGTGCTCGGCGAGCAGGGCCAGCTCGAAGGCCCGGCCGAGGGTCAGCGTAAACCGGCGGGCGGCGGCCTGGCGCGCCTCCGGATCGGCCGTGGTCCGGTGCCACCCGATCGCACGATCCAGGTTGGCGAGGCTCGCGGCCACCGCGGCGGCGAGCGCAGGGTCGGTGGCACCGGCCGCAATTCCTGCAATGCGCCCGCGCAGCGCGGCGAGTCCGGCGTCGAGGTCCGAGCGCAGCAGCAGGTCGAGCGAGAGGACGTTGGTCGTCCCTTCCCAGATCGGCAGTACCTGCGCGTCGCGCAGGAGCACCGGGATGCCGGTGTCCTCCACGTACCCGGCGCCGCCGAAGGCCTCCAGGAGTTCGCTGGCGCCGGCCGCCGCCTGCTTGCCCGTGGTGGCCTTCGCGAGCGGGGTCAGCAGGCGCAGCAACGCCGCATCGGCCATCCCGAGCTCCCCGCCCTCGTCCCGTCCCAGCAGGTCGGCCAGGGCGAAGGCGAGCAGGAACGCGCCCGCCGATTCCGCGTCCACGTCGTCCAGGGTTGCCCGGTGCAGCGGCTGGCGGGCCAGGGCTGCGCCAAACGCGATCCGCCGGCCGGCGTAATCCTCGGCCAGGCCCAGCCCGTGACGCAGGAACGAGGTGGCGCACACGCTGTTCCAGGTGCGGGTGACCCGCAGCATCGGCTCGATGGCGCGGGTGCCGTGCGTGAGGCCGGCGACCGGGTGCGCGACGGCGCCGTCGAGGACGAGCTCGGCCGTGGGCACTTTCCGGGTGCCGAGCTTGTCCTTCAGCCGCTCCACGCGGATGCCATTCAACCGGCCGTCCGGGTCGCGGGTCTCCACGTAGAACAGCGCGAGGCCGCTGCCGCCGGGACCATT
>Ga0268299_1003808_pt1 | contig 13039 bp, 16 predicted proteins | sample NOBtaG_FD_193484 | JGI IMG/M metagenome (GOLD analysis project Ga0268299, IMG submission 193484) | Activated sludge microbial communities from bioreactor in Nijmegen, Gelderland, Netherland - NOB reactor | ecosystem: Engineered > Bioreactor > Aerobic > Activated sludge | place: Netherlands...
GTTTGGGGGGGGCAGGATATTCCGATGGTCATGGGCTTTCCCGCCTATGGTCGTGGGCCTTTCGAGCGTGTTGGCATCCGTACCACCGTTCCGCTCTTGCTGGGTTTTCTCCTGGTTTGCATTCTTGAATTGGTCGCGGGTTATTTACTCTGGCAAGGTTACAAGTCCGGCGCTGTTCTCGCGCTGGTGCTGCTGCCGCTAGGTGGCATTTTCTGGTGGGGCTTTGCACTGCCCATCCCGCCGATTTTCGCCGCTATCTGGACGATTCTGATTCTTCTGAACTGGTCGGCGCTCGTGTGACCAAGACGCCGGATAAAACATTTGACAGGAAATCTTTATTTTGAGATTCCCACCGATTATTCTCCCGGCGGGTGCCAGCCTGCAACCACCCAAAAGCTGCGCACCAGCGGCGCATCGGGATTATCGCTGAGATGCAGCGCAACCACACTGGCGCGTCCACTGGGCGTCACACCAATAATGTGAATACCATCTTCACTCCAACGAAAATGCTCAAACCAATTTTGTGTGCGGGGATTAAACAGCGCTACAGCCTCATTCGTGTCAGGGTCAATTGCCGCCAGTTTGTCGCTCTTATGGCGATTGCAGATTGGATCCGCTGGGATCGGCATTGATCGTTAGCTCAGAGGAGGTCGCAGGCCGCGCTGAACGGCAATTTTGAGCGCTTCAGCCTTCCGCACCAGCCCTCGCCGATAGACCTGCATCAACTCGTCCAGCCGGATATGTCCTTCAGCCGATAAGGAATTTTCGCGATTTTGCGCAAGGAGATCGCTTAATTCATCCTGCGCATCCTGTGGCATCTGCGCATCGCACAGCTCCAAAATGCGCTCATCCGGCATCAAGTCCAGCGGAAGTTCGGCGGCATAGCGATCCAACCATTCAGAAAGTACATCCTCGATACGGCTGCCTGTGCGTTCAGCAACGGCGCGGGCATCACGTTCTACGTTGTCAGGGATTTTGAGCTTGATGGTTGTCGTCATGATTTACCACTTTCGTTCATCGTGTCATTATACGGGAATTTTCGTTATCCCCACACCACCCGCGCCACCCCTCATCAAATCAGCACGCTCACACCTTCACCGGCAGCACAATTGCCGATGGGTGCGCCGGATCGTGAAACACAGTCTGCTCGGCGACTTTCAACATCGTAGCCGTCGCCAGCGGTTCGCCGCTCCCCGGATTGCGCGCGAAACGGGGATGCGCGCCGCTCGATACCTGCAAACGGATGCGGTGTCCCCGCTGGAATCGATAGGCCGTCGCCCACAGGTCAATGCAGACTCGTCGGCTGCCATCGGCCTCTGCGGGCGGATTTCCGGCCTGCCCCGCAGCATCTCGCAGCCGCAGCAGCCCATCGCACACGTTGATCGATTTGCCGGATGCGTCAACGTCACACAGCCGCGCGAAAAAATCGGTGTGTTCCAGGCTGGATTGGACAAAAATTTCAGCGCTTACATTCCCGATAATTTCGATGTCTCGATCCAACGGCTCGCTGGTGTAGCTCAAAACGTCAGATCGTGCCTCCAACGTGCGGTTATCTTTCGGCCCGGTATTCTGGCTCAGGCTGACACCGCCCACCGCTGGCGTCGGGTCAGCGGGGTCATAGCGGTAATGATCGGGATCAGACATTTCGGGCGGTTTGGGCGAAAGTCCGCGATTTTTTTGCAGATGCCAGCGCTGCGGTGCATAGCCCGCTGGAGGCCAATCGGGAAAATCGCGCCATTCATTCGCGCCCATCACGTGAACTTGCACCGGGGACGCCCGCAGTTGACTTTTATCGCCGAGAAGCTGCGCGCGACTCCAAATAATCGCCTCGCGAATCATCCTCCCCAGCCCGCCAAAATCGGTATGACTCCAGGGGCCAATCGTCAGATACGGCTGCTGGCCTCCCTGCCTGAGTCGGGCATAATCCGCCAGCGTGTGCGGCAGAAAAATATCGTACCAGCCGCCGATCAGGTGAACGGGAGCAGTCACTTTTGAGACGGTTTTACTAAAATCAATCGGCGTCCACCAGTCATCAGTGGGTTCGTTGTGTACCAGCCAATCGCGAAAATAGGGTACGGGCTTTTGAACAGCCGCCTCGTCAATCGTGTTCAGGGGTAAATGTGGGTGGACAGCTTGCAGCTTTTTCTCCGCCTGCATATTGGATAGCAGCGCCGCGAGTGGGCCATTCTCCTGGTGCGCCATGACGTTGATCCATGTCAGACCCGTATCCAGCGAAAAGGACTCGCCAGGATACACCAGCGTCCGAAATTCCGATGACGTAATCATCGTCGTCATGGCTTTTAATTCTGGCCCAGCGTCGGCGGCAATCGCCCACTGGACAAAACCCAGATAGCTTGGCCCCGCCGTCGCCAATTCGCCCGAAAACCAGGGCTGTTTTTTAATCCACTCGACAGTCGCCAGACCATCGGCGCGTTCATCGCGGAAGGCATCAAATGTCCCGCCTGAGCCGAACGTCCCGCGGCAGCTTTGGATAAAAACCTGAAAGCCGCGCTCGGCGAAAGGTCTGCCAAACAACATGCCCCACATCGCCGTGCGTCCATAGGGCGAACGCACCAGCAGCGTCGGACGATTGCCACCCCCGCGCGGCACATAATGATCGCCGAGCAGCGTGACACCATCCGGCATCGGCACTTTTAAATCGCGCTCAACACGTACATCATAGGTTTCGGCGGGCGGGAGTTTGAGCAAAAATCCGACAAAACGGCTCATGATGGTCATGATATTTTCCCTTAACTTCATCAGGGTCGGTTGGGTTTTCAGCGTCCAGGAGGTCTTTGATTCTCTCAAAGATGAGCATTCGATCTTTTCGAGTCAATAGATTAATTTGCATTTGCGCACCATGTCCGATGACAAGGTGCCATTTATAAGCCATGATGCACCTCTGGTGGGATTAATCACATTTACCTGACATACACTCATACCGATCATAGGCTTGATCCCAACCCATGTCGCCGAACAGTTCTTTATATTCGTCCGATTCGGCAAGCTGGCCCAAAAATGCCATGTCGTGAGCAGCATAGGCTTGTTCAATTACGTTTTCGTGATTAACCATAAACACCATCGGCGCGGCATTCAGCGAAAAATCGTCTTCGTCAACGGCTTCGGTTTGCGGCTTCTGGGTTTGTGTCGTCATGATTTTTTACCTCGCACTCTGTGACTATTATAAGCGATTTCCGATCATCTCTCCGTACAACGTCCGCGTCGCCGCCACAACCCCCGCCAGCGGATCACCACCGCAAATCGCTCTCCCATACACCACCATCGGGCGCGTATGGCGATAGTGGGGCAGCAAAAATTGCAGCGTTGCCGCCACCCAATCGCGATTCGCCTCGCTGCGATACCGCCGCGCCAGCCAGCTTTCTCGCGCTGGAATCGACAGTACGCCGCCCACCGCTGCCGGGATAATCGTCAAATTTGGCACATATTTCGCCAATAAATTGAGACTTGGCGACCACCCTTGCAGGGACTCTTGAGCGTTCTGCGGGTGTACCAGCGGATCAGGCTCGATTTTGCCGCTCGGAAAGGTCACGATCAGCCCACCATTCGCCAGAAAGCGCAGCGATTCGCGGATCGCCGCCAGCGTATCGCCTTCCGGCAGCATAATGACGTGACGCCGGATATTGGGCAGCGCGTCGAGGAAATGCCCAGGCCGCGCGATCACTTTGACATCGGTGCGTGGAATCGTCGCAAACAGCGCCATCGCGTCAAAAATGCCCGGGTGATTGCTGGTAATCAAAACTGGCCCGCGCGCCGGAATATTTTGGATGCCCTCGACGCGCAGCGGATCGCTCACATGCTCCACCAGATGGCGCGACGGGGCTTGCAAATTCAGCGACTCCCCGGCGATGCGGTCAAATTCCAGCGCGTGAAAAGCGGCGTTGCGCGCCAGCGGACGCAGAATCCGCGCCAAAATCGGCTCAAGGCGTGGCGTTTTAAATGCCGCCGCGAAAATCGTTGTGCTGGTGGTGGTCAGGTCGGCAAGTGTAGTTGGGACAGGCGGCGCAGCAATGGAGTTTTCGATCATAGGATGATTACCAATAAAATTTCAATCGCTAACGACAATGCGCGCTATTATAGCGCCAGTTTGCCGCGCGAACGCCGCTTTTTATCGGAGTTGCAGTGCTGCCAGGATTTTCGCGCAGGTTTCGGCGGGCGTCTGGTCGGATGTGTAAAAGGTGTGCGTGGCGAGGCGGGCATTCGCGGGGCTTTCGACAAAGTGGCGGTTGACTTCCATGACCTGCTGAAAAATATCGTCAGGGCAGTCCGGCACGAGCGCGCGGAAACGCTCCGTCAGAACGCGCATCACTTCTTCGACATCCTCCGACGGCAGCAGCAGAATCACGTAAGGGTAGGGGGCAAGCGCCTTTTCTACCCGCTCCATCTGTGCCGGATCATCAAAAACGGAATTGCCCGCGCCGAATGACAGCACATGCCCGGTTGGATAATCCTGAACCACACGCTCGACGCTGTGGATTTCGAACGGATTCCAGTAATCGCCGCGCGCCTTCATGCCGCCCTCACGCCGAATCTGCTCCGAACGCTCAGCGTCATAACCGATTTCCGCGTAATAGCCCCAGCGCAGATCATCCAGTTCAATTGCAGGTAGGTTCAGCGCCTCGCCCAGCAGCTTCCCAATCGTGCTTTTACCCGCCCCCAGCGGCCCAATCAAAATCATGTTGGTATCGAGCATCGTCATCCCCTCATCATCGAAAAGCATGATGAATCTAACCCACATTCAAGACGAAGATTATAGCGCGCCTGCCCCGCTTCGGTCATAATTGACCTCGTTATAAGGCGGTTTTTCGAATGATGTTTCGCGGCATCCTGCTTCTTTCGTCATCTTGGTCATATTAATACGACTTGAATGTGTTTGAAGTTCGACAGCCGTCCGTTTATTGGTGTGGTTTACGAATAATCGTGATCGGTGCGTCGTTCGGGCATGATATATCATGCCCCTACAAACACGGCGTTCGCGTACCCGGTTTAATTCTGAAAAGCCCATCATCATGCCCGCCTTAATAAGCTGATGGCGTAACACAAAAAGGTAACCCCATGCAAAACTGGCAGCCCCCGGCACACTGGCAGCGAATCACGACCATCGACGCGCACACGGCGGGCGAACCGCTGCGCATCATCACCAGCGGCTTTCCCGACCTTCCCGGCAGCACGATTCTCGAAAAACGCCAAGCTGCGCGCCAAAATTTTGACCATCTGCGGCGGGCGTTGATGTGGGAGCCGCGCGGTCATGCCGATATGTACGGCTGCATTTTGACGGCACCTGTCACGCCCGATGGCGACGTGGGTGTGCTGTTCATGCACAACGAAGGCTTCAGTACCATGTGCGGGCATGGCATCATCGGCCTGGTGAAAGTCGGCGTCGAGACTGGCTCTTTCCCGGCACAAGGCGCAGAAACGGTCATCAAAATCGACACACCCGCTGGACGAGTTACCGCGACGGCGCATCTGTCGCAAAGTGGCAGCGTCGAGCGCGTCTCGTTTCTCAACGTGCCGTCATTTTTGCTCGAACGGGATTTGCGCGTCGAAGTGCCGGAAATCGGAAACGTGACCTGTGACATTGCCTATGGCGGCGCATTTTACGCTTATGTCAATGCCGACGCGCTGAATCTCGAACTGACGCCGGAAAATCAACGCACCCTGATCGATGTGGGCATGAAGATCAAGCGCGCCGTGATGCGGTCTTACGCGATTGTCCACCCGGAGGGCGACGCGGATTTAAATTTTCTCTACGGCACGATTTTTGTCTCGCGAAAATCCAGCGTCCACAGCCGCAACGTCTGCATTTTCGCCGAAGGGGAGGTGGATCGTTCGCCGACAGGCACGGGCGTCAGCGGGCGGCTGGCAATTCATTATGCGTGCGGCGAACTGGCGCTGGATGAAACCATCATCATCGAAAGCATCATCTCAACCCGTTTCAGCGGACGTGTCGCCAGCACCACCACCGTCGGCGCTCTGCCCGCGATCATCCCCGAAGTCTCCGGCACGGCGTACATCACAGGCAGACATGAATTTTTAATCGATCCTGATGATCTGCTGGCAAACGGCTTTATTTTGCGGTAATGCGTTGCCAGGGGCTAAAAGCCAGATGGCTAATCGTTTAGAGCCTGCTCGAAGCTATATGGTTACAAATATTTTTCACCGAGGGCTAAAAGACCCTCGGCTAATTACTAAAGCCGTCTCAAAGACGGCTGCAAAGTGCAATATAGGAGACACAGCCTCTTTTAAGGGGGCATCGTTTGATAGTCGTATGGTTTCCACCCTAGAGCGGCAGAGTTATCAGCGATCTTTGCAACACAGCGGCTCAAAGCAGGCTGAGAATCGACTCGGCTCTGGAACAGCCCTCTTTGAGAGGGCTTACCCAAAACTCTAGCCGTAGGGCTTCCAGCCTACGGCGCACACTGGATGATCTCATGACCCCGCTTTTCTGGATTAAACTCCTGCATACCATCGTCTTCCTCATCGAAAGCGCCGCGATCCTCTACATCCTCTACAGCGGCATTTTTGACGTGCGCGGCACAGGCTTGCTCATCGCGGTGATTCTCGTCGTCGCAGAGATCGTCGTTTTCGTGGGCAACGGTTTGCGCTGCCCGCTGACCGCAACCGCACGTCGGCTCGGCGATGTCACAGGCAACGATTTTATCGCCGACATTTTTCTACCCCGGCGTTTCGCGCGCATGATTCCGTTCGTGTGCGGTGGTTTGGCGTTTGTCGGACTGGCGCTCGTCGGCTGGCGGCTGGCGATGGGATAGTAATGCGCTCGCCTGCATCCTCGATTCCCTTTGCATGAAGTTTACCCCTCTTGACTCTCAACCCGCTTGAGACATTAGACTGATAAAACACTAACGAATGACTGTGATAGACGTTGAATTTTTTGTGTATTTGAGGCTGCTATGCTCAAGATTGGCGATTTTTCGAAAATTTGCCGCGTACCTGTGTCGGCGCTGCGCTATTATGCCGATCACGGGCTGTTAACCCCCGTGCATATCGATGCCTTTACCGGCTACCGCTATTATTCGCTGGATCAGCTCCCCCGCCTGAACCGGATTCTGGCGCTGAAAGACCTGGGTCTACAACTGGCAAGCATTCGGCGGCTGCTGGATGAACAGGTGACCCCTGCCGAAATCCAGGGCATGTTACGCCTACGCGAAGCCGACCTCGAACAAGAAATCGTTGAATCGCAGCAGCGGTTGGAACGGGTGCGGGAGCGCCTGCGCCAGATCGAGCATGAATCTCAGCTAGACATGCCTGAAGTCGTTATTCAGACGATTGACGCGCAGGCGGTGCTGGCGGTACGGGCGATTATCCCGGATGGACAGCATGTGGAATTTTTGCTGCGTGAAATGTTTGCCGTTGTTCTTGCTGAACACATTGAATCCGCCGCGCCGCCGATGACGATTTTTCATGACCCGGAATTTAAAGAGGAAAATCTGGATGTCGAAATCGCCTGCCCGGTATCGCTGCCCGTCGATACGACATTTCGGACGGCAAACAGCCGCGAGTTAAAAGTACGGATGCTGGAAGCGCTGCCGCTGGCGGCCTGTACGCTGCACAGCGGTAGTTATGACTTGTTCACCGATACCTATACCGCGCTCGGACGTTGGATTGAACAGAATGGCTACGTGATTGCCGGAGCGCCGCGCGAAATTTATCTGCGCCCGCCTGCCGACAACGAGCCTGCCATGACTGAAATTGAAATGCCTATTGAGCGAAAAAAGGAGTAATTTGTATGCCACATCACATTACCATCAATCGCCCGCCGCAAGAGGTGTTTGCGTGGCTGGATGACAGTGACCGCGCCAAACAGTGGATTAGCGGGCTGGTCGAAATTCAGCCGATCACCGAAGGCGGCAACCGGGTCGGCGCAAAGGCACGCCATACCTACAACGAAAACGGGCGCACCTTTGACATGGAGGAAGAAACGCTGATTTATGAACCCAATCGCCATGTCAAAATCGGCGGTAAAAGCGATATGTTTGACATGACCGCCGAATACCGCCTGACCCCTTCCGGCGCGGGGACGCTGCTGCAATTCGAATCAACGTTTCGCTTCCGCAATTTCATCCTGCGCTTGCTTTCACCGCTGCTGATGCGTGGCGCACAAAAACGTGCGGAGCAGGAACTTCAACGCCTGAAAACGCTGGTGGAAAAAGGCTAAAAATCGCTTGCTGCTTGACTTTCGAGTCAACTTGAAGGTTATACTGTGCTTGAAGTTCATCGTGAGAGAGAAGACCCAAGCACATGGCAAAAAACGTCAACACGGCTACCGAGCCAAAAATCGAACATCAGCCCGAAAAAATCTACATGGGGATTCGCATCCAGACACCCTATAGCGGGATGCGTGTCGCAATCGAAAAGATACGCAAGGAATTGGAGGCGTGGTTCAAGGAAAACGGCATCGAAGCCTCCGAACCGCCGTTCCTGCGCTACCACTGCATCGACATGAAGGGCGAAATGGACATGGAATATGGCATTCCGGTCAAAAAAGCTCATGAGGGCAAAGGGCATATCAAAGCGGGCATCGTCCCGGCAGGGCGCTATGTGAGCATTATCTATTCCGGCGGCGGTTATCAAGGCAACAAAACGCTCGTCGATTGGATCAAGAAAAACGATATTCCGATTGACCGCTGGGACAGCGAAAAAGGCGACAATTTTGCCTCACGCTATGAGCAGTTTCTCACAGACCCCAAAGTTGAGCCTCGTAAAACCAAGTGGCAAATTTTGCTGGCCTTCAAGCTCAAGGATTAGCAATCTTTCAGCCCACGATGCTGCTCCAGAAGCGAATTGGGCGGTAATCGGAAGGCTGCCCTCGATCATCTGCCTGCAATTGAAACTCGTGCTTGAGATAATTTTGCAAGTTGTAGCCGTAGTAAATCGTATCAATGGCCTGCCACACCGAAAATATCGGATTGCCAGCAAGGTGTGGCTCGGCGGGTATAAACCGATGGGCGTGAATGGGGATAAGCACCGGAACCGTTTCCAAGTAGCGCTCTATAACCGTGAACGCATCAGAAAGTTCCTGTGGACGTTCGCCCCATTCCTGCATCCAGAAATTGGCGTGTTCGACATCAAAAACGAAGGCGCTGAGCGTCCGTTTGCGCGCCTTGTTCATAATTTCAAGAGGGTTATCGCGCCAATTCGGAAAATGATTGTCTACAGATACGATATTTTTACGCCACTTTACAGGTATGCCCAAGAATGTACCGCTTCTGCGTGTCCAGCTCAACGGTACGCCCAACTGTAAAAACTGGCGCAAATCCGGCGGAAATTGGAATTTGCACAACGCTTCGATGTCGCTCACTTCGGCGTCCGTAAGGCCAGCGTCAAACTCGACGCCATGCGCTTTCATGTTTTCAACAATTTCGCTCAATTCATCTTTTAGGGTCATCGAGCAACCTCTAATTTATTTATTCACAGCGCGCTTTCATTGAGCCACTTCCACACGACCTCCAGCGCTTCCACGTCGGCGCGTTGATAGGCGCAGGCGCGGGCGAGAGCCTCTTTGTTGTTGTCCAGCAGCCACGCTTGATAATCCGCCCAGGCGGTAAACGCGGTTGTGCCTTCGGGCCAGTGATAGCCCAGGTACGGCCCGACTTTTTTGATGCTCGTCCCGCGAATCGGAATCGTTACGGTCTGCTTGAACGTTTTGTGCAGGTCATGCAGCCGATTTTCCAATGCTTCAATCGCATCCGGCGGGCCAGTCTTGCGCAGCACGTCCATTTCATAGCCGCTCCAGTGGTAGACAGGCTGATTCCCGCCCGTCGCCGCCACCAGCCGCCAGCCCGCGTCGCTGTCGGGAATGATGATAATTTTCCGCCCATCCGGCAGATCGTAAGTTGGGTAAACCTCACCCCCTAATCCTCTCTCGGTAGAACCCTGAGATTTCATCTCCGAATTCAGAGAGGGGGAGAAACCGAGCCTGACTCCCCTCTCTGCGCGCGGAGAGGGGCTGGGGGTGAGGTTGCTTTTGGTAAACCGCGTCGCCACCACCGCCACCTGCACCTGCCCGCCGATGTCCATAAAGCCGAAGCACCAGGGCATGCCATTGTCCAGCCGCGTTTCAATATCGAGCATTACCCCCGGCTGGCGCACGATTTCCGGCAGGGTTTGGCGCTGCATCGGGCGATTTTGCATCAATGCCTGGGCGTGTGTGCGGATTTCCTGGGCGCGCTGCCTGCCGATGCCCTTAAAACGCTGCAATTCGCGCGTATCGCGGGCGGCGACATCCTCTACTGTGCGGATTCCATCGGCGCGCATCAGCTCCCACGTAGGCCGCTGCAAGCCAGGGATGAGCGTAAAATCGTGCTCGATCTGCGCCGTCGCCGTGCAGACCGAAAACCAATGACAATTTTTGCAATGCGACCCCAGGAAAATCGGCGGTGATTCGTCAAGGATATTTTCCCCATGCGGCGCATTTTCTCCCCTCGCCCCTGCGCCCGAAGGAAGTCCCTCTAGGGATGGGAGAGGGGTTGGGGGTGAGGGGTCAATCAACGCCATCACCCGCCGCATCGCCCCGAACAACCGCGCTTCATCCAACACGTGCTCGATCACGGCCTTCGCGCGGCCTTCGTCGTCGCGCCCATGCCAGAACCAACCGTTGACCTCGGCGTCCTGGGCGTCGTTGAGCAGCCACAGATAAAAATCAAGCTGAATTTTGTCGGCGTCGTGGGGCTTCACGCGCTGCTTGATCTCAATTGGCTCATACGCCCAGCGCCCAAATTTGGAAGGCTGATTAATCCGCCGCAGCCAATCGATGCTGCCGCGCGCGAGGATTCCGGGTGCGATTTCCCGCTCGAACGCTCCCCCGGCAATGCCTGCGACGCCTTCACCCATCAATTCTTGCGTGGCTTTGAGCGATTCTTCCCACGTCGCGGCCTGAATCGGCGTCACCTCGCCGACCATCGCGCGGCGCACCGTCTGCTCATGTTCGATGCCGCCCGCGAACTGCTGCATCGCAAAACTGGAAAGGGGATCGCGCTGCGTCAGGTCGCCGTGAAAATCTTGCCAGACGCGGCGTTCGCAAACATCAAGATGTCGAAGGGTGGTGGCGGTGAGAATGAACATTTATCTGGTTTCGGCTAATGTACGCACAGAGGGTATCTGGTCAGCCCGAAGCAGTTCAACGGCAGAAATCGGTACGATAGCTGTCGTCATGGACTCACCTAAGATATTAAAAATCTCCAGCACGGCACCTTCTTCACCGCCTTCTGGGTGTGGAACATAATCGATCAACCAGGCGACATCACCTTTTTTGATGTGTTCTTCAGGCACGTCTCGGTTGACCATGACACGCTGATAAAGATCAATTTTCATCGTCTTTTTTCCTCCACCGCTTTAAGGTGATGAAACGGAAATTTCCTGTCGATTTTTCCTGCAACCCGACACTTATGATGGATAATTTGCGATCACCTTGACCAACTAAATCACCTTCGACCTGATAAAAAATACCATATTGATTGGATTTTTCTTCAACTGCCTCATAAATTTCAATATGCACTCGAATGGCTGTTTCCAACGCATCAGGATTATCATGAGTAAAGCCTATTTGCGCTAGAAATTGAGATTTATCATCTTCATCTCGATAGATGAGCAAATAACGGGTGAGCTTATCTCTAGCTACTGCGGCATCAAGAGGGATTTTCAACGAACGACCTCAAACGACTTTCCACGCTCAAGAATTTAATCATTTCGATTTTTTCATCAGTCCATCTCCATTATACAGATTCGCACAAATGTGTTAAACTGAAGTTTGAATTTTCGAACATTTATTCAACTTTTTGACTATGGCGCACCTAGTCCCAACCGACCTTACCACTTTACCCCTCACCGACGGCGAACGCGCCCTGACCAACGCTCTGCGCGCGATTCTGGACAATTCGTGGACGATCTACGTCCAGCCGTACCTCAACGGGATGCGCCCCGACATCGTGATTTTTTCCGAATCGGCAGGCATGGGCGTTTTCGAGGTCAAAGACTGGAATCTCGCAGCCTACGAGATCATTACAGAACGCGAATTTGACGTAGGGGCGCAACGCCTTGCGCCCTTAACGCAACACTCTGACTCGACGCCTGGGCAATCGCAAAAATCATCCTACACCTGGCGCACCCACGACATGGCGACGGGCGGGATAAAAGCTGTCGAATGCCCGCTGCGGCAGGTCAACCGCTACAAGCACTCGATCTACAAATACGAGATTCCGGTGCTGGACAGCCGCGCCGCGCTCGACAAAAGCATTTACAGCCTCGTCACGACATTTGTTTATTTTCACAAGCACCTGACCGCCGACGTGCGCGACAAACTTGCGCCGATCCTGGGCGACTATGACACCGTTTTCGGCTATGACGATCTCTCCCGCTTGCGCGATATTCTGACGGCGCGCGGCCTGCGCAAACGTCCGAAATTGGCGGCGTGGATGGCGGAAAATGCCATCGCCGAGCGCGTCCGCAGCGCCTTTTCGCAGCCCGATCACGGCAAAACGTCGATTCAAAATTTACTCGTCAAATTCACGGCGAAACAGCGCGATCTGCTGCCGAATACGCCGGGTCGTCGGCGTGTGCTGGGCGTCGCCGGGAGCGGCAAGACGATCATCGTCGCCCACAAGGCTGCGGCAGCCGCGCGCGAGGGCAAAAATGTGCTGATCGTCTGCTACAACATCACGATGGCAAATTATTTAAAAGATTTGACTCGGCGTTTGGCGCGGCACTACGGCGGTATCGACACCTACCAGCGCATCCAGGTCGGGCATTATCACCGCTGGTTCGGCAACGACACCCTGATTACCGATCCCGTTGGGGCTGCGCCCACGCAACCCAACGCTGCGCCCGAAATCGCCTACGATGACGACGACACCGCGCCGACACCTGAAATCGCAGACACCGTAGGGGCGCAATATATTGCACCCCTACAACCTGACCGGATAAATCATGGCGGCGAACCCTGGCGCGAAATCATCCAGCCCGTCGATGTCCTGCTGATCGACGAAGGCCAGGATTTCGAACGCGC
>Ga0268299_1003809_pt1 | contig 13035 bp, 9 predicted proteins | sample NOBtaG_FD_193484 | JGI IMG/M metagenome (GOLD analysis project Ga0268299, IMG submission 193484) | Activated sludge microbial communities from bioreactor in Nijmegen, Gelderland, Netherland - NOB reactor | ecosystem: Engineered > Bioreactor > Aerobic > Activated sludge | place: Netherlands...
GTTTCATTGGCCGAAATGATCAAAAAGGACGAAAAAAATGAAAAAGCCGCCGAAGGTATCGTGCTAGTATTCCCGCACGCCCTCAGCGGCTTCTCCATTTTCAACTAAAAAACTGACAAGGCCAAATGCGCCAAACAAATCAGATCGGCAAATACTCCAAACCTCCAATTGGAGAGATTTGGCAGCATTTACCGATCTGATTTCAGAGAATTGCGGCTACGCCTCTTCTCTCACGGTCAAGCGGAATCGACCAATGAGGCGATCGGCCATGCCGTAATAGACGTCGAAGACGCGCTCCACGTAACCGAAGTCTGCATGCAACACGCGCATGTCAGCGCGCTCGACAATGCCGGTCGGAAAGACGACGTTGTTGACGATGCCTTCCAGCTCGTCCTTCGTTTCCGGCTTGATGACAGGCTCCGCCGAGTAGTAGCGAATCTTGTCGGGGCGATCGATGTCGTGGACGATGATGCCGGCGGCGTAGCGACCCTGGTAGCCGGAGGGGCGTGAGGGGTGGGGAAACTGATCCACGCCGTGGAAGATTTCCAGCCAGCCGCTGTTGATACGAACGGGTGCCGTACCCGCTCCGCACTTGTAGGAGCCCCATTCGCAGAGCGGCTCGAAGACGAGCTTCGACTCACGCACCTGGAGGACATTGCGAATGTTCTTCAGCACTTTGTCCAGGGGGATGTAGGCGATGCGAATGCATTGCCGCTTGTCCGGACGCGCGGACAGTGTCGCTTGCACAACGTCCATGCCGTCGGAGGCGGGGATGTTGACCATGGGGCGATGATACAGAGCAATGCTGAGTACGCCCTTCGGCGAGAGCACCGGCTCAGGGAAGAAAGCGGCGTCCTTGTCGTCGGGATGCAGCGCGAATTCTTCCGGAATTTGCAGCAGCCCGAGGCGGTGCCACTTGTACCCGTCATGCGACCAGGCCAGCGCAATGCGCGGACCTGCGGGGCCGAATGCCGTGTAGCACATGAGGTAGCGATCGAGTTGCCGGATGAAGGTCACGCGCGCGTCTTCGCAGCCTTCGCCGCCGATGAATTCGACAGCACCGGAGGCGCCGACACGGCGACGACGTTCGTATGCAGCTTGAGGCACGAGAGCAAAGCCGACCCTCTGGAAGGGCACTTCATTTCCCGCTGCATCAGTGCAGGGCTTGCCGTTTTCCCAGCGCTGCCGGATCATCTCGAGACGCGACTGATTGCCTCTGGCAACCGAGCGCATCATAACGACGAGATTTCCGGCGCGGTCCTGATAAACGGCGGGGTTGAGAACGCCTTCCTCCTGGAAGACGCCATAAGGCGAAGCGACAACGCCGAGGCGCTCCATGCCGACTGCGATGATAGGGTTCTTATTCTTCAAGAGATACATGTTACTGACCTTTCGACTTCTCGCTTCAGTGAGAAAAACGACCGAGGCCGACTCTGCGTGCAAGCGCGCGGAGTTGGCGAAATGCCTGTTTGGTGCAAGGCTGACGAAGAAGGAGGGTGGTTGTTTTTCGAAGGAAAGTTCTAGAAGCGATGCTCTTAGCCTACGCTCGCCCGCCCGCTGTTTCCAAGAAAGAATCCGCTCAGCTCATGCTTTGCACCTAGCACAGCGTGACTTAGATAAACTGCTGCAAAGAAATCAGTTGCTCCGGCGGCACTTTACACGTTTTTCGGTCGGGCAAAGGCGGCAAGTGTTGGTGCCGATTGCCTTTGCAATTCCGTGATTTCTCTAATTGAGATCTATTACGAAGCGCTTCGTAACACCTCTTTATAGATGTTTCTTACTCTTATGAGCTATCAAATAAGCCTTCATGCCCTCATCTTCCCCAGACAGAATATCTCTCCAAAACCGCGCATCCACGCTTATTCAAGCGAGATCGAAAGACACTCCGGTGTTTGAGAAGAGCACGGCCAATTGAGTGAAGCTATCTGAGTGAGAAAGGCATGCGAATTCGTAAGTTCAATTTTGTTGCGGCTGAAAAATAGTCACTGAGGAAACCTGAAATGGCAACTCACACTGTCTTCAACCAGGCAAAGGCGCTGGTCGGATACAACATGTTCGACAGCGACGCTTTGCTCAAGGATTTGATCAAGCGCTACGGCGCTGAATGGGCTGAGGAAAGGCTGAAGGGCTTCGGCGCGTTTGCCGGCAGTGCTTTCGGCATCGGCCTGGCGATCGATGCAAACACAAATTTGCCGGTGCTGAAAACGCACTCGCGATTCGGTGAGCGCATCGACCAGGTCGATTTCCATCCCAGCTATCACAATCTCATGGCGGCGTCGATTGAAGCCGGAGCGCACAGCTTGCCATGGACGGACCGGCGCGATGGTGCTCATGTGGCACGCGCGGCGCTGCTCTACATGGCGTTCCAGAACGAAGCCGGACATTGCTGCCCGATTTCGATGACCTATTCGGCGATTCCCGCACTGCGCAAGCAGCCGGAACTGGCGAAAGTTTGGGAGCCGCTCATCACATCGACGAAATACGACTCGCGCTTCATCCCGTTCATGCAAAAGACCGGTGTCACTATCGGCATGGGCATGACCGAGAAGCAGGGCGGCTCGGACGTGCGCGCCAACACCACCAGGGCTGTACCGGTGGGCGCAGGCGGTGCGGGTTCAGGAGCTGCAAAAGAGTATCTCCTGACCGGACACAAGTGGTTCTGTTCCGCGCCCATGTCCGACGCGTTCCTGATTCTGGCTCAAACAGAAAAGGGCCCGTCCTGTTTTCTCGTGCCTCGGTTCAAGCCGGACGGCGAGAAGAACGCCATCTTCATCCAGCGTCTCAAAGACAAGATGGGCAACAAGTCCAATGCGTCCAGCGAGATCGAGCTGGAGAACGCGCTCGGTTTTCTCGTCGGCGACGAGGGACGCGGTGTGCCGACCATTATCGAAATGGTCAATCACACCCGGCTGGATTGCATCATCAGCTCGGCAGCCCTGATGCGGCAGGCGACGCTGCAGGCTATGCACCACTGCCACCACCGCTCCGCGTTCGGCAAGGTCCTTTCCGAACAGCCGCTCATGGTCAACGTTCTTGCCGACCTGGCTCTCGAGTCCGAGGCGGCGCTGCGGCTGACGATGCGTGTCGCCCGGTCTTACGACCAGGCACAGACCTCCGCGAAAGAGGCTCAGTTCAAGCGAATCGTCAGCGCGATCGCCAAATACTGGGTCTGCAAGCGCGCACCGATGGCGGTGGCGGAAGCGCTGGAGTGCTTCGGCGGCAACGGTTATGTCGAGGAGGGCCCGATGCCCCGCCTCTTCCGCGAGAGCCCTCTTCTGGGCATCTGGGAAGGGTCAGGCAACGTCATCTGCCTCGATGTGCTGCGGGCCGTTTCGACGAACCCCAACACCCTCGATGTCGTTGTCGAAGAACTCGACAGCGCGCTCGGGATCAACCGTCGCTACGACATGTTCGTGGCGTCGGTGAAGCACGACATCAAGGCGCTGAAAACTGCGCCTGCCACGAAAGCCGCTGCCGCCGCCCGTGAAAAGGGGGCGCGCCGCTTCGTGGAACGGCTGGCACTGGCTATGCAAGCTTCGCTGATGCTCAAGGACGCGTCCGAAGCATCCGCCAAAGCGTTCGTAGCCTCGCGGCTGACGAATGCCGGCGGCTACGCTTTCGGCACTCTTCCGACGAAAGTCGACGCGAAGAAGATCATGGACGACGCTTATCCGGGGGCTCATCTGTCCGGTCAGTCGCCCGCTTAAGACATCCACCACGGTCGCAAAATCGACCAGTTACAAACGAACCGCAAGGACTCAGATGGAACACATCGAGGCTCTCACTTACGGCGCGGTGCTTCTGGCTTTCATCGCCGGGATCGTCGTCGCCCTCACGTTCACGTTTGGTCCCGTCATCACCACTTCACTGGCGGCGGTCTGGATCAATATCCTGCACTTCAGCCCGTTCACTTCGTCCCTTTTCACCGCCACGCTTGTTGGCGACCTGGGAATGAACGCGGTTGCACTGCAAATCGGCGTGGCAATGTTGCTCGCCTACGGGGTTTCGACGGCAGCGACGCTCACCTTTAACCTGGTGCGCGGACGAGTGAACGGCGGCTTTCCGCCTTTCGCCGGCTAACCCTGTGCAAACTGACGAGACGGAGGAATCTTCGAATTCTTCCGCCTCGTTTCGCGCAAGAACCTCCAAAGCGGAGACTCACATGCCTCACACTGCCAATACTTCCGAAAGCAGCCTGCTGTCCGTGCTTGCTCACGGCTGCGCGCTGCTCACGTCTTTGCTGGTGTCCATTGTCGGTCCGATTGCGATTCTCGCTATCGCGCAAGACGACGCCGTGAAAGGCAACGCCAGAGAATCGCTCAACTTCCAGATCACAATGATGATCTTCGCGCTCATCTCGCTGCCGCTCTGCCTGGTAGGCGTCGGCTTCGTGACGCTCTTCATCGTGGCTCTCTGGAGCGTCATCGCCCCGATCATCGCCATGATCAAAGTGGCGAACACCCCCTCGTACGTCCATCGCTACGGCTGGATTTTTCACTTCTTCAAGTGAAATTCGGCGGGTAAGGACCTGCAACTAGGCAGTTTCAATGCCTCGGAACCGGCGCGCACGAGTGTCTTGCACTCCCCGCGCCGGTTCACCGGTTGGCACTTTTTTTAAACGCGCTCTACGCTCAAGCATAGTAGAAAACTGACAGAACACCCCACCGACTGGGCGTTTTCAATGGACTAAGATGTCCATAGGAGAGGCTGCGATCGCTAAATGGCAGACGAAAAATCCGACAAAAGAGAATTCGCCGAAAACCATTACGACACCGACCCGCCCGGTGCGTCCGGTGACGACACGACAATAATTTTGCCATCAGGTCAGCAGGCGGACGCTGCCGCTGAGGGCGCAAAACAATCCGGACGCGCGCTGGGAACAACAATCGGCGGGCACTATCGCCTCGAATCACGCATAGGAAGCGGAGGGTCAAGCGCTGTCTATCTGGCCCAGGATCTGTCACTGAGCCGAAAAGTGGCGTTGAAGCTGCTTTTATCGGGAGCTCACTTTTCAGATGAAGAAAGACTGCGTTTTCAACGCGAAGGCCGCGCCGTAGGTTCGCTCGATCACCCGCATATAGTGCGGATCTTCGAGTTTAACACAACAGAAAACGACGAGCCGTTTCTGGTCATGGAATACTTGCAAGGCAAATCGCTGGCGGACATAGTCCAGGAGCGTGGACGCCTGGAGCCGATTGAATTCATCACCTGGACCATTCAAGTCGTGCAGGCGCTCAGCTATGCGCACAAACGCCACATTATTCACAGAGACGTAAAATCAAGCAATATCGTCATTGTCCAGAACGATGCCGGAGAGAGCATCGCCAAAGTGGTCGACTTTGGTCTTGCCCGCCCGGAAGACGAGGCTGGAAAGGGTCTTACATTGACCGGGACGATTTTCGGCAGCCCGCATTACATGAGCCCGGAGCAATGCAGGGGCGAGCGCGTTGATGCTCGCTCGGACATTTACTCGCTGGGCTGTGTTATGTACGAATGCCTGACCGGCCGCGTTCCTTTTTCCGGAGCATCGATGCTGGAGACATTCCGCATGCACACCGAAGAAAGACCGCAGCCCTTTGCCGAGCGCTTGAAAAACGTTCAAAATGCCGCCGATATTGAAAAGGTCGTCTTCAAATGTTTGGCGAAAAATCCTCTCGAGCGCTATAACGACGCCGATCAACTCGAACACGATCTGCATTTACTGAAGCGCAATGCGCGCAGCGGTTTAGTCTCCAACACACTTTCACTGGCCCGCAAAATGAAAGCGGATACATCGCGGCGCATGGCGCTGTTTGTCAAACCAGCAGTTGCAGTCGGTCTCATTGTCTTGCTGGGCGCAGGCCTTTGGTTGTTGCAACCTCAAATTTCCGGCTATGCGGACCGCAAGTGGGCGGAAATGGACGTCAAAGCACAGCGATTCTTCGACAGTGGAGATCTCGCGCAAGCCGACAAATACTACAAAGAAGCTTTCTCGTTTTCCTCGTATGCGCCCGTTTCCCAAAGAGATCTTCGCCAGGTCGAGAGTATGAGAGGTGAGGTGGATGTGGCATTTGCCACAGCTAACTCAGCTCAGAAAATTGCGCTTAAAGAGAAATTGAAAGCTTACGAAGCAAAAGTGCCGAGCAAACTTCCGTTTTCACTGGCGTCATTGGAATTGTCACTTTCAAAACTGAAAAAATCAGCCGACCCGCAAGTAAATAAGCAAAACACCGAGCAGGCAATCAGTATTCTCAACAGCGCCAATGATGCGGCGGAGATCCTTATGCAGGAAGGGCATCTCTTGGCCGCGAGCGACTTTCTGCAAAATGTTTATGACAGAGCCAGCGAATTTATTCCCGACAACAACGTTGTCATTCCGCGCTCGCTTTTGAATCTCGTGGCCATGTTCATCAACTCCGATCCGCATAAGTCCTTTGTTTACTTGACCAGAAGCGACCGCCTGCTCAACGAGCAGAATTTGCCTAAGCTTGCCAAAGCACGTTTTCTCTCAGATCTCGGGCGAGCATACTTGGTCGCCAATCATCCGGAACGGTCTGTCGTCCCATTAAACGAAGCTCTGGAAATTTATCGCTATGAAGTTTCGCTTGCCGGTATGGGAGCAGGGACGGCATTTTTGCGAATGGCGGAAACGCAAGTACGCCTCAACAATCCAGCAGGCGCAAGCCGCGCTCTCGTGCAGGCAGAACAAGCTTTTGCCGCCGGCGAGCACAAACTGTCTTTCAATACACTGCGATGCAATTTGACTAGAGCGGAAATCTTGCTTGTGACAGGACAGGTGGCGAAGGCTCTGGACATCTTAGATCGGGAGCTCGATCAGCAAGAAAGACTCTTTCCAAAAAACTATCACGATTTGCCGGAAGCGCTTTACTGGTTTTCTCGGCTTCTGATGCGGCTTCCGTACAACGAAAACAACGCAAAGAGAATCGACGCCGCTGCCTTGCGCTGCTGTTGCATATGGGAAAGGACCGAGCACAAAGCGTTCGCCGCCACCTTGATGCTCACTCTGGGTGACTATCAGGCCGCGAATCGGCGCCTTGTCGATGCCGAAAGAAGTTACAAAAGGGCGCTGCAGATCAGCAATGAGATGCGAAATCTTGATTATTATTCGCATGTAAGCCTTCTCAATAATTTGAGCGAAATACTTATACGCAGAGAGCAGTATCAGCGAGCTTACGACACGCTCAAGCTTTCCGAGCAAAGTCTAAAGAAGGCGAATTCAATGCCTATCGGGTCAATCGTCGGCATTCAGCCGAATACAGTAGCTTATCTGTACAGACGGCTGGCCGAATGCGCTGAAAAGCTCGGTTTGCACGACGAGCAAAAGAAATACCAGCAATTGGTCGATAGCTCGTTCTAAGCCAGCGCAAGGGCTGAGAACCCGATTGAAAAACCGGACCAAGCGGCACAAAAAAAACCAGACCAACGCAACATCCGCGCTCTCTAAATTGACCATTTCGAGTTTACAGATTTCGGCAATAAAAAGCCTTTGGCGCTCGTTAGTTGCACGAACAGGCAGTTTTCCGCTCTTTTTTCCGCGCCTTTCCGCTAAAGCAACCTTTTTGTGCTGACTGACGAAATTGATATCTTAAAGTCCCATACTTTGCACTTTCTAAAAGGAAATCTGAAACCGCCCATTTCTGACGGACACTCCGCTCTGACGCTGGCGCCACCATATAAGGTGCCCGATCGTTTAACATTCCAAAATTGGAATTCTCCTATCTCAATCAGAAAGGCATATTTATGCTTATTGCCGTTATCCTCTCTTTGTTCATCCTTGGTGGACTTACCTACCACCTGCGCAAACGACGACTTCTTGCCAATGACAAGAAGCCGACCGTGACTCGCGCACCAACGACGCCCGAGCAAGCAGCACGGATGCTCGAAGAGTATCTCCTCGAGTTTCAGCGACTGCGCGCGCTTGCGGCCAACGTGCATGACGCGACACTGAAATCCGACTTCACGCGAGCCGAGGAATTCTTTGTCGAAGCGTACGCCGCTCTGCAGCGGGGCGACGCAGACCACAGCAATTTTCTCATTGAAAAGCCGGGCGCAACTCGACTGCAAATGATCGAGCGAAGAATCATTCGCTTGCAGCACGACAAAGAAGCAAACCAATTGCTTGCGTCGGCGCGATCGAATCAGCCCACAGAATAGGGGCTAATGCAAATCGCTCTTGTAAAAGCCATTTGAGCTTCAACTTGGATTGGCGGTGTAATTGAAAAAGCCGAAAGCTTCAGTTGCGCCCCCAATCCAAGTTGATTCTAAAAAACAAAATTATTACTATATTCTTTAATAGCAAGTTTCCAAAAAAAACGCCGGAAGACAGCGCAAGCACAATCGAGTGCCTGAGCCGCTTCCGACGTTTCAAATTGGCCTACCCGCTATCAGCCGGCGACGTTGTCGTCGTCGGCAGCCGCCTTCTCATCGACGTTTTCGCCGGCGGTGTTGCTGTCCCTGAGGGCAGCTTCCACCTCCCAGGGCTCGACGAGCTGGTTGCTCTCGAGACCCCAGTAGCCGACCTCCTCGTGACCGAAGCTGAGCGCGTTCTCATCGCGCCAGGATTTCTCGCCGGAGGCGAGGAACTGGCGGATGAACGCGTTGATGGCGTCAACGGTGAGGAAGGGCACGTCGATGGTGGCATGGAGACCGATGCCGTGCGCGTAGTCACGGTCGAGTTCCACGCGAGCGTGCACCTTGACGGTGCGCGCCTCGGCGATCTCCTTCTCCTTCTCACGGATCCAGTCCCAGCGGGTCAGGCCGCCGAACGCCTCGAGCGCGCCTTCGGGCTTGGGATTGGACACCCAGTGACCGGTGACGGGGTCCTTCTTCGCGTCCTCGAAGAGGTTGAAGCGATGAGGGACGAGAACGTCCGCGGCATCCCAGGCAGCCTGGCTCACCTCCTCCTTGTACTCGTAACGAGCGGTCTGGAGAGTGACGTTGTAGAAAACGCCCTTCGCCTTGCCGAGGAAGTAGATGTCGACCCAGCCGTTCTGTCCGTGGATGTAGTCGTGAGTGTAGAAGAGCCCGCCGAGCAGGGAAGCGCTGCGGCGGATGTTGTTCTTCATGCGGATGTAGGCGAGCTTGCGCGCTTTGCTAGAGCGCTTGTGGAACGGCGTGTGCCGCTTGCGATTGATCATGATAGTCCTCCATTGTTGAGCAGAGAAGGACTTGTCGAACACCGGCGAAACCAAACCTGCCGGGCTTCTCAAAGACATTCCTCTGCTTTATAACGTTCGCGTCATGACGACCTCCGTTACTTCTTCTCCCAGATGCCACCGCCTTTGGTATCGCTGACCTGGACGCCGGCAGTTGCCGGGCAGGACCGAGACGGCTGGAATCGTATACATTCGGCCCGCAATCCTCCAACACGAGACAAGCCCGACCATTCCGCAGCGCGATGCGCTATGGGGAATTGCTTGGAACAGTAGAACTGTGTTGGCTGGTCGGACGTGTTTTTGAAATTGAAGGGGAACAAAGGGAGATCTCTATTAGGACTGTTTCGCGCAGGCAAGTACAGAGTTCATGAGCGATTTAATCTGCTCAGTACTAAAGTTTGTTCTTGTAACTAGCGCTAGGTTTGATCCGGCCATGTTAGCTGCTTCGATTTCACTCCATAAAAGACGGCTCAACGCCCGCACCAGGCACCATAATCCCGCCGTCCAGCGTTTCTCGGAAGCGAGAATTCTCTCTCTAAGTTTGCACAGGGCTGGAAGTTGTCCAAACGTAAAGGGCCGGCTTCGAGATGTTGCGAATTCGCAATCTTCATCGACCGGCACGCCCCAGGCACCACATTCGGTATCAAGATTTTTCGTTCCGAGCAGCGGTTAAGGGCGGGTAAAGGGTATACGGCATCGATATGAAAACCAACATAAAACCGCGGCACGCCTTGACTTGCGCTAAAACATTTATTTTTCGATCGGCGCTGTCTTAACCTCGCCTTAGTCCCGGCGGTCAAGAATGGACGCAACGAAAATGCCATCACGACAAAAAACTGTTTCTACAAAAACGCGCTGGACGCCCGGCATTCAGCAAATACAAGGAGTTCTAAAATGTCTGTAGTGATTGGTGATTATTTATTTAATGGACCATTTGTAAAACCGGAAGAGGTGGACGAAACCGGGGGAATTTATGTGGTTTTGGCTGAAGACCTCGGCGACGAAGATAACGAGCCCACCCGCGACCTGGAAGTCGTCGAAGTGGGATTCGCCAACAATTTGCGCAGAGAGTTAATCGATCATGAAGATCAAGATCAATGGAGCGTCCTTTACGAAGGTCGCCTGTTCGCCGCGGTTTTATATGCAGACGAGCACCCCCATCTTTCAGTCAAAAATGTTTTTGCCTCGATTCAACCAGGCATGGTTGCCCAGTCAGACATTCTTTTTGATCCTGAAGAAGATGACGAAGATGACGATGAAGAAGATCATGACGATGAAGAAAGCAACGTAGCTCAGTTGTCGCTTCTATCAACTCATCTGGAAAGGCTTGCCGTATAAAGTCAGCTTTCACTTACTGAACCAGAAGTCGCTTTACCCCCGGGATTCAAAACGACAGGTAAAACGGTTGAAAGGCACCCTCCGCCTTCAGCCGTTTTCCTCATTATTGCCCGCAAAGTTTGATTGGCTGACCCTCTGGGCAAATTCTTGCGTTCCGTTATGAAATCTCTTTTTCGCCTTTTTTCCGTATCATGTCCAGAACTGTGCCGTACCGAGGTATATGACGATAGGGGCACAATGGAGTCACTATGGTCGAGGGGCAAAATTCGCATGGACGGCAATCCGAGCCGCAATTTGAGTCGGAAAAGTTAAACGAGAATACGCTGAATCTTAATCTTAAACCGCTGGCCGAGCTTAAGCCGGGGCAAATTGTCTCTGATAAGTTCAAGGTTCTCGAGGAAGTGGGACGCGGCGGCATGGGCGTTGTGTATCGCGTCGAGCAATTGGCGCTTGGACGAATTCTGGCGATGAAAACGTTGAACACGCCGGAAGTAAGCGACGTCGTGTGGCGACGCTTTCAACTGGAAGCCAAAGCCGCTGCTCTGCTCGACCACCCAAATCTCATCTCTGTCCATGATTGTGGATTGATCGATGATCAAATTCCTTACTTCGTCATGGATTACATTGAAGGCACAACGCTTGCCAAATTAATCAAGGACAAGGGAGCGCTCAGCCTCGAAGAAACACTGACCATCTTTATTCAGGTTTGCTTTGGGCTGGCATATGCGCATGCCGTTGGGGTCGTTCACCGAGATCTGAAACCGAGCAATATTATGCTCGTGCCGCCACAATCGGACAGCAACGGTTTGAGCGTCAGAGTTGTCGACTTCGGCATAGCAAAGCTGACCGCCGAAGACATTCAACCGACGCAAGCTCTAACGAAAACCGGGGAAATATTCGGCAGCCCGCTCTACATGAGTCCTGAGCAGTGCCTGGGCAAACCGGTCGATTTTAGAAGCGACATTTATTCGCTTGGTTGCGTCATGTTCGAGGCTCTGACGGGGTTGCCGCCATTTCTCGGTCAAACGGCTCTGTCCACGATGATGCAGCATCAGTCCACCGATGCACCAACTCTCAAGCAGTCAACACTCGGAAAGGAATTTCCGGACGCAATCGAAAAAATCATCAGGTTGATGCTCGAGAAAAATCCCGAGTCGCGCTACCAGGATATGAAATCCGTCGCCCGCGACTTGAGCCTTTTGCAGCAAGGAATTTCACATCATCCGCAAGTAAGCACAGAATCCAAAGCTGAGGCGGTCAAAAGGATCAATGAGACACACATCATGCAATTGGTGTGCGTGTGCATACTGTCGGCAGCAATCTCCGGCTGCTTCGTCTATCAACAGATGAAAAACGATGCGGCCGTCGCTTACAAGCAGGGATTCGAAGAGGGAGCCGATCCGAAAAGATCTATCTACATTCCTGACGAGGGCGGTGACAACTCTGACGGTGGACCGATAAGCTCCATTTCGGTGGATACACAAGGAAAAGCTTGCCGAATTTTCAATTTCGGAAACGCCAAAGGTTTTGGATTAGGGTATGTTAGACGTTTGAATGATAAGGAATTCAAGCCGATCCCAGCCAAAGGCATTCTTACTTTTCCTCTGGATGAACCGCTTCTTCTCGATGTCGAAGATAGAGTCATTGTCACGAATCCGAAATTCCTGCTGCGCTTCAACACAAATGACTTCGCAGGACTTCGATTCCGTTTTAATTTCGGAGTCAATGACTCGACTTTTCGCTATCTCGATCGACTTAAAGACTTGCGCATTTTGGATCTGACCGGCTGCGAGGTTAGCCCTCAGCTAATTGAAAAGATCAATAAATTGCCTAAGCTCGAGACATTTAAGATCGGAAAATCGAATATGACCGGCAGGGCATTGCTGGGATTGAAACGACTGGGAGAGTTGAAAGTGCTGGGAATCTCGAAGATCTCGGGTCAGGCTGAAGTGCTGAAATATTTGAAGAATAATGCCGACCTCGAAGAACTGAGATTGAGCGCCGAAGATTTGACAAGTCAGGATTTGCGAACGATAGGCACCATGAAAAATCTTCGCAGTCTCTGGATTGATAAAGGGCGAAAAGTTGATGACAGCAATCTTGCATGGATTGCCGGTCTTCACAAACTGGAAATTTTTACCGCCGAAGATTCAATGATCACGCCGAAATTCATGTCAATTATGCCGCAACTTCCCAGATTGCGATGTATTTCCTTCAATCAGAAAGTATGGACCGAGACGGATTTTGCGAAATTTCACAAGAGATTTCCCCAAATCGAAATTGCCAGGGACATCAGTGTTACTGACTGAAGACGCTGGCGCAGCGGGCGGTTGGATAAAAATGGCAGAACGGCTTTACTCCGAAAAATTTGAGATTTTTCGGAGTAATTTACTACCTTCTATAATTAAGCTACGACACCTGACATATTCATATAGCTCGGGGCAGGGCGGTGCGAAGCGCCGCCCTGTCTTTAATGTCAGGCTTTTTGAAAGTGTGCGTTTAAAGCAGACTGCGCAGAACGGCTCCTCATGCGCAATTTCTT
>Ga0268299_1003811_pt1 | contig 13030 bp, 11 predicted proteins | sample NOBtaG_FD_193484 | JGI IMG/M metagenome (GOLD analysis project Ga0268299, IMG submission 193484) | Activated sludge microbial communities from bioreactor in Nijmegen, Gelderland, Netherland - NOB reactor | ecosystem: Engineered > Bioreactor > Aerobic > Activated sludge | place: Netherlands...
CTCTGGGCGAAGCGGAACGAGGCGTGGCGCAGGTCGTCCGGCATCTTCGCGGCGAGGATGCCGCCGCCGTAGACCTTCATCGCGACGAGGCCGACGCCCTTCTTGCGGGCGGCCGGCCAGACGACGTCCTCGAAGGCGTAGGTATGGCGATCGACGATGTTGACCGCGTTCATCATCGCGTCGAAGTCGCGCTTCGCGACGACCTGGGCGAACTTCTCCGGCCGGTTGTGGCCGGTGACGCCGACGAGGCGCGTCAGGCCGTCTTTCTTCGCCTGGGCGAGGACCGCCATCGGCCCGGCGTCGGCGACGAGGTCGTCGAACTTGTAGACCGCGTGGCCGACCGTGTGCGTGTAGGTGAGATCGACCTGCTCGACGCCGAGTTCCTTGAGGTTGGCCCTGAGCAGCGCCAGCACCTTGTCCGCCTCGGGCTCGAAGCATTTCGTGGCGAGGAAGACCTCCTTGCGGCGTTCCTTGAGGACGCCGGCGAGGTAGGCCTGGGCCTTGCCGTAGCCGGTCATCCGGGCGACGCGGACGCTGCCCGGCGCGGTGTCGATATACGTCACGCCGAGGTCGATCGCCTTGTTGATGAGGGCGGCCGCGGCCTTCGCGTCGAAGTAGTTGCCGACGGAGACGGTGCCGAGGCCGAGGATCGGCACCGACACCTTGGTGTCACCCAGGACTCGCTGCGGCAGCTTCGCCTCGGCGGCGTGGACCGGGGCGGCGTTGCCCAGGAGCACGGCAGCCGAGCCGGCCTGAAGGAGCTGACGCCGGGTGGGACGATGCGACACGGGAACCTCCGGGGTATCGGTTAAGCGTCGGCGATGATTCTGCAGGACGCGGCTCGTAACGCGTTAACGCCCGGTCATGACGACGCCGTCCTCGCCGAAGCGGTCGAGCAGGAGCTTCCGGGTCGCCGGGTCGAACTTCGTGCCGTAGAGCAGGTCGAGCCGTGCCAGGCGGGCGAGCCGGTTTGACGTCGCGAGGGCCCGTGCCCCGTCGTCCTCGACGCCGGCCTCGCGGAGGTTGAGGACGCGCAGCGACCCGAGCCGGGGCGACTCGGCCAGGGCGACCGCCCCGGCGTCGCCGACCGCGTTCCGCTCCAACGACAGGACGGTCAGCCCGTCCAGGTGCGGCGACGCCGCCAGGGCACGTACGCCCGCCTCTGTTAGGCCGTTCCCCTCGAGGTCAAGCTCGACCAGGCTCGCCGACCGGGCCGAGCCGGCGAGGAGGATCGCCCCGGCGTCGAAGACCGCGTTCCTCGCCAGGCTCAGCACCGCCAGGGTGGGTGCCGCCGCCGCGAGGGGCCGGAGTCCCCGGGCCGTGACCCCGTTATTCCAGATCTGCAACTCGCGCAGGGTCGCCATCGCCGGGGAATCCGCCAGGGCCGAAGCGCCCTTGTCGCCCAGGGCGTTGTAGCCGAGGTTCAGCGTCGTTAGCGCCGCCAGGGACTTCGCCTTCGCCAGGTCGGCGACGCCCTTCGGGCCGAGGTCGGCGCCGTTGACGAGGAGCGTCGCCACCGCCGCCAGCGACGACGCCGCCAGGGCCTTCGCCCCGTCCGGGCCGATCGGACAGCCGCCCAGGTCGAGGAAGCGCACCCCGCCTAGGTGCGGCGACTTGAAGAACGCCTTCGCCGCTGGGCCGTCGAAGCAGTCGCCGTGCCAGCCGCTCAGCGTCAGCCAGTTCAGCCGGGACAGGTACTCGCTCTTGCCCAGTTCCTTGGCCCGCTTGTCGTACGTGCGGAACTCGACGCCCCGGATCGGCGACCGCTTGAACAGGCCGGCCGCCTTGTCGAGGAAGTCGAGGGCCGTGCTCTGCACCCGGGCGACGAAGCCGCGCTCGAAGACGACCTTGCGCCGCGCCCAGGCCGGCACCTCCGCCTCCCACGTCGCGCGGTGCTTCTTCCGCAGGGCCTCCTCTCGCGGCGTCGGCGTCATCTCGCCCCGGGCCGCCCGCTCGACCTGGAGGCGGATGAACTCGGCCCGGTCCGGGTCGCCGTGGTCGTCGAGCCAGTCGGCGTAGATGAGCCGGACCGCGTCGTCGTCCGGGCGGTCGAGGATGTCTCGCAGGAAGCCGTCGGCCGGCGTGGGCATGGGTCTCCTCACCGCTCGAAGCGCGACCCAAACGTCGCCACCGGGAGCTTCGCCGTCACCGTCTCGTTCCGCTCGCCGTAGGCGCGCACCTGGTCGAGGTACTCCGCCGTGACCGCCTCCCCTTCGTAGACCGGCAGCACCGCCGCGGGGCCGCCGCCGACGTTCAAGGCCGTCGCGTACGCCCCCTCGAAGACGCCCGACGTCGGCGTCGTCTCCTCCAGCACCAGGGCCCGGCTCTCGCCGGACGCGGTGCGGACGACGACACCGACGCGGTCCTTCTTCGCCGGGTGCAGGTTCATGTCCGGGTCCTCGACCCGCACGCGCAGTGCCTTGCCGGGGACGACCATCTCCGCCCCGGCCTTGCCGGCATCGTCGAGGAAGGCGATCTTCGCGTCGGAGCCGAGCAGTTGCAGGTCGCCCCACGTGTCGGGGTGCATCGACGTGCGGAACTTCTCGTTCGCGGTCCAGTAGTAGTACAGGTCGGAGCCGGTGTCGATCTGCACGTTGAAGCCGACGACGCGGCCCGGGGCGAGGTCGGCCTTCTTCAGCCGGTCGGCCGTCAGCAGCACCTCCAGCGTCCAGCCGCGCGGCGTCTTCTTCGCCGCCCGGCGAATCGACAGCCGGTCGAGAGCGACCAGGTCGGCCGCGTCGCCCCGGACGAACACCTCGTAGCCGGTCAGGTCCGGCTTGCCCGGCACGCCGAACGGGAAGACGCAGAACTGGTGCGTGTGCGGCTCGCCCCGGCCGGGCGACTTCGTGTTGAGCGTGTCGAGGAAGATCTCGACGTTGTCGTAGAGCCAGAACTGGTTCAGGTTCCCCGGCGACTCGACGCCGGCGGTCGTGTCCTCGACGTCGAACGCGAGCAGGAGGCCGTCGCGGCACCAGGCGGCGTAGGCGAGCTGCTTCTCCGGCCGGGACTTGACCTTGTCCCAGTTGCCCTTGAGGACCGGCAGCAGGGCCAGGGCCGGCACGTCCTTCCAGTCGGCGAGGTCGCCGTCGAGGGCGACGACGCCGTCGGCCAGGAGCGGCACCCCGGCGAAGCGGTGCGACTTGAACGCCGGGTCGCCCACCGCGCGCGGCCGGGCCGGGCCGACCGGCGGAGGCGACGGCAGCGCCGCCGTGCCGACGAACGCCGGCCGCAGGTCGCGCTCCGTCGCGGCGACGACCGGGCCGTCGGCTCCCTGTCGGCCGACGACGTTCCCGACGACGCGCTCCCGGTCGCGGAGGAACTCGCGCATCCGTTCGTAGGCGGAGCCGTCCTCCAGGAGCCGGCCCAGGCCGTGCCCGTCCTGGACGAGGTGGAGGCGGGCCCGCAGGGCGGCACCCGCGTCGCCGTCGCTCAGCTCGAACGGGACGGGCCGATTCGCCGCGTTGCGCAAGCCAGCGAGCCGAGCGAGGAGGTCGGCCGCGCCGGGCAGGCCGCCCTCCGAGCCGGCCTTCTCGACGGCGGCGTTCACCGCCGCGTCGAGGGCCGGGCCGAGCTGCCGTTCGAGCTGGGCCAGGGCCGCCGCCTTCGCCTTTTCCGCCTCGGCCCTGGCGTGTTCGGTCGCCTCCGGCTTGACGTCGCCCGTGGCGGGCAGCCGCTCGCCGGCCGCGTCGGCGACGACCTTGCCGGGGCCGAGCCGGCGCACCGCCTCGGCCACCTGGCGGGCGACCTCGTCCTGGGCACCGGGTCGCTGGGCCAGTACCTGGCGGATCTTCTCCTCCAGGAGTGGCTGTACCTTCACCTCGGCGGCGTCGGCCAGGTCGCCGCGCCGGACGTCGTCCAATCGGGCGAGCAGGCCCGCCGTCGCGTCGACCGGCGCGACGCCGAGCTTCTCCTGTTCCTCGCGTAACCGCGCCTCCGCGGCGTCGAGACGGGCGGCCGCCGCGTCCGGGTCGGGCCGTCCCGGTCGCAGCTTGTCCAGGCCGGCGAGCACCTCGCGCAGGGCGTCGTCGCGCCGGGCGGCGTCGAGGGCGGCGACCGATGCACGGACGGCCGCCTCCGCCGCCTGGGTCGTGGCTTCGTTCGTCGCCTGGCGGGCCAGCCGGGCGGCGTGGGCGACCTGTTCCAGCAGCGCCTGGACGAGGGCCGCCTCGGCCAGCTTGTCCGTCGCGGCACCGGCCTTGGCGGCCGACCGGATCGCGGCGGCGATCTCCGGATGCCGGCCCTGGAGCCGGTCGGCCGCCGCCTCCGGCCGCGAGGCGGCCAGTTCCTGGGCCGCCCGCCGCAGCATCGCTTGCCCGTCGCGGCCGTCGGCCAGCAATGTCTGGTTCAGGGTGTCGCCGGCCGGCCGGCCGACCTGCTCGACCAGGGCGCGGCGGAGCCGGTCCGCCACGGCCTGGGCGATCGTCTCCGCCTGGCGGCGCAAGGCCTCGTCCCGGACGCGGTCTTCGGCCCGGCGCACCTGCCGCTCCAACGCGGCGGGCAGCTTCTCGCGAACCTTCGCCGCCCGAGCGTTGAACGTCGCCAGGTCGAAGTCCGCTCCGAGGAGCAGCGCGGCCAGGCCGTCCAGGTCCGGGGTCAACTCGCCGACGACATCCTCCCAAAGGGACTTAAGCACGTCCGGCGGCATCGTGTTCGCGGTCAGCTTCTCGAAGGTCGGCCGGAGCTGCTCCCGGGCGACCTCCTCGCGCGCCAGTTTCGGCAGCGCGGCGCGGACCTCCTCGCGGCCGCGCTCCGTCGCCGGTGCGGGCGGCGGCTCGGCGGCCGGCACCTCGCCCGCTTTCTCGGCCGGCCCCGGCCGCGTCGCCGACGGGGCGGTCGGCACGAGGAGCCACGCCAGGCCGAGCGCCACGGCGGCGTGGACGGCGAGCGACCCGGCGAAGAACGGCTCCAGGCCCTGCCGGCGTTCGCGCTCACGGGTTGCCATCGGCCACCTCGTCGAGGATGAGTTCCACGCCGCCCAGCCGGAGGGCGTTCCGCGCCTGGACGACGCGCTGGTGCTCGCACTTCGCGTCGGCGCGGAGGAGGACCGGCCGCCGCAGGTCGGCCGGGCGTTTCTCCAGGGCGTCGGCCAGGTCTCGCGCCGTCGGGTAGACGCGCTCCCCCTGCCGGTCCCGGAACCGCAGCGGCCCGTCGCGCGGCACGGTGAGCTGGTCGGCCTCGTCGCGGCGGATGACCGTCGGCCGGTCCGCCTTCGGCAGGCTGACGGCCACGACCCGCGCGTCGTCGCGCTTCTCGTCCGTCGCCGACCGGACGACGGCTCGCGTCTCGACCCGGAACGCCTTGCCCGGCTCGGCCCGGACTCGCTCGACCAACTCGGCGAGCGTCGCGATCTCTTCCTCCGTCGTCCCGTCGCGGAGGAGGTACGTCCCCTCGACGGCGAGGGTGTACGTCTTGTCGCCCGGCCCGGCGGCGGCGATCGTGTACGGGACCGGTGCCATCGTCGGCTCGTCGAGGAACGACGACGTCACCATGAAGAACAGGACGAGCAGGAAGACGCAGTCGATCATCGGCGTGATGTCGATCTCGTCGTCTTCGTCGAGGGGGGGCAGGTCGAGCCTCATGGCGCGGTCGCCTCCGGCCGGGCACGTTTGACGCTGGCGACGACGTCGTGGAAGACGTCCTCGAACTCGGCCTGCAAGGCGCGGATCCGGCCGCGGAAGTATGCGGCCCCGACGACGGTCGGGATGGCGATGAACAGGCCGGCCGCCGTCGTGATGAGGGCGACCCGGATCGCGTGGGCGAGGTTCGCCTTGTTGACGGCGGCCTGCTCCAGGGCCTCGAAGCCGAGGATCATGCCCAGGACGGTGCCGAGCAGGCCGAGCAACGGGGCGACCTTGGCGACGAGGTTCAGCAGGGCGAGGTTCTTGTGGAGGATTTGCAGGTCGCGGCTGCCGACCTCGAACAGGGCCGTCTCGATGTCGGTCCGCGTGGTCTGGTACTGCTCCAGGCCGCGGGCGAGGATGCGGCCGACCAGGACCGGCGAGGCGCGGTACTTGCGGACGGCGGCGTCCGGCTGGCCGCGTTCGACCAGCTCGCGCACGTCGTCGGCGATGGCCGGGTCGAGCAGGGCGGAGCGGCGCAACCGCCAGGCCCGTTCGAGGAGGACCGCGACGGAGACGACCGAGCAGAGCAAGAGCGGCCACATGAGCGGGCCGCCCTCGTTGAAGTACCAGATCAGTTGCCCCATGAGCCGGCCGTCACCGCGTTCGATTCGGGGTCGGACACCACGACGGTATTGTAGCCCGCTCCGCGGCGGAACGCGAGCGCGACGCCGGACCCGAGCCCCGCTCACCCGACGCTGTCGATCGCATCGACGAAGAACGTGTCGGTGACGTCGGGGCTGACCGTATCGACCTCGCCGTCGAGGGCGTTGACCGTGTCGAGGGCGGCGTCGCCGCTGCTGGACAGGGCGTCGTTGCCGGCGTCGCCGGTGAGGAAATCCGTCCCGGCCCCGGCGACGACGGTGTCGTTGCCGGCCCCGCCGGAGAGGACGTCGGCGTCCGCCCCGCCGAGGACGGAGTCGTTCCCGTCGTCGCCGACGACCGTGTCGTTGCCGGCCCCGCCGTCGATCGTGTCGTTGCCGGCCCCGCCGTCGATGTCGTCGTCGTCGGACCCGCCGAGGATCGAGTCGTTCCCCTCGCCGCCGAGGTCGCCGAAGATCGTGTCTTCGCCGGTCCCGCCGTCGATGGTGTCGTTGCCTTCCTCGCCCTCGATGTCGTCGTCGTCGGCCCCGCCGAGGATCGAATCGTTCCCCTCGTCGCCCTCGATGGTGTCGGGGCCGGCCAGGCCGATGATCGTGTCGTCGCCGCCCTCGCCCTCGATGATGTTGTCCAGGGCGTCGCCGGTCAGGCTGTCGCCGAACGGCGACCCGACCAGATCGATGACGCTGTCGAGCGTGTCGTTGCCCGCCCCGCCCGTCGCCTGCGGAGCGGCCGCCCCGAGATCGACCGTGACGCCGGCCGTCGCGTCGGAGTAGTCGCCGACGTCGAAGCCGAGCCCGCCGACGAGCGAGTCGTCGCCGAGGCCGCCGCGCAGCGTGTCATTGTCGTCGCCGCCGTCGAGGGTGTCGTTGCCGGCCCCGCCGGCGAGGAGGTTTTCGACCGTGTCGCCGATCAGGCTGTCGGGGAACGCGGAGCCGGTGACGTCCTCGACGCCGGGGACGAGCGTGTCGGCCCCCGCCCCGCCGGAGACCGCCCCGGTCGCCAGGTTGACCGTCACCCCGGCGGCCGCGTCGGAGTAATCGACCGCGTCGTCGCCGGCCCCGCCGTCGAGCGTGTCGTCGCCGAGGCCGCCCTGGAGCCTGTCGGTGCCGCCCTCTCCCAGGAGGATGTCGCCGTCTGCCCCGCCGCCGAGCAGGTCGTTGCCCGTCCCGCCGGCGAGGGTGTCCGCCCCGGCCCCGCCGAGGAGCGTGTCCGCCCCGGCCCCGCCGGCGACGAAGTCGGCCCCGTCGCCGCCGTCGAGCAGGTCGTTCTCGGTGCCGCCATCGACCGTGTCGGCCCCGGCCCCGGCGGCGACGCTGTCGTTGCCGGCCCCGCCGGCCAGGGCGTCGGTCCCGTCGCCGCCGTCGAGGTAGTCGGCCCCGCCGCCGCCGAGGGCGCTGTCGTTGCCGACGCCGCCGAAGATCAGGTCGTTGGCCGACCCGCCGGTGAGGAAGTCGTTCCCGTCGTCGCCGTAGACCTCGGCGGCGTCCGGGCCGGCGTGGGTCAGGACGTCGTCCCCGGCCGCGCCGGACAGGACGACCTTCGCCCCGACGGCGGCGAGATCGACCGAGACATCGACCAGGACGGTGTCGTTGCCGTCTCCGGTGAAGACGTTGATCTGGGTCGTCGTCGCGGTGGTCGGCACGCCGCCGGCGACGACGAGGGCGGCGACGCCGTCGGAGGCGTAGATGCTGCCGCCGATCGCGCCGAGGTGGATCGTGTCGGCCGCCGCGTCGCTGAAGACGTTCAGGACGCCGGCGGCGAACGCGGCGCTCAGGGCCGGGACGACCCGGCACTCGAGCGCCTCCAGGCCGGGCCGGCGGTGCCGGTCGAGGAGCTTTTCGATCGGGGTGGCGGTGCCGCGGCCGGGAAGGACGAAGCGGTACAACCGACGGAGCCAGGGCAGGAACATGACGGGACCTCTCGGGTTGCTGCCTTCCTTGCGTCGGGGATGGTGGCTCGCCCCGGCTCGCCGCCGGGACGGGATGTACGTTTCGATCGGTGGCCGGGACGGGCCCGGCTCAGATGACGCTGTCGAACGCGTCGGCGAAGGACACATCGCCGGCGGACGTGTCGAGCTCGTCGAACTCGCCGTCGAGGCCGCCGAGCGTGTCGAAGTCGGCGTCCGCGCCGTCGTTGAGGTCGTCGTTGCCGGCGTCGCCGGAAAGGAAGTCCGCCCCGGCGTTGCCGTCGAGGGTGTCGTCGTCCGCGCCGCCGCCGAGCCGGTCGGCCCCGGCCCCGCCGAGGACGGAGTCGTCGCCCGCCCCGCCGAGGACGGTGTCGTCGTCCGCTCCGCCGTCGAGCGTGTCGATGCCGCCGCCGCCGTCGAGGGAGTCGTCGTTCGCCCCGCCGAGGAGCGACTCGGGGCCGGGGCCGCCGACGAGCGTGTCGTCGCCCGCGCCGCCATCGACCGTCACCCGGACGACCCCGGCCGCGAGCGAGTTCGTCGAGATGACGTCGTCGCCGGCCAGGCCGTTGACGAGGAGCTTGTCGTTGTTGTCTTCCGACCCGGTGACGTTGACGGCCGCCGCCAGGCCGGCGACGGTGTAGCTGGAGATCGAGCCGCTCGCCGCGACGATGTCGTTGTCGGCGCTGCCGTTGACGACGACGGTGTCGGCCGCCCCGTCGCCGACCGGGCTGCCGATCGCCCCGCCGAGGTTGACGTCCACCTTGGCGACGTCGGTCCCGGTCATGTCGTTGACGGTGACGCTGTCCGCCCCGCCGAGGGCGTTGAGGAGGATGCCCTCGACGTCGTTGAGGTCCATGACGATGGCCCCGACGTTGCGGGTGAAGGTCGCCCGCGCCCCGTTCGGCGTGGCGGCGAACACCTCGGCCCCGGCCGCGCCGTTGAACAGGAGCGTGTCGTTGCCGGCCTCGCCCTCGACGGTGTCGTTGCCGTCGCCCGGGTCCCACTGGAAGACATCGTCGCCGGCCCCCATGAAGCCGACGTCGGCCCCCTGCTGGCCGTCGGCGAAGTCGTTGCCGGTGCCGCCGTAGTGGAAGTCGTTGCCGGCCCCGCCGGACAGGACGTCGTTGTCGGCCCCGCCGGACAGGGTGTCGGCACCGTTCTCGCCGAGGAGGGTGTCCGACCCGCCGTCGCCGGCGACGAAGTCGTCGTCGCCCTGGCCGTCGATCAGGTCGGCGTCCGCCCCGCCGCCGACCGTGTCGAGCCCGGCCCCGGCGGCGATACTGTCGCCGCCGGCGTCGCCGCCGAGGACGTCGTTGCCGTCGCCGCCGTCGGCGTAGTCGGCCCCGCCGCCGCCGAGGGCGCTGTCGTTGCCGACGCCGCCGAAGACCAGGTCGTTGTTCGCCCCGCCGGTGAGGAAGTCGTTCCCGTCGTCGCCGTAGAGCTGGGCGGCGTCCGGGGCGAACTGCGTCAGCACGTCGTTGCCGGCCCCGCCGGACAGGACGACCAGGGCCCCGGCCGCGGTCAGATCGACCGAGGCGTCGATCAGGACGGTGTCGTTGCCGCCGCCGGCGAAGACGTTGACCTGGGTCGTCGTCGCCGTGGTCGGCACGCCGCCGCCGATCGCGAAGAGGAAGACGCCGTTGGAGACGTAGATGCCGCCGTCGACCGCGCCGACGTGGATCGCGTCGCCGGCGTCGTCGCTGAAGACGTTCAGGACGCCGGCGGCGAACGACGCGGTCACGGCCGGGACGACCCGGCATTCGAGCCGCTCCAGTTGGGGTCGGCGGTGACGGTCGAGGAGCAGTTCGATCGGGGTGGCGGTGCCGCGGCCGGGGAGGACGAAGCGGTACAGCCGACGGAGCCAGTTCGGGACCATGACGGAACCTCGTGGGTGAGCGCAGTCCGTTGCGGTGAGGGAACCAGGCGGCCCGCCAACCACGCGAGCCGAGGGGGAATACGGGGCGCGACCCGGGCCGGGTCGGACATCGGACACGCCGTCGGTCGGAGCCGTTGCCGGAACGGGACGGGGCCTCGTTCGGGAGCGGGCGTCCGAGGCGGGGAGGCGTCGGCCTCGGCGTGCGACCGATCCCGCGTGCGGAGGACGGCTCGGGTGCCGCTCCGGCGGACGGCGCGGAGCGGCGCGCGAAGGGGACGTCAGGCGCACCCGTGCGGCGCGGTCCCCGCGACGCCCTCGGGTGCTCCCGCCCGCCACGGCGCGGTGGAACAGGGGGTGGAATCTTCGGCTTGGCCCCGTCCTTGATTGGGATGGTTAGTCTACCCCGCCGGGGGAAAGAGTGCAATCGTGAAGTTGCGTAAGGTGCGGCGGCGGTTCCGGTCAGGCGTCGTCGTCCGGCTCCGGCTGGAGCCAGGCGAGCAACTCGCCCAGCGACGGGGCGAACTCCTCCGGCGGCGACGGTCATTCAAGGTTCCGCGCCCACTCGTGGGTGTGGAAGACGCGCCCGAAGGTCGCCGGGGCGACGCCGATGAGGCGCAGGCCCAGGTCGTACAGCGTGTCGGCGATCGGCAGCATCCCGTCGGGCCGGAACGGCACTCTGTCGGCGTAGTAGTTCTCCCAGATGCTGCGTACCCAGGCGGCCTGTTGTTCGAGGTCGCGGTTCTCGTCGCCAGCGAGGGAGCAATAGAATTGGCTGACGCACAGCGGCAGGTCCGGGTCGTCCGGGTCGGGCAGGTCCGGCCAGTTCGGCTTGCCGCCGTTGTGGTTGAGCAGGAACGCCCGCCACTGCGGCGGCAGGGCGACGCCGAGGCGCTGCTCTACGGCGTCCAGATCGGCTGGGGTCGGCGGCGGGCCGGTCTGATCGAACCGGACCCGGTCGCAACAGACGCCGAGGGGCTGCCGGGAGACGCGGGCGACCCAGACTTGGTCGAGGCCGTCGGCGAGCCGGCGGGCGCCTGGTCCGCCGCCGGGTCGGCGGGAGCGGCGGCCCAGGCGAGTTCCGCCCGGAGGTAGGCCGCCCGCGGGTCGTCGCGGTCGGCGAGCCAGTCGGCGTAGACGAGGCGCGGCCCGTCGTCGCCGGGGCTGGCGACCAGCTCGGCGACGAAGCCGGCGTCGCGGTCGGGGTCCATGTCAGCCCTCCGTCAGTCGTGGCCCAGGAGGAGAGTGAGCACCCAGCAGCCGCGGACGTGCGGGCCCGGGTCGCGCAGGTGGGACAGGATCGCGGCGTCGGCGCAGCCGGCGTCCTCCAGGGCGTCGGCGAGGACGGCGAGCCGCTCCGGGTCGAACGTCCCCTCCGGCAGGCGGCGTGCTTCGACCACGCCGGCGGCGAGCGACCGGACGAGTTCCGTCGCCCAGGCGAGGTCGAAAGCGACCGGCCGGAACGGGTTGCCGACGATGTCGCGGAGCAGGGCGCACTGGGCGGCCTGCTCGGCGGCGTAGACGACGTGCCACGGCCGGGCGTCGTCGTGCCACGCATCGGCGGCGATGGTGGCCAGATCCTCCAGGACGCCGTCGGTCACGAACGAGCCGGCCGGGGCGCACAGGGAAGCGGTCACCAGGCCAGCATAGTCGGCGAGGGCATCGCCGAGGCCGCGGTCGGTCCGATCGGCGGCGCGCCGGGCCCGCTCCAGGCGGCCGGCGGTCGCCTGGCCGGCGAGGAAGCGCTCGCACACCTCGATCGCGTCGCGGTGGGCCTTCTTCGGCAGGACGGCCCAGATGCGGCGCAAACAGCCGCACGCGAACTGGCGTTCCCGCCGTTCGCCCCAGCCGCCGCCGAGGTGGTCGAGCATCTGGCCCGGCTCGACGCACGCCAGCCATTCCGCCTCGGTCATGGCACCTCCCCGTCGGGCCAGGTCATTCTACCACGGCGGCGTGGAAGGCCGGCCCATCGGCGGGTAGAATCATCAGGGGATGTGAAGCCGCCCGGAGATGCACCATGCGCCATGTCAGCCTGGACGGCTACGCCGACGCGATCAAGCAGTTCATCCGCCAGTTGGCGACCGAGCCGGGCGGGTCCGTCCTCGAACTCGAAGGGCGGCCGGTCATCTTCGTCAAACCGTTCGCGGGCGATCGCACCGACGAGGCTGCCGCCTGGACGGAAGAAATGAACGCCCGCCGTTGCGCGCTGATCGACCGGGAGATCGCCGGCACGCTCACGCTCGACGAGGCCGTCGAGTTGGAGCGGCTGCAACGCTCGCTGCGGCGCGAACTCCAGCGCCTCGCCCCGCTCCCCCTGGACGACGCCCGGGCGTTGCATCAGGAACTCCTGGCCCGCGCCCAGGCCCAGACGAGCGACGACTGATGCCCGCCCCGTTCGACTACCCGGCCGAGCCCCACAAGCGCCGGCACGGCCCGCTGGGCTATGCCGACTACGCGAGCTATCGCCCCTGGCTACGCGACGAGTTCCTTTTCCGCTGCGTCTACTGCCTCCTCCGCGAGCAGTGGGGCCTCATCCGGGGCGTCTTCGCCCTGGACCACTTCCACCCGGTGGCCATCCACCCCGAGAAGGTGACCGACTACGACAACTTGCTCTACGCCTGCGTCCGCTGCAACCTGCTCAAGGGCAGCCAGGTCGTCCCCGATCCGACCCAGGTCCTTCTCGCGGCCTCGGTTCACGTCCGCGAGGATGGCGGTATCGAGGCCGATTCGGTCGAGGCGGAGCGACTGATCCGAATCCTTCGCCTCAACGACCCGGAGTTCCGCGAGTATCGCCTGCTCTGGATGCAGATCCTGCGCCTGGCCGCCCTGCGCGACCACGACCTGCACCAGCGTCTGCTCGCCTACCCGGCCGACCTTCCCGACCTGGCAGCCCTGGCTCCGCCCGAGGGCAACACGCGACCGGGAGGGGTGGCGGAATCGTGCCACGCCCGCCGACAGCGGGAGGCCCTTCCAACGACCTACTGACCGCCGTCTGGAGAGGTGCCATGTCCGTCCGTCCGCTCGTCTGCG
>Ga0268299_1003812_pt1 | contig 13026 bp, 13 predicted proteins | sample NOBtaG_FD_193484 | JGI IMG/M metagenome (GOLD analysis project Ga0268299, IMG submission 193484) | Activated sludge microbial communities from bioreactor in Nijmegen, Gelderland, Netherland - NOB reactor | ecosystem: Engineered > Bioreactor > Aerobic > Activated sludge | place: Netherlands...
AGTAAGGAACTTAGAAGATAAAGCCAGTTAATAATTAGGTGTTTGCAAAGGGAATGTAGAAGAAAAAAGAAGTGCCAATGACGAAAGCTAGTAAGAAGTGATCATAGACCCAAGCTAGTAAAACCTAGCAGCATAGTTAGTGTAGTTAACCATCAGCTTATCAATTGCTCCTTTTGCAACAAGATTTAATTCCAATCAAGCCTTCAATCATTCAATTGTTTTGCTATTCAATCGAACGCGGCTAATAGTACGACAATGCTTTACAAAGGTTGAGTACGGTTATTTTTGTATTCGTCCGAACTTATGGAAAAGGACAATTCTATGTAAGTATCATATGCTATTTTGAGTTTAGCTAATTTAATTAGTAATATATGATTAAGTGGTTAAAGCAAAAAATAAAGAGTAACAAACAATGATTAACAATGATGTTGAAGACAATGAAAATACCCAAGAAATGAGAATAAGTTCAGCCTACGGCAAACTTAGACGAGAGATGACACTATCTGTTGGTAAAACTTACATTATAAAGCCTCTCAACGTTCGGAAAACAAAGAACCGTGATCGACAATGCACGATACTAGATTTTGTACCTGTATCTGAATATCACCCTAATGATATAGTGGCTAAAGTAAGATACCTGGACAACAATAGAATAGGTCGAGCAGAACTAGAAGACTTAGCTAACTTAGACTAAAACGACACACTCCATAAAGTTGTAAGGTTATTTGCCCTATAAACCTTGTAATTTCATTACACACTTAAGCACAACAAGCCAACCATAAGCCAAAGCAAGCAAAGGTTATACTTACCTAACGTTAGGTAGGGAAGTATAAACCTTTTTGCTTGCCGGAAATATTTTGGATAAAGTAGTTTTGCTTATAAATTAGAATGTAATTTATGTAAGTGTAACAATACTAATCAATTACATTTTAGAGTTTATGGAGCAAGTTTATTGTAATATGTTGGGTTAAGTATGGTTTGTAATGCTGATAGGTATAAGTATTTTTAGGCTGTAAACGTTGTCCAGTTTAGTTATTTACTCAATAAAATTATAGGCCCCATGATATAGGCCCAAATTGAAAATTTTTTATATTCTACTCAGCAAATATAAAGACCATGATATAAAGAGCAATATAGAGCAAAAACACGTTAAACTATAGTAAACAAAGGTTTTACTATAGCTTTATAAAATAACTCGATTTTTTACTAAAATATTCGATTTATACTAGTTATTAAACTATCGTAGCAATATTATACTAGAATACAAATCACACTATTTTTTAATTACAGGTGTACAAGACTGGTTTTGTACACAAAGCTTTAATTGCTGGTTATCAGTCTCTAAATAAACATTCCTTTATAATGCCCTATTTCGCTACTATTTCAATATATCTAAAAACACATCTTTTTTTACAAAAAAAGCTTATAGGATGGCAACAGAAATTATTGAGACTAGGTTATTGCTATATAAATCAACTATTTAAGAACCAACAAAACTATAAATATTAAAACTGCTAAAAACTCAAACTGTCAAATGAGGAAATAAAAGGAAGTAAAATGAAATAAAATACTATTCAAAAGTAGCTTTGGCTAATGAATATAGATTTCGCTGTTATTTCTCTACTACTAAGTTTCGGCTTGATATTATTTTGTGTCAAACTGACTTTAGCTAAAGCATAATATTTAGATGGAGTCTGATAATTACTTTAATAGACCACCACTAAAAATAAAAAGTGAAAAGCTTTGTCCACAATGTAGCAGTAATCTTTTTATCAAAAATAAAGAAAAACATCTTAGAGCAAAAATCAATTCTGCTAGTTTTATAATGACAATGTTGGAGTGTTCGAGATGCAAACATAAAGTTTATAGCAAAGAAGATCTTGATAACTTCGCTGCTATAAAACTAGAACTTAGAAAAATTGCTCCTGACCTTTTAGAGCTAATGAGACTAATTAATAATTACAAACTAGTGAAAATCTTTATAAAGGCTAATTTTCCTACTTAAAATAAGTAGATTTACACCTTTTTTTAGGTGTGACTATTGTGACACTTGCTTTGACGAGTCCCTAACTACAACATTTTATTTTGTGAAATAACTTTGTTTTTATGCTTAAAGATAACCGAACAGAACTAAAAATAATCTGCAAAAGCACTCAAGTTAAAAAAATAAGAAAGCTGATGAAACTAGTTTTCAATCAACCAACAGAAAAAATCATAATAAAAGAGCTTGGTGATAGTGTTAGCCAAAGCAACGAACTAAGACAAATCAGAAATAAGTTAGGTTTAAGCCAAAGTGAGTTTGGCTTTAGGCTTGCTAGAATCTCTCAACCTGCAATATCAAAAATGGAGTTAGGATTTATCAATATTCCTGATGACATTATCCAAGCTGCTAAAGATATGCTGGCAAGTTACCAAACCAGCAAACAAAGAATCTAGCTATAACCCTAGCTTATCAATAGCATTGTCTTTGAATAGTTCAGAATGCCTAATGTAGCGTCTAAGTACAGCACTAGATTTATGTCCAGATTGACGCATGATGGCAGATTCACTTAGACCAGCTAGAGCTAAAGAAGTAACTAAACCTGCTCTTAGAGAGTGACCAGCAAAGCCAGCACTATCCAAACCTAACTTCTCAACATACTGTTTTATGATTAGAGCTATAGACTGATCAGTCAATCGACTATCCAAGACTTGACCATGACGGTTTACCCTTCTAAAGATTGCACCTTTTTTTATGTCAGCAAGCTCTAGCCAAGCTTTTAGACTTTGAATAGGGCAAAGATAAGGATTTCTAGCATAAGGCAATCCTATATCACGGCCTCTTTGCTCCTGATCAGTTTTGCTTTTCCTTAGAGTTAAGATCATGCCTTCTCTAACAAAGCGAACATCTCCAAGATTCAAGCTAACCAGTTCTGAACGTCTGAAGCCAGCACATAGACCTATAAGAAGTAAAGCTTTGTCTCTAATTCCCTTGGTAGTTTCAGGTAGTTGGAAAAGGATTTCTTTAAGCTGGTCAATTAAGACTGGTGACTTTTGAGTCTGGCTAGTACCTTTAGCACGTCTTAAACCTTTCCAGCATTCTTTTACAGGTGCGCTCTTAGTAGGATCATCAAGTTTATTGCCTCGATGATATTGGCCTATAGCAACTAGCTTTCTTTGTATGGTGGCAGTCTTGGCAGTATCAGCAAGATCTGTGATGTAGAAAACAATAGTTTCTGGTGTTGCTGGAAGTGACGAAGCGTTGTGTTGCTTACACCAGGTTTGGAAATGATGCCAATCTGACTTATAGGCTTTCCAAGTGTTTTTAGATTTAGCTTGGGTGATGTAGTAGGAAGCTTGATGATGAAGATCTTGGAGTCTAGCAAGTTGGTTATTAGCAGGATCACGTTTAGCTAAAGTATTAATAGGGATATTTTGAGAGGTATTATCATTGTCCATAAGTATATATAATACAACAAGTTAAAAGGGAAAATAAAGCAATTCTAACTAGCGATAAGCAAAGATTATCACTACTTAGAAATCTTCTTATCTCACTTAATCGAATATTCTTTTTAAGCTTTCCACCTATCAGGCTATTAGGCGGTCTTTTGTAATTCTCTTAGTTGCTGTTGAGCAAAAAACAAAGTTAATAAATCGGCGGCTTCTCCCTTTGTCATTCCTTTTTTAACTTTCAATCTGCACATTCTTAGTGCGCTTATCTGTTTTTCACTAACTGGGTGATTTCTCCAAGCTGCTTGTGTGTCCACTAAGAACCGTGCTTCATTTCTAGCTATGTTTTCTACAACTCCCATAGCTAAATCAAGCTCCAAATTACTATGTAAAAGTATGCTTTGCTTGTTACCAAACAAAAATATATCCCAAGAATTACTTTTGTTAGCCACTATCACCAGTAAACTATTGTTGCCCAAGTTGATAGCATGGCAATGAGGGTTAAGAGTTAGCCAGTTGATATGCTGTTTTTGCTTCCTAAAAGCGAAAAGATCCACCGTGTAAGCTACTAATTTTCCATCAATGAATTGATAACCTTGGTTTTGCCTATCTTCTAAGACCTTGGCAACACTATCAACCGTCTTTGATATTCCGTTTTCCTCACCTAAACCTAGCAAAGAAGCAATAGAAACTAGATCATGCTTCTTTGTTGCTCCAACACAATCTAAAACTAAACAGTTCTCTTTGCCTGGATGCGGTCTTGTTCCTCTGCCTACCATCTGAATGTACAAAGACTTGCTCTTTGTTGGACGTGCTAGCACTACACAATCAATGCTAGTTTCATCAAAACCTTCCGTTAAGACACCACAATTAACCACTACTTGAGTTTTGCCACTTCTAAGACGTTCTAAAATGCTACGTCTTTGTTTACTTCCGGTGTTTGCATCTACAGTTTCAGCACTAAACCCAACATTCTGCAAGGCTTCCATTGTTTGGTAAGCTAGCTTAACACTTGGAGTAAATACTATTGCTTTACGTTCTGAAGCGTAGCGGTTTAAGCTTTCTGCTACTTGCCAAGGTGCATTTGCCCTTTCCATAGCTAGACTTAAATCTACTTCTGAGAAGTCGCCCTGTGCGGTCTTAATGCTGTCTAAGTCTATCTCTGATATTTCTATTTGTTGGGCTTTTAAATCTACCAAATATTGCTCTTTAATCAGTTGTAAGAGGTCTATTTGGTAAACTATTTCTTGAAAAATATCTCCTAAAGCTGCTTTATCTGTTCTTTCCAACGTTGCACTAACACCTAAGAGCAAAATTTCCCTTTCTTGCTCGCCAATTGGCTCAAAACAACCTATGTGATCAAGGATTTTTCGATAGCTGGTTGCTGTTGCATGATGGGCTTCATCAACAATTACTGTCTTAAAATCCGCTTTTAGTTGGTTTAACCTACCATCGCGGCTAAGAGTCTGGACACTTCCAACAATAATTGGGGCGTTTAGCTCATTAGACTCTGCTTTAACCTTGCCAACGCCAGCATTAGGAATAACAAATTTAATCTTATCTATAGCTTGCTGGACAAGTTCATCCCTATGGGCCAACACTAAAGCACGTCCTAAGTGTTGCCTTCTGCGAATAAGTTCAGCAAAAAGAATTGTTTTTCCGGCCCCTGTTGGTGCGCTTATAGCCTGTCTGGTTATTCCTTGGGATAAGCTTTGCTCTATGTAAGCTAATGCTTCTAGCTGATATGGTCTTAAGCTAACTTTAGTTTGCATCACTTGGCCCCCCTGTTGATGGCTTTTGGGAAGTGGGGGCAATTGTTGTTATTATATTATTATATACATCAAATGCCCCTTTAGACGTTTTTATAGGTGTTTTTCCTCGTTTTTGGATAAGCTCGCGGCGTTTTTCTAACAAGGCTAAATTGATTAGATAATGGTCACTGTGTTTGCCTGGTCGATGATGAGATAAACCCAAACGTTTTAACATGGTGCCAAATACCCTAACAGGATCATTTTGTATCTGCTCAGGTTTAGCCAGTCGCCTAAAGACTCCTTTGACATTCCTGTAATTAGCCAAAATCCAAGGGACAAATGTTTCTAATAAATGTTCTGCTGAATATGGAATTTCATCTGATATCAACTCTGTGTTGATACCTGCAAAAGTTAAAATCTGTTGGTAAGCTTCGCGCTCTGTGGCAAAAGCTCTTTTATCTGGTGATAATTCAATGCCTGCCTTAACTTCGTCCCTTCTCATCTGTTGAATCTGGACATCTGAAGCTAAGGCTAGTTCTAAATTTGTTGTTGATTTGCGGGTTTTTCCTCTTTGATCCTCTTTAATGGTTTGTTCAATTATTTCTTGTGGGGTGTTTTCATCTAAGCAATAAAAATCTAAAATTTCTTTTTTATCTAGTTGCTGTGTTTCTTCTAAGGTTTTTCTAGGTTTTTCTTGTAGGCGTTCTTTTTCTTCATCATCAACAGTTATTGCAGTAGCTCGGCCTTTAATAAATTTTATGTCTTCAAGTTCTGTAGCTTCAGCTTGTACAAATTTAGCCTTGTCTAAATCTTCATCGGTGCTATCTGCATACCTAATATCATACCCATCTATCAGGCAAAGCTTAACAAAGCGTGTTAAGAAGTCTTGTTTTGCAAAGTTCGCTTCTCTAGTAGCAGCAACACAAATTTCTTTATAGTCTTTTGCTACATCAATCAATGCTTCATTTGCGAGATCCTCAAATGGAAGTAAGTTTTGATCGTGTTTATGGGTGTGTGTCCACTTAGCTGCAATGTCTTTTTCTTCTGTTGGCAGTATCTGTTTAACATCGCTCACATACACATGAAAGGCTTTTGCTTGTCTTACACGTCCTAGAGCTTGTAAACAATCCATTGGAGTATTAACCGTATGGGTAAAAACTCCACCTACAAACCCAAAAATGTCTTCATCAATCGAAATTCCACTAGTTATTGATGGGCTTGCTACTATAAAGTCATACTTGTTGGCCTCTTGATTAACATTTGAGAAGAAATTTTCTACTGTTTTATCTCCAGAATTGTCACCAGTAACAGCCAAACCTCTTTTTCCTGTGATGTCTCTCAAGAAATGGAACATTTCCCACGCTGCTTTTTTGTTGTTAGTGACTATAAAGGCTTTTTGACCGCTATTTATGGCTTCAATGGCCTTGTCTGTTATCATTCCCTCATGATCATAAAGCCAAATATGACGGTTTTTTCCTGTCTGGTACTCGTTTAATAAGACAAAACCTTTCTCATCTGGTAGCCATTTCTTAAGAAATCCCATAGTTAAGCTATCAATATGAGCGTCCATCAATACTAAGTGGTCAGCTTGTTGAACTATTTGCTTTAATGCTGATAAAACCTTGGTTTTGTGCTTGATTTTAGATGGCAATTGTCTAATAACTTGCTGAATTTCATCTATTATTACCATATTAAACTTGCTAATCAGCTTGCCTTCTTTGTTGAGTAGCTTAAAAAGAGAGTTTAGACAGATGCTTAACTTACGTAATTCTGTTAGTTTTGCATATTCTGGACGATTGTAGCCTTGATAATCTGTGTAATCTTCAAGATTTAGCTTGTTAGCAGCGTCTTTAGCCAAGCTAACTAAGTAACTAATATAAAGAATTGAACCATCAAAACCCTTTATTAGCTTGCCAACAGACGTTGTTTTCCCTGTATTTATAGGACATCTAAACATACTTACTTTTTGACTAAGCATTAACTCTGATAGGTTACGGATATTTCCATCATTTTCATCTGCTAAAGTATCAGGTAAGTACCTTTCATTGATTGCTATAATCTTGTGTCCAAAGAAGTTATTCCAAATGCGGTTTCTTTCTTCAAGCAATGATTTTTCTGTGATGGCAAGACGTAAATTTGGCTTCCTGGCTAGTGCTAATTGTTGCTTTACCTCATCAATTCCTGCTATTTTTCTTAGATCGTCAAAGTCAGTTGGTAGTTTAGAAGTGTCTAAACCTGAAAAATTAGGGGAAATAATCAAACATCTATGTCTTAGTGCTACTGGATGGGCTTTGGTTAATCCTGCATTTGGCTTTGGTTTGTTAGTAAGAGGGTCTATTTCCAATGTTTTCCAATGATCATTGTCAGCAACAATAGTTATAGAGCATTTGCTTTTAGCTCCATATTGCTCACGCAATGAGCTAACTACAGATTCAATGTTACTGGTGCCTAAAGTGACCACTAAAGGGCATCTATTTTCTAGTCCTAGTCTAGCAGTAGCTCCAGTTGCTAAACCTTCAGCCGTCCAAACCTCTTTTAACTTATCTGGTAACACTCCATTTGTGCCTAAAATGATGAAGTTACCCTTTTTAGACATACCTGGTGTTAAATATTTGTCCCCATTTTCATAAACCTTTTGAAAGCCTTTTACTTGTCCATCAATACCAATAACCTTAGCCAGTATGACTATCTGAGGAAAAGCAGATTGTTTATTAGCTGCAATAGAACAATATCGAATAGATGGATCAACAATGTTTTCTACAAACCCTTTGTTTTTCCAATAACTATGTAAGTAAGGTAAGTTATCAACTCCATCATTCCAAAGGGCTATATCTTCATCTAAAGCTGCTTTAAGGATTTCTTCTTTGCTTGGCCTGTCTGGTTGCTGTTGTTGGTTAACTGGCTTTGGCTTTGGTTTGTAGGTTTTGTTTAGCTTATGGTTATTGATTATTTCAATGTAAGCTTCTTTGTATGGGAATTTTTGAGTTACCCCACCATGCTTAAAGTTATGGTAGGTTACACGTACAAAAGGCTTACCATCAGGATAAAAACCATAATTGCCAATGTAGGCTTGTTTATAGCCGCAATTTTGCCATTCACCATTTAAGATCAATGGGCTGTGTGGTTTGCCTTGGTAAGCTATGGAAATTTCCCATAACCAATCATCAGCACGATCTAATAACTCAGCTAAAACTTGCTCATAATTTAACTTGCTTTGCATTGTTTCTTGCTCCTAGGTAATTGAGATAAAAAGCAATAAAGGCAATTTTTGCTAAAACGGTACTACTCAAATTGATAACTATTTCCTTTGTTGGTTATTCATTAGCCAAGGCTCCAGTGTGTCTTGGCTTGCTCCAAGGTTGATGAGTTCAAGCTTGGTAATCTGTTTAAGGTAGGTTTTTGCTTTGGTAGTGAAAGGTAAAACTAGACTAGATTTGCGGTTCACCCCCACATGCGTGGGGACAATGATGGATTTGCTTTCTAAATTAATAGGACTAAATAAATTGATATAAATAGAAGTAATAAAAGGTATTTGTTTGTAAATTAAATTTGTGTTTATAAATAAGTATATTTGCCAAAGATGATAACTTTTTATATTGGTATTAAATGGTTGAGTTTGGTATACTTTAGCCATAATTTTTTTAGTTTTACTGCCTGCTAGCTACTTGCAATAGTTAGCGGGTTTTCCTTTTTTACCGCTATCTAACAGGCATCTTGTTAAGTGTTATTGGTTAAATCCCTTTTCTAACCTTGTATTTGCCGCAAAACAAAAACCTTTTCAGGAAAACAAAATCAGCAAAATTTGGTTAGTAGTTGAAATTTATTGGCTTATGTGAAGTTTGCTTGATGGTTTGGCTTATTGATGGGTAGAATAGAAACTATGAATATCATGTTTTTTTGTTTTTTTTGTGAGTTTCTATTCTCAATCAATACAAAGAACATCAAGTTTTTATGGCTTCATAACTACAAGAAAGTAGCTTCACAACTAAAACTAAGCTGCTTTATTGTGTTGTAGTTTTGAAGCTATTTTCTTTTCTGCTCTAGCTAGTTTATAAGCTTCTACTTCAGCCTGATCAAAGACTCTAATAGAACGATTGTTACCAGTTTTCACAACTTCAAAGCTTAACTCATTACTACTGGCTAGTTGTTCAACTCGCCTAAGAGACAAGCCAAGTATTTGTGCCGCTGGTGATGCTGTTATTTTGATTGTCATAGTTACCTCCTTTTTAGTGTTGTAATGTTATAAGCATAGAATAAACAAAACTTATGGAGCAAATATAAATCGCTGTAAGCTGTTCTAAAATTTAGACTTAAACCGGCCGGTATTTCGCCGTTTGGTTATATAATGAAAAACTTTCTTCTTACCCTTAAGTGCTTATTTATCAACAACCGTATGTCTATCTTGAAGGTGTTCATTATATAATGAATTTCTATATTTGAAGTAAAATTACTACATTTACTTTACCTTTTTCCTATCTAAAGTTTGAACTTTTTTAGATCTATTTATTTGATTACTTCCTATAGTTGTAATGAAACAAGCATAAGGCAGATAGTTTGTTTTAATCAAATAAAAATCCCTGTAACTTATTCTAAAACTTAGGCTTTTCCGACATAGTGAAAATTTTATTTTGACCTTGTGAAAACCATTATTGTTAGTATTAAGTTCTTATTTATCAATAATCGTGTGTTGGTTTCACTGTTTTTCACCATATGGTGAATATTTGGTCTGAAGTAAAGTTACTATATCTATTTTACCGGTTTTTCTGTCTAAAATTTAGACTTTTTAGATCTATTGTTGTGATTACAACAGTAACCATAAAGAAAAGAATAGAATAAATTAGCTATGTTGAGCAAATAAAATTTCCTGTAACTTATTCTAAAGTATAGACTTTTGAGACATAAAAAGAGACAAAGAATGTACATTACACAAATTAGCGATGTCGCTAAAACGCTATTTTTTAGTTTTAAGTGCTTATTTATCAACACTCCATTACATCAACAGCGAACGTGTAATTTATGTAAAAACATAATAGTCTAACCAAGGATTTCTTATTTGTTTAATGTCTCCATTTGGGTTTATTTCCTACTATTGCAACCATACAAGCATAAGATAAATAAAAGGTACTAATCAAATAAAAATTCCTATAACCTATTACTTTATATGTAATTATTCGGAGTTGTTTTTTAGTGTTATTATTTGACAACTCCGAATTATACACGTAGATATATTACGTAGAGATTTTAATCTATCAAGGCATTTTTCCAAGGTCTATCATAGAGGTAAAAAAATACTTCGTCTGTATAATCTATGATTGGGTAATCAGGATTTAGGAGTCCTCTATCAAGGTAGACTTTTGCAGCAGCGGCCATTTTAGGATTTCTCCAAAGGATTTTTTTTGCTTTCGATCTGTATTCTCTAGCTTTATCTTGAGTAGGCAGACCCAGAAATTTCATTACGAACCAATTAACCAAACTTTCTGGATTGTTGCTTTTGATAGATTTGGTAAGTTGTTGTTGGTTGGATTCAGCAAGATGGATGATAGCTCTATACCAATTGTTTATTGCACCAAAATTTTTCATCTTGGTTCTATTTACATAGTGGGTGTAGTTCTCTAAACCAGGATCATTAGTTTTCCAGTTTTCAAATTCTTCTTTGAACAGTTCAAAAGAGTTTTTTTTGTTTATAACTTTTTTTAGGATAGGCCAAAGGTTTTGCAACATATACAAAGGTAGAGGTGTTTTTCCTTCTAGGTCTTGAACAAAGGAAAGTGACATTAGTTTACGAGTTGATTTATAAGGATATGTTTGTTTAGCCTCATCTTCACCTGCTTTTATAAGAGTTTTATGTATTTTTGCTAAATGTTTTTTAGCTATTTTTGCTCTAACAGGGTCTAGTTTTTTTTGAGAAATGCGAAATTGCCAGTGTTCAATGCAATGTTGGATTATTGGATGGGCTAAATTTCCTATTCCAGACTCTATAGTTCCAAATATATCTACTGTTTCAGTCAAACCATAAGTAGGGAAACCATAATTAGCTTTATATCTCTCATCTTCATCGGTGGCATGTTCATTTGAAGGGTGTAGAGGCATGTTTTCTTTTTCACAATAAGCGATGGCTTTTTCATCACTATAAGTAGCAAACAAAATATCAAGCTCTAAGATAGGTCTTTCACAGTCTTCATCTAGATCTTCAGTACGTATCACAGTAACAGCAATAAGATTATCTGTGTTTTGATGGTCTGCTCTCATATTAAGGTGTTGTACGCCTATAGAGCTATAAGCTTCTCTAGCTGCTTTCTTTAGTTCTTCAACAGTGTAATAGCCGCGTCTTAAGTGCCTAGTGTGGCTACGTGCGAAGTCTTCTAGCTCTTCTCGTTGGTCTTCTGGCATCTTGGCTTTGTCGTCTTCTGATAGATTTTGGTAGAGCATAAATAATTGATTAGATTCCTGTTTAGGTGTTTCATTGTTAGTAATTTGTTGAGTTTGAATGGGTAAGTTTTCCATAGCTTTATTTCCTTTCGGATAGGAACCAAGAAAATTTAAACTTTTATTTGTTGGGTTAACTAACATAACTGTCAACCTCACTTTCTTTAGCTAAGGCTAGCTCTGGAAGTTCCAGCACGTCGGCTTGTTCTGTAGCAATTAGCTCTGTAGTTATGCGAAAGGTTCTAGTTATACCAGTTAAAGAGTCTGTATCTTTGACAAGTAAAGTTTTAGTTAGCTGGGCGCGTTGTTCCAGTTGGGCTAGTCGTTTAGTTTGCCAATTGTCTAACTTTTGACTGATTAAATCAAAGTAAGACAAAGATTGATTTGTAATAGAATGATTTGGACAAATGACATCATTGTCCAAAGATGGGTTATTTATGGTAAGATTCATATGATCCTTTCCACATTGAAAAAGAAAATATTCAGTTTTCAATGATCTAAGTTAGGGTTAAAGGTTTCAAAGCGGATGAACTTCCTAGGGTTAACATCCGCTTTTCCATTTTTAAACACATTCAAAATTTCTAAATAAACCAAAGAGATTTTATTCAACGATTGATAGGTTGTCAATCTAATTCGATTGTTGAATGAATACCGTTTTGATACAATAACCAAAATTTGTGTTTAGAGGTGTATTTATGGCAGGAAGACCAAAAACAGGAAGTAATTTTGTTTTTCGCCAAGTAGGTTTTACTTTAGAGCAAGACCAATGGCTAGACAAACAAGCTGAAAAATCTGGGGTTTCAAGATCTGAAATAGTTAGAGATGCAATTTCAAACCTTATAAAAGATTTAACCCAAAAACTATCTACCAATAGCCAAGAATCAATAACTAAGGAAGCTACAAAATGACCAGTGAAGAAATGAAGAAAACAATAGAGTTTATGCTAGAGCATCAAGCCAAATTCGATACTAAACAGGAGTTAATACAGGAGGATCTAAAAACCTTAACAGGCATTGTTACCAGTTTAGCAATGCAAGTAGAAGCGGATCATCAAATAACAACGAACTCTATTAATAGGTTAGAGTCTCAAGCTGAGAGAGATAGACAAGAAATTAAAGCAGCAATTATTTCCATCAACACCAATATTGCAGAAATGAAAACTCAAGCTGATAAAGACCGTGAAGAAATTAGGGAAAGCGTTGCCAGATTAGAAGCTCAAGCTAATAATGATCGTCAAACAATGATTAACATTGTTGGTAAGCTGGTAGACAGCATCAATAATATTAATGTTCGAGTAAGGAACTTAGAAGATAAAGCCAGTTAATAATTAGGTGTTTGCAAAGGGAATGTAGAAGAAAAAAGAAGTGCCAATGACGAAAGCTAGTAAGAAGTGATCATAGACCCAAGCTAGTAAAACCTA
>Ga0268299_1003813_pt1 | contig 13025 bp, 12 predicted proteins | sample NOBtaG_FD_193484 | JGI IMG/M metagenome (GOLD analysis project Ga0268299, IMG submission 193484) | Activated sludge microbial communities from bioreactor in Nijmegen, Gelderland, Netherland - NOB reactor | ecosystem: Engineered > Bioreactor > Aerobic > Activated sludge | place: Netherlands...
GCGGGATTACGCTGGTGATGGGCGTTGAAGCCGGACAGATTCGCCGCCTACCTGTGCCGCGAAATTTACATCTGGCGCTGGTGACGCCCAACGTTGCCGTGCCAACCGCCGAAGCGCGCGCCGTGCTGCCAAAAATGATCCCGTTGAGCGCAATGGTGTCACAAACAGCAGCAGTCGCTCGTCTCATAGATGCAATTTATCGCGATGATCTGGAAGAAATGGCCGCCGCGATGGAGCAGGACTGCGTGATCGAGCCTGCCCGCGCGCATCTGATGCCGAGGATGGTTGAAGTGCGTACCGCAGCGAAAAAAGCGGGAGCACTGGGCATGGTCATCAGCGGAGCAGGGCCAACCTTGTGCGCGATCTGCGACAGCGAAACCACCGCGAGAACGGCAGCAGAAGCGATGAAAGCCGTCTATACCGAGGTAGGAATGGGCAGCGCTGCACGGCATACGCAGGTCGGAATCGAGGGTGCGCGAGTGCTCAATCTGGCGTGATTATTTTAACGATAGTAAATTGTGAAATTCTTGACAATTAACTTTCGCCAAACTATACTTAAATCCAAAAAGACGTTATTTTTTTCTTCTCAAATTGCTGCATTTTAAGGAAATGAATGATGCCTGACCTCGTGCGAAATTTTATAGGCGGCGAATGGGTCGAATCGCGCTCCGGCGCAACCTTCAACACCTATAACCCGGCTACCGAGGAAGTGATTGCGCCTGTCGCCCAAAGCGCATCGACAGATGTGAACGCGGCTGTGGATGCTGCTAAGGGAGCCTATAAAAATTGGCGTTTGACCCCCGCTCCGCGCCGGGGCGAAATTTTGTTTCGCGTGGCGCAGCTTTTGACAGAGCGAAAAGAACAGCTTGCCCAACTGATGACGCAGGAAATGGGCAAAATCATCAGCGAGACGCGCGGCGATGTGCAAGAAGCCATCGATATGGCCTACTACATGGGCGGCGAGGGGCGGCGCATGATGGGCTATACTGCGCCTGTCGAAATGCCGAATAAATTTGGCATGGCGCTGCGCGATTCTGTTGGCATCATCGGTTTGATTACCCCCTGGAATTTCCCGATTGCTGTCCCAAGCTGGAAGATGCTCCCTGCGCTTATTGCCGGAAATGCCGTCGTTTTCAAACCCAGCGAGGATACCTCGGCAATTGCTGCTGAATTTGTGCGCGTTTTTCATGATGCTGGATTGCCACCCGGAGTCTTGAACCTTATACTGGGCGCGGGTGAAGTCGGTGACAATCTCGTGACGCATCAGGGTGTGCGCGTCATCTCATTTACCGGATCAACGCAAACCGGACTCAAGGTTTATGCCAAAGCTGCCTCACTCGGCAAAAAAGTTACGCTGGAGATGGGCGGCAAAAATGCGATCATCGTTATGGATGACGCGAATCTGGACCTGGCTGTCGATGCGATTACGTGGAGCGCATTTGGCACAACCGGACAGCGCTGCACCGCGACCAGCCGTTTGATCGCCCACAAAGGCATCAAATCCCGGTTAATGGAAGCGCTGGTGGAAAAGGCACGGGCAATAAAATTAGGAAACGGCCTGGACGAATCGGTCACGATGGGGCCGTTGGTCAATCAGAAAGCGCTCGATAAAGTGACAGGCTATATCCAGATCGCCAAACACGAAGGCGTTAAAATTCTGGTCGGCGGCGAACGTCCATCAGATATGGATAAAGGTTATTTCTTTCAACCGACGCTGTTTGATGGGGTAGAGCGTGGGATGCGCGTCGAGCAGGAAGAAATTTTTGGCCCGGTGCTGTCGATTGTGGAAGTGGACAGCCTGGACGAAGCGATTGAAGTCAACAATGGCGTCGCTTATGGCCTTTCCAGCAGCATTTTTACAGAGAATGTCAACGCCGCTTTCCGTGCGATCCGTGACCTGACTACCGGGATTGTGTATATCAATCACGGCACGACGGGCGCGGAGATTCAATTCCCGTTCGGCGGGACACGCGGCACAGGCAACGGAATGCGCGAAGCAGGGCAGAGCGGGCTGGACAGCTTTACCGAATGGAAGTCCGTTTATGTCGATTACAGTGGGCGTTTGCAGCGCGCACAGATCGATACAGATCGCATTCTGAATGGCTGAGAAATTTTCGAAATTCGTGCCGGAATGCGGTAAGCTATAAAGATGAATCAGGGTGCATTATTCTGGGATACGTCGTATGAGATTGTTTTAGCACTCATTGAGGCTTACCCGGATGTAGAGATTGACACAGTGGGCATTGAGCAGTTACGCGAATGGATAATCGCGCTTCCCAATTTTGCCGATGACCCTGAAATCGTTACACAAGACATTCTTCAAGATATTTTGCGCGAATGGTATGAGGAGAGCAATCCTATATGAGTGATATAAACCTGCGCGAACTGCACAATACGGAATTTCCGATTCCAGACGAATTACAGAGCAATCTGGCGATCACCAGCCTGAGCAAAGTCTACAATTGGAGCCGCCGCTCGTCGATGTGGCCTCTGCTGTTCGGGCTGGCCTGCTGCGCCATCGAAATGATCGGCACGGCGGCATCTCGCTTTGACTTTTCGCGCTTCGGCATGGAAGTGATGCGTGGCAGCCCTCGCCAATCTGACCTGATGATCGTTTCCGGCACGGTGACGAAGAAAATGATCGTCCCAATTGTGCGCCTGTATAACCAGATGCCAGAGCCGAAATATGTCCTGGCGATGGGTGCATGTGCCAGCGGTGGTGGCCCGTTCAAGGAAGGCTATAACGTCGTCTCCGGCGTCGATAAATATTTGCCCGTTGATGTTTATGTCCCCGGCTGCCCGCCGACTCCCCAGGCGTTGATTCATGGCTTGATCGCGCTGCAAAAGAAGATTGACGGTCAATCGCTGGCGAACATGGACGATGTACCCTGGTATGGCGTTGGGCCAGCCGAGCCGACTCCGATTCCGATCCTCGGCCCAGACATTATTGACCCCCGCCAGATGGACATTATCCGTCGTCAGGCTGAGTTGGCGGCGCTGGGCAAGCCGTTTGGCGCTCGTGAACTGCCTGCATCACCAGGGCGAGCCGTTGTTCCGGCGAAAGCTGCCGCGCCTGCTGCCGCTGCTGAAACTGCGCCTGCTACCGCCGGTGGAGAAGTTGACGCTGCTAAAGCCGAGCGGTTGCGCAAACGTGAAGAAGCGTTGGCCCGCAAGCACGCTGCGAAAGGTTAGAAGAGATGGCTATCGCTGTACCACAGACTGAACAAGTTGACGTTAACGCCGTTATCGATAAGCTGAAGGAAAAATTTCCGGAAGCCGTAAAAAACGACCCGCGTCAGGGGTATAAGGGCGTTATCGTCGATAAAGCAAAACTGGTTGAAGTCGCGACCTCGATTCGCGATGATTTTGGCTTTGATTATCTCTCCAGCGCCACAGGTGTAGACTATTTTGGCATCGCTGACGAAATGGAAATGGTCTATCATGCCTACCGTACTACGGGCGGGCCAGCGTTGGTTTTTAAGGCACAAACCCCCCGTGATAACCCCGAAATTCCGTCTTTGATTGATGTTTGGCCCGGCGCGGATTTTCAGGAGCGTGAAGTCTGGGACTTGTATGGCATTCGCTTCCCTGGGCATCCGAATTTGCAGCGAATCCTGCTGTGGGAGGGCTTTAACGGTCATCCGATGCGCAAGGACTGGAAAGAAGCCTATTACGAAGAAGAACATAAACCCTTCGAAAGCCGCTGGCCCGATGGTTACATTCACCGTTCCGAGGAAGCGAATGCCTACGGTCATAACGTTGCTTACCCCGCAGACCTCGACCTGTCGCGCCTGACCGATACGTCGGAAGAAGCGCTCTACAACAGCCTGGGGCTGGGCGTCGATGTTCAGGATTTGACGGGCGAGGGCGGCATTCGGACGGATCGTTTGGTCGTCAATCTAGGGCCACATCATCCCAGTACGCACGGCGTATTCCGCATGGTGGTGACGCTGGACGGCGAAACGATTGAAACACTCGATCCGGTGATGGGCTACCTGCACCGCAATCACGAAAAAATTGGCGAACGCAATTCCTTCCTGCACAATATGCCGTTTACGGATCGCCTGGATTACATTTCCAGCATGAGCAATAATCTTGGCTATGCGCTGGCTGTTGAGCAGCTTCTTGCCCTCGGTGCGCGCTATCAACCCCCCAGCTACCGCGCTGAAGTGATCCGCGTCCTGATGGCTGAACTCACGCGCATTGTCAATCACCTGTGGTCGCTCGGCTTCCTGCTCAACGACCTGGGCGCGTTCTTCACGCCGATGCTTTATGCCAACAATGAACGCGAAAAAATCCTCGACTTTTTCGAGGCGACAGCGGGCAGCCGTCTCATGTGCAATTACATGCGCTTTGGCGGCGTGTTCAAGGATATTCCAGAGCGTATTCACAGCGTCGTGAATCTGGTCAATGACAAGGTGCGCGACTATAACACGATGGATTATCTCACTGAGATGATTAATGAACGCCTGCCGCGCTTCATGGACGAATATGAGCGCCTGCTGGTCAACAACGAAATTCTGAAAACGCGCACGATTGGCGTCGGTATTCTGCCGCCTGATCGCGCGATTGCGTACAGCACGTGCGGGCCGCTGCTGCGCGGGAGCGGCGTGGCTTATGACGTTCGCCGTGCTGATCCGTACAGCATTTATCCCGAACTGGATTTTGATATTCCCGTTGGTGTACAGGGCGATATTTATGATCGCTTTATGGTGCGGATGCATGAAATTCGCGAAAGTTTGCGCATTCTCAAGCAAATTCTGCCGCGCCTGGAACGCACCAAAGGCGAATCTGTTATGACCAAAGTCGGTCATACCCCGCGTGTCCCGGTTGGCGAATCTTATGGTCGTGTCGAAAACCCCAAGGGTGAACTCGGCTACTATGTGGTTTCTAACGGCGATGATAAGGGGCCGCAGAACCCCTGGCGTTATCACATCCGCGCCCCAAGTTTCATCAATCTGACGGCGCTGGGGCCGATGGCGAAGGGGCATAAAGTCGCCGATGTGGTGACTATCCTGGGCAGTATCGATATTGTGCTGGGCGAGACGGATCGTTAGGACGGATAAACATGACAATGTACGGACAAGGCATTTTACGAGGCTTGACGATTACGTTAAAGCATCTGGTCAAAACCTACTTCAACGACATGCGCTACATGGGCAAGAAGTATTTTAACCAGAGCGAGTTCGAACTGCGGCAGGGTATGAAAACGGAAGGTATTTATACCGTTCAATATCCTGATGAAAAGGTCGCCGTGCCGGAACGTTTCCGCTTTACGCCGTTCCTGGTGGTGGAGGACGCCGATCACCCAGAGCGCCCCGGCCATGACTGGTGTACAAGCTGCGGCATCTGCGCCAAAGTCTGCCCGCCGCAGTGTATCTGGATTGTGCGCGGTGAAGACCCCGTGACCAAGCGCCCGATTCCGGAGCCGGAAGCGTTCTTCATCGACATCGACATCTGCATGAACTGTGGTTACTGCGCGGAATTTTGCCCGTTCGACGCCATCAAAATGGATCATGATTATGAGATGGCGAGCTATGACCGAACGACAGCCCACATTCACGACAAAGAGCGCCTTTCCAAGCCGTTTAGCTATTGGCTGACGATTGCGCCGACCACCGCGCATGAAGAAGCCGAATCACGTGGTAGCTGGGAACATTCGGACGTTGTGAAGTCCAAGAAGAAAACCAGCACACCCGCTACGGTCTACAAACCCGTCAGCAGCCCCGCCGAAGTGATGGAAATGCTGAAGGAAGCTGCACCCAAGCCTGCTGCAACGGCGGATGCGGTGGCAACCACTGAAGCTGTCGCAACGGCAGCGGCGGCGACAGGGCCAAGCGCGGAAGAAGTGTTGAAGGCCGAACGCCTGCGTAAGCGTAAAGAAGCGCTTGCCCGCAAACTGGCGAAAGAAGCCAGCGGGGGATAACTCCCATCCACACAACTTTTCAAACCCGGTTTAAGCAGCCGGGTTTTTTATTAGTGACATAAAGCACTGACGAATTTTGCTCATCTTTGTTATAATTATTCCTGATTATGTTTCACTTATCAGAGTGGGAGTCCTATGAGCGATCTAAATAAACAAATTATGGCGGCGCTTTCAACCGTGATCGAGCCGGAACTCCATAAAGACATCGTTTCGTTAAATATGGTACGTGACCTGGAAGTTGTGGGCGATACCGCGAAATTTACCATTGTGTTGACCACGCCTGCCTGTCCGCTGAAAAATGTGTTTCAAGAGCGCTGTGTCGCCGCCGTAATTGGTAGAGTGCCTGAAATTCAGAAGCTCGATATTTCCTGGGACGCGCAGGTGCCAACAGATCGCCGGATTATTGGACGCCTGGACGTGCCAATGAACAGCCTGATTGCCGTCGCCAGCGGTAAAGGTGGCGTAGGTAAAAGCACCGTCGCGACCAACCTTTCGGCTGCGCTGGTGGAAGCGGGCGCGAAAGTTGGGCTGATTGACGCTGATATTCTAAATCCAAATATTCCGATGATGACCGGGCTGGGCTATGGTCGCCCCCGCGTCGTCGATGACAAGATGCTGCCGATGGAAGCCTATGGGATCAAGCTGATGAGTACCGGCTTTTTGACCACACCAGACAAGCCGATGATTCTGCGTGGGCCGATGCTTCACAGCGCGATTCGCCAGTTTTTTACTGATGTCGAATGGGGCAAATTGGATTATATGATCGTCGATTTGCCGCCAGGAACGGGTGACGCGCCGCTGTCGTTGGCACAATCGTTCCCGCTGACGGGGGTAATTATCGTGACGCAGCCGCAGGAAGTCGCCGTTTCGGATGCACTCCGCAGCATTGCGATGTTCGATACGCTGAACGTACCCGTGATCGGCGTCGTCGAAAATATGACAGGCGAATTTTTTGGTGAAGGCGGTGGTGAACGGCTGGCAAAAGAGCGCAATGTGCCATTTTTGGGGCGTGTCCCCTTGGCGGCGGATGTGCGCAAAGGCGGCGATTATGGACGCCCGATTGTGGTTACTGATCCAGATAGTCCGGCGGGGCAGGCGCTCCGCAATGTCGCGGAGGCTGTGGCTGCACGTACCAGCTTACTCATGCTGCAAAGCGCCGATGTGATCCCGCTCAATGTGATCGGGTAAAATTTTATATCGTAGGGCGACTCGCCGAGTCGCCCCTACAGTGCTAGTGCCTGCTCTTATGGGTCATCCATACGAATGACGCGAATATCCTCGCTGCTGCCGACAGGATTATAGCGCCCGATCAACAGCCAGAAAAGAAAATTGAAGATCAGCGCCGTTATGAGTCCAGCCACTACTGCGCCTGTCAAATTTTGCCCCGCTGCCCAAGCGAACGTTAAAACCCCTGCGAAAATCATCAAGATCGTCACCGTGCGCCGTCGGCGGGTTTCGGCGCGTTGAATCAGCAAAAACATCATGCCAAACCAGCCCGTTAAAATAATGTATGATCCCCAGTTCATGACGCTTTAGCTCTCTTCACTTAACAACCGCTCAATTGCCGCAACATTATAGCGCACCCGCGCAGCCAGATGTGGTTTTGCTGCTAATTCTAAACTCGCTATAATGAATAATGGATATGCACCACATTTGAAATCAGGAGCAAAGCGTAATGTTAGATATTAACGTTTCTCATCCAGAACCCGTAGCGCTGATCGAAGCCAGTGGGCGTATCGATAGTTCGAATGCCAATCAATTGGGGGATGTGTTGAGCAGTGTCATTGATGAAGGCTACACCCAACTTGTGCTGGATTTGTCCGGTGTTGGCTATATGAGCAGTGCAGGGCTGCGTGAGATCGTTTCCGCTTTGAAAAAACTGCGCCGTGCCGCCGGGGATTTGCGCATCGCTCAACCCTCGCCGCGCGTGGTCGAAGTGATTGAAATGTCCGGACTGGACAGCGAACTGCGCGTCTATCCATCTCAGGCTGAGGCTATCGGTAGTTTCTAGCATTGCGCGGAGGGAGCGCCATGGCTGTGAACGAGAAAACGTTACGCATCTCCGCCCAAATCAAAGACATCGCGACAGCCTGCGATTTTGTGGTCGCGGCGGCTGAGAATGCGGGTCTGGATGAGCGAGATGCCCATCACTGCCAGCTTGCCGTTGACGAAATCTGTACCAATATTATTGAGCACGGCTATGGCATGGGCGGTGATGAACGTTTTATCGACATCATCTGCCGGATGGAAGATCATCGTTTTATCGTTCAAATTCTCGATGACAGCTTTCCATTTGACCCTCTAGACCACACCGACCCTGACCCTAAAACCTCACTTGAAGATCGTCGCATCGGCGGGTGGGGCGTGTACTTTATCAAGAAGATGATGGATGAAGTCACTTATGATTACAGCCAGGGACGCAACCGCCTGACAATGGTCAAACGTCTGAAATCAAAATCGGAATTGGCTGAATCAGCACGGAAGTCGCACGATCCGGCACCGATTATGGTTGCCGCGCATCCCAATAACGCCTACTCGATTGTGCCGAGCGGACGCCTGGATATTGTTTCAAGCCGTCGTCTGGAAGCGGTGGTTGTGAAAGAACTGGAGTCTGGGCATAAGAATCTCATTTTGGATATGAGCAAAGTGGATTATATTGCCAGCGGTGGGCTGAAAGTTCTGGTCAGCCTGTGGAAACGAACACGCGACCAACGCGGCGACCTGATCCTGGCTGGATTGACGCCATCGGTGCGTGAGGTGTTTATGCTTATCGGTTTCGATCTGGTGTTCACGGTGTTCAAGTCGCTCAATGAAGCGCTCGATAATCACAAATTTAACGCCAGATGACACGAGTAAATTGGTTATCTCGGTCTAACCAAGTTTGTTGACACTCCTCTGCACGTACTCTAAAATTATAATTATCGTTAGCGCCCCTTAAATAAACTTATCTCTCCGATATAGAAAGTTGAAGGAAACCCATGTTTAACCGCAAACGTTTATTTGTTCTAATGCTCAGCCTGCTGCTGCTATCACTCTCTGGTGCGGCGCTGGCTCAAGACCCGATTGAACTGACCATGTGGACGTGGAAAATTTTCCACGTGCCTGGCCTGGAAGCCATTGCCGCCAATTACGAAGCTGAGACAGGCATCAAGGTCAATATCGAAGCCTACAACCCTGATGAAGTTTATCGCACAAAGATCACGACTTCGGCACAATCGGGCGATCTGCCGGATATTCTGTCTTACTGGTCGGGTGGTCAGTGGGAACTGGCTGCTACCGATATGCTGGTCGAACTGACCGACGTGGTTGATGAAAGCTGGCAAAGTGAATTTCTGCCAGGGACTTATGAACTGCAATCGGTGATGACGCAGAGTACCTATGATTTCTGCCAGCAAGACGCCGACTGCACCTACTCAAATATTGAAGTTGGTCAGGTATTCAGCGTCCCGTTGCTGGCGGGTCAGGCGTTCTTCCTGTTTGGCAACAAGCAGATTATTTCTGACGCCGGACTCGACCCCAATGCCGTTCCTGCTACGGCTGAGGAGTGGATGGACGCCATGCTGGCGATTAAAGAAGCGACTGGCTCACCCGGCCTGGTGACGGGCGTTCAGAATCCCGCCGTTCTCCATTTCTGGCTGTTTAATCCGCTCATGATTACAAGCTGCGGTGTGGAAACCTACGATGCAATCTGGAATGGCGAAGACAGCTTCACCAACCCGTGCGCGATGAAGGTTCTGGATTGGTTCTATGCGATGTCCACCAATGACCTGTGGATGCCGGGTATTCTCCAGACGAATATCGACCCTGCCGATGTGGCCTTCTCGCAGGAACTAGCAGCTTATGATCTCGGCGGCACCTACACACTCGGCTTCCTGATCGCTCAGGGCATGGATCCCGAAAATATCGTTTCGTTCCCCGTTCCACCGCTGGCTGGCTCGGCAATTCCCACGCTGGAAATTGCACCCGCGCCGCTCATTGACGTGATGGTTACGAAGCACAGTGAATACCCTGAAGAAGCACTCGCGTTCCTGCGTTACCTGACCTCGCCGGAGCAGATGGCGTTGTTTGCGAAAATCAACGGCGACCTGCCCGCTGTCAAAGTTCCGTCTGACCCTGAGATCGTCGGTTCGGTTATGCCTGGCCTGTTGAATGCGGTCAGCGACTACACCCCGTTCCAGGACTCGACAAGCCAGCAGTTGCAGGAACCCTCGTCGGTTTTGCAGCTTGGTTTGCAGCAGTTCATTACGGGCGAGACAACACCTGAAGAACTCGCGACTGCTATTGATGAAGCGAACAAAGCCGCCTGGGAACAGCTTGGCTCCTGATCTGAATGACGAGTAGTGAATAATCGTGGCGTGGCGCAAACCATGCCACGATTTTTACCATCAGGAGGCACATACATGACACAAACGCAGATTAAATCTGATTCGGTCTATGGTTCTGCGCCTCTTGGCGTAAAGCCCCGCAAGTCAGTCGCGCAAATTCTTAAAAACAACAGCGGATTCCTGTTCATTCTGCCAGCTCTGTTGATTTTTCTGATCTTCGGCCTGTACACGGTCATCTATTCGTTTGCCCTCAGTTTTTTCCGCTGGAACGGTTTTGGGGTCTTTACGATACTTCCCCCAGCCTGCGAAGCCCCGGCCTGCGCGTTTGTTGGCCTGAGAAATTTTCAGGAATTTTTGTACTCCAACCCTACGCAGTCTCAGTTTTTCTGGCGATCATTTCAAAACAATATCATCATCGCGGTTTTCGTCACGATAGGTACGATTATGATTGCCCTGCCGCTGGCGATGGCTTTGAACCGTGCCGTAAGGGGACAATCACTCTATCGCACGTTGATGCTGCTGCCGATGGTCACGGCGGGGATCGCGGTTTATTACGCCTGGTCGTTTATTTATCAGCCCATTGGCGTGTTAAACAGCATTCTGGAAACTATCGGCCTGGGGGCTTTACAGGCTAAACAGGGATGGTTAGGGCAGCCCAATACGGCACTGTTAGCCTTGATGATCGTGATGATTTGGGGGGCAGTCCCGTCGGCGATGATCCTCTATCTCGCTGGCTTGCAGACGATTGAACGCGAGTTATACGAGGCTGCGATTATTGACGGTGCCAGCGCATGGCATCTTCTGTGGCGAATTACCTGGCCTTTGCTGCGTCCGATCACGGTGATTATCGTCATCACCAGCCTGAACCGTGCGCTGCAAGAGTACGAGATGGTTTATCTGATGACCAACGGCAGCCCAGCGGGGCATACTGAAGTCGTCGGATTACAAATTTTCAATTATGGTTTTGGCGATCAGCGGCAGCTTGGTATGGCAAGCGCAATGTCGTGGATGCTATTCGCTTTAGCCTTTATCGTTGCGCTGATTAATATGCGCTTTTTTCGCTCAAAGGAGGAGTGAGGTGGCGAAATTACGAAATTTTGTACCCTCCACCTTGTTTTACTACATCACGCTGACCGCTTACACCATCATCAGCATTTATCCATTTTTGTGGATGGTTTCTTCGGCACTAAAGCCGAACCGGGAGGTGCTGCGCAATAAATCGCTGATTCCCAACGAAATCATGTTCAATGTGTTTGTGGATACCTGGAATCAGCTCGATTTTTTCAAGTATTTCGTCAACAGCGCCGTGATCTCGATTGCAGTCGTCATCGGCATTATCATTGTGTATTCAATGGCGGGCTATGGTTTTGCCAAAACATCGTTCTGGGGGCGTGATCTGTTTTTTACGGCGTTTCTGGGTCTGCTTCTCGTCCCCGGTGTCACGGTGCTGATCCCGCTCATGCAGCTTCTCCGCGCACTTGGCTTAATCGGCCCGGATGCAACGCAGCTTTCGACCTATACGGGCCTTGTGATTCCCATGATTAATGGGGCAGGGCCGTTCGCCATTTTCTTTTTTCGAAATTTCTACAATTCGCTTCCCGGTGAACTGCGCGACGCTGCCCGTGTGGATGGTTGCAGCGAATGGGGAATCTACCTGCGCATTTATCTGCCGCTGTCTGCACCTGTGATCGCAACCGTCGGCATTTTGAACTTCATCGGCAGTTGGAATGGCTTTGTCTGGCCTTCACTGGTTATCAATAATTCGGATTGGTTCACGCTGCCTTTGAAACTGCGCGACCTCGATTTGCAGGCGGTCATTCAATGGAATGTGCGTATGGCTGGCTCACTCATCACGATTGTGCCTGTTATCGTGCTTTTTATCGTTTTACAGCGCTACTACATTCGCGGCCTGACAGCGGGCGCGACCAAAGGGTGAGTAGGGGCTATAGCCCACAACATCATTATCGATTCGTGCGCCACGCATTGATGTCGTTCAGATTGACCTCGCCAAAGGGTGGCAGGAATCCACCTCCCCCTTGCGGATTGCATTCCTGTGCCGTTTCGGGCAGATTATCGCGCGCAGTCAGGAGCGGCGCTTCCGGGTTGAAGTAGTTCCAGGCCGCGCGTGAGATTCCTTCGATTAAAGGCCATGCTGTCTCAAAGCTGAAAAATTCGGCATCTTCCCACAGATACACCGCGATAATGTAATTGCGTCCGTTCGGTGGGTATACGATGCCTGCATCGCCATGAATATTGTCGAGCCAGCCGTTTTTGTGTGAAATGCGTGTCCCCTCCGGGATTCCACCTTGCAGCAGGCGCATCAAATCATTGGCGCTCATCAATTCCAACATCTGCCGGCATTCGTTTTGCGTAAATTCGCCATCAGGGTAGGCCGCCATCAAGCCGGAGCCATAGTTGGCGCAGTCGTAGATCATGCCGAACATTGTTCCCATATCTTCAGCGGTGGTCTGGTTATAGGGATCAGCCCCCGTATTGAAATTGGGGTTTGGCGTGGTCGATGGCGCGGGAATTGAACCAAGCTGCTGGCCTTCAACACCCAGGTATAGTGGCGCAGTGATGTAGGTGTTGCGCGCCCCCAGAAACTGCGCGGTCTGTGTAACGTCGCCAATCCCTTTAAAAATATCGCTTTCTGTGCCGCCGCCGATGATCTGCATAATCAGGTTGGACGACGAGTTATTGCTGCACAACAGGGAGTTTGCCATCAAAAAGGCTTCGTCGTCGGTGGGGGCGAGGGAGAGATATCGATAATAATC
>Ga0268299_1003814_pt1 | contig 13019 bp, 7 predicted proteins | sample NOBtaG_FD_193484 | JGI IMG/M metagenome (GOLD analysis project Ga0268299, IMG submission 193484) | Activated sludge microbial communities from bioreactor in Nijmegen, Gelderland, Netherland - NOB reactor | ecosystem: Engineered > Bioreactor > Aerobic > Activated sludge | place: Netherlands...
GCGAACGCGGCGACCGGCACCAGCACGAGCCAGCGCGGCACCATGTGGAAGTCGAACCCGAGGAACAGGAGGACGATCGCCGCCACGAACGTCCACGAGCGCGCGCGGGACAGATCGGCGGCCCGGCGTGCGAGCCCGTCCACCGTGGCGCGGCGGTCGCGGAGTCGCGCCTCGTACTCGTCTCGCGGCGACACGGGTTCTCCGAGACTACTTCTTCTTCTCGCCCTGCGCGGCGTCGGGCGCCGCGGCGCGCTTCTGCCCCTTGAACGTCCAGCCGTCGACGTGCAGCCCGGTGCTCGGGTTGAACCCGGTCTGGTAGAGCCGCACGGTCGCGTCCGGATCGACCAGGACGAAGCTCGGCGTCCCGCTCACCCCGTAGTTCTGGAACGTCACGCGGTGCGGATCGATGGCCACGATCTCCGGGAACGGCTCCTTTTGATCGGCGAGGAACTTCTGGACGAGGTCGGGGTCCTCGTCGGTGATCGCGATGAGATCGACCTGGCGCTCCTTCGCGAACGCCATGATCTCGGGGAGCGCGTGCTTGCAGATCACGCACCAGGTCGCCCAGAAGTAGAGGAGATCCGGCCGATCCTTCGAGAGCTGGTCCTCGCCGCGCACCACCTCGATCGGCATCGACGGCGCGGCGCTGCCGACCTTCGGCGGTCCCGGAAGCTTCGGGAGCTCGAGCGGATAGGGACCCGGGCGCAACGTGATCGTCCGCGGCTCGCCGTTCCGGAGGGTCGCGAGCTCGTAGTCGACGCCGATCTCGCTCCGCATCGTCCACTCGCGCACCTGCGTCGGCTCCTTGAAGAGCGCGCCCGGCGGTCCGAGGATCACGTCGCCGACCTCGAGCCCAGCGGCCTTCGCGGGCGAGTCGGCGTTGACGGTCATCACGGAGACGGCACCCTCGCTCGTCCCCCACTTCTTCCGCTGCGACTCGTCGAGCGGCCGGAAATAGATGCCCATGTAGGCCGGCATGAGCTCCTCGACGAGGCGGCGCTCTTCCGCGAGCGGCGGGAAGCTCTCGCCCGACGCGAGGATCGCGGGCGCGTCGCCGTCGATCGCGCCGCCGAGCGCGAGATCCTCGCAGGCGGCGAGGCGCTCGTACGAGGCGCGCTCGTCCGCGTTCGCGCGGGTCGCCATGTAGACGCGGCCCGCCATGCTGGTGAGATGGGTGCGGAGCCGCAGCACCGCGCCGAGGCGCACCTCGGCGCGATAGCTCGCCGCCGACGCGTCCGCGGCTTTCCGCTTCAGCAGTTTCAACCGCGTGTGGCGGGCCGCGTCCGCGCTCGCGTACGGCACGAGCTCGGCGAGGAGCTCCTGGAGATTCTTCCGCCGCGCCTCGGCATCGAGCGCCTTCGCCTTGGCGCCGTCGAGGAGGCGCCCCTTCCAGACGGGATTCTCGCGCATGAACTCGCGCAGGATCTCGATCTTGAGCGCGTCGAATGCCTGGTTCCACCGGTCGGCGTACGTCGCGAGCCGGCTCGAGAACTCGGGCAGCACGCGCGCCTGCTCCTCGAGCTCGGCGAGCGAGCGCGGGCTGAAGGTGCCGAAGCTCGCGCCGATGCGATCGAGGAGGCGGATGTCGGACTCCCAGGCGCCGCGATCCTTCCACGCCTCGGCGAGCAGCTCGTCGGCGAGCGCCGCCGTGCGCGGATCCAGGGTCGGGGCTTTCTCTTCGGCCGCGGGCGCCGCCTTGGCCTCGGGCGCGCCGTGCTCGCCGTGGCCGGGGTCGGCCGCGACGTCGCGGATCGCCGCGGAGGCCGACGCGGGACCACTGGTCACGCCGGCCGCCTTCGCGAGGCGCGCCGCGAGGAACACGTCGAGGGTCGAGTTCGGGATGTCGGGCGTCCGATCGGTGACGAGCACCGTCGCCTCGGCTTCGGGGAAGCGGTCGAGCCCCGACACCGCTTCGAGGAAGTGGAACGAGTGCCCGATGCCGTCCTTGCCGCGATTCTCCGGGTAGCAGCCGTACGCGCGGCGGTCGGCCGTCGTCGAGAAGTAGCCGCAGACGTTCCCGGTCGGCGTCGCGTCGGCGTCGGGATGGATGACGTGCGCGAACGACCCCGAGAAGCACTGCGACATCAGCATCACGACCCGCACCGCGGGATCGAGGCTGGTGATCAGCTTGCGGAGCTCGTTCACGCCGAGCGTCTCGCCCCAGAGCGAGATGGTGTTGTCGCGCTCGTCGGCGGCGTTCCGCTCGCCGTGGTCGGTCACGTAGAAGAGCAGCGTGTCGCCGGCGCCGAGGCGCGTCGCGGCGTCGGCGAACCACGCGGTGAGCGCGTCCTTCTTCGCGGCCCGGAGGGTCACGCCCTCCACCGTCGAGTCGACGTAGGTGATGGGCGCGCGGAGCGCGTTCTGCGTCCACTGCGGCAGGAGCCAGAAGCCGGGCGTGTCGTCGGTCTCGCGGGTCGCGAGGTCGGGCGCCGGGTCGGCGCCGTCGCCGCTGAAGATCGTGATGTTCGCGGCGGGGATGCCGTCCTCGCGCAGGAGCTCGTAGGCGCGCCGGATGTGGTGCAGGTGGCTCTGGTAGTTGATCTCCTTCCGATGGCCGCCGTTCAGCAGGAGCGCGTGCAGGCGCCCGGGAGCCGGCGGCGGCACGCCGGTCCGGCGCTCGGCGCGGAAGCCGGGCTCGCCCGCGTGCACCGCGCATCCGGCGGCGGGCAGCAGGAGCACGAGCAGCACGAACGACAGGAGACGACGCGGCGAGCGGACCCCGGCGGATGTCGGCACGCGCGGACCCTACCAGAGGCCGGGTGCATGGAGAATCCGACCCCGTTGCGACCGACGGTTGGCGCGACTACTCCGGTCAACACATGGAAGGCATGGATTTGCTCGTATCGTCACGCGAAGTCGTGACCCGGCTGGCGCTGGCACTCCTGTACGGCGGCCTCATCGGCTGGGAGCGCGAGGTCGCACGGAAGCCCGCGGGCCTGCGCACCCACATGATGGTGTCGCTCGGCTCGGCGGCCTTCACGCTCGTGAGCTTCGAGCTCGCGGCGGCGGCACGCGAGCGGGACGGCATGGCGAGCGACCCGATCCGCATCGTCGAGGGCGTGACCGCGGGCGTCGGGTTCCTCGGGGCCGGCTCGATCATCCAGAGTCGCGGCTCGGTCGAGGGCATCACGACGGCGGCCGGCCTCTGGGTGGTCGGCGCGATCGGGATCGCCTGCGGCGGCGGTCACTACGTCCTCGCGACCACGACCGCCGCGCTCGCGTTCACGATCCTTGCCGGCCTCGGCTTCGTCGAGCGCCGCACCGGGCGCCCGCCGACCGAGGAGGCGAGCACGGAACCGTCAGCGCGCGAAACCGGTCAGTAGCGCGATCACCGCGTCGGCGTGCGCGTCGGCGAACGCCGGCTCGGTCGGGTCGATCCCGGTGACGCGGCGACACTCCGGAGCTTGGCTGAAGATGAGGCCCGCGGCGCCGAGCATGATGTAGTGCAGGCTCACCGGCGGGACCTTCGGGAGGAACCCCGCCGCCTGGCCGCGCTCGATCATCGCGCGCAGGCCTTCGTGCATGGGCCGGACGAAGCGGTCGACCAGCCACTCCATGCGCGGCCCCTCGTGCTTCCCCTCGTCGTTCATGAGCCGCATGAACTCCGGCCGGCGCGCCATGAAGTGGATGAAGCGGCGCGCCACCTGCTCGAGCTGGCGGCGCTCGCCGTCGGCGGCGTGCGCGGCGGTCGCCTCGGCGATCTCGCGCTGGAGCTCGGCGAACGCGGACGCGACGGCCTCGCGCCAGAGCCCGTCCTTGTTGCCGAAGTAATAGGTGATGAGGCCGAGGTTCGCGCCCGCCTGCTCGGCGATGTCGCGCGTGCGGGCCCCGTCGAAGCCGCGCTCGGCGAAGACCTGAAGCGCGGTCGCGAGGATCTTGCCGCGGGTCGTGTCGTCGGAGCCGGCGAGTGCGGGCGCCGCGCGCCGCTGCCCGGCCGCGGGCCGACGGGTCGGGCGCCGCGCGCTCGCTCGGCGGCGCTTCGTCGGTCGGGTCGTCGGCATGCATTCGATTTACTCTGCCGACTAAAGAACGCAAGTCGCCGGAAGGCCCACGAGCCCATGGTGGCTGCGGCGGGCGTTGCGGGCCGCCAGCGACCCGCGCGACGAGGCGAGCTCGCCACCCCGCGTACCGCGGCGCCGTCAGTCTTCGTCGGCCAGCGAAGGCACGCACAGCTCGTCGACCTTCTTCGCCCGCACGACCTCGGCCCCGAACTGGTTCGCCGTCGACACGACCTGCGCCACGAGCTTCGGCTGCGCCGGCTTTTGCTTGGCGAGCTTCGCCGCATAGCAGACGAGCCGGTCGGGGTGTGCCTCCGCGCCCGGGCTCTCGTCGTTCTTGTCGGCGGGGAGGCAGACGCGCGTCGGCTTCTTCAGATCGTAGACGAGCGGGCCGCCGAATTGATCGGCGAGCGTGACGCTCGTCTTCGTGAAGACCGGGAACGGCGGCTCGCCCTTCTTCGCCTTCGCGACCTTCGCCTTGTAGCACGCGAAGTGATCGACCGCGGTCGCGCCGAGCACGGGCGCGCCGCCCGAGCCGAGCGCCTTCGCCGACGGCACGAGCAGTCGGTCGGGAGCTTTCACCTCGAGCGTCAGCGGCCCGATCGGATTGTCGATGCCGACCAGGGTCTTCGCCGGCTTCGGCTGCGGCGGCGTCGTCTTCGCGAGCTTCGCGGCGTAGCCCTCGAGGTGCGCCGCGTGCGCCGGCGCCGTCGGGTCTTCGCCGTTCATGTCGGCCGGATTGCAGACGACGAGCGGCTTCTTGAGATCGAGCTGTCGGGTCGCGAGCGCGTCGACGGCGTTCACGCTCACCGGCGCGAACTTCGGGAACGGCGCGCTCCCCTTCGGCGCCTTCGCCGCGGCGGTCTTGTAGCAGAGGAAGGGATCGAGCGGGGGCGGCAGCTCGGTCGCCTGGAACAGCTCGGTGATGAACTCGTGAACATGCGTGTGGGTGTTGACGTTGACACTGCCGGATTCGACGAAGCAGGTCTGTCCCTGGTCTTCGCCGATCAGGATCGTTGCCGGTCCGAAGGACTTCGCGCGCGTGACGGTGTACCCGCGACGGCCGACGATCTCACCCACCTTGACGCTCGGGCCGGTCGCGCTCGGGCTCGGCGGCGGAAGGTCGACACGGAGCCGGGTCGTGCCGCGCGTGGTGGAGGTCGTGCGCGGAGCGTCCCCGCCGCAACCCTGGATGCTGAGGTCGCAGCAGAACTGCCCGACCGTAATCGCCAGCCCACGGAGGTCGGCGACGGGTGGGCTCCCGGGCGCGTCGGTCGTGACGGCGAGGGTGCCGCTGCGTGGGCCGCCGGCGGTCGGCGCGAACGTCACCGTGATGGTGCAGCGGCCCCCGGGCGCGAGCATCGCGCCGCAGTCGTCGGTTTCCGAGAAATCGCCGCTCGCGACGACGTCCGTGATCGCGACCGCGGTGCTGCCATGGTTCACGAGCGCCACGGCGGCCGGCGCCCCCGTCGTCCCGACCTGCTGCTCGCCGAGGTCGAGCACGGCCGGCGACAGGCCGACGGTCGCGCCGGCTCCCGTCGAAAGGGAGACGGCCCCGATCCCATCGCGGTCCCCGCCGAGCAGCCGCGCGAACGAGCCGCCGAGATGGATCTCGCCCCCGGCGAGGACTTGCGCCCCGACGCTCTCCCCGAGCACGTAGTCCCCGCCGGTCGCGTCGGGGTTCCACGCGGTCGCGTTGCCGAGGCTCGCGTCGATGGCCGCGACCCGGCTCCGTGCCGCACCGCCGATGCTGGCGAACGCGCCGCCGGCGTACACCGTGCCGCCGTCGACGAGCAGGGTCGCGACGCCACCGTCGGCGTCCGGGTCCCACGGCGTCGCGGCGCCGGTCGTGGCATCGAGAGCGGCGATCCGGCGGCGCGTCACACCGCCGATCGTGGTGAAGAGCCCCCCCGCGTAGACGGTGCCCCCCTCGACGGCGAGCGCGTCGACACTCCCGTTCGGACTCGGATTCCAGGGGAGCACGCCGGCCGTCGTTGCATCGACGGCGGCGAGGCCGATCCGGATCGCGCCGCCGACGACCGTGAAACTGCCGGCAACGTAGAGCGTCCCGTCGTCGGCGACGGCAAGCGCGCCGACACGGTCGTTCAGCGCCGGCGCCCATGCGGTGGCGGCGGCGGTCCCGGCGTCGAGGGCGGCGAGATGGGCGCGCGCCGCGCCCCCGATCATCTCGAAGGCGCCGCCCGCGTAGATGGTGGCGCCGTCGACGGCCAACGCGCTCACCGACCCATCGGCGTTCGGGTTCCAGGCGGTCGCCGCACCGGTCGCGCCGTCGAGCGCCGCGATTCCGTTCCGCTCGGCGCCACCGATCGTCGTGAAGCTACCGCCGGCGTAGACGGTCGTGCCGGCAGCGGCCAGCGTCTGTACGATACCGTTGGGGTCGGGATCCCACCCGAGATCGAGGGTGCCGTCAGCGGCGAGGCCCAGGAGACCGCGACGCACGAGCCCGGCCTTCCCCGCCCAGCGGAATCCGCCGGCAACCGCGATCTTCCCGTCGGTCTGTACCGCAAGCGCCGTCACTGTCCCGCTGCCCCCGGCGGCCGGGCGGAATCCCGCGACGTGGAGGCCCGTCGAGGCGTCGAGTCGGGCGAGCAGCAGTGCCGTTTCGCCCGCGATGCTGCTGAATTCGCCGCCGACGTGCACGCTGCCGTTCGCGACCGCGATCGCCCGCACGTCGGCGTTCGGGCTCGGGTTCCAGGCCGTCGCGGCGCCGGTCGCCGGGTCGAGAGCGGCGAGGAAGCTCCGCGCCGCGCCACCGATGCTCGTGAAGGTGCCGACCGCATAGACGGTACCGCCGGCAACCACGAGCGCACGGACCAGCGCCGGACTCGGGCTCGGGTTCCAGGCGGTAGCGTTGCCGGTCGCGGCATCGAGCGCGGCGAGCTGCGTGCGCGCCGCGCCGCCGATCGTCGTGAACTGCCCACCGGCGTAGACCGTGCCGTCCGCGACCGCGAGCTGCGTCACGTTCGGAGCCGAGGACGGCGCGCCGCTCGGGCTGGGATTCCACGAGGTCGCGTTGCCGGTTGCGGCCTCGAGCGCCGCGAGATGGAAGCGGGCTTGCCCTCCGACGTTCTGGAACGCGCCGCCGACGTAGACGACACCTCCCGCGACCGCGATCGCGCGAACGCCGCCGCACGGAAAGCCGCTGCCGCTCGGGCTCGGGTTCCACGCGGTCGCGAGGCCGGTCGCCGCATCGAGCGCCGCGAGGCAGTTTCGCGACTGGCCCCCGACCGCCGTGAAGTTCCCCCCGACGTAGACCGTGCCGCCCGTGAGCACGAGCGCGCTGACGACGTGGTTCGGGCTCGGATCCCACGCGAGGGCGGCGCCCGTGGTCGCGTCGAGCGCGGCGAGGAGCCGCCGCGGCTGACCGCCGATCCTCCCGAAGAACCCCGCCGCGTAGACCGTGTCGGCGGAGACCGCGAGGTGGGTCACGTCGAGGTCGGCGGACGGATCCCAGCCGGTATCGAGGGTCCCGTCCGCGTTCAGGCGCGCGATGTTGTTCCGCCGCACCCCGTTCACGAGCGTGAACTCGCCGCCGATCACGACCTTGCCGTCGGCCTGGACGGCGATCGCGAGGACGCGGCCGCGGACGTCCATGAGCCCGAGATCGGGCAGCGCCGCGAGCGTCTGCGCCGCCGCCGGCGCGACGTTCGCGAGCAGCAGGATGGACCCGGCGAGAGCGAGGATCGCGCGCCCCATGCGCGCGCGACGCTAGTCCCGCCGGGCGAAAGCCGTCAATCGGATTTCGCTTTGAACGTCCCCGCCTGGTTCTTGAGCGTCGTCGAGTACGTCGCGTCCCAACACGACCCCGCGCTGTTCACGAGCTGCACCCGCACCGGCAGATGCGTGATCGGCAGCGCCGGCGTGTGCAGCGTCGGGCCGCGGCCCTTGAGGGTGATCTTCCCTTTCCCGGCGATTCCGGCGCGCAGCACGAGCTGCTGCACGCCGCTCGGCGTGAGGTCCCGGTCGACGTAGCGGAAGCCGGACCCGCTCTCGCGCCAGCACGGCTTCGGACTCTTCGCGTTGCACGTGCCTCCGGCCGGAGCGCTCGCGTGCGAGACCAGCGTGTTCTGACCGTCGTAGATGCAGAGCCGATAGTCGGTGTCGACCGTCGGGGTGCCGAACGACGACTTGGGCGTGTCGTCACCCTTCGCCCACTTCCACTGGAGGCGATCCTTGGTGTCGGGCGTCACGTTCCGCACCTGGAGCTGTGCCGCCCCCGGAACGTTCGTCCCGCGGCAGTCGCCGGCCGGCGCGGCACCGCAGGCGCCGGGCTCGAGCTGCACGACCTGCTGGAAGGTCGGCCGATTGATCCAATGGATCGGCGGCACCGCCGTGATGCCGACCGCGCGATGCTGGACCTCGTCGTCGGCGCGCGTCCGCTTCCAATCGGCGACGTTCGCGCTGCCGAAGGCCGCTTCCAGATCCGCGGCCGCGTCCTCCATCGCTTCCCACAGGGCCGTGCGGCACGCGGCGAGGTTGCCGTTGCCGCAATAGGTGCGCGACCACGGGTCCTGCACGGGGAGACCGAGCACCTGGCGGAGATCCTTCTGCACGTGGCCGTAGAACCCGCCGTTGAACGCCGAGCCCTGGTGCGCAGCCGGCGTGTCGTGAAGCCCGATGCGCAAAGCCGAGATGGCGTTCCCCGAGACCGTGTCGAACATCGCGTGCGAGAGCCGGGTCCACCAGGCGTCGATGATCGCGGGCGATTGCGGGTCGTCGTACTCGCCGCTGTCGTCGAAGTCGCGGCGGTGGGTTTCGGTCGTCACCCAGGCCGTGAGCCGGTCCCGCATGTCCTGCACGCGCGGATCGAGCCCGCCCGGCGCGGTCGCGCCGAGCACTTGGAGCAACAGCGGCAGCACTTCCTGGCCGCGGAGGTCGACGGTGCCCGCGTCCTCCATCGCGTCGATCATGTCGGTGCGGTCGGCGTTGCCGGCGGCGATCAGCGCCTCGACCCGCTTGTCGAGCAGCTGGCTCCGATAGGTGGGGCCGTACGAGTACTCGCGGTCGTTGGCGCCGAACTGCGGCGCCTGTTTGTTGTTCCAGGACGTGAGGTATCCCTCGGACGGATTCAGCTCGAACGGCTGCGCCGAGAGCGGGATGAATCCCTGCCAGTCGAAGGAGCCGTCGCCGAGCGTCGGGAAATACGGGTCGACGCCCTGCGCGCGCTGCGGGCATTTGCACGAGTGCTGATACCCGATGTCCTTCCGGTCGATGTAGAACCAGTTGAACGTGTAGTCGACGCCGCCGCCGAGCGCCTGGCGGAACGACGCATAGCCGTCGGTGATGTAGGTCGGGTCGTTGATGCGACGGAAGCCGAGGGCCGAGCCGAGCTCGTTCCGGTAGGTCGAGCGCAGGGTCGCGATCGCGATCGGCGTGTCGTCCACGAGCGTCCCACGGGCGACGAGCGGTCCGTAGTCCTCGGTGCGCTCCACGTGGAACGACAGGACGATGTCGAGGCCCGGGATCAGGATGCAGCCGTCGTTGATCGCGCCGTCGCCGTCGTCGTCGACCGCGTCGGCGCACTGGAGCACGGGGAGCTCGGGCAGGCCGACGGCGGGACACCCGTCGTTGACGAACCCATCGTTGTCGTCGTCGATCGCGTTGGCGCACTGACTCCCGCTCTCGCCGAGCGTCGGGTTCGGGAGACCGCCCGCCGTCGGCTTCGCGATCTGCGTGTGCTCGTACGCCTCGATCGGCTTGCAGACGCCGTCGTGCAGGTATCCCATCGAGGCCGTCGTCGCGGGGCCGCCGCCCGGCTCGCAAAGGAGCAGCACGAACTGATCGACGTTGTCGGCGCCGGCCGACGTCGCCGACCACGCGTAGTCGCGACCGCGCCCGAGCTGCACGTAGATGTCGGTGCCGGCGAACGCCGCGCCGCGGGCATCGATGCCGGGCCCGTGCACGTCCTTCTCGACCAGGATCTGCGGCATGAAGTACGCCACCTGCGGGCCGAAGACGGCGATCGGGTTGCCGTTCCGGGTATGGTCGCCGGCGATCAGGAGCGCGTTGCTGGTCGAGCTCGGGAGCCCGAGCCCCGACGGGCCGTTCGCGATCGCGTCGAGCAGCGCCTGGAGCGGAGGTCCGCTGGTATCGACGGGCGTCAGGCTCGCGCAATCGATGGCGGGATTCGCCGCCGGATTCACCGGGCCGAGATTCGTCATGTACGGGGCCGGCGCGCGCCCGGTGGTCGGCGCCTCGACGTCGTTCTTGAAACGGAGGTCGTCGAAGATCATGCGCGCGGTCGCGGCGTTCCCGATCGTCGCTTCGATCGCCTTCAAACCGCAGTAGTTGGTGAGCTCGCCGCCGCCGCCCTTCCCGAAGATGCCGCCGACGAGCGCCGCCGTCGCGACGATGTCCTCGGGCTTCCACGGCTGCGGCACTTGCTGGAGCGCGGGATACTCGGCGGGAAGCTTCGTCGGGTCGAGGAGGGCCTCGTTGATGTAGGCATTCACGCCGTCGACGTACGCGAGCGCGTCGGCCGCGATCGCCTGGTTCTCGGCGTCGCCGTTCTGGAACGCCGCCACCTGCGCCGTGAGGTCGGCCTCCTTGTAGGGTGCGACCGCGAGCTGCTCGCGATCCATCGCGATGTTGCCCGGCGAGGCGCCGATGAACTCCGAGACGCGCCCGCGCCCGTAGTGGCGGAGCACGTCCATGAAGAAGAGCCGGTCCTCGGCCGCCGTGTAGCCCTGCGCGAACATCGTCGCGTAGCGGGTCGTGCCGAAGATGTGCGGGACGCCGAAGCTCGCGTCGCGGATGACGGTCACGCCCGCCGTCGGTGAGTACGTCCGGAGGATGTCGGTGTCGGGCGTACCGAACGAGGCATCCTTGAAGAAGTCGAAGATCTGGGCCTCGGTGAGGCCGGGCGACGCGTGGACGAGGTCGCCGTACATGTCGAGCTGATCGCGCGTGTACGGAGGATACGTGCCGCCTTGCGCCGCGATCGCCTCGGCGCCGTTCAGGGAGCCGTCCTGCCCCGGCGGCAGGATGTTGAGGAAGCCGCCGGCGTCGCCGAAGCCGCGGTAGTTGCCCTGCGCGGCGGCGAGAGTGGGCATGAGGACGGCGGCCAGCAGCGCGAAGGCCGCGGCGTGGGGGCGAAAGCGCATGGAGCTCTCCTTCGGAGTCGGCGATTCGAGGTCGCGATTTGGGTGCGGCCGGAGGGTAGAAGGCACGTCCGACGCGGCCAATCCCGATGGGTCGTGAACGCCGACCCGAAAAGAGAGGAGAGCTTCCCAAGAAATCGGGGGCGGACTAACCGTGGCGACCGTGAATCCCTCGCCGAGAGGTCGTGAGCGGAGCGTCGTGCTGCCCTACTGGCTCGATCGCCCCGCGGAGGAGGCGCTCGACATCGCGGCTGCTGCCGCCGAGGCCGGCTGCGCCCGACTCTGGGTCGGCGAGATGGCGACGTTCGATGCGTTCGCGCTCGCGACGGCGATCGGTCTTCGCGCGCCCGGTTTGCGTTTGTGCGTCGGTCCACTGGCGGTCGGCGTGCGCTCGCCGGTGGCACTCGCGCTCGGGGTCGCGTCGGTCGCGACGCTCACGGGGGCCACGATCGACGTCGCGCTCGGCGCGTCGAGCCCCGCGATCGTGAGCGGGTGGCACGATCGCCCGTGGGACGCCGTGCCCCGGCGGATGCGCGAGACGGTCGCGGTGCTACGGCGGCTCTTGCGCGGCGAACGGGGCGATTACGATGGTGCGTCGGTTCGGACGCACGGGTTCAAGTTGCAACGTCCGCAGCCGGACGCGCGCGTCGCGGTCGCGGCATTCGGTCCGGCGATGACGAGGGTCGCGGCGCGGGTCGCGGACACCGTCGTGCTGAATCTCGTGCCTCCGTCACACGTCGCTGCCGTGCGTGCGACGATCGACGCCGAGGCCGCGGCCGCCGGTCGCACACCGCCGCGTCTCGCGGTGTGGGTCCCGGCCGCGCTCGACCCGGGCCCGGCCGCGTTTCGCCAGCTCGCGGCGCAGATCGCGGTGTACCTTCGGCCCCCCGGCTACGGCGAGATGTTCGCCGCGCTCGGGTTCGGGGCGTTGGTCGACGAGGCGCGAAGCGGGCGACCACGTCTCGAGCTCGCGGCTTCGATTCCCCGCGAGTTGTTGGCGGCGGTCGGGGCGATCGGCAATAGGGACGAGGTCGAGGCGCGCGTCGCCACGTACCACGATGCCGGTGCGGACGAGGTCGCGGTGGTCCCGGCGACCGCGGAGGATCATGCTGGTGCGCGCGTGCTCGAAGCCGTGTTCTCGCCCGGACGGTGAACGCCTGCGGCGTCAGCCCGGCACGTCGGCGGGATCGAGCAGGCCGTAGCGCCGCCAGCCGACGTTCAGAAGCCAAGTTCTGGCTCTCGCGACCGGACGGCGATCGTCGGCGATCGGCCGCGATTCGATCCGGACATCGCGTCGCCAGCCGTCGAACCAAATGCCCGAGGACGCGGGATCGAGCCGCACGGCTCGCGTGAGACTTCTCACGGCGGCTCCGACATGCCGCCGGGCGTTCAGCAACACGTACCGCAGCGCCCGATGCACCTCGCGCGGCGTGCGGAACAGGCGATGGTGATAGCGATCGGCGAGCACCGACCCGCTCTGCTTTGCCGCACGGTTCACGGCCCGCGCGAGCCGTGAACCGACGGCCATCATGCCTCGCCCGAGCGCGATCTGGTCCGCGGCCTCCACGATCAGATGCGCGTGATTGCCTCGCAGCGAGTAGTGCACCAATCGGAAACCCGGCCGTTCGCATCCCCGCGCGAACGTCCGCTCGATCGCGCGCACGATCGACACCGTGCGAAGCGATGGACCGCCGGACCGCACACGTAGTGTCACGTGAGCCGGGACGAATCTTTCGAAGCGATCACGCGAGACGTGCCGCATCGCCGGCCGCTCGCCAGGCTTGCGCCCGGCTCCATCGCGACGACCACCCCAGCGAGGCCGATCGCGACGCGACAACGCCATCTGCGGCTCGCGACGCACGATCTTGAAATAGGCGACCTTCGAGCTTCTGTCTCGGCG
>Ga0268299_1003816_pt1 | contig 13016 bp, 7 predicted proteins | sample NOBtaG_FD_193484 | JGI IMG/M metagenome (GOLD analysis project Ga0268299, IMG submission 193484) | Activated sludge microbial communities from bioreactor in Nijmegen, Gelderland, Netherland - NOB reactor | ecosystem: Engineered > Bioreactor > Aerobic > Activated sludge | place: Netherlands...
AGGTCGCGCGGCGAGATCCAGATGCTGAGCCGGCGCTTGTCCACCGGATGCGGATTCACGTTGCCGATGCGCATGCAGAACACCTGCAGACCGTACTTGTCGGCGTACAGGCTGCCGACCTGCTCGCCGAAGACCTTCGACAGGCCGTAGCGGGAGTCGGGACGCGGGTAGACGCGGTGGTCGATGGTCTGGTCGCGGCGGTAGAAGCCGACCGCGTGGTTGCTCGTGGCGAACAGGACGCGCCTGACGCCATTTCGGTGCGCCGCCTCGAAGATGTTGTAGCAGCCGATGATGTTCGCGCGCAGGATCGGTTCCCAGTCGGCCTCGGCCGACACGCCGCCCAGATGAACGATGGCGTCCACGCCGCGCGTGATGCGCAGCGCGTCGTTCATGTCTGCGATGTCGCCGGGCTCGAAGGATTCTCCGGCCTGGGAGTTGTGGATCAACCGAACGTCCGACAGGCGCAGCTTGTACACACCGGACAACTCGCGCCGCAAGTGGGTGCCGATGTCGCCGGCTGCCCCGGTGATCAGGATCGTCTTCATAGGTGGTTGTCCTCCTCCGGTTGCGCTGGGCGCAGCATAACGCACTCATCAACGCCCGCCGGCCGGCGTCGATCCGGCGCGTATGCGCCGGTCCATGTCGTTGCACAGCGGCAGTAGCCCAACACGCCGGCTCAGACTAGAGTACCGTTGCGCGCGGAGAACCAGCGCTTTGGAGAAAGCATGAGGCTGACGGTAGGCCATAGGCTGTGGCTCGGGTTCGTAGTGATGGTGGGACTCATCGCGGCGGCATATTTTTACCTGCTGCAAGGGGACGCGTCACCTGCGCCGCAGCCCGCGGTCCCGCGCACGGCGGAAGCGGTGAACGCGGTGGCCGGACAGATGACAGCCGCGCTCGATGCCGCCGGTGCGGCGCTGCGGGGCTACGACCGCGACCAGGCACAGGCGGCGCGCGCGGCGCTCGAGAAGGCGCGCGCGGATTTCGAATCGGCACTGGCGCAGTTTTCGCAGGTGGCCGCCACCGACGCCCAGCGCGCCCAGGCGCAATCGCTGTCCGAGCGCTTCGCTGCCGCGCTCGAGCAGGCACAGACCGCCATGGCGGCCCTCGATGCACGCGCGGAGCGGGGCGCGGCGTTCGACCGCTACCGCGCCGAGGGAGCGGCACTGCTATCGCAGCAACCGCCGGTTGCCGGGCGTCCGAATCGAAGTCGCACGCTGCGCAAGCAGAACATCGCGAATGACTTGAACGGCCAGCTGCGCGCGAAGGGACGCGAATACGCCGCACGCGCCGCGGGCGCGCCGCTGCCGGCCGCGCCGAGCCGTACCGCGCTGCTCGCCAACATTTCGCGTTATGAAGTGCTGAGCGACACGCGCACCGAGCGCGACTGGGCGGAGCGTGCGCGCGCCTGGGTCGAGCAGGGCGAGCGCCAGTGGAGCGGTGCCGCGGCCAATGCGCCCGGGCAGCGCCAAGCCTTCAACGAGCCGCAGCAGGCGTTCGCCTCGATCCAGACCTTCATCGTCGAGCAGGTGCAGGCGAACCTGAGCGCGGATCTGGCCGATCTCGAGGCGCAGCTCGCGCAACTCACTGCGCAGGCGCAGGCCGAGCGCAAGCGCACCGGACAGGTCCTGCTCGTCCTGCTCGGCGCCAGTGCCCTGGTGGGGCTCATCACCATGTTCGCGGCGCGTGCGCCGCTCAGGCGCCTCGCCGCGCTGACCCGCCCCTACGTCGACTCCGACCTCACCTACCAGATGCTGGCGCTGCGCGGAGACGAGTCGCGCGAACTCGATGTCGCCGTGCGCTGGCTCATCGAGCGGCTGCAAATGGAGGTCCAGTCAGCCCCGCCGCCGGACGAGCGCGCGCGCCAGGCGCTGGAGGCGTTCGACCAATCACGCCAGCCCATGGCGGTGCTCGATGCGCACAAGCAGGTGGTGCATGCGAATGCCGCGTTCAGCGAGTTGACTGGCCGTGACGCGGCATCATTGCCCGGTGCCGCGATCGACGGGGTGTGGTCCACCGATCATCACGACGTCGCGTCGATCGAGGCCATGTGGGCGTTCGCGCAGGAGCAGGGCGAGTGGCAAGGCGAGCTGTGGATCCGGGACAGCACTGACAACGTGCATCCGCTGTGGGGCTATGTGTCGCGCGTGCGCAACGCTGCCGGCGCGGGCGCGGGCTTTGTCCTGGCCTGCAGCGACGTGACCGCGATCCGCATGGCAGAGCGACAGTCCGCGCGCGCGGCGGATGCGAGCCTGGCCAATGCCGCCGCGCTCGCGCAACGCCTGCGCGCGGGATCCAGCCGTGCCACCCGACACGGCTCGCACGCCGCGCTCATGCACATCGCCGTGGCGCAGCTCGAGGGCGTGGACCGCATTCTGGGACGCGATGAGGCGGATGCGTTGATGAAGGTGGCAGCCGAGCGGCTGCAGCGCATCCTGCGCGGCCACGATGCGATCCTGCGCATGGCTGACAATCAGTTCGTGGTGCTGCTGGAGGATGTCGCCGATGCCGAGCAGGCGCGTCGCGTCGCCGAGAAAATCCTGACGGAGTTCTCAGTGCCGGTCGAGCTGAGCGGACTGGAACTGCCGCTGCACGCGAAGATCGGCATCGCGCTGGCGCCCGAGGACGGAAGCGCCGAGGAGCTGCCGAATGCCGCGCGCGAGGCGCTCGTGCGCGCAGGGCATACGCGCGGCGCGGGCTTTGCCTTCTTCGCGCCCGAGCTCAACGAGCGCATGTGGTCCAATCATGCGCTCGCCGCCGAGATGGGACGCTCCGATCTCGAGAGCCAGCTGCACCTGCTCTATCAGCCGCGTGTGGCCGCGGTGGACGGACAACGCATGGTAGGCGTGCAGGCCGTGCTGCGCTGGCTGCATCCGGATCACGGCGCGCTTGCCCCCGAGCGCTTCCTCCAGGCCGCCCCTGCCGACGTCGTGCTGCGGCTGGACGCATGGCAGATCGCACAGGCGTGCACACAACTGCAGAGCTGGGGGCCGGGAGAGGCGCTGCCGCTGGCGGTGGAGGTGCTCTCGCGCCGTCTCGATGCGATCGAACTCGACGCAACATTGAGCGCGACGCTGCAGCGTTGCGCGTTCCCGCCGCGCCTGCTGGAACTGGAGTTCCGTGTGAGCATGCTGGCCGCAGCGCAACAGTGCGAAGGTCTGTTCACGCGCTTGAATGCAAGCGGCGTCTCGCTATCCGTGATCGACGTCGAGGCATTCACCCGCTCTCTCGGGTTGCTGCGCCGCTTGCCGCTCACGCGCGTGAAGCTCGGCCGTGCGCTGGTGGATGGAATCGTGCACGGAGCATCGGAACAGGCGGTGGCGCGCGCGACCTTGACGCTCGCGCGCAGCCTGGGTGTCGAACTGGTGGCCGAGGGCGTGGAAACGCAGGCGCAGTCGGTGTTCCTGCGTACCGAGGGAATCCTGCACCAGCAGGGCGCCTTGTTCGGCGCCCCGGCAGCCGCGCAGGCGCTCGACGTGCATCGCGGCGGCACGACGCTGAGCGAACGCAGCGGCGCGCCCGTCTAGCGCTTCAGCCTTTCTTGGGCGGGGACTTCTTCTTCGGCGAACCCGGGGACTTCGTCGGCGCCCTCGACGTGGGGGAAGCCTTGCGCGCCACGCGCTTGCGCCCCCGCGACGGTGGGATCGGCATCATGGCCGGCGGCGCCTGCGCATCGGCCGCGGCGGAGAGCAGATCGATGGTGCTGTCCAGCCTCGTCGCAGCGGGACGCGATGGCATGGGTGGTTTGGCCGGTACGGCATCCGACAGGCCAGGTTTCGCCGCACGGGCCTTGTGTACCGAATCGTTCGCGGCTTCGCCAGCCCCGGCGGCAGCCCGGGCGAGAGCATCGGACGGCGGTGTCGCCTCTTCCTTCGCGCCCAAGCGCAGCTTGGCATAGGCGCCTGGGGCGTCGTCGATCGGTTTGAGCTTGCCGCTGCCGGGTGTGCGCGCAGGCACCCGGGTGCCGCCGAACTGTGCGACCCATCTGTTCCACTCGGACCACCACGAGCCGTCGTGGCGTTGCGCCTGGGACAGCCACACCTCGGCCGTCTCCGCCAGCGCGCCGTCGCTGGTCCAGTATTGGTACTTGTTCGCCGCGGGCGGGTTCACCACGCCGGCGATGTGTCCGGAGCCGCCGAGGATGAATTTCACCGGCTCGGGCATGCGTTGCGCGCCCGTATAGGTGGACTTCCAGGGCGCAATGTGGTCCTCGACGGTGGAGACGAAGCACGATGGCACCTGGATGTTGTCCAGGTCGATGGGTTCGCCGCCCAGTTCGATCGCCCCGGGCTGCACCAGCGCGTTGCGGATGTACATGTTGCGCAGATAGAACGTATGCATCTTCGCGGGCATGCGCGTGGAATCGGAATTCCAGAACAGCAGGTCGAAGGGGAACGGGTCCTTGCCCAGCAGGTAATTGTTGACCACGAACGACCAGATCAGGTCGTTCGCACGCAGCAGGTTGAAGGTGCTGGCCATCTCCGATCCTTCGAGATAGCCGCGCTCCTCCATCTTCTTCTCCAGGTTCGAGAGCACCGTCTCGTCCACGAACACGCCCAGTTCACCCGGCTCGCTGAAGTCGATCATGGCAGTGAAGAAGGTCGCGCTCTTGACCGGACGTCGTCCCTTGATGCCGAGCCAGGCGAGCGTGCAGGCGAGCAGCGTGCCGCCCAGGCAGTAGCCGATGACGTTCGCTTCCTTCTCGCCGGTGGCCTGCTCGATGGCCTCGAGCGCTGCCAGCGGGCCTTCGCGCATATAGTCATCGAAGCCCTTGTGCGCGAGCTTCCCATCGGGATTCACCCAGGAGATCACGAACAGGGTGTGTCCCTGCGCCACGGCCCAGCGGATGAAGGAATTCTTCTCGCGCAGGTCGAGGATGTAGTACTTGTTGATCCACGGCGGAATGATCAGCAGCGGGGTCTTCCACACCGTCTCGGTGGTGGGTGAATACTGGATCAGCTGCATCAGGTCGTTCTGGTAAACGACCTTGCCCGGCGCCGTGGCGACGTTCTTGCCGAGCTCGAACGCCGAGTAGTCGGTCATGCTGATCGCCAGCTGTCCGCCGCCGCGGTCGAGATCCTCCAGCAGATGATGCAGCCCGTCGATCAGGTTGCGCCCGCCCGAATCCACGGTGGCCTTGAGCACTTCGGGATTGGTGAACAGGAAGTTGGTCGGCGCGATCGCGTCGACGAACTGGCGCGTGAAGAAGCGCACCTTGCGCGCGGTCTGCGGATCCAGGCCCTGCACCTCGCCCACGGTGCGCTGGATGTTCTGCGCGGCCAGCAGATAAGACTGCTTGATGTAGTCGAACAGGAAGTTGTTCTGCCAGGCCTCGCCGCGGAAGCGATTGTCAGTCTTGGCATCGGCCACAGGCTCGGGCTTCTCGCCGAAGAAGCGCGCCGTGGCGTTGTGCCACAGCCGCATGCTGTCCTGCCACATGCGCAACTGCGCTTGCGCGAGCAGCATGGGGTTGGCCATGAGCTTGCCCGACAGTTCCACGAACGCGTTCGCCACGCCGATGTCGTCGGCCGGCAGCGCGGCCTTGCCTTGCTGAGCGCGCTCGATGTATTCCGACACCAGCCGCTGACTGTGCGCGGCGATCTCGGCGAATTCCTTCGCCAGTTCCTCGGGGGTGGGCGGCTTCTGCGGGGAGGGGGGATTGGTGGTCGGCATCTCGTCGCTCGTGTGAGGTCAGCCGGTGCGCGTGAAACGCAGCACGCCGTCGTCGCCCTCGGCGCGCACGAGGCGCTCCTGCAGGCGCAGGTGGTTCAGATGGGCGATTGCCTCGCCCATTGCAAAACTCATCTGATGATCGTCCAGCTGCCGGCGGAACAGCACTGGCACTATATCCGCGGCGCTCGCCGGCTTGGCGCACGCATCCACCACCTCGGCCAGGCGCTCGGCGTGATGCGCGTGCAGCGCGGCGATGCGCTGGTGTGCGCCACGGAACGGCAAACCGTGCGAGGGCAGCACCAACGTGTCTTCGGGCAAGGGCAGAAAGCGATCTAGCGAGGCCAGGAACTGCGCCACCGGATCCGCCTCGGGCTGTTCAGGCCACACGCTGACGTTGGTGCTGATCTTGGGCAGCAGCATGTCGCCGGAGATCAGCACGCCCGACTGCGCGCAGTACAGGGCCGCGTGCTCGGGCGCATGACCGTGACCGACGATGACCTGCCAGTCGCGTCCGCCGATGCGCACCCGATCGTTCTCCATCAGCCGAATGAACGCCGGTGGCGGTTCGGTGATGCCGCGCCGGTAGCTGTGCGGGCGTGCACGGATGGCCGCCTCGCGTGCGGCGTCAAGACCATGGCGGCGATACAGCGCCAGCTGGTCGTCGCGCCGGTGCCCCGGCAGTTCGCCGTAGGACACATGCGCCATCAGGAACTCGCCCTGGCTCATCCACATCGGCGCATCCAAGCGTTGCGTAAGCCAACCGGCCAGGCCCACGTGATCGGGATGGAAGTGCGTCACGATCACGCGCGCGACACGCGCCCCGGCGAGCAGGCGCTCGAAGTGCTGTTCCCACAAATCGCGCGTGGTGTCGGTGTTCAGGCCGCAGTCGACGAGGGTGAATCTGCCCGCGTCGTCGCGCAGAACCCACAAGTTGATGTGATCGAGCGCGAACGGCAGGGGCATGCGCAGCCAGTAAACCCCGGGCGCGACCTCGGTGGTGTGTCCTGGCTCCGGCGGGTGGGAGAATGGAAAGTGCAGCGGCGACGCGGATGCGAGCGCCGGCGGAACAGCTTGATGGTTCATGTCTGCCGGCCGGGACGTGGTCTTCGAGTATAGAGGCATGGTAAACCATCCGCCTGCATGCCGCATGCCGTATGCTGCGCCGCGACATACGCGGCCGGATTGATAACATGCTGTTTTCCAGGAGATCGACCGATGAAACCCGCCGATGCCCCGCTCGCCTCCCCGACTTCTGCTCGAATCGTGCGCTTCCCGGGACTCGACTTCGGCTTGGGTGAGACTCTCGACATGCTGCGCGAGACGGTCCAGCAATTCGCGGCGGCGGAGATTGCGCCGCGTGCCGCGGCCATCGACCGCAGCAACGAGTTTCCGATGGACCTGTGGCGCAAGCTCGGCGAGCTGGGATTGCTCGGCGTCACGGTGGAGGAGGAATACGGTGGCGTGGCGATGGGCTATCTCGCGCACATCGTGGCGATGGAGGAGATCAGCCGCGCCTCCGCCTCCGTTGGCTTGTCCTACGGCGCCCACTCGAATCTGTGTGTGAACCAGATCCGCCGCAATGGAACTGCGGAACAGAAGCGCAAGTATTTGCCCAGGCTCGTGTCCGGCGAGCACGTCGGCGCTCTGGCGATGAGTGAGCCAAACGCCGGCTCCGACGTGGTGAGCATGCGCTTGCGCGCAGACAGCAAGGGCGATCGCTTCGTGCTCAACGGCAACAAGATGTGGATCACCAACGGCCCGGATGCGCACGTGCTGGTGGTCTACGCGAAGACGGATCTCGACGCGGGTCCGCGCGGCATGACCGCCTTTTTGATCGAGAAGGGATTCAGCGGCTTCTCCACCGCGCAGAAGCTTGACAAGCTCGGCATGCGCGGCTCCAACACCTGCGAACTGGTGTTCCAGGACTGCGAGGTGCCCGCGCAGAACGTCCTGGGCCAGGTCGGCAAGGGCGTGAACGTGCTCATGAGCGGCCTGGACTTCGAGCGCGCGGTGCTCTCGGGCGGGCCGATCGGCATCATGCAGGCGTGCATGGACGTGGTGATGCCCTACATGCACGAGCGCGTGCAGTTCGGTCAATCCATCGGCGAGTTCCAGCTGATGCAGGGCAAGCTCGCCGACATGTACAGCACGATGAATGCAAGCAGAGCCTATGTCTACGCGGTCGGCCGAGCGTGCGATGCGGCAAAGACGCCCGAGGCAGTACGCGCACTGCGCAAGGACGCCGCGGGAGCGATCCTGTACTCGGCGGAAAAGGCCACATGGATGGCGGGCGAGGCGATACAGGCGCTGGGCGGCAACGGCTACGTCAACGAGTACGCGACGGGACGGCTGTGGCGCGATGCGAAGCTCTACGAGATCGGCGCGGGAACTTCTGAAATCCGACGGTGGCTGATCGGTCGGGAGCTGTTCGAGGATACGAAGTGACCGGCTGACTACCGGATATCAACGCTATATATTTTTACAGGCAATAGGGCGACACGCCAGTTGCCGCCGCGTACACTGGCGTACGGGTGACGCGTTCTTCGACAGTCAGCGCCCGGTCCAGCCGAGGTCCTGATGGTCGCCGTGTCGCCCCGCCCTGCGAAGCGTTTCGAACTCTTCCTCATCAAGCCGTCCCACTACGACGACGACGGCTACGTGATCCAGTGGTGGCGCTCGTCCATACCCTCCAATACGCTGGCGACGCTGAACAGCCTCGCACTCGATTGCGCTGAACGGAACGTACTGGGCGAGGACGTCGAGATCCGCGTCACGGTGTGGGATGAAACCAACACGCGCATTCAGCCCCAGGCGATCATCGACGCCATCTCCGCCGCAGGCGGCCGCGGCCTGGTGGGGCTCGTGGGCGTTCAGACCAACCAGTACCCGCGTGCGCTCGACTTGGCCCGCCCACTGCGCGCGGCCGGCATCCAGGTGTGCATCGGCGGCTTCCACGTGAGCGGGTGCATCGCCATGCTCCCGGAGGTTGCGCCGGAACTCAGACAGGCGATGGACCTCGGCATCGCGCTGTTCGCCGGCGAGGCTGAGGGACGGCTCGACGACCTGTTGCGCGCGGCCTACCGGCACGAACTGCAGCCGCTCTACAACTTCATGGACGACCTGCCTGGGCTGGAGGGGACGCCCACGCCGTTCCTCCCGCTCAATGTGGTCAAGCGCACCAGCGGTGCGCGCACCAGCTTCGACGCCGGCCGCGGCTGCCCCTTCATGTGCAGCTTCTGCACGATCATCAACGTGCAGGGCCGCAAGTCCCGCTCACGCGATGCCGACGACATCGAGCGCCTGGTGCGTGCCAATCTCGCGCAGGGCGTGAGCAATTTTTTCATCACCGACGACAACCTCGCGCGCAACCAGCACTGGGAGGCGATCTTCGACCGCCTGATCCAGATGCGCGAGCGCGATGGCGCCCAGTTCAGGATCGTCGCGCAGGTGGACACCATGGCGCACAAGATCAAGGGCTTCATCGCCAAGGCCGGGCGCGCGGGCGTGAATCGCGTCTTCATCGGGCTGGAGAACATCAATCCCGATTCGCTCAAGGGCGCGCAGAAGGGGCAGAACCACATCGATCAGTACCGCACCATGCTGCAGGCCTGGCATGCGGTCGGCGCGTTGACCTACGCGGGCTACATCCTCGGGTTTCCCAACGACACGCCGGCCTCGATCGAGCGCGACATCGGCATCATCCAGCGCGAGTTGCCGATCGACATTCTGGAGTTCTTCATTCTCACTCCGTTGCCGGGCTCGGCCGATCACAAGAAACTGCATCTGGCCGGCATCGAGATGGAGCGCGACCTGAACCGCTACGACGTCGTCCACGTCACCACCGCGCATCCGAAGATGACCGACGCGCAGTTGCTCGGCATCTACCGCAAGGCCTGGAATCTATACTATTCGCCCGCGCACGTCGAGACCGTCCTGCGCCGCGCGAAGGCCTGGGGCTACGACCCGCACAACATGATGTGGAAGCTGCTGTCCTTCCACGCGCCGCCGGTTTTGGAGAAAGTGCATCCGCTCGAAGGTGGCATCCTCCGGCGCAAGTACCGCCGGGATCGGCGACCGACGATGAAGACGGAAAACGTGTTCGTGTTCTATTCGAGCCTTGTGTGGGAGATCGTGTCGAAGCACCTGCGCTTCGCCGGGATGTATCTGCGCTACTGGCGCACGCTGCAGCGCGTGCGCCGCGACGCACGCCCGTACTCCGATGCGGCGATGACGCCGGTGCAGGCGAGCGACGTGGACGTCCTCGAGCTGTTCTCGGCGACGCAAGGCGGAGGCAAGGCGGCGGAGCGGGAACGGCGGCGCCAGGCGGCGTTGGGCGTCGCGACGTAGCAGGGGGTTGAAGGACGATTTGTGCGCGGACCGAATTCGCTCGCGCACGGTGGCCGTATGCGCCGGCCACCAACGCATGCCCATCTGTGCGAACAGCGCCTCAACCCAGTCCAGCTGCGTTGCGGCAAGCGTCCGGGCGCCCTGTTTCAGTGCCAGTTCCGCACGTCGCACGCAGGTGATGGCGAGCTCGAGGCCCCTCAACGCGCTGTTCTGCATCAGTCGGATACTGGCGATTCACGCTGCCGTAGTGCGGACTCAGCGAGATATGCGCAGACGCGTGATGCGCTCGAACAGCCACGCCACGCCTGGATCCTGCAAACCTGCCTTCGTTACCACGGCGCGGATCGCGTCGGGCGCACGCTTGAGCGGGAGCGGTGCACTTGAGAGCCCGAAGCGCTTGCTTTGCGAGGCCACCAGACGCCGTGGCAGGGCCGCGATGAGATCGGATTCGGCGATCAGTGCGAGCGCCATCATGAAGTTGGGCACGGTCAGGACCACGCGTCGTGCCAAGCCCTTCTGCGCCAGCAGCGCGTCGACGAATCCGTGCGCATCGCCAGTCTGGGAGACCAGCAGGTGGTCCATCGCGCAGAAGGCTTCGAGTGTCGCTGCGCGCGCGAACGGATGCCCCTTGCGCATCGCCACCACAAACTCGTCCTCGTAGATCGTCCGCGCCGCGAAGCGCGCAGGCACCTTCGCGAGAGGCAGCAGGGCGAGGTCGAACGACCGCGATTCCAGCCCAATCAGCATCGGCGTCCAGGCGGCTTCCAAATCGACGGAGCCGCTGGGAGGAAGCACCTGCATCAGGCTCAGGTCGATACCCGGCGCGTCCCGCCGTGTGGCGGTGAGCAGCGGCAACACGAGCACGGCAATTGCGCCGTCCGGCGCACCGATCACGAAGCGGCGGCTCGCCGTGGCCGGATCGAATGGTTCGACGCTCGCCAGCACCCCGCGTAACCGGGCCAGCACATCGGTGATCGGAACCGCCAGTTCGTCCGCGCGAGCGGTGGCGGCCACGCCTTTGGGCGTGCGCAGAAACAGCGGATCGCCCAGCATCTCGCGCAAGCGCCGCAGTCCATGGCTCACCGCCGAGGCCGTCAGGTTGAGCCGCTGCGCCGCGCGGCCCACGTGACGCGTCTCGTACACGGCCTCGAACAGAACCAGAAGATTGAGATCGACGCGGTCGAGCTGAACGGGATTCATCATATAGATGAAATCATATCGCTGGATTCATCACCTGTCCCTTGCGATTCTCCACTCCACGACGAAACGAATAAACGACCCTCAATCCCTGGAGAACCGACATGTGGAAACTCGTACAAGCTGTTCCTGCCGCTGCAATGGTGGCGCTCATCGTCCCGTTCGCGCCGAGCGTTTCGGTACTGGCGGAAGTTTCGATGGCCGACGAAGGGGTAACGTCAGACACCCGCAGCGAGGCGAGCGCCGTCGTGGCGTTTTGGAACGAAGCAGGACCGGCGCTCTGGTTTGCAAAGAATGCCGACTTCGATCGTCGCTTCCGCGAACGCTTCCTGAGCGCGTACGAGGCAGCAGCATCAGGGCGTCTCGATTCCTGGGCATCCAGTCCGGATGGCGCGCTTGCCCTGGTCATCCTGCTCGATCAGTTTCCGCGCAACGCGTTTCGCGGTACCCCACGGATGTATGCAACCGATCGTCTTGCACGTGCGGCGGCCGACGCCGGAATCCGCGCGGGCTACGACCGGCTTGTCGATCAACGGCTGGCGCTGTTTTTCTACCTGCCCTTTGCACACTCGGAGACCATCGCCGACCAGGATCGCGCGGTGCGATTGGTCGAGCGACTGGGCGAGCCCGACTTGACGCACGCCAGGCATCATCGCGACATCATCCGGCGCTTCGGACGCTTTCCGCATCGCAATCCGATCCTCGGTCGCGAGATGCATCCGGACGAGCAGCGCTATCTCGACGAAGGCGGGTTCGCAGGCTGACATCGCGCCTGCGCGTCGCGTGTGATGTTCGATACACACTGCTGCTTCTTTCCATCTCCGGCGAGCTCGACGGCATGACCTTCGCTTGCCAGCGACGTCTTCGGCGCGAGACGTAGCTGCGCAGAGACTCTTGATAAACCAAACGTGCCTCGGTTAGGGTGCCGCCACGAACGGCGTCTTTGCCGCGCGCATGTAGGAGAAGACCAATGCAATCACGCCGTCTCGCGCGCGCACTGCTCGCGCTGTCCATCGCAACCGCCTTTCCCGCTTGGAGTGCGCCACTGTTCGACCGCACGACCGGTTCTCTTTCCGAAACATTGACCGAAGAGGCGCGCTCCGCGTCAGTCGTGCTCAATCGCGACACCTTGCGCGCGGCCCGAGCCGGTTCGCAGATCGAGATCGCGCTGCCCGGTGTCGGTGACTTTCGTTTCAACATTCTGCAGCGTGTGGACGATGGCGATGTCGTCCGCCTCGACGGCGCGCTTGCCTCGGATTCGCGTTACCGCTTGACGCTGGGCGTGCGCGATGCGGGCGTGAGCGGGCTGATCGCAACGCCCCAAGGCAGCTTCTCGCTGGGCTACGTGAACCAGCGCCAATGGGTCGGCGTCGTGGGCAAGCCGTGGGACTGGAGTTCGACTGACGAGGCCGGCCGACCGCTCGTGATCACTGCGCGTGCACCCGCCGCGGACGAGAAGGCGCCGATCGACGGCGCCGAGCCGATCGAGCTCAATCTCGCCGATCTGACGCAGATGCAGCCTGGGGACGAGGCCAGCCTTCGTTTATCCGACATCGGTCCGGTGCGCGTGAGCTACGACGAGACGCAGGCGAACCAGGACTCGGCGACCTGGGTTGGCTACCTCACCGACTACGGCAAGGACTTTCGCGTTCTGCTCACCTACGGTCCGGCCGGGGTTCAGGGCCACGTCATCACCCCGCAGGGCGACTACATGATCCAGCCCGGCTCGAGCGGCGGAGCTTATCTGGTGGATCCGCGCAAGCTGGGCATGCGCCACGTGGAGGGTGAGGACTTCTGTC
>Ga0268299_1003817_pt1 | contig 13007 bp, 13 predicted proteins | sample NOBtaG_FD_193484 | JGI IMG/M metagenome (GOLD analysis project Ga0268299, IMG submission 193484) | Activated sludge microbial communities from bioreactor in Nijmegen, Gelderland, Netherland - NOB reactor | ecosystem: Engineered > Bioreactor > Aerobic > Activated sludge | place: Netherlands...
CACCTAGGTGCGCACGCGCGCACCGTCATGGCACCTCGACGTCGAGACTGCGCACGCGATCGATGGCGTCGACCTCGTGCCGATCCCACAGCGCGGCGAGCGCGACGATGATGGCGGCAACTGCGGGGAGCAACGCGAAAGCGTCGACGGCGAGCCACATGGAGACCTCCTCTGATCCGTTGCGAGCGCGAAAAGATTGACGGTAGGTCGGCCCCACGCCGACTGCGCCGACGAGCACGCGGCGTACCCGCACGCCCTCCGGTGGAGGCGTCGCCCGGATGCGGCCTTATGCAGATGCGTATGTCAGCGCGCTGACCCGACGAACATTTTCGGGCGGCGCTTCGTACGATTCAGTGCGAGGAGGTCAGCTGCGGTCGCGGGCGCGGGTGATCCAGCGGCGGTACGTGTCGAGCGTCATCGCCCCGAGCGTCGGCACGTCGTTCCCGACCATCATCACCGCCGGCACTCCGGTGACGCCGTGCTCGAGCGCGTCCCGATGCTCCGCTACGACGGTGGTCGCGTGCTCGGGCGCGTCGATGCGCGCGAAGTCGGCGTCGGCGAGGCCGACCTCGCGCCAGAGCGCGCGTTGTACGTCGCGATCGGTGACGTCGCGGCTCTCGACGAAGTACGCCCGCAGGATGCGCGCGTGCATGGCCGCGAACGCGTCCGGGCCGACCGTCGCCGCGGCCTTCGCGAGCACGTGAGCCGGCATGCTGTGCGACGGCGGTCCTTCGTCGCTCGCCCACGTGCGAAACTCCGGCGCGTCCGGCTCGGCCGCGGGCCGGAGCCACGACTGCGTATACGTCCGGAAGCGATCGAGCGTGCGCTTCGGATCGGGCGCGGGCCGCAGCAGATAGGCGCGCCACTCGACGTGGAGATCCGACCCGAGCTCGCGCTCGAGGATCGCCATCCGCGCCGCGCCGAGATGACACCAGGGGCAGAGATAGTCGGACCAGACGACGAGGTGCACGGCGGCCATGCGACTCAGCGAAAACGCGGCGGGCGCTTTTCGAGAAACGCGGCGACGGCTTCCGCGTGCTCGGGACTCTTCCAGCACTCGCGCAGGAGCACGCTCTCGCGCTCCTGCACCGCCGGAAGATCGGTCGCGCTGCCGTTCTCCGTGAGGAGCCGCTTGATCATGCGGAGCTGCGGGTCGGGATTGGCGGCGAAGCTCTCGGCGATCGCGAACGCCTTCGGCAGGAGATCGTCGGCGGTCGTGAGCACGTCGACGAGACCGGCCGCGTGGGCTTCCGTCGCGGACCAGAGTCTTCCCGAAAGGCACATCTCGCTCGCCCGCCCGAAGCCCATGCGCTGCACGAGGAAGTGGGTGCTCGCGAGCTCCGGTACGAGCCCGACCTTGATGAAGAGCATGCCGAGCTTCGCTTTGTCGGAGGCGACGATGACGTCGAACGGCAAGACCATCGTCATCCCGATCCCGACCGCGGCGCCGTTCACCGCGGCGACGATCGGCTTCGCCTCGCGTGCCATCTTCACCCAGTCGAGCCCGGCCGGCATGCCGCCCTGACCCTCGGCGGTGTTGCCCCCGGGATCGGTGCCTTCGATCCGGCTCTTGAAGGTCGCCTCCATGTCGGCGCCGGCGCAGAAGCCGCGACCGGCTCCGGTCATCACGATCGCGCCGACCGCCGGATCGGCATTGGCGCGCGCGATCGCGTCGGCCTGCTCCATGCCCATGCGCGGCGTCCACGCGTTCAGCTTGTCCGGGCGGTTCAGCGTGACGAGGGCGACGGCCCCGCGGATTTCGTAGGTGATCTGCTCGTAGGTCATGATGGGCCTCCTCGCGTCGTGAAGGGCGGTCTCAGACGTAGGCGCGCAGCAGCGCGAACACGATCACGCCCGTCACCGAGACATAGAACCACACGGGCAACGTGAAGCGCGCGATGCCGCGGTGCGAGTCGAAGCGGCCGGTCGCGGCGTAGAAGAGCGTCGAGAGGATCATCGGGAGCGCCACGATCGAGAGCCCGATGTGCGAGATCAAGATGAAGAAGTAGACCGGGCGAATGAGGCCCTGGCCCGGGAAGCGCGTGTCGCCGTGGAAGTTGTGGTAGACGACGTAGCTCACCAGGAAGAGCGCGGAGAACGCGACCGCCGTCAGCATGCAGCGCGCGTGCGCCGCGCGGTTGCCGCGCTTGATGTTGAACCAGCCCGCCGCGAGCGCGACCGCGCTGCACGAGTTGAAGACGGCATTCGCGAACGGCAGGGCCCCGATCCAGGGCGGCGCCGGGGCGCGCGTCGTCTTCAGGTAGATCAACCAGACGAGAAAGCCCGCGATCGCCGCCGAGAGCGGGAGGATCCAGACCAGCGGACGGCGTTCGGCGAGCGCGGTGCCCATCGGGTCAGACGTGCTTCATCACTTCTTCCGCGAGCCGCTGTTGCGTGCGCGCGTCGAGCGATCCGCCGCCGCCGAACAGCACCTGCGACACGTCCCACTCGCGCTCGCGGCGCTTGAGCTCGGCGACGCACTCCTCCGGCGTCCCGATGAGTGCCAACGGCGAGCGCAGCATGCCCTCGGGGGTGGTGTTGAACATCGGCGCCATGCCTTCGACGGTCGCGCGCGTCGCGGCAGTCGAGTCGGTGATCATGATCGTGAAGATCATGTTGCTGATGCGGATCTTCTTGCCGTCGCGGCCGTGGCGCGCGGCCTCGTCGCGCAGGAACTTCACCTTCGAGGTGAAGGCGTCGTCGGTGAGCTTCGCGACGTTCTCGAGCTTGATGTAGCCGGGCTTCCCGGCGTCCGAGATGATGTTGACGACGTCGGCGTGCTTCGCGGCGATGCGGAGCAGGCCCTTGCCGCCGCCGCCGAGCAGGATCGGGGGCGCGGGCTGCTGCACCGTCTTCGGCCAGAGGATCGCGTCCTCGAATCGGTAGAACTCGCCCGCGAAGGTGGTCTGCTCGTTGGTCCAGAGCGAGCGCATGCAGGTGAGCGCCTCGTCGAGCATGCGGAGGCGCGTCGTGATGTCGGGGAAGGGCAGGCCCGTCATCTTGAACTCGCGCTCGGTCCAGCCCGTGCCGAGCCCCGCGATCAGGCGGCCGCCGCTCAGCTGGTCGAGCGTGGCGAGGCTCTGCGCGGTCATGACGGGGTGGCGGAAGAGGTTGCAGAGCACGAGGTGCCCGACCTGTGCCTTCTTCGTCGCCTCGGCGATCACGCCGACCATGATCATCGGGTCGTACGAGAGGTTGTGCGGGTCGAAGCTCTTCTCGGGCCCTTCCATCACGATGTGGTCGGGGACCGTGATGACGGAGTAGCCCTGCGCCTCCGCGGCCTGGGCGCGGTCGCGGAGCGCGGCGAAATCGAGGTTGGCGAGCTGTAGACCGAATTCCATGGCGACCCTCCTGGACGATGCGTGGCGAGCGTGGCGCGGTGCGAGGGTTATGGCACGGCGAAACGCTGAAACAAGGCGGTGGAGTTGACTCCGAACGGCTCGCGCGCGTTATCCTCGGCGCGCGCGGACGTCTCGGCCGCGCACGCGCCATGACGCAACCGACCCTCGATGCGGGACGAGTCACGCTCGTACCGGCCGTGCTCGCGGACCTGGATTCGCTCTGGGAGATCTGGCGCGAGCCCGACGTGCGCCGCTACCTCTTCGACGACCAGCCGGTCGATCGCGCGCGCGCGCGCGAGGTGCTGGAGGGATGCCTCGGCGAAGCGCCGAACGGGCTCGGGCTCTGGACGATTCGCGAGCGCGCTCCCGATCCCGTGCTCGGATGCGCCGGGCTCGTGCCGGTTTCCTGGGCCGAGTACGACCCGACCGGCGCGGGTCTGATCGAGCCGATCGTCGCGCTCGCGCCGTCGGTCTGGCACCGCGGGTACGCCGTCGCATCGCTCGCGCGCCTCGTCGGATACGCGTTCGGCGAGCTCGGCCTCGCGCGCCTCGCCGGCGCGACCGACGTGCCGAACGAGGCGTCGCACCGCATGCTGACCCGGGCCGGCTTCGTCCCGCAGCGCGAGTGTCCGGGGCCGCACTATCGGATACGAACGTATCTTCTCGAGCGTCCGTCCGCCGGACGATGAACGGATCGAAGGAGCCCCCATGTCGGACCGCACCGCCTTCCGCCGCGCCATCGAACGCCAGGATCTCGACGAGCTCATCGCGCTCTTCCGCGAGGACGCCGTCCTGCACAGCCCGATCACCTTTCAGCCGTTCGAGGGCAAGGCGGCGATCCGCCGGCTGCTCGGCATCATCCTCGAGGTGTTCCGGGACTTCCGGTACACCGACGAGTGCAACGCCGCCGACGGCATGACGAAGATCCTCGTCTTCCGGACGCGCGTGAAGAATCGCGACGTCGAAGGCATCGACCTCATCCGGTTCGACGATGCCGGCATGATCCGCGACCTCACCGTCATGGTCCGGCCGCGCTCGAGCCTCGAAGCGCTGCTCGGCGAGGTGCAGCCGCGGCTCATGGCGGCGATGGCGTCGGACGCGGGGTGAGCGTGGCGCCGTCGCTTCCGGCACCGCACGCCGCGTTCCTCGAGGCGGCCGTTCCGCGGCTCGCCGCCGACCCGCGGCTCGTCGGCGTCGCGGCGGGCGGCTCGTATCTCACGGACTCGCTCGACGAGTTCAGCGATCTCGACCTCGTGATCGCGGTCGCCGCGGAAGCGTACGAGCCCGTGCTCGCCGATCGGCAGGCGATCGCGGCGACGCTCGGGCCGCTGCTCGTCGGATTCACCGGCGAGCACGTCGGCGAGCCGCGCTTGTTGATCTGTCTCTATGGCCCGCCGCTGCTGCACGTCGACTTGAAGTTCGTCCGCGAGGACGAGCTCGCGGCGCGGGTGGAGGATCCGGCGGTGCTGTGGGAGCGGGACGGTCGCATGCGGGCCGCGCTCTCGAACGGCACGGCGCGCTTCCCCGAGCCCGATCCGCAATGGATCGAGGACCGCTTCTGGGTTTGGGTCCACTACGTCGCCGTCAAGATCGGGCGCGGCGAGATCCTCGAGGCCGCGGATGCGCTCGCGTCCATTCGGGGCCTCACGTACGGGCCGATGGCGCTCGCGAGCCGCGGCGCGCGGCCGATGGGCGTACGGAAGCTCGAGCAGGTCGCTCCCGATCTCGCCGCGCGTATCGCGCGGACGGTGGCAGCTTGCGACGCCGCGTCGTGCCTCGCCGCGTTGCAGGATTCGATCGCACTGTATCGTGAGCTGCGAAGCGAAGGGGCTCCGGTGGAGCTCCGTGTCCACGCTGAGGCGGAGGCTGTCTCATATGTCGACGCGCTCGCGGCGTCGCGGCGGGAGGCCTGACGTGCTCGCGCTCCTCGCCATCGTCGCGGCCGGGTTCTTCGCCGGCGCCGCCGTCTACATTACCTTCGTCGAGCACCCGGCACGGACCGAGGCCGGGACGGCGGCCGCGCTCGCCCAGTTCGCGCCGAGCTATCGCCGCGCGACCCGCATGCAGGCGTCGCTCGCCGTCGCCGGGTGCGCGGCCGCGCTCGGCGCCTGGCTCGGCGGCGCCGGTCTCGCGTTCCTCCTGGGTGGGTTGCTGCTCGGCGCCGTCGTCCCGTTCACGCTCGTGGTCATCTATCCGGTGAACGAACGGCTGCTCGACCCGGCGCTCGCTCCCGACTCCTTCGAGGCGGTCGAGCTCCTCGCGCGCTGGGGATGGCTGCACACCGTCCGGAGCGTGCTCGGGACGCTGGCGTTCCTGATCGAAGTGATCGCGTTCCGCGCGTAGGCGGGAGAGAAAGAGTCCGCCGGCGCCGCGCCGGAGTGTCGTCCATGCGGGTGCGGAACACCGCTCTCGCCTCTACGGGCCCTTGGCGCTCAGCTTGTCCGCCTTCCAATCGACCGTCTGGTAGGTCGTTTGCCAGCACGCGGTCGTCTCGCCGGACGAGACGAGGAGCTGTACGGTGATCGGGGCCGTGAGCGGTAGCGCCGGCACACCGAGCGCGGGGCCGCGTGCGGCGACCTTCACCGCCGCCTTCCCGTCGAGGCCGGGCTTGATCGTCAGCTGCGTCACGCCGTCGGGGACGGCGAGCGGATTCTTGTACGACAGCGCCCCCGCCTTGTTGCGCTTCCAGCACGGGTTCTTGCCGCAGACGCCGCCCGGCGGCACGTCGAGCTCGCGGAGCGGCTGCGCCGCCGCCGAGGCGTCGTACAGACAGAGCCGGTAGACGGGGGAGCCGGCGAGCGGATCGAGCAGCTCCTCCGCGTCCGTCGCCTCGCCCTTCGTCCACTTCCACGTGAGCTGGTGCTTCGACGCGTCGGCGCCGCGGCGGATCGACAGCTTCGAGGCGCCGGGCGCCGCGATCCGGCACCCGCCGGCGGGGGCAGGCCCACACAGCGCCGCCGGCGGCGGCGCGGTCGCGGTCATCGTGGCACCGCCGCGCACTCCGGTCAGCTGCGTGGACTCCAGGGAAACGGCGAGCAGGTGGGTGCCCGGCGCGAGGGCGACGACGGTCCGCGTGTCGGTCTTGGTCTCACCCGGCGCGAGCGGCGGGAGCTGGAGCTCGAGCTCCGCGCCGCCGTCCACGGTGGCCCCCGCGCCGATCTCGTAGCGCAGGACGACGCCGTCGAGGAGGATGCCGAGCGGGTTCGTGAACCGCACCGTCACCTGCCGCGCCTCCCCGACGCCGGGCGCCCCGTCCGGCGACGTGGTGACCTCGAGATCGGGCACCTCGATTCCGGCCCGGTCGATGTCCGCGAAGTCGACGTCGGTCTCCAGGACCGTCGCGCTGACGACGAGCTCGAGCGTCCGCGTCCGGTCGAGGTACGGCCGATAGAGCGTCATGGGAATCGACAGCGCGACGGACCGAACCTCGCCGGGAGCGAGCACGACGGTCGGCGTCGTGGCGGCGACGTCGAGCGCCAGCGGCGTGCCGTCGTAGCTGACGGCGTTCGCGTGCAAGGCGACCTCCACCGTGCGCGTCGTGGCGGCGAGATTCTCGAGGCGGAGCGACCACTCGATCGGTGCGCCGACCGGTACGATCGGGGTCTTGGTGAGATCGAAACGCACGTCCTCGACGGCGGCCGTGCCTCGGGCAACCAGGCCCGCGGCTGCCGATGCGACGACGGCTTTGTACCCGGTCGTCACGTCGCTGCGACTGGACGAGCCGACGGCCTTGGTGCTGATGTCCCGTCCGACGAGCTTCGGGTCGCTGGATGCGGTCCGGTCGATCCCGTTCTTGGTCACCCAGTACCGCACGTCGCCATCCACCTCGGCGCGCACGAACGCGACGTCGTCGCCGGGCCCGCCGCCCTCGCGGACCGAGGCCAGCGGCGTCGGTCCGAGCCGATAGATCCCGCCGCTCCGGACCTGCGGGGTCGCGTCGAGCGCCTGCCAGCCGTCGCGGCCCGCGGGGAGGTCGGGGCGCTGCATCCAGCTCTCGACCCAGACGTGGAAGTTCCACAGGCGGTCCGGCGACCGGGCGTAGTCGATTTGGCGATCCGCACCCAGATAGAAGTCGATCCGTCCGTTGCCGGTGAAGTCCACGCCGGCGTTGAAGGCCGTGACCGGTCGCGACGGGAGGCCGAGCGTACGCAGGACCGTGTTGAGGGCGCCGGCGAACACCCAGCACTGCGCCCAGCGGACGTCGGGCCCGCGCGACAGGAACTCGTCGAAGAGCGCGCCGCTGGTGAGCCATTTCCCCGGCATGAACGCACAGCGTCCGTTGCCGGCGCCCGACGGGGTGTCGCACGCCGCATGGGTCGTGCACGAGTTCGCCGAGCTTTTCCCCCGGTAGCATTTCCGATGGGCCTCGGGGTCCCAGGAGCCGCTCAGCAGTCCGGCATCGAAATCGTCGGCATTGACCTTCGCGGCGAGGTGCCGTGCGACGCGTGCGGGGCTGCGCCGTCCGGCCGTGTCGAGGCCGTTGAGGAGATCCAGCGCCACGTCCAGGCTGCGGCGATCGAATTGACCGTAGGGCCATGCGAGGTCGGAGATGGATCCCGGATTTCCCCCGTACATGGTGCCGCTCTCGGCGAGCACGTATTCGGTGCGCTCCTCCCTGGCCTTGAGGAACACCGGGTCTCGCACCGACCAGGGGTTCATGAGGAGCACCACCGGTTCCGGAAACGCGACGGAGTCGAGCAGCATTCCGGTGCCGATGCTGCGGACCACGGCCCCGACCGCGTACTCGCCCACCGCGGCGTTGGACGGGATCGCGATGCGCATCGTGTACTGCCGAGACCCGCCGGCCCGCACGATCTCCGCGACGCGCGTCGTGAGCCACGCATCGGCCCCCTTCGGTGGTATCGCGACGAACGGGACACGCTGCTCGGAGATGGTGTCGCCGTCGTCGAAGACGTTCGTGAACACGAACTCGACGACCTGCTGTGAAGGGTCGAACGTGCTGCCGAGCTCGACCACGACGGTGGCCGCGGCCCCCCGACGCAGAACCAACCGGTCCGGCGTGCGGAACGCGTCCGTGTGGTGCGCCGGCCGGTTGTCGTGCCGCGTGGGATCGACGGTGAGAACGAGGGGGCCGGCCGCTGCCGCGCCCGGCGCGGCGACCAAGATGGCCCATACGAGGAGGAGGACGAGCATGGGTATGGCTAGCGTCTTCCTCCGCGGCGCTACAAGGCAAAACCCGTTCCGACAATTTCCTTGACCGCGAGCATCCGACGGCGATAGCGAGTCCACTGGAGGAGCGCTCCGATGCCTCTGCGGACTCTGCTGACGGCCCTAGCGGGCCTGCTCCTTGCTTCCGTCCTCGAGTCCGCCGTCGCCGCCGACCATGAGCTCGCTGGCGGCAAGCTCGACGTGAAGCGACACAACGGCAAGGAGCAGCTGACCTTCTCGTCCAAAGACCCCGCGCTGCTCTTTCCGACCATCGGCTCCGGCGACGACCCGGGCACCGGATCCCCGGGTGGCGCCACGATCGAGATCCTCTCCGTGGTCGAACCGGCGGTGTCGTTCACGGTACCGGCCGGAGTCGGCAAGCCCGGCTGGGTTTCCAAGCTCGGGAACGTCTCGCGGCACCTCTACACCAACACGAGCGCGCCGAGCGGGCCGACGCCGATCAAGAAGATGCAGCTGCGGCAGGGCAAGGGGCTCATCCTCACGTCCAAGCAGGCCGGGCTTGCGATGACCATGGCGACGACCCGCATCGCGATCCGGATCACGGTCGGGTCGCAGAGAAATTGCATCGTGTTCGCAGGTCCGAGCATCACCAGGAACGAGCCCTCTCGGCTCAAGGCGCAGAAGAACGACGCGACGGTGCCGCCGCAGGTGAGCGACTGCACCGATGCGAGCCTCCTCGGAATGCCGACGGGATGCGGCAACACCATGCCGACCTGCGACGGCGAGTGTCCGCCCAACGAGGAGTGCGCCACCCTCGGGAGTCCGGGATTCGACACCTGCGGCTGTCTCCCGATCGGCAGTACCCCGTGCGGCAGCCCGGGCCTGCCGGAATGCGGCGGCCTCTGCGCCAACGACGAGAACTGCGGCTCGATCACCACCCCGTTTGGGTCCGGGTGCATGTGCGGCGTACCCGAGTGCGGCAACGGCTTCTCCTACGGAGGGGCTCCGCAAGAGGGATTTCCGTTCGGGTGCTACCCGAATCTCTGCGGCAGCGACTACCCGACGTGCGGCACCGACCCGTGTGGCAACGGTGGCACGTGTAGCCCGTTCGAGGCCGGCTCGGGCTCGTTCACGGGGTGCATTTGCGCCGACCCGTTGCCGTGCAACGCGGGCGGCTTCGAATGTCCTCCGGGCGAGGTGTGTCGCATCAACGGCGAGAACGCGGGCTGCGGCCCTCCTTAGGGGTGGTCGGTCGGTTTCGTGCGCCGGGACCAGGGACCTCGCGGCCGTAGGAGGGCATCCCTGACGCGCATCGAACCGACCCGCCACCGCTCGGGGCGCTGACTTTTCCGCGTCCTCGCCGTCGGCTAAGGTCCGCCGATGCTGAAAACGTCGCTCGCATCCAGTCTCTCCGGGGGCCTCGCGGCTCTCGCCCTCACGGCCGCGCTGGCGCTCCCCGCCGCCGCCGAAACGCTGAACCGCATCGTCGCCACCATCGACGGCGAACCCGTCACCCTGATCGAGCTCGAGCGCTATACCGAGGTGGCGAAGAAGCGCCCGGGCGGCGAGCAAGCCGCGGTCGACCAGCGCGCGATCCTCGACGAGCTGGTGCTCGACAAGATCATTCAGAAGCAGGTCGAGACGCTCGGACTCAAGGCGACCGACGCGCAGATCGACGCCTACATCGAGTCGATCCGCGAACGGAACAACCTGAGCGAGGAGCAGCTCCGCGAGGTCCTCCAGCAGCAGGGCATGACCTGGGACCAGTACCGCGTCCAGGTGCGCGCAGACATCGAGCGCGCGAACCTCATCAACCGCGAGATCCGCACCAAGGTGAACGTCACCAACGAAGAGGTCGAGCGCTACTACAAGGCCCATCTCGACGACTACGGGACGGCGGTGAAAGCGCAGGTGCGGTTGATCTCGCTGCTCGTGCCCGACAACGCGAGCGATGCGGAGAAAGCCGAGATCCGGGCGAAGGCGGAAGCCGTCCAGAAGGAAGCCGCCGACGGCGCCAACTTCGCGAAGCTCGCGAAGCAGTATTCGCAGGGCCCGGCCGCCGAGCAGGGCGGCGACATCGGCGAGGTCGACCCCGACGAGATGCAGCCCGAGTTCGCGAAGGCCGCGAAGGGCCTCCAACCCGGCGAGGTGAGCTCGCTCATCACTACGGTCGAGGGCTTCCACATCCTCAAGATCGAGAAGAGCTCGGGCGAGACGCACCGCCCGCTCGCCGACGTCAGCGAGGAGATCAAGGAGAAGCTCTACAAGGAGGCGATGGAGACGCGGTACGACCGCTGGCTGAACCAGGACCTGCGCGCGCGGCACCACGTCGAGATCCTTCTTTGAGCCTGCCGCTCGGCGTCACTCTGGGCGATCCCGCCGGGATCGGATCGGAGGTGACGCTGAAAGCGCTCGTGCACGCGCGGCTCCGGCGCGTGCCGGCGGTGGTGATCGGCGACGAAGCGTTGCTGCGTGAGACGGCGCGCCGGCTGCGTCTGCGGTGCGAGGTCGTTCCGATCGACGAAGCCGCGTTCCGGGACGGCGCGCTGCCGCCGCGCACGCGCGGCGGTCGCCCGGTCGTGGCGGTGTTGCCGGTGAGCCGGCTCGGGACGGCGGCCCGGAAGCCCGGGAAGCCCTCGGTCGCGGGCGGCCGGGCGGCGTACCGCTACATCGAGACGGCGGCGCGGCTCGCCTCCGACGGCGCGATCGCCGGGATCGTCACGGCCCCGATCAACAAGGCCTGGGTGACGCGCGCGGGCTTCCCGATCAGCGGACACACCGAGCTCCTGAAGGAGCTGACCGGCGCGCGCGCGGTCCGCATGATGCTCGCGGGCAGCCGGCTCCGAGTCATTTTAGTGACCATGCACGTGGCGCTCGGGAACGTGCCGAAGGCCCTCTCCGTGCGGGACGTCGCCCGTACAATCACGATAGCCGCCGACCACCTGCGTCAGTATCATCGCGTGGCCGAGCCCCGCATCGCGGTCGCGGGCCTCAACCCTCACGCGGGTGAGGGGGGACTTTTCGGCCGCGAGGAGGAACGCATCATCACCCCGGCGATCGCGCGGGCGCGGACGGCGGGCGCGGATGCCACCGGACCGTATCCGGCCGATTCGCTCTTCTTTCAGGCGGTGCAGGGCAAGTTCGACGCGGTGATCGCGATGTACCACGACCAAGGACTGATTCCGTTGAAGCTGCTGCACTTCCGCGACGCCGTGAACGTCACGCTCGGATTGCCGATCATCCGTACCTCGCCCGATCACGGCACCGCGTACGACATCGCCGGCTCGGGGAAGGCCGATGCCGGCAGCATGATCGAAGCGCTCGCGCTCGCGCACGCGATGAGCCGTCAGCAAGGAGAGGCCGCGTCATGACCGTCAACCCCGCCATCTTCCGCGAGTACGACATCCGCGGCATCGCCGACCAGGACTACGACGCCGAGTTCGCGCGGACGCTCGGCCGCGCCTACGCGACCCACGTCGCCGACAAGAACGTCAAGCGCGTGACCGTCGGCCGCGACGCGCGGCTCACGTCGCCGAAGTACGCCGAGGCATTGAAGGACGGCCTCCGCGCCGGCGGGCTCGACGTCGTCGACCTCGGTCTCACGCCGACGCCGCTCGTGTACTACTCGCTCCATCACCTCGACGTCGACGGCGGCATCCAGGTCACGGGCAGCCACAATCCGTCCGACCACAACGGCTTCAAGATCTGCCTCGGCAAGTTCTCCGTCACGAGCGACACGATCCAGTCGCTCCGCGGCATCATCGAATCAGGGAAATTCCGCGATGCCGCGCGCGGCAAGGAAGAGCACTACCCCATCATCGGGCCGTACCAGGACGAGCTGATCGCGCAGTTCGGGACGCTGCCGCGGAAGCTGAAGGTGGTGGTCGACTCCGGGAACGGCGCCGCCGGCCCGGTCGCGCCGCGCATCATTGCGGCGATGGGCTGCGACATGCGCGAGCTCTTCTCGGAGCCCGACGGACGCTTCCCCAACCATCACCCCGACCCGACCGTCGAAGAGAACATGGCGATCCTGATCGAAACCGTTCGGAAGGACGGCGCCGACCTCGGGATCGCGTTCGACGGCGACGCGGACCGCGTCGGCCTCTGCGACAAGAACGGGCGCATCATCTGGGGCGACGAGATGCTGATCCTCTTCGCGCGCGACATCCTGGCGAAGCAGCCGGGCGCCGTGATCGTGTCGGAGGTGAAGTGCTCCCAGCGTCTCTACGACGACATCGCGAAGCACGGCGGCAAGGGCATCATGTGGAAGGCCGGACACGCGCTGTTGAAGGCCAAGATGCGCGAAACCAAGGCCGCGCTCGGCGGCGAGATGAGCGGTCACATCTTCTTCGCCGACCGCTACTACGGCTACGACGACGGCATCTACGCGGCCTGTCGCATCCTCGAGGCGGTCGCGAAGTCCGAGAGGTCGCTCGTCGAGCTGCTCAGCGACCTGCCGCCCGCGGTGAACACGCCCGAGATCCGCGTCGACTGTCCCGACACGCTGAAGTTCCAGATCGCGGAGCGCGCGAAGGA
>Ga0268299_1003819_pt1 | contig 13000 bp, 5 predicted proteins | sample NOBtaG_FD_193484 | JGI IMG/M metagenome (GOLD analysis project Ga0268299, IMG submission 193484) | Activated sludge microbial communities from bioreactor in Nijmegen, Gelderland, Netherland - NOB reactor | ecosystem: Engineered > Bioreactor > Aerobic > Activated sludge | place: Netherlands...
AGGGGGACGGTTTCGCTGTCGAGCTCAGCCTCGAGCAGATGCGAGATGAGGTCGTCACCGGGCTCGGTACGGCGCCGTTCGATCTCGTCGAGGAAGAAGCGCTCAATGATGGCCCGGTACTTGTCGCGGGTCTCGGGGTCGGTGAGGCCGAGCTCCAGCACCCCGCGGACCCACTCGGCGAAGTCGTTGGCCATCGACGGGTCGATCCCCAGGATCTCGGCGATCACCCGGGGCGGGATCTGCTTGGCGTACTCCTCGGCGGCGTCGACCTCACCCCGCTCCACGAACCCCCGGAGCAGTTGCCGGCACAGCTCCCGGGTCGGTTCCCGGAACCGCTCCACCGCCTTGGGAGCGAAGAACGGGAGCAGGAGCCGCCGTATCCCGGTGTGGTCGGGCGGGTCGGAGCCAATGACCGAGATCAGCCGGTTGCCCTTCTCGTCATAGCTGGCCGGGACCGGGGCCACAGCGACCTCGATCGACGAGAACCGGTCGACGTCGTGGGCCACCTCGGTCACGGTGTCGTAGGTGGTGGGCAGATGGGAGCCGCCCCACCGGCCGGTGTGGGCGACCGGACACCGGCCCCGGAGCTCCTCCCATACCGGGTAGGGCTGACGGACGTAGCCGGGATCGAAGATGTCATAATCCTCGCTCCAGTCCTCGACCGGCTCGATCGTCGCCATGGGGACCACCTCCGTTGTGATGTCGGTCACACATGGTAGGAACAGCCGGGCCGGAGGAGCAACAACTCGCTCCCGCCGTCCGAACGCAGCGCCGCACGGACCGGGCCATTGTTTCTCGTTTGTTAAGGGCGATTCGGGATCGGGATCGGCAGGTCGCGTTGTTCCCGTTTCCATGATCACAGAGACTTCGACGCCTTCCCCTGCCGGCCGTGAGGGCCGATCCGCAGCTCCTCCTGCACCGACGCTGATCGGTCGCATGACCCGCTTCGAGATCATGGCCGCAGCGTTGATCGCTGTGATCGCGCTGGCGTTGGTCGCGATCGAACCGGACGTCCTCGAAGCGCCGTTCCAGAACGGGCGCACCGTGGTGTTCACCTTGGGCGGGACGGTCCTCGCTGCGCTGGCGTTCGTGGCGATGCTCTGGCTCCGCGTGCCGGCGGCCATCAGGGTGACCGTGCTCGCCGTGCCGTTCGTGATCGTGAACTGGTGGTTGCTCTCGCCGTACTTCAGCGACGACGTGGTCGATGAGAGCTTCTCGACCTCGATCTCGCAGCAGGCCGCCACCCCAACCGAGGGTCCCGTTTCTGCCGGTTCCCCTGCCCCTTCAGCCGTCGCCGCCGATGAACCGTCGCCGGCGCCCGGCGGACCTGTGCTGCTTGGCGCCGGCGAGTTCATCGGCCTGGCCGGGCACTCCGGATCGGGCGATGCCGGGCTGTTCCAGAACCCCGACGGGTCACTGGTGCTCCGCTTCGAGAACTTCGACATCGACAACGGCCCCGACCTCGAGGTGTACCTCGTGCCGGGGCCCGAGCAGACCTCTCTCCCCGAGGGCTCGATCCACCTCGGACCGCTGAAGGGCAACGTCGGCGACCAGACCTACGAGCTGCCGGCAGGCACCGAGCTCGCCCCCGGCGCATACACCGCGCTCGTATGGTGTGAAGCGTTCAGCGTCGAGTTCGTCGGCGCCACCATCGCCCCCGGGAACTGAGAGAGCCGGCCCTGCGGACCGGCTCTGACCAGGACTTCCTTGTCGGGCTGGGGAGATTTGAACTCCCGGCCTCTTGACCCCCAGGAAACACACCGCCGTCCAGCGGGCGCGCAAGCGGTCCGGCTAAGCCCGTGACGTGCGCAAACACGGTCCAGCCTGTCTGTGCTATCCGGCTGCTTCCTGTCTTTCGCAGGGCTTCTGCATACATTCTGCATACATGTCAACGCGGGCCCGACGCTGGTGCGAACCAGCTTCGGCTCCCAGTTGGTGGCTGGCCAGCTGAGTCAGCCGGCCTTCAGAAGGACGCCGCTGCTGCCCCAGCTATGGTCGCCGATCCGCGCCCGACTCGTGCATTGGATCCGAAACGCTGACACCCGAGTGACGTCGTTCACCTGACCTTCAACGAACCTCATGGTCGACCCCTAGTTGGCGCAGACCTTCCAGTACGACGAGGTCGAGCGTGTTGCGGGGTACCCCCGAGGGATCGTCCGCCACTACCTCGATGTTGACGATCACCTTCGCTCCGCTGGACGTCATTGGGAACACGGCGACCTTGAGCACGTCGCGGATCTTGTCTGCGCCCACGCCTCGAACGGAGATGGTCACGTGGGTGGGATTGTCTGGACCAGAGCTAGCGGGCGGCTCGCCGTCGGGCTCGGGGTCTACGACAACGCCGGCGCCGCGGCCGGTTCGATCGAGGGTGCCTTTGCTCGTGTCGAGCCGTGGCGCCCTGGCCTCGGAGAGCCGCTTTGCGGCCGAAGCCCGCAGGAGCCAGGTACCCGGCTGGAACTGGATCTCCCCTGGCTCTACACGGCAGTTGAATCGCAGCACGGTGTCCTCGGCGTCCCAGGTGGCGCCGGAAGACAATCCAAATGTGCCGCTCTCGACTCCCTGAACGAGGCAGTTTCGCAGCACTTCGGGGCCAGCGAGCTTCGGCAATCGGGGGAGTCGATAGAAGTACCCCAGCAGCTTGTCGATCTCGATCGCCTCGGCATCAGCGGCGAGCACTCCGAAGCGATCGGTCAGAAGCGCTGCCGGGGCGAGCACCGTGTCGAGAAGGCGGTCCGACCCGCGCAGGTACTCGCCGACTCGACCTGGGATGGTGTCGGCTACTCGTGCTGGGCCGAGGTCAACGGCGTCGAGTCGCGTACCACCGTTGCCGTCGCCTACAAGCACGATGAGATGGCGGTAGGCCATCGCGAGCTGCTGGGGAAGGCGCTCGTTGGCGGCCCTCAGCCGCTCCTCCAACTGGTCGCGTTGCTCTTGGTTGAACCGTTTGAGACGCGTCTGATCCTTGCTGATGTCCCGCATGGCCGCAAGGGCTCGCGCGGTCTGCCGGGCCTTCACAAGACCGCTTTGATCGGCTGCTACGAGCACAATCGCGTTCTTGTTCGATCGAGCTGATCCACCGCGCGAGGTCAGGATTGTCTCGGCACGGGCGCGAGTGTCATCCGCTCGCTCGAGACCGAGGGTGAGGTCGAATCCCATCACGCCCAGCGTCAGCCGAGGTTCGTCCATCACATCTGAGGACTCTGTGACACCGAGCTCGACGCGGAACGGGGCCGCCTGCGGTGCGACCTTTCCGAGCGCCTCGCGCAGTAGATCAACTATGCGATCATCGCCGATCGCACCTTCCCGTTCGACGATGACCTTGTTGAGATTGGGCTCGGTCGTGAACCGGTACCGGCCACCCTCATATCGCATGTACCAGAGTGATCCAGAGAGTGCATCGCGGACATCATCGAGAACGCCGCGCGAGAGCCCTGGGTTTGGCCTGCCGACGCCGATGAGCATCTGCGGGCCCGATGCACCCACGACCTTGTCGGCACCGAATGAGTTGAGGAAGGCGGTGGTGGCCAAACCGACGGCGATGTGGTTCTTCTCGACCTCACCACCGCGGCGGCGGTCCTCTTCGGCTGCCTTCGAGTCGCTCCGGATGATGTCTGCGTTGAGTGCGGACTTGTAGGACTCACCGGCGAAGCGAATCACCTCGGCTCGGACTCCGGCGTCGCTGAGCAGCACGTCGCCAGGGTGGATCAGCGGAGCCTTGTGGTTGTGCTGCGCCAGAGCTTTGACTGTGTGGGCCAGTGTTCGAAGTGCGCCTCGCGTTCGCTGGAAACCTGACAGCGATCCCCATCGATTCGTTAGGATGTCGATGAGTTCTGGGTGGAAAGGGTACGCGCTCTCGATGCGGTCTCGGTATGCCGGGTCGCGGTAGGACCAAGGCAAGACATCGCCTAGTGACTCGTAGTAGACGCCGTAGGCGTCGGCGACAGCGCGTCGTGCGGCCTGATCACCTACGGAGTCGAATAGGCGGGTATGGAGGATGGGGAATATGTCGTCGCCTTCCACCGGGGTGACGATGTTCTCCGTCCGACCTACCACCTTCGAGAGGCGTTCCTGCATCTCCTGGCCCGAGACCGAGGCGTAGTCCTCGAGTCGGGAGGAAGTGAGCGTGGCGACCACAGACGCGCCTTGGACATTGGAGGCAGCTGTGCACAGTTCCTTGATGACCGTAAGGGTGGTGGCTGCGAGGCTGCCTTCATGGGTTCGGACTTCGAGCGCCTTGTTCAGGTACTCCAAGGTCTCGTCCAGGAGAATCAGGCATGGCGCCGCTGCTTCGAGGATTTCGACCATTTGGACGGTTGATGTCCCGAGCAATCCCTCGTCCTGTTCGCGTACAAGTTCGTACAGGTCGGCTCCGCCTAGGCGCCATGCCAGGTGTCCAAGGAACGACGAGATCGTCGTGCCGTCTGGCATCCGCTCAGGATCTGCACGCATGGCCGAGCCATCGAGCACTGCGACCGTTGCGCGTGGAAGGACGCCCCCCTTGAGCTCTGCCGCCAGGTCGCGACCAAGCTTCGTGCCTGCTACGCGATCAGGCGTGCCGAACAGATGGTAGGCGGCGAGCAGAGTGTGGGTCTTGCCGCCACCGAACTCGGTCTGCATGCGAAACACTGCGGCCGAACTGTCGTCGCCGGCGAGGCGATCGCCAACCTCGACGAGTGCTGCGCGCAAGTTGCCCGTTAGGAAGGTCTTCTGGGCGAACAGCTCTGGGTCAAGGTAGTCGCGAGGTCCCTTTCCAATGGCGACTAGACCGAGGTCTGCGGCGAACAGGGACTCGTCGAAGGAGCCATCTCGGATGTCGTCGTGTGGCTTCGCCAATTCGAGCCATGACTTCAGCTCAGCCATCGGAACCGTCCTTGTCGCTGGAGAAGAGCGTGAGCGCCTCAGCTGTCGAGCCCTGATGCTTGCTGGCTGCAACGGTCAGCCGTTCCTGACTTGTGGCTAGAGCTTGGAGCATGGTCCGCTCCTTGTCGCCCTCGGGAAGCATCTCGCCCAGGGTCTTGGCGGTGTCCCAGAATCCAGGTTCGCTGCCGAGTCCAGTAGCGGCGAGCAGCTCAACGACCTCGGTGGTCCGACCGGCCTCCCACATCTGAGCGAGTACGTGGAGCACGTCGATCACCGGGCTGTCCGGACGAAGCGTGATCTCCTTTCGCTGGTGGGGCCCGAGGAGTTGAAACGTCTTTCCGGATCGGCTGACCATGCCGCCGCTCCGACTGATGTCGTCGAGGTCGACACCGAAGGCTCGTGTCAGCTTGATGGCTTCGTCGTCGGGGATTGGAACGATGAGGTACGCCCAGCGCCACGTGACGTAGAGGAGTGATCGTTCGTCGAGGACGCGAAGGCTGTCACCGCCGAGGAGCCGACCCATCGCATAGCGGGCCACGGCCTTACGAGCGAGTTCGAGGAGGTCGGAGATCGAGACCTCTTCGCCGCTGAGGCGAAGTACTCGGGTGTAGCGGGCGAACACCTCGAAGGCTGGCCCGATCGCTGACACGAAGTAGTCAGCGCCATGAAGGCCCATGCCTTCGAAGGTGTCGAGACGACGTGCGATGACCTGTCCGAGTTCGCTCTCGACTTCGTCGTAGAAGGCATCGCCGCCTTGGTGGTTCGGGCGGCAGACCAGGATGACCGAGCTTCCAAGTGCAGCCTTCACGTGGGCGACTGGACGGCCCTTCATCTCGGATCGAACGGGCCACGACGTCGTGACCGTGAGGCCGGCGACGCGAAGGGCCTTGAGGAGCTTCTCCCATGCCTTGACATCGGTGTGGGCAAAGACGATGCCCACGACGCCGCTGGGCTTCACTACCCGGTTGACCTCGGAGAGTGCCTGGCCGAGGCGGCGGTCGAACTCCTCTTCGCTGATGTATCCGGCATACGATGGAGCGCAGCGGTTTTGTACGACCTCTTGGGCTTTCGGAGTCCAAGCTGTGTCGAAGTGGCCGGGGTACAGATGTCCGATGGAGCGCTTGAGCCAGACGTAGAAGAAGTCCGAGAGGTCGGAGTACATCACTGAGAAGTAGTAGGGGGGATCGATGAGAACCGCATCGAACTCCCCATCGTCGAACGGCATGTTCTGGGCGTCGCCGCGGACAACCCTCGCCGGACCGTCACCCACTTGGGAGCAGTGCTCGATCACCTTGCAGACGGCCTTGAGGGCGTCATCCCAGCTGCCTGATCCGGATCGGAAGGGGTAGTTCTCGCAGAAGTCCCAGCGCATCTGGACGGTCTGTCCCGGGAAGGTTCCCCGGATCGTCTCGCGTGTCGTCGCCCAGCTTGAGAAGGCCGAGTTTCGGTCCGCGACCTTGTCCATCACTAGCGCCAAGTAGGTGACGACAGCGGTGGCCCGATCGGGCTCCATTCCTTCGGAAAGCATCGCCTCGTGAGCGTCGCGAATGAGGCGGGAGATCGTCGCGAAGAGGACGAGTTGGCGGTCCGTGAAGAGCGAACGCCAGGTGTCGTACCCGTAGGGCAGGAACTGCAAGTTGTTGTAGCCGATCTCATCTACGGTCTCGTTTGGTAGGACCGTGGTGCCGTCGGCATAGTCGTCGTGTTCGAGTGCAGCTACAGCGGCCGATGCGTCTGCGGCGCCCTGGACCTCAGTGGGCAGTGGGTTCCGGTAGGTGCGTTCCGAACCGATCACCTCACAGACGGCATACAGTCGGTAGCCGAAGTGATGCGCCTTGCCGTGCGCTTTGACGTCACGCTGTGGTGCGGTGACCCCGGAGATTGGGCATGTGACACTTCCTGCTGACTCGAACCCTTCTTTCAGTCTCGGGTCGTCAGGCGGTTGTCCCTGGTTCACGATCAGCGACACCTGGTCCGAAGTAGTCTCGATGTCCACCCAGGCGTGGCGTCGGCCCTCTGCTAGGAGGCGCGAGCTGAGGATCGGTATCTCGACATCGAGGTTCGGATCTGGGCTCGGCATCGTGCGAACCCAGAAGTAGTACGGGGCCGGCAGCTTCTTTCCGTCTGCGGGGGGGTACAGATGGTCGACCTCTGTTTTGGTGCGGTCAGCAACCCACGAGGCCCAGCGTTGGACATCTCCGACGAGAGTGTTGCGGCCACGAGTGTCAGAAGTGCCGAACCGTTGGGGATACTCCAGGGCTGCGCGCTGGACGATGTGCGCAACCGGATTGACGTCGAGTGCCGTAGTGTCGCAGCCAAGGCGCAAAGCCTCGAGGGGGATTGCGCCACCTCCAGCGAAGCAGTCCAACACCTTCGGTGATGCGACATGGTCCTTACTTATCCGCTTCGCCAGCCAGGGGACCGACGAGTTGGTGAGCACGCCCTTGGTCGGCATCGCATCGGCGATGCGCGATAGGACCTCGCCTCGGTCCCCGGCATCGGAGATCAGTGATGCGGCCACCATGGCCCGGGCCATCGGGAGCGGACGGCGCGCCCACCATGTGTGCAGCGTCGAGATGTGGCCGTCGTGTGTCCGCTTGTCGGTGTCGGATTCGGTATTGATCGCCGGCAGAGGGATCTCGACCTCGATCAGCTGGCGGTCGATCATGGGCGGGCCTCGGAGGCATCGATGACAGGTTGAGGGTCAACGCGGTAGCGGACGTCGAGGTTGGACGTCCACGATTGGGCCAGCGTCTTGGCGGGGTTCTGGACCCGGTAGAGACGGGGCGTGGACGTGGTGCAGTCGAGTACGACGTAGAGCCAGTAGTCATCGCCCAGCTCGATGGCTTTGGCGAACTCGGACCACGTCAGCTCGACGTTGCCGACGCCGGCTCGGCCCTTGACCTCGATGCAGCGACGTTCGATGCCCTTGAGGGACAGTAGGTCGAAGCCGACGTTGTCGCTCTCGACGGACTTGACGATGTCGGCGGCTCGCTCGTCGCGCTCGTGGCGGATTGAGAAGTCGACTGCGATCTGCTCGATCTCAGAACTGGAGTGGTTCGGCGAGTCGGGGGTGGCATCGTCGGTTGTTCTGCTCGGGAAAATGAGACCGCGGGCAAGGATCTGGACCGGACCTCGTTTCACGTTCCGCCCACGCTGGGTCTCGGCTAGCCGCCGATCCCGCTTCTCCTCAACCTGTGCCTTGGCCAGCTCTGCCTTGCGGATCCGGCCTTCGACGCCGGCGCCGCCTCGCTCCATCTCGCCATCGAGGTCGAAGAGCGTCTCATCATGCCTGCTGAGGATGGTCGCGAACGAACGGCGAAGGTACTCCTCCTGGATGTCGGCGACTCGGGATCTATCTGCCTTGGCCGCCCGGAAATGGCGTTCGAACTCTGCACGTCGAGCCCAGGCCACCAGTTCATCCGGGTCGGTCGACTCGAAGCTGTGTTCCACAGCGTCGGTCAATGGAACCAGATCGTAGAGGAGCACACGCGTCGCGGAGAGGGTACTTCCGCTGGGCCGACTAGCGGCTGAGAAAGCACGGTGAACGAGGTCACCGTTGCCGTCGATGCTGTCGCCGGTCAGGAAGTACACAGTCGTTGCACTGTCGACTTCGGGCGCAGTGAACGTAGCGCCGGCCTCGACGTCGGCTCGGGTACGTGTGATCACGTCGGTGACGAGGGCGTCGAAGAGGGGGTGGCCCGGCCCACACAGCTCTGGCTCGGGCTCGTTCCTCTCCTCCTCGGTGGTGCGCTCGCGCAGAGCGACCGCCTTGTCGAACGTCAGCCGGGCGTAGGTCGGCGCAATCTCACGGGTGGCCCCTGCAAGCCGGGATCGAGCGACCAGGTGATCCGGCGTGCGAGTTACCCGAAGGGTGCGATCGAGCCTGTCGGTCACTACGCCGCCCGCGAAGTCGATTGCGTCTCGGAACCATCGCTCGAGATAGCCGGGTGGGAGGCGCTTCTCCTCCGCTCGAGCTGCTCGTTCCGCCTCGACCTGCCAGTCGAGGTGATGGGTGGCCAATGCTTTCTCGGTGAGCGCCAGGAATCGTTGCTCGATCTCGGGTTCAATCGTGTCACCGCCGAGCTGCTGGGCCGCCTGCTCCTGGGTGAGTTCACCGGCGAGGACCTGTTCGAGGAGATCCTTTAGCCGGTAGCCGGCAAAGGTCTCGCCGATCACGTCGAAGACCTCGTCGCCGAGGTCACGACCCATCCGCTCGATCTTGCGCAGCAATGTGGCAAGGACGTGCCCCTCACGTGTGTTGGTCGCTACGAGATTGAAGATGTGGACATCGCGCTTTTGGCCGATTCGGTGGATGCGACCCATCCGCTGTTCGAGCCGGTTGGGGTTCCACGGGATGTCGTAGTTGACCATCAAGTGGCAGAACTGGAGATTGATGCCTTCGCCCGCAGCCTCGGTTGCGACCATGATCTGTGCCCGCTCGCGGAACTCGCGCTCGGCTGCGATTCGTTCGCGAAGCTTCATGTCGCCGTGGATCACGGCAACGTCGAAATCGGGCGACAGCTTTTCGACGAGGTATTCGAGGGTGTCCTTGTGCTCGGTGAAGATGAGGAGCTTCGTCGAGTGGTTCTCGCGAAGGCCTTCCTTGTTCACAAGGTCGAGTAGTTCGTTGAGCTTCCGTTCAGTGCCTGCGTGCTCGGTGTCCTCAGCCATCACGAGGAGGGGGTGCAGCGCGGTGATTTCATCCTCAAGTTCTTGTACCGTCGTGGGCAGCCATTCTTCGAGGGCCTTCTCCTCCAGTCGCCAGAGATCGTCCTCGCTGAGGTCGCCCAGGTCATCCACATTGTCGGGGTAGACATCAGCGCGAAAGTCCCGCCTCCCCTTCAGATAGGCCTCAGGGTCGGCCAGCGCTCGCTCGAGTCGTTCCGTCCGCCGTTCCAGCGTGCGTCGTATCGCCCGAACCGAGGAAGCGAGCCGCCGTTGCATCGTGGTCAGCGCAAAACCAGCAGCGTTGCGGGTGCCTTGGCCACGAATCTCAGCCAACTCTTTGGACACGAAACGGGTCACTGCTTCATAGAGATCGAGCTCAGGCCCCTCCAGCTCGTATCCAACAGTATGGGGGTGACGTGGCTTGAACAGGTCGTCCCCGCTCATGTCTTTCATTTGCTCCTTCGAGACCTTGCGGTACTGCATGGAGTTGAGCTCGAGTTTCTTCGGGCACCGGTCACCGTACGCGTCTGGATCCAGTAGTCGAAGAAGGGACCAGAGCGACTCGTTCTTGCCGGAGTGAGGTGTCGCAGTTAGGAGAATCAGACGATGCGCCTTGTCCGCCACCTTTTCCGCGACTTTGTACCGCTCGCTGCGCTTCTTGATCACGCCCTTGGCGTCCACCTGGAGGGTGTAGCCGTGCGCTTCATCGAGAATGGCGAGATCCCAATCCTTATCTGCGGAGGAGAACGCCTCAGCTACCTCCTCGCGCTTGAGGAAGTCACGGGACACGATTACCAGATTATGGACATCCCACGGGTTCTGGGTTGGGTTCGCGTCGAAGGTCGACGAATCGAATTGCACGCAGTGAATGTCGAAGCGCTCGGCAAGCTCACGCTGCCACTGGGGACGCAAGTTCGCCGGTGTGACGATGAGCACCCGATCGGCGGCTCGGCGGAGCTGCAGCTCCTTGATGTAGAGCCCTGCCATGATCGTCTTGCCGGCGCCAGGATCGTCCGCGAGGAGGAAGCGAAGCCGGGGCTCCTCAAGGAATGCCCCATACACCGCTTCGAGCTGGTGAGGGAACGGCGAGATGTTCGATACGGCGAGCGCAGCCATGTCGTGGCGGAACGCGGTCTGGATCCGTAGTGCCTCGACGCCGAGGCGGAAGAGCCGAGGGTCGCCGTCGAACGAGGGACCGGCGTTCGACGAGACGAGCTCGATTCCGTCGACCTCATCCTCGGCCAGTGTGATCCCGGCGAGCTGGCCATCTGGGGTGCGGAACACGAAGTCCCAGTACGGACCTTGCTTGACCTGCACTATCGAGACGACATCGGCGTCGCCAGGGAAGCGCACCCTCGTGTCTGGCTTCAGCTGTGAGGGATCTGTACCCACTGTCGGTCCTCGATTGGCTTGGCGTGTCCACAGGGACCGCTGAGCCGAGATTCCGGTCCCCTACCTGCGCTAGGGTACCGGCGCCTGCGAGGCCGACGCGCGGCGCCAGCGACGCCGACGCGCGATCGCGAGCGGCTCTCGGTCGATAGCCGACCTCCACCCCCGTAGGATCCACGGAAGGCAGCCGCCCGGCATCGTAGGCCACGCTCCGCCGTCAAACCCGATGAAGCTTCAACACGTCGCTGTCACCTCGTTCCGATCGCTCTTCGATCTCGCTCCCGGCGCACAGCCATTCGAGCTTGCGTGCAGCGACGGCATGAACCTCCTCATCGGTCCCAACAACTGTGGTAAGTCCAATGCCGTGCGAGCGATCGAGCTGGCGCTTGAACCCGACGCGACGATCTCGGCCAGCGACCTCCCCGGGCAGGCCGCCAGCGCTCAACCTTGCATCGAGCTGACGTTCACCATCGGTCCGGACGATCCTGCGTCGGACCTTGTTCGAGCGGTCGACCGGCTCGGGGATACCGACGAATCCAAGTCGTCAACCGACGGATCGAGGTTGCTCACCTTTCGTGTCAGGTTCGAGAAAGATGAGGAGCAGGAGAGGTTCCGGCGACGGCCTGACTTCGGATTCACCGTGCGGGCCGAGCAACGGGAGGCGCTGGACAGAGCGGTCGACCTCTTCTACCAGCGAGTTCGTTTCGTGATCACTCGCAGCGGCGAGAGCCTCGAGAGCATCCTTGAAGGGAAGTTCCGCGAGGTGTTGCGAGATGTGGTGAGCGAGACCCTTCACGATGAGTACCGGCAGGCGATCACCCGGCGCGAGGCGTACCTCGATGATCTTCAGGCTGCATTGTTCAAGCCTCTGACCGAACAGGTTGCCGTTGATCTCGCAGCGATCTTCCCCGAGGTAAACAACGTAGAGCTGCGCCCTAACATCCCTCAAATCGATGCTACGATTGCGAACCTTTCGATCGAGATATCCGATTCTGCGGTAACCGATCTTGCCTCCAAGGGAACCGGAGTCCGAGGCGGGGTCATTGCGGCGATGTTCCGCTATCTGGCAAAGCACTCGCACCACTCAATGGTGTTCGCCGTTGAGGAACCAGAATCGTTTCTTCACCCCGCAGCGCAGGAGGGCCTTCGCAACAGTCTCGAGCACCTAGCCGAGAGAGATGAGATCACCGTCATCGCGACGACACACTCCCCGTTCATGGTTCCGAGGCGAGCGGATGCGAAGCTGTTCGCACTGGCCAAGGATGCATCGGGCGCCACGCGGGTCAACGCCATGGCCCGAGGCGACGAGCCACAGGCGACCCTGATCGGTGGACTTTTCCGAGACCCGCAAGTCTCCTACGTGCTTGACGCCGTCGGACAGGTTCCTCCCGACGCGGAGGGTGTGTTGGTAGTCGAGGGGACGACCGACGTTTCGTTCCTCCGGACAGCAGCGCGCGTTCTGGATCGCCGCTCCCTCGACGGGGTGCACCTCATGGCAAGCACCGGTGCGAGTGCGGCCGCAACGCAGGCCGTCGTGATGCAAGCCGCGTCCGGAGTCACTGTGTGCAGTCTCTTCGATAACGACGACACTGGCAGAGTCGCGTTCGACCGGCTGCGAGGTAGCACGTTCAAGCGACTCATCAAGAGGAACAGCGTTCTCAACTACCGCCTCGCATTCCCGAGGCTGAACGCCGAGCTACCGTTCGAAGCAGAGGACCTGTTCTCGTCGGAACTCCAACTCGACTTCGCCAGCCGATTTCCCGAGGACATGATCGACGTGCTTTATCATGCGCCAGGCGTGATCCACCTGACCTTTCCGCACGTTCTCAAGGAGGAGTTTGCGAGCTTCGTCAAGGACCGGGCGAAGCCGGAGGACTGCGAGCGCTGGCACTTGATCTTCGACGCCCTCGACAAGGCCCTCGACCGCGTCCCTCAGCCCCAGGACCCGGACGAGTAGAGTGGTGCTGTAGCTAACCACGATTCCGCGTAGCTGATAGCGGGGAGGCTCGCGTCAAGGCCCTCTGCCTGGGAGAATGCGTGTTGCGACACAAGCATCGGCTTCCAGGAAAGAGGGCCTTGT
>Ga0268299_1003820_pt1 | contig 12995 bp, 13 predicted proteins | sample NOBtaG_FD_193484 | JGI IMG/M metagenome (GOLD analysis project Ga0268299, IMG submission 193484) | Activated sludge microbial communities from bioreactor in Nijmegen, Gelderland, Netherland - NOB reactor | ecosystem: Engineered > Bioreactor > Aerobic > Activated sludge | place: Netherlands...
CTCGTCCACGAAGGGCAGGCTGGCCACGCGACCCTGCGGGGTGCGGAAGTCCAGCAGCAGGCCCTGCGGCAGCTCATAGAACTCGATGACGTCGCCAATCACCGCAGCGCTCTCGGCATCCACGAGCTGCATGCCGACCAGCTCGTGCGCGAACACCTCGCCGTCGTCCGGCTCGGAGAGTTCCTCCACCGGCACGAGCAGGCAGCGCCCGTTCCACTTCTCGGCTTCGGTGCGGTCGGCGATCTCGACCAAGGTGAGCAGGAAACCGTCCTTCACGGGGCGCAGCGCCTTCACTTCGAGCGTGCGTGGCTGCCGTGTGCGCGGGTCCAGCCACAGCGCGCCGTCCGGCGTGCCCTGGAAAACGCGACGGCCAGGCGCGAAGATCGCGCCTGGCTCGTCGGTCAGTGCTTCCAGCAAGAGCTCCCCGCGCACGCCGTGCGGCCGGCGGATGCGGCCAACCGCTGCGCAGTCGGGAAGCGTCACGCCGTCACTTACTCCTTCACCGGGACGGCCTTCGCGGCGAGCTTCGTCGCGAGGCGGGTCTCGTGGCGGGCCTTGAGCACGCCAGCCTTGCGGAGCAGCGAACGCACCGTGTCGGACGGCTGGGCGCCGTTGTCGAGCCAGTAGTTCGCGCGCGCCACATCGAGCTGCACGGCCTGCTCACCGGCCCGCGGCGCGTACTGCCCGAGGATCTCGATGAACTTGCCATCGCGCGGGCTGCGGCCATCGGCCACGACGATGCGGTAGGTGGGGGCCTTCTTGCGGCCCTGACGGCGGAGACGGATACGAACTGCCATGGGGAAATCCTCGGTGCTACTGGTTGCGTCCTGCCCACTGGCTCATCGCGCATCCGGCGTTTCCGGCGCGCACCAGGGTCCAACTACATCAGCGCAGACGGCCTACCGCTTCACGGCCATCCGCTTCATCATCTTCTGCATCTCGCGGAATTGCTCGAGCAGACGGTTCACTTCGCTCACCGGCCGTCCCGAGCCCTTCGCGACGCGCGCCCGACGCGAGCCATTCAGCAGCTCCGGCTTCTTGCGCTCCTGCGCGGTCATCGAGAGCACGATGGCCTCGAGGTGCTTCATGCGCTTCGGGTCGACCTTGCTGGCTTGCGCCAGCACCTTGGAGTTTACACCCGGCAGCATCTTCAGGATGTTCTGCATGCTGCCGAGCTTCTCCATCTGCTTCATCGCGGAGAGGAAGTCCTGGAGGTCCATGCCCTCCTTCTTGATCTTCTTCTCCATCCGCTTGGCTTCATCGGCGTCGAAGGCGCCCTGCGCCTTCTCGACGAGCGTGAGCACGTCACCCTGCTGGAGGATGCGGCCCGCCATGCGGTCGGGGTGGAACTCTTCCAACGCGTCCGGCTTCTCGCCGACGCCGATGTACTTGATGGGCTTCTTGGTGACGCCGTAGATCGACAGCGCCGCGCCGCCGCGGGCGTCGCCGTCCATCTTGGTGAGGATCACGCCCGTCACGCCGATCGCGTCGTTGAAGCCCTGCGCGATGCGCACGGCGTCCTGACCGGTCATGCCGTCAGCCACGAGCAGGATCTCATCCGGCTGCACCGCCTCCTTCACGCGGCGCAGCTCCTGCATCATCTCGTCATCGATCTGCGTGCGGCCCGTGGTGTCGATGATGACCACGCGGTCGCGCTCCTTGCGGCCCTGTTCGATGCCAGCCTTGGCGATCTTCACCACGTCCTGCGTGCCGCGGTCGGCGTAGACCGGCACCTGCAGGTCGCGACCCAGCGTCTCCAACTGATCGATTGCCGCCGGACGATACACGTCCGCCGCCACGAGGCGCGTCGCCTTGCCCTCGGCCTTCAGCTTGCGGGCGAGCTTCGCCGACGTCGTCGTCTTGCCCGAACCCTGCAGGCCGACCATCAGCACCACCGTCGGCGGCACCGACGAGAGCTTGAGGCCTTCCTTGCGCTCGCCGAGCATCAGCGTGAGCTCGTCGTAGACGATCTTCACGAGCTGCTGCGCGGGCGACACGCTCTTGAGCTGCGTCACGCCCACGGCGCGCTTCTCGACGCGCGAGAGGAACTCCCCCGTCAGCTGGAACGAGACGTCGGCCTCGAGGAGGACCCGACGCACTTCGCGCAGGCCGTCCTTGATGTCGGCTTCGGTCAGGACACCACGGCCGCGCAGGCGCGCGAACGTGGCTTCCAGTTTCTCGGAGAGTTCGGTGAACATAGAGCCTTGAAGGATAACGGCTTAGGGCCGTTTCTCCAAGGCTCCGCTAGCGGAGTGCCGGGACCTCGAAGGTGTTGGTCTGCAGACGGACCTCATCGAAGTCTTGCCGGGCCAACGATATCACCGGCAAGGGGCCGGTCTGGAACGGCAGCACCAGGAGCTGAAGGCGATGCGCCCCGTCCTGCATGTTCTGGGGGAGCGGCACCGCCAGCCGAGCGACCTGTCCCCGCGCAAACGGCTGCCAGGGCGCCTCGCAGACCGGCGGCTGGGTCGCCGCCAGCACCCAGGCGCCGCCCTCACGCCGCAGCAGGCGGACCGCACAGGCATTGGCGTACCACACACCCTCCGCCGTGCGTGAGACCTCGACGCCGACAGTTCCGACGGGCGCCACCGTGGCCTCGCGCACCCGAGCGACGCCGACCGGCGATTCCGGCGCGGTCGAGTTGCCGCAGGCCGCGGTAGCCACCGCGGCCGCAAGCACCGCGGCCACGGTCAGCCGGCGCGACAGTCTGCCGCTCGGGCATCGGATCATTGGACTTGGAACACCGTGCTCGCGGGCCGGTGCGCGATGTCCGGCGTGGCCGGCGTGCGCATGGTGAAGACGAAGCGATACGTCCCCGGCGCGAGACCGGCAGGCACGTCCACGTCTTCCGTGCGCTCGCCATTCGGTTGCAGGATGTACGCCATGCTGTTGCAGAGGCGCATCTCCTGAATCGGCGAGCTCCAACTCTCGCCCTCGAGGCGCTGCACGCTGCGCTCACAGGGGTTGAACCAGAACTCCGAGGCGACCGTGTTCATGAAGCGCACCGCGACGACGGCGCCGGGCGTCGCGGACTCGGCCTGCACCGTGGCCACGATCGGGCCTTGCTCCTCGATGCGCTGCAGCGGCTCAGATGGGCCGGGCTCGGCAGCGCAGGCGGCAAGCGCTGTAGCGGCGACGACCGCGAAGGCGCGACGACGGACAGCGGACAACGGCATAAGTCGTACCTCAAGAAGGAATCGGGTGACGCGCGGAGGCGATGGATCCCCGCGAATGTGATGCCCCTTCTACCCGCTGCCGCTGGGGACGCGTCAATCGGTTCGTCCCGAGGGACGAAGCGTTCCAAACGCGCCGAGGGGATGCGCGATTCCGAGCAAGCGGCCTACATTTGACGCGTGACCGACCGCGCACGCGTCCCTGCTTCGCCCGTCGCCGGGCTCGCCCTGCCGGCCGACCTTCCGCTGCTCGCGCTGCGCTCGACCATCGTCTTCCCGCACGGGCGCATCGCGGTGCAGGTCTCGTCCGCGGAGAACCTCGCCCTGCTCCTGGCGCATCCCGCGGAAGGCGAACCGGTCATCTGTGTGCTGGATGCCGAGGACGGCGAGCGCGGACTCGCCGCCCTCGAGGGGCGCATCGGCGTGCTCGCCCGCCTCACGGACCGCCGTCCGGTCTCGGCGGGCGTCGCGCAGGTCACGCTGGAGGGAGTCGCACGCGTCGAGCTCGGCGCCTGCGTGCCTGATGAAGTCGCGGGATACCCGACGGCGCGCGCCATCGCACGCCCCGAGCCCGACGTACCGCGGGACGCGGCGCGGGCACTGATGCAGCGCATCGCCATCGCCTCGGACACCCGCGCCGAGCTCGATCCCTCCTTCCCCGCCGAGCTGCCGGCGCTGCTGCGGCGCGAAGCGGATGCGCCGTCCCGATTCGCCGACCTCGCCGCGGCGCGGGGGGGCCTGCGCGCGGCCGAGAAGGATGCGGTGCTGCAGCGCGTCGACGCCATCGAGCGCCTCGAGTTCCTCGCCGAGCGCTGGGAGCGCGAGGTCGCGCGCGCCAAGGTGCACGAGGAGATGCGGCAGGAAACCGAACGCCGGGTCGACCGCCACCACCGCGAGTTCTTCCTGCGCCAACAACTCCAGGCCATCCGCAGCGAACTCGGTGAAGGCGACGGCGGCGAGGGCGAGATCGCCGAGCTGCTGCGCCGCGTGGCCGAGGCGCGGCTCCCCGCAGCGGTCGAGACCGAGGCCAAACGCGAGATCGAGCGGCTCCGCGCGCTGTCGAGCGCATCCAGCGAACATCAGGTTCTGCGCAACTATCTCGAGTGGGTGCTGACCTTGCCGTGGCAGGCCCGTTCCGGCGACGACCGCGTCGCGCTGGAGAAGGTCGAGGTGGCGCTCGACGGCCGGCACTATGGCCTGCACGAGGCCAAGGAGCGCATCCTCGAGTATCTCGCCGTGCGGCAGCTACGCGGCGACAGCGGGCGCGACCCGCATGGGCCCATCCTCTGCTTCGTGGGCCCGCCGGGCACGGGCAAGACCTCATTGGGCGAGGCGATCGCGGCAAGCATCGGGCGCGCGTTCTACCGCATCTCGGTGGGCGGCGTGCGCGACGAGGCGGAGATCCGCGGCCACCGACGCACCTACGTGGGCTCGTTGCCGGGCCTCCTGTTGCAGGCCCTGCGCCGCGTACAGGTGAAGGACCCGGTGCTGATGATCGACGAGATCGACAAGATGACCGCCGGCGGGCCCAGTGGCGATCCGACCGCGGCGATGCTCGAGGTGCTCGATCCCTCGCAGAACTCGACGTTCACGGACCACTACCTCAACCTGCCCTTCGACCTCTCGTCGGTGCTGTTCATCTGCACGGCGAACAACCTCTTCGACATCCCGCACGCGCTGCGCGACCGCCTTGAGGTGATCCGCATCGCCGGCTACACGGTGGAGGAGAAGGTCGAGATCGCCTGGCGCTACCTGCTGCCGCGCCTGCTCGAAGAGCACGGCATCACGGAGTACGACCTGCAGTTCACGGACGAAGCGCTGTCGACGATCGCCAACCGCTACGCGCGCGAGGCCGGCCTCCGCGCCTTCGAGCGGCACCTCGCCGCGCTGATGCGCAAGCGCGCCAAGCGGAAGGCCGAGGGCGAGCAGGGTGCGTGGATCGTCGACCAGGAGCGCATCGAGGACGTGCTCGGGCCGCCACGCTATGCGCCGGAGGAGGCCGAGCAGGAGCCGGAGGTCGGCACCGTCACGGGACTCGCGTGGACGGCGAACGGCGGCGAGCTGATGACCATCGAGGCCCTGATGATGCCGGGCACGGGCAAGCTCACCGTCACGGGTCAGCTCGGCGACGTGATGCGTGAGTCGGTGGATGCGGCATGCAGTTACGTGCGCTCGCGCGGGCACGCACTGCGCGTGGGCGATCCCGAGCTGCGCAGCTCGGACCTCCACGTGCACTTCCCCGCGGGGTCGGTGCCGAAGGATGGTCCCAGCGCCGGCGTGGCCGTGACGCTGGCGATCGCGAGCGTGATGAGCCGGCGTCCGGTGCGCCGCGACGTGGCGGTCACGGGCGAGGTGACGCTGCGCGGTCGCGTGCTGGAGATCGGCGGCGTGAAGGAGAAGGTGCTCGCCGCGTACCGCGCGGGCCTGCGCACCGTCGTGCTTCCCAAGGCCAACGAGAAGGACCTGCGCGATATCCCGTCCGAAGTGCGCAGCGCGCTGACGTTCAAGTGCGTCGCGACGATGGACGAGGTGCTCGAGGCGATGCTGTTGCCGCCGCGCCCCAACGGCTTTGCCGCGGACCTGCCGCTGTTCGAGGAGACGGCACGCGGACCGGCGGATCGTCCGGCTCCTGACGACGAAGCGCCGGCCCGCTGACCTCAGCGGCCTAGCAGCAGTCGCAGGACCCGCAGCAGGTTCCGCCTTCGCAACATCCGGTCGTATCGGCCTTCACCGAGTGCTTCCGCATACATCCTCCACGAAGTGAGGCGGCGGGAGAGTCCGCCGCTACTTCTGTCGACGCTCGATGCGATGGAAGGACGCAGGCGGCGCGCAGCCCTCGTCGGCGCCGAGGCCGCGGACGACGCCGCGGGCGTCGCGGTGGAGGCCGCAACAGTGCTGCACATCGCGCAGCACGCGTTCGCGGGCCCGCTGCACGCGGGACTTCATGCCCGAGAGGGAGATGCCCTCGCGGCGCGCCGCCTCGTCCTGGGTGAGGCCCTGCAGCGCCGTCAGCTCGAGCGCGCGCCGCGAGGGTGCGTCGAGCGCCGCGATGAACGGCAGCACGCAGGCCGAGATCTCACGGCGCCCGTCGGCGGGGTCCTCCTCGGCCGTCGGCAATTGATCCGGGTCCGTCTCGGAGCTGCGTGCACGCCGACGCTGCTCGGCGCGCCACGCATCGGTGAGCGCGCTCCGCGCGACCCGGAAGATCCACGCCTCCACATCGGCGACGTCGTCGAGCGTCGCCCGATGCCGCGCCAGGCGCAGGTAGACCTCCTGCGCCACGTCCTCGGCGTCCACACCCGGGGGGACGCGGCGGCGCAGGAAGGCACGCAGCGGCTCGACGAAGGCGATCCATCGCGCATCGTCGTCCTGCGTGTGATCCGGCGGAGGTGTCGGGTGTGTCATCGGGCTCTCCCCAATATGACGCTGCATCCCGCGGAAGGACGCAGCGCCGTTAGCTTTTCCGGATGCCCCGCCCCTGGGTCGTCCGCAACTCGCCGCGTCACGGCAAAGGCGTCTATGCCACGGCCGTCATCAAGGCCGGCACGAAGATCATCGAGTACACCGGCGAGCTGATCAGCGAAGCCGAGGGGGAGCGCCGCTACCCGACCGCCCCGGACGGCCACGAGGAGCCCGAGCACACCTACCTGCTCACGCTCGACGAGCACCGGGTGATCGATGCCAACGTCGGCGGGAACGCGGCGCGATTCATCAATCACTCCTGTGAACCGAATTGCGAGCCGATCGCGTATGGCGACCATATGTGGATCGTCGCCGTGCGGGACATCAAGCCGGGCGAGGAACTCGCCTACGACTACGCCATCGAGCTCGACGAGCCACACACGCCGTCGCGCAAGAAGCGATTTCCCTGCCGCTGCGGCGCCCGGCGCTGCCGCGGCTCCATCCTGAAGCCCAAGTACCAGCCGCTGCATCCCTTGGTGCGCGCGGCCATCCGGCGCTACGGACCTGAGGCCGAGGCGCGGCGCGCGGCGGGAGCGCGGGGATGAGCCCGCTGCTGCGCGAGTTCCTGCTCAATGTGGCCATCGGCACCATCGCCGGCGGCGTCACGAATGCCGTGGCCGTGTGGATGCTCTTCCACCCCTACGAGCGGAAGTTCGGCCTGCAGGGCGCGATCCCCAAGAACAAGGCGCGGCTCGCCAAGAGCATCGGGCGCACGGTCGGCGAGAAGCTGCTCACGCCCAAGGACCTGCTGGACGAGCTGCACCGGGCCGGCTTCCGCGATACGCTCGACGCCAAGCTCACCGCGCTCATCAAGCACCTGCTCGAGGTCGAGCGGGGCTCGCTGCGCGAGCTCCTGCCGCCGGGCGTGATCGGCGAAGTCGAGCGCGCGCTGGCCGGGCTCGGCCCCGCGGTCGGCGACAGGGTCGCGACGTGGACCGCGACGCCGGCCTTCGAGGTGAAGGTGCGCGAGGCGCTTGCGCGCCTGCGCAAGGAGCTCGGGGATCGCCCGGTGAGCGAGGTGCTCACGGAATCGCGTCGGCAGGAGCTCGCGGCGCAGGCGGCGACGTTGGCCGCCGAACTGCTCGATGAAAGCCGCCGCGCCGAGCAGCGCTCGGCGGCGGCACGCATCGGCGACGCCGTGCTGCGTCTCGCGGGTGAAGAGCGCACGAAGGCCTTCATCGAGAAGGCCGTGCACGATGCGCTGGGCCGCGCGGGCACCCGGACTTGGAGCGATGTGCTCGATGCCATCGGCGAGGATGTGGTGGTCCAGTGGATGCTCGAGGCCGGCCGCAGCCCGCGCGCGCACGACCTCGCCGCCGAGGGCGCCGGCACGGCCGCACTCGCCCTGCTCGACCGCCCCATCGGCCGGCCCGCGCGCTTCCTCGCCGACGACGCGCCCGCGCGCCTTGGCGCGCTCGCCGGCCCCGCCGTGTGGGAGCTGATGGAGCGCGAGATGCCGAAACTCGTCGAGCAGCTCGACATCCCCGCCATCGTCGAGCGCAAGGTGCTGGGCTTCAGCACGGCGCGCATCGAGGAGATCATCCGCGGCGTGACGCAGCGCGAGCTCAACCTGATCGTGAACCTCGGCTACCTGCTCGGGGCCGTGATCGGCACGATCACCTTCCTCGGCGGACGCCTGCTGCGCGGCTGACGCCGCGCCGGCCGTCAGGGCTGCTCGAGCCGCACCGCCGCCCGATTGAGCACGCCGGGGCGCGTGCCCGCGGGCAGGTCTTCCCAGAGCACCACCGCGCGGCCGCCGATCTCCGTCTGCTCGAGATGCAGGCTGCGGCCCCGGACGGTCCAGTTGCGCGCACTGCCGTCGCCGCCCGACCCCCGTCGCGTCTCGAAGCGCCGTTCGACCATGCGCTCCATGCGATCGCGGAACTCGGACGCCTCGACGGCATCATCCCACACGGTGAGCCACACGATGCCGTTGCCCGCGCCGATCTGCACCAGCTGGTAGCGGTCGCCATCCCAGCCGGCGGCCGCGGCGGCCGCGCTGCCGATGTCCTTGATGTGCTCGTAGAGGAACAGCCGCGTCTCGAACTCGCCCAGGTTGTCTTCGTGCACGACCTCGGCGCCGCGCGGCGCACCCAGCGTCACGCGCGTCGGCAGGTCCGGCACGGAGTCGAGATACTTGTTCGCGTGCAGGATCTGCTCGGTCGAGGCCGGCGCCGGCGCATAGGGGACCGCGCCAGGGCGCGCGCGCTTGAACTGCCGCACGAACTCCGCGCCCGCGATGTACGGAAACAGCAGCGTCTCCTGCAGCAACGTCGGCGCCGACGCGAACTTCGGCATCGAGGCTTGGGCCGAGCGGATCTGCTCGCGGACGTTGTCCCAGCCGCCGGGCAGCGCGAGGCCCATGTCGGAGCCGCCGAGCATGATGGACATCTGCTCGTACACGGCTTGGCCCTCGATCATCGCCTGCATCGCGACCTGGCGGTCATTGTCACCCTTGAGGGACCGCGTGGAGTCGATCGGGAAGTGCATGTGCTGCAGCGCGTGCACGAGCTCATGGCTGACGGTCACGCTCGTGATCTCCGGCGACCCATCCTTCACCACATAGAGCACCCGCGTGGCCGGATCGTAGTAGCCGGCCACCTGCTCCGTGAGCAGGTCGAGCAGGAAGGCGCGCAGGTCCATCGTATCGGGAATCATCCCGAGGCGCTTGTACGCCGCCTCGGTGCCGGCGAGCTCCAGCGGCGTCAGCTGCTCGGCGAACTGGCGCTCGAGGAACTCGCGGACCTCGTCGCGATCGCGCTCCTCCAGTTTCGGGGGCGACGTAAACGCGAGGCCTGTCGCTTTCTCCAGCTGCGGGATCGCGCGTCGGACTTCGTTGCGGTACGGCCCGTCGTACTCCACCGATGGGCGCTCCGCACAGGCTGCGGCGGCGAGAGCGACGAGGGGCAACAGGACGCGCGAGTGCATGGCGAGTTCAGAGTCCGGAATACGAGAGGTAGGCCGCGACGAGGGCATCGCCCCAGAGCAGCGCAACGAGACCAGCCGGTGCCAGGAATACCCCGAAGGGCACGAGCGGGGGCTCGAACTCGGCCCCCGAGCGCTTGGCGCGTCGGGCGCCGATCGGCAGCACCACGGCGAGAAACACCACGGCGCCGATGGCCGCGGCAAGGAAAACCGTGAGCAGGCTGCGGCCGGGCCCCACCATCGCGCCGATCATCGCCATGAGCGTGATGTCACCTTGGCCCATCGCCTCCTTCTTGAAGGCGATCTCGCCGAGCCAGGCCACGACGGCAATCATCCCCGCACCGGTGAACGCACCGATCACGGCGTCCCAGGGACCGGCAAAGGGACCCTGCTCACCCACGAACAGCGCGACGATCGGAAACGCCAGTCCCAGCAGGAAACCCGTCAGCGTGAATCCGTCGGGGATGACGTAGTGCTGCAGGTCCGTCATCACCACGCCAAGGAGGATGGTCGCCGCGATGGCAAGCCGGAGCGCCGTCAGCGTAGGGCCGAAGTGCCAGGCGCTCAGCACCCACGTCACGCCGACCGTGAGCTCGACCAATGGATACTGCGCGCTGATCGGCAGCGCGCAGCCGCGGCACTTGGCGCGCAGCAGCAGCCACGAGACGATGGGGATGTTGTCGTACCACGCGATGGCGTGGCCGCAGCGCGGGCAGCGCGAGCGCGGGCGGACGACACTCTGCTCCGCCGGCCAGCGCGAGATGCAGACGTTCAGGAAGGAGCCCAGCGAGGCGCCGAGAAAGAACACCACCGCCCACACTGCGATGACGAAAGGATCCACGGGTCAGGCGTTGGGTCGGAGCACGTGAAGGAGAATGCCCGCGGCGACCGCGACGTTCAAGCTCTCCGCGTCGGCGGCCATGGGGATGGCGACCATGGACGTGCAGGCCGCGCGTACCTCCGGGCTCAGTCCGCTGCCCTCGTTGCCAACGGCGATGGCCAGCCGCGGCGGCGGGGTCTGCGCGCCGAGCGGCACGCCGTCCGCCGCCGCACCCCACAGCGCGAGGCCCTGCGCCGCGAGGAACGCGCGCAGCTCCTCGACGGTAGCAAGCACGGGAGGATGCCGGAACTGATGCCCCACCGCCGAACGCACGACCTTCGCATTCCAGGGATCCACCGTGCCGGGCAACACGACCGTCGCGGCCGTGCCGAGCGCGGCCGCGCTGCGCAGCAGCGTGCCGACATTCCCGGGGTCCTGGATGCCGTCGAGCACCAGGATGCGCGCGGGCTCGGAGAGCGCCAGCTCGGCCAAGGCACGCTCGGGCTGCTCGGCAATCGCCAGCACGCCCTGCGGCTGCTCGGTGTCCGCTGCGGACTCGAACTCCGCCTCGCTCACGCGAACCTGCTCCACCCCCGTCGCGTTGAGGCGGGAGCGCAGCTCGGCACCGCGGGGCGTGCGGTCGAGCGCGTCGCTGGTCAGCACGCCGCGCACTCGCAGCGGCGACTCGAGCAACGCCTCGACCGTCCGCAGCCCTTCGGCCACGAACAGTCCTTGCCGTTCCCGCGCCTTGCGGCGCTTCAGGTCCCTCGCTAGGGTCAACAATCGCATGCGTACTCTTGCCGCTCTCAGCCTCGTGGCCGCGCTCGCCGGCTGCGCCATCTCGACCCAACAGGAAGTCGAGATGGGGGCCGGTTACGCCGCCGAGTTGAATCGCCAGCTGCCGCTCGTGCAGGACGCCGAGCTCAATCGCTACATGAACGTACTCGGCGACTCGATTGCCCGCATCGCCGACACGCGGAATCTCGACTGGTCGTTCTACATCGTCGACAGCCCCGACGTCAACGCCTTCGCCGTGCCCGGCGGCTTCATCTATATGAACCGCGGCTTGATCGAGCGCGCCACCAACCTTGCGCAGGTGGCCGGCGTGATCGGGCACGAGATCGGCCACGTCACGCAGCGCCATTCGGTGGAGCAGATGCAGAAGGCCCAGCGCACGAACATCGGCGTGCTGGGGCTGTGCATCTTCCTGCCGAACCTCTGCGCCAGCCAGACCGGCCAGGCGGCGATCTCGCTGGGGGCCAACGCGGCGATGGCGAGCTTCTCGCGCGCCGACGAGGACGAGGCGGACGCCGTGGCCATCGACTACATGATCCGCGCCGGCATCGACCCGAACGGCGTGCCGGAGATGTTCCAGATCCTCCTCGAAGAGCGCCAGCGGAAGCCCGAAGGCCTCGACACCTGGTTCCGCTCGCATCCCCTCGAAGAGGACCGCGTGGCTGCCGGCAAGCGTCGCGTCGCGCAGTATCCGCCCGATCAGCTGCTCGGACTCACCCGCGACACGCCGGGGTTCCAGAACTTCCAGAAGCGGCTGAAGGCGTTGCCCCCGTCGCCGGCCGCGGCGCGGCCGTAAGCGGCGTCAGAGCTTCGCGACCCATCGCTCGACGAGCCCGCAGAAGGCGTCACCGGCCTTGCGGCCCTCCTCCATCACTTCGGCGTGGTTGAGCGGCGCCTCACTGATGCCCGCCGCGGGATTCGTGATGCAGCTGACGCCCGCGACCTCCATGCCGATGGCGCGCGCGACAATCGTCTCCGGCACCGTGCTCATGCCGACGGCATCGGCACCGAGCGTCGCCAGCATGCGCACTTCGGCGGGCGTCTCGTAGGTGGGCCCGAGCAGCCCCGCGTAGACGCCGCGGGCCAGGGAGAGCCCGCCCTCGGCCGCCGCACTCTCGAGCAGACGCTGCAGGCGGGGTGCGTACGGCGCGCTCATATCGGGAAAGCGGATGTCCCCCGGCTCCAGTGCGCCGACCAAGGGATTCCGGAACTGCAGGTTGAGATGGTCGCTGATCATCATCAGCGTGCCGGGCGGGAACGCGCGGTTGATGCCGCCGGCGGCGTTCGAGACGAACAGCACCGACGCACCGAGCGCCCGGACCACACGCACGGGGAACGCGGCCACCTGCGCGCTGTGGCCCTCGTACATATGGAAGCGGCCGGCCAGCAACAGCACTTCACGGCCGCCGAGCATGCCCCGGATCAGCTCGCCACGATGGCCCTCCACGGCCGGTGCGTGGAAGCCCGGAATCTCCGCGTACGGCACGCGCGTGGCGCCCTGCACGCGGTCGGCGAGTCCGCCGAGTCCGGAGCCGAGGACGATGGCGGCCACCGGCGACTGCACGCCGAGCCGGTCACGGACGGCATCGGCCGCCCGCTGCGCCGCCTTCGCGCCATGCGCCTCGGCGCCATGCACCGACGCGGCGCTCATGCCGCGCTCCGCGTGAGCGCGAGGATCTCGTCGTCGATGCGCGCGAGCAGGGCGCTGCGTTCCGCCTCCGGTAGGAAGGCGTTCTCGAAGCCGGCACGGGCGAGTTGGCACAGCTCGCGGAAGCTGAAGCCTTGGTGCTTGGCCGCGAGGCCGTACTCGGTGACGAGGT
>Ga0268299_1003822_pt1 | contig 12989 bp, 9 predicted proteins | sample NOBtaG_FD_193484 | JGI IMG/M metagenome (GOLD analysis project Ga0268299, IMG submission 193484) | Activated sludge microbial communities from bioreactor in Nijmegen, Gelderland, Netherland - NOB reactor | ecosystem: Engineered > Bioreactor > Aerobic > Activated sludge | place: Netherlands...
ATTTTGGTGATTGTGCTGGGGTATGTGGCGATCTATCTGCGTGCGGCGGCAGCAATGGATCGTTATGCGAGTGGATTCGTGATTGATGAATGCCCGGTGTGCCGTCGCGGACATTTGACCGTTGAGACACGCTCCGAACGTTTACTGGGTGTTCCCAGGCCGCGGCGCATCGTGCGGTGCAGCGAGTGTCGTTCAGTTTTGCGCGAGACTGGCAATCGACGCTGGCGTTATGCGGTAGATCGTGCTGAAAATCCGACGCTCTATGAGCGCTATAATGGACAGGAAATCGACGAGGACGTGCTGATTGAACTGGCGAATCAATCGCCAGCCTCAGATGAACCCGTGCGTCCCAAACCGCCGGTTACACCGCCTTCATTTATTGATGATGAAGAAAATTAACTTTCCTATGAATTGCAAACGAATTTTGCTGGCGATTATACTTGTAGGTATTCTGGCAGGATGCCAGCCCGCGCAGCCCAAACAAACGCCGTTTGCGATGGCGCTTGAGACGACTCCGCAGGCACAGATTACCCAAAGCATTTCCACGAAAGTTCCGACGGCGAACCCTGCTTCGAGCCGAACGCCGACGCTGCCGCCAACTGATACGTCAACGCCGACTTTGACGCCTAGCGTTACGCCGTCGCCAACCTTCACATTGACGCCGACGATTACACTGACACCGACAATTACGAAACCCCCAACGATTACGCCATCCGCGACGATAACCGACACACCACAGCCAATTGCTTCTGCGACCCCAGGCGGCAATATCAACGGAACGGTTGCGCCAACCTGGACGCCTCCGCCGCCCGACCCCGCGTCTCAAATTGCCGATCATTTTTATTTGCGCCGTCCGATTGGCGATGGCGGAACCAATTGGTTGGATCGCACATATCCTTATGGGGGTACATCAGGCGGACGTTTGCAGGTGCATCACGGCGTGGAGTTTGTGAATCCGCGCGGAACGCCGATTCTGGCGGCTGCCGATGGCGTCGTGATCCATGCAGGCGATGATCTTTCGACCATTTTCGGCCCCCAGCCGAATTATTATGGCTACCTGGTAGTGATCCAGCATAACTTTACATCACCGGAAGGTTTGCCTATCTTTACGCTGTATGGGCATATGAGTCAGGTCGATGTCCAGGTGGGGCAGACCGTTCAGCAGGGAACGCCTATCGGCAAAGTCGGTGATTCCGGGATCGCACAGGGGCCGCATGTCCATCTTGAAGTGCGCGCAGGCGACCCGTTCAGTTTTAGCGCCACGCGCAATCCTGAAATGTGGATATACCCCTTCCGCACGTTTGGTACGCTGGCAGGGCGTGTGACAGACGCTAATGGAACATTGCTCTACGAGGTGACACTGAAGGTCGAGTCGGCTGATATTACGCGCTATGCCTTCAGCTATGCCGATACGTCTGTAAACGGCGATCCGTCGTTTGGTGAAAATTTTACGCTCGGCGATATTCCTGCCAATTACTACGAAGTCACGGTAAGCGACAATGGTCGTGTGCGATTCCAAAAATTGATTTATGTTTACCCGAACCGCACCACATGGCTGGATGTTCAGCTCAACTGATGAATTAGAGCTGCGTCAATTTTTCCGGGTTCGCGATCATGCGAATGTTTTGAATCTTCCCGTTAGCCACATCCAGCATTAGCACGAGTACCGTTGTGCCGCCCACCCGTGTGATGATGGCTGATCTGCCGTTGACTTCAGCAGTTTCGAATGTAGACCCTTCCGGCGCACGTGGCAGCAAACTAAGGGCATGTCGCGTCACGTTGTTCATGCCCATGATAGGTCGCATCGCGGCACCACGCGCTTTCCCGCCACCATCTACCCAGGTCATCACGTTTTCCGCAAGCAGGTTCATCAGGCCTTCGACTTCGCCCGCCTGGATTGCCATGATAAATTTGCCAAGCATTTCTCGATGTTCTTCCGGTGTGCTGTGAAAACGCGGTCTTCGCTCAGTGATGTGCAGTTTGGCACGATGAAAAAGTTGGCGGCAGGTGGATTCTTCTCTGCCGATGATTGACGCGATTTCACTATAGTTATAGTCAAATACTTCGCGCAGCAAGAACACCGCGCGTTCAACGGGCGTCAGGCTTTCGAGCAGCACAAGAAAAGCCATCGAGATCGTTTCATACTCAGCCAACTGCTTTTCCGGTGTCAGCAGCGCAGCGTTATCACCTTCTGTCAGGATTGGCTCTGGCAGCCAGGTGCCGGGATAGACTTCACGCTGCGCTTTTGCCGATTTGAGATGGTCGAGGCATAAACGGGTGACAATTGTCGTCAGAAATGCTTTGTGCGACTGGATGTTTTCCGTCTGCGCTGTCTGATAGCGCAGATAGGCCTCCTGCACCATATCTTCAGCCTCGACAGCCGTGCCAAGCATCCGGTAGGCAATGGAAAACAGCAGTGGGCGATAATTTTCAAATTGTTCTTCCACGTTGATGCCTCCCACATGCTTTAACCCGTTTGCCCAGCCTGTTTAGCCGTTATCTCCACCTTCATGTTAACCGATTTTTTGCCAGGCCAGGTGAAAATTTGCGGCAAGCGACCCTGTATTTGTACACCCCACCAGGCGTAGCGGCAGACGATCTCTTTGATGAAGGCCGCTAACCGCCCTCGAAAAATATGCTCTCTTGCACGGTCATCGGCCTTTACCCATTGGATCAATCCATCCTGACGGCCCAGGCTGATGCACTGAAAAATGTACTGGAAGCCAAACGGCTGCTGCGGTTGATGATTGATGAGCGCGACGAGGTTGTCGGCTGCCTGGGCTGCCATCGGCTCGGCAGTCGCGCAGGCCATGCGGATCGGCGCGTCAGGGTTTTCGACGAAAGCGGCTGAATCGCCCGCTGCAAAAATTTCTGGATGCGAAATCGAGCGCAGATAGGGGTCGATGAGAATTTGCCCCCGATTATTGACGGTCAATCCAGCGTCACGCGCCAAAGTTGGCACCGTGAAGCCTGCTGCCCACACACAAACATCGAAGGGAATGGATTCGTTTGAAGCCGTGACCAGGGCGTTTTTGCTGACATAGCTGACCTGAATCTGCTCGATAATCGTAATTCCCAGCCGAGCAAACACGCGGCGCAGATGAGAGCGGCCTTTCGCCGAAAGGTGAGCGCCCAGCGTTCCAGCCGTCAAAATGCTGACGTGAAGCTGGGGATACTGCTCAGCAAATTCGCTGGCAGCTTCGATAGCCGTGAGGCCGCCACCGACGACGACAAGGCGCTGCCCGTGTTCGGCTGCGGTGGGCAAAATTTGGTGTAAATCCGAGGCGGATTGTTTGCCGTTCGACGTTAAGGTGTAGCAGTAGTCATCTACGCCAGCAACAGAACGACGATCCACTGTGCTTCCCAGGGCATACACAAGCTGATCGTAATGGATTTGCTCGATTTCGCTTCGTGTTTGCACCGTGACTTCGCGCGCTTTAAGGTCAATGCTTTTCACCCAGGCATGGACAAAGCGTACATTTTTGCCTTTAAGCAGGCCGGGAATCGGTCTGAGTTGCGGCTTATTTTTCTGATGCAGACGGATGCGCTCAACAAAAGTGTCTGAGGCGTTGACAAGCGTGATCTGTGCAGATTTTGCTTTTGCCGACAGCCGTAAAGCTGCCAGCATTCCCGCATAACCCGCACCCAGGATGACGATATTGGTTTTCTGTTCAATCATTGCAAAATCTCCTGTATTGAAACTCGTGAAAGTAGACGAGCGATACAGGAGATTTGTGACAGAGAGTTGAAATTTGGCGAGAGGTATTCCGAAAAGGGATACCTCTCTCAGTTAAGGCTTAATTTTGATAGACCTTGAAAGTTAGCCGCATCTGATTGCCCGGTAGGTCATCGATTCGGATGACGCCCCGGCTGCCGTCGGCGGTGATGACGCCGATAATCGTTCCAGCGCCCATCTGTGTGCGCTGTATGCTTGCCTGATTCACAATGCTCGGATTAATTAAATCCCAGTGAATGCTTTCCAGCGTCACGTTGTTGATGATGCCGAGCTTCGCGCTGCCGAGCGCATCAAGCTGCTGTCCGTTGGCATTCCAGTTCACATCAGCCTGGTTACTGCCTTCGAGGTCAAAATTTTCACCTGCGTTCAGCGTCCGGCTGCCCTGGTTCAAAGTGGGTTTGTCCACAGTGTAGCTAAAGTTGAAATAATTGTTCCCTTCGCCGACGCCTTCTGCCACTTCGTTATTCAGGTCGGCAACCAGCGCAACCGTGTAGAATCCCGTATTGGTGAGGGTCGCGGTGAGATTGGCGACGGTGGTTTGTCCTACGCCCAGGCCAGGGACGAGAATCGCTGCATAGACACTGTTGGGCGGGAAGGTAGCAGCAATCGCGAACTGTCCGGCATTACTGTTGCCCGCATTGCGCACGACGACGCTCACGTTGAATGGCTGATTGGGAATAATCGGCGACGGCACAACCACTGCCGAATCAATCACAATATCGGCTTCCTGCGGTGGCACAGGCGTTGCCGTAAATCCAGGCGTTGGCGATGGCGGAGGATTGATGAGCGCGACGGTGTTCAGATCGCCAAAAACTTCCAGCAGATAGGTTGCCAGCCAGCCCTGCCGACCTCGGAAATCGATCACAACCCAGGTGTTATCGGCGTTTGCGCCAATTACACGTGCCTGATCGCCTTTTTGGAGCTGACCGAGAACGTCATAGCTCAGACTTGGGCCGCTGCGGACATTCTGCCGTTCATTCAGAATCGTGATGACGACGCCATCGGGGGTAGCGGTTGGCGCGGGCAGGGGCGTACCGGGTACAGGGCCAGTGCCAGGTTGGTCAGGTGGCAAGAGAACGCCGCCAGCATAACGAGCGACGACGCGCGGCGCACCCAACTCGCCAATCTGGATAACGGCGACGTTGTTGCTGGTTTCACCCCGGCTCAACTGTGCTGGACGCAGCAGCCCTTGTACGCCGCTGACGTTATCGAGCTGCGGCAGATTGGTCAGGAGTTCGCCGGGACGGCCTATCGCTTCCGCTAATAAATAGATGGAGTCATAAGTCGCGGCCTCGACTGGCCCTGGAACCGTGCCGAATGCGCGCACAAAGCTGCCGAGAAAGGCGTCACTGGCCTGATCGACGGCTGTAAAAGGCCAGGTCGTTGTGGAGAGAATGCCATTAAGCTGCTCAAATGGGACAGCGCTGCGGAAATTTTCATCATCAATTTTGTCATAGGCAAAGACACCCTGCCAGCCGGACTGACGCAGAGATGTATAAAAGGTGCTGGCGAGGGCAGGGCTGCCAAACGTGACTACAATGTCCGAATTGGCTTGGAGAATGCCTGTTACCAATTCGTTCACGTCATTCTGAAAAATCAACGCGGGGCGTGGGGTTACGCCAAAGGATGACGCTGCGTTTGAAAACCCGATCACGCTGTCGGTGCTGTCAATATCAAGCTGGGCGGTGGCGATATTGCGCAAGCCAAGCTCGTTGATGATATAACTTGCGAGTGCCTGACCCTGCAATATTTGGGCGGCGCGAGTTCGAAAAATACGACCTGAAGTATCCAGGCGCGTGATGGTGTCATTGGTAGCGGGTGTCAGGATGGGCGTATTCAGGCTTTGGAGGCGTGGGAGGCCATTCAAGACTTCGGCGCTGGATTCCGGCCCAAGCGCAGCGATAACATTGGCCTGCTGCAAATTGGTGATAGCATCATCCAGATTCACGCCAAAATTGGTCGGTTGGAAGATGAGTTCAAGCTGGAACATGGTTCCATCGGCTCCGCGAACGCCGCCAGCCGCGTTGATTTCCTGAACAGCCAGCTGCGCACCGCTGCTGACGGGGCCGCGTTCATTGTCAAGAACGCCGATTCGAAAAATAGGCTGCTGCGCCCCGACGATCTGGAGTGAAGCAAGGAGTAAAAGGATGGCAAATATGATGAGCTTTCCAAAATTGTCTCGCTTCATAAGTCGCTCCTTCGTGCCGGTAAATAATAAGATAAAGTTGTTAAACCGTTTATCTAATGTTACTCTCACTTTGATGAATCATACAAATAATAGTAGGTCAATCGTCTTTATAGCATCAGCCAACCGTGTATTTTGTCTGAGAACAGCGTCTAACCGATAATCTCTTGAATTTCATTCCTTGAGAGACTATACTGTCTAAACATTGAATATCAGTTTGTATCGGGATAATAGCTCGTTTATGCAGCGAGAACGTGTCGCAGAAGACATTTATCTGTTTACCAGCGATCTGTATGCTCAGGTGACGGCAGGTGTTGTCGTAACCCCTGAAGGTGCGGTTGTTATCGATACATTGGTATACCCGGAAGAAACCCAGCTTATCAAACGGTTTGTCGAAAATCGGCTAGGGACAGTGGTGCGCTATGTCATTAACACCCATTTTCATGCCGACCATACCACCGGCACCTGTTTTTTTCCCGGTGCAAAAGTTGTCGCACACTCGCTTTGCCGGACGCTGCTGGATCAGCGTGGGCGCGAAAGCCTGGAGCAGGCAAAAATATCGGCTGAAGAAATGCAAAGTGTAGAGCTGGTGCTGCCCGATGTTGTTTTTGATAAAGGCGTTCTCAATCTCTATATTGGCAATAAAACGCTGCAACTGTGGAATACACCAGGACACAGCCCGGATTCGATAGTCTGCCTGGTGAAAGAAGATCGTGTGTTATTTGCCGCCGATACCTTGATGCCGCTTCCCTATTTCGTGGATGGTAGCTATGATGATTTTCTGGCATCGCTGAATGATCTTCGCGGACGAAATTATGAAAATGTCATCCAGGGACATGGCGAAGTGATCCTTCGGGGCGAGATCGAAGATAAAATCCAGAGTGATATTGATTATCTGAGTAAACTGAGGACGGCTGTCGATAAAGCGCTCACTGCATCAGCGCCCGATAAAGCCCTCGCATCAATTGATATAGAGCGCTGCGGTAAAAGCCGAATTTTACTGAATGGCACGGCGCAGCAGTTGCACCGCAAAAATGTGCAGACTCTTGCTAACCAGCGCCGTGAACTCGCCAGCCAGCAGCTTTAGTCTCTCCATTTCGCTTATAATGGTTTTATAGTGCCGAAACAGCAAGGATAGTGATATGTCTGACCCCATCTATTTGACCGCCGAAGGCCGCGCCGAGCTTCAGCAGGAACTGGATAATCTCATCAATGTGCGCCGCCCTGATCTGGCGATTAAACTGAAAGAAGCCGTTGCCGAGGGCGATCTGAAGGAAAATGCCAACTATCATGACGCCAAGGAGCAGCAGGCGTTTATCGAGGGCCGCATTCAATATCTTGAAAATATTTTGCGCTCGGCTCAGACAATCAGCAATGATGGCCCATCAGATGAGGTTCGCCTCGGCTCGCAGGTGACGATTCGCGAAGATGGCGGCGATGACGACGAGACTTATACAATTGTTGGCGCAGCAGAAGCCAACCCACGTGAAGGCAAAATCTCCCACGAAAGCCCGATAGGTGCTGCGCTCCTCGGTCACAAAAAAGGCGACAATGTTCGGGTGGAAACCCCGGCTGGCATCATTGTATTCAAAGTTAAGCGGATAAAATAAAAAGGCAACCTCATTAAGCGGATAAAATAAAAGGGGACGACCACTCTGGTCGCCCCCTTGTTCAGCTTATTGGTGTAAAGTCGCCCGTTCCACCAAACGGATCATCATCCTGCCGCCTGGGTAATGGAACAGGTGGCGGTGGCGGATTTTGCGGTGCGGCGCTTGGCAGCGACTGCGGCGGGGCAGGGTTTGGCACATAGGATTGTGTAACGGGCGGTGGCGGCATGTAGTTCTGCACGGGAGCAGCGGGAGCAGCCTGCATGACTGGCATCGCTACGGGTGCGGCTGTCAATACTGACCCTGCTGGTTTTTGCCAGACCGCCATCTCAACTGTTAATTTGTCAAAATAGCTGTTTGGCGGGAGCGGGCCGCTGCCATAGGACATATCGACGATACGCGCCTGCAACCGCAGCGTATTGGTATCCAGCGTCGCGATTGCGCCAGGACGGATCAGCACCAGATCGCCTTTTGTTTCCAGCTTGCTACGAATGGCGGGGTCGTTGTAGGCATATTCCGAGACAAAGACGTTGGTCATTGTCCGCACAAAGTCATCTTTATCGAACAGCCAAACCTCGACAGCCGTTACTTTTTCCGGTTCACCTGTGCCAATCGTTTCTGCGATAGTTGCGCCGCATTCACCCAGGAACATTTCATTTGAGTCTTCAATTTCAAATGAATCGTCGTATTGACCACGCCCCATGATGTAAACGGACATGCGGCGGATCACGGGGGTGCCGAGTTCATTTTCCACCTGCGGAAGTTCTCTAGCTTTAGCCTCGGCCTCTTTAGCCGCGCGCAGCGATTCCATCGTCTTGAGCGTAGCGGCATCCGTCGCTTGCGTTTTCACGATGCCAAGGCGTTTGAGGATTGGCTCGACGATATTGCCATAGATGAGCAAACCCCAAACGAGGATGAACACCACAGCAAGGATGGTCACGAGAATTGGAGCAACGATGAAGGGCAAAATGCTGCCAACGGCGTTCGGCTGCGGGGCGGCTTTACCTGGCTCGGCAAGCTGAGCTAAATCACGGAAGCCGGGTGGAATCTGCCGCGCCTGACCTAAATTATCAACAACCGCCACAGGATTATCCACCGCGCGCAGGAGTGTAATCATGCTGTTGTTAAATTCGTCGGTGGTCGCGCCTCTGCTGGTTACGTTCTCATAGCGATCTGCAAGCAGGCTGACCCACTCATTTTGCCAGCTTTGATCGAGGCTGCTGGGATCAGCATTGTAAAAGACAGTTGGAGCCAGCGCATATGCCCAGACTAACCCAATGAGGACACCCACGATCAGTGCAGCAATCGTCGAGGTGTTGGGCATATACGGCTTCAAAACGATGACGTACAAGCCGTTGTAAGTTGCTATCAGCCAGTCGCGGAATTTCTTCATTGGCCTGCCTTTCATTTGGATTGGCGTCGTTAACAAATCCTATTGTACCGGAAATGTTCACAACGCAACAATCAAAGATTGCTAAATTGTTATATCTTTAAGCTGGCTCGGCACTCGCTTCAGATAGCTCATCTTTCTGATAGACGGAAGCACATTTGAGGCACTGCGCCGTCGTTTTATTTTGCTCGATCAGCAGGCCACCGCAGTTCGGGCAGGGCTGTGGGAGCGGGCGCTTCCAACTGGTAAAGTCGCACTCTGGATAGCGGGTGCAGCCATAAAATGTGCGTCCTTTGCGTGACTTGCGCATGACAATTTCGCCACCGTGTTCTTCGCCACACTGTGGGCAAGCGATGCCTGTACGCTCCAACAGCGGTTCGGTATAGCGGCAGGTCGGATAGTTGGCACAGCCGATAAATTTGCCAAAGCGCCCATAGCGAATGACGAGCGTGTTCGAGCCACCGCACGATGGACAATCGCGCCCGATCCGTTCCTCCTGGATAGCGGATTCCATATTTTCGTTAGCGACACGGAGCTGGTTCTGGAAGGGCTTATAGAATTCGCCAAGCATTGGACGCCATTTCATCTTGCCTTCCGAGATGTCGTCCAGTTCTTCCTCCATATGCGCCGTAAACTGGTAATTCATGATGTCCGGGAAATATTTGACCAGCAGATCGTTGACGGTTTTTCCCGTTTCTGTTGGGATGAGGCGTTTGTCCTGCTTGGTCACATAATCGCGATCCTGAATGACGGCGACTGTCGGCGCATAGGTGCTTGGACGCCCGATTCCGTATTCCTCCAGCGTTCGCACCAGCGTCGCCTCGGTATAGCGTGGCGGTGGTTGGGTAAAATGCTGTTCCGGCAGCAGGCGAATCAGGTCAAGTAGCTCGTTGACCTTCAAATCAGGCAAAATTCGGCCTTCATCTTCATCCTGCGACTGATCTTCGTCGCGGGTGTCCTCGTAAAGCGCCAAAAATCCTGCAAATTTGATCGTGCTGCCCGATACGCGAAAGGTGTAGGGCATATCGTTCGCCGTTGGCCCCGCGGAAATATCGACCTGAAGCGTATTGTAGATCGCATTCGCCATCTGGCTGGCGACGAAACGTTCCCAGATCAGTGTATAAAGGCGTAGTTGATCGCGCGAGAGCGCCGTCTTGATGCTTTGCGGCTCACGCAGGACGCTTGTCGGGCGGATCGCTTCGTGCGCTTCCTGTGCGCCTTTCGCGCGGGTTCGATAGATGGGGGCTTTGGCAGGAACAAATTTGTCGCCAAAACGCTTAATCACATAACCGCGCGCTTCGCCCTGTGCCTGCTGTGAGATGTTGGTGCTGTCGGTACGCATATAGGTGATTAACCCGACTGCGCCATCCCTGCCGCCAACATCAATACCCTCATAAAGCTGCTGGGCAACCGACATTGTGCGGCGGGCATTAAATCCCAGGCGGCGCGAGGCTTCCTGTTGCAGCGTACTCGTCGTGAACGGGGCAGAGGGCTTGCGCTGGCGTGTGCCGTGTTTAACATCTTTAATGAGGTAGCGGCTTTTTTCCAGCACGTTGAGGTGTGGCAGCACGTCGCCTTGTTTCCCGAATGCGACATCCTTATTATTGATTTTCACCAGCCGCGCGATGAAGGGCCGCGTTGAAATGGCATCTCGCTTTTTCAATTCGGCATCCAGCGTCCAGTATTCGACTGGCACGAAGGATTCAACTTCGCGTTCGCGGTCTACCACCAACCGCACGGCGATGCTCTGTACGCGCCCTGCGGAAAGCTGATTGCGCACTTTTTGCCATAATAATTCGGTGATGTTGTAGCCAACCAGCCGATCCAGAATGCGCCGTGCCTGATAGGCATCGACCACATCCATATTAATCTGACGTGGCTGCGCGAACGCTTCGTGGATGGCGGAATCAGTGATTTCGTGGAAAACGACGCGCTTGGTTTTTGCCTCATCCATATCCATCGCCGCCAGCAAATGCCAAGCAATGGCTTCGCCTTCGCGATCAGGGTCAGTTGCCAGATAAACTTCGTTGGCGTTCGATGCCAGCGCTTTGAGTTCCTTTACGGTATCGCGCTTATCGTTAATCACGCGATATTTCGGCTCAAAATTGTTTTCGATATCGACTGAAAGCTGTGATTTCAACAGATCGCGCACGTGGCCTTTGGAGGCTGTGACCGTATAGCCTTTACCCAGGAAATGACCGACACTCCGGGCTTTTGCCGGGGATTCCACGATCACCACCTTGCCCGCTTTTTTGCCGGTTGATTTTGCCGTGACCTGCTTCTTTTCAGCCTGACTCGTGCTGGCTTTTTTGGCAGATTTCACGCTTTTGGATTTGGAGGATTTTTTCTTAGTTGACTTTTTAACCGTTTTTGCGCCGTTTTTGCTGACCGGGGCTTTCTTTTCCGGCTTTGGTAAACCGTCATGCGCGGGAGTCGCACCCATGCGATAGAGGGACGTGCCACATACCGCACATTGGCCTCTGGTCGCAGGTGTGCCTGCTTCGGTAAATACCGCCTGTGCGTTTACCATGTCTCGTTTCGTCTTGCACTTGACGCAGTAAGCCTGTAGTGATTCGCTCATTAGATTCCTTCGATTCAACCTCCATACATCATGCAATAGCGCTTTCAGGAGGTCGTTGGTTTACAAATATTTGTAGTTCTTGTTCCGCAGGAGGAGATTGACAACTTCTTTGACATCCTCAGTGCGATCTTTGTTGCAGATCAGTAATGCATCGTCAGTTTCGACAATGATTAGGTTTTCGACGCCAATCGTGACCGTCAATTTGTCACTGTAGACTAATGTGTTCTTCGTGTCCAGGTTCACTTTTTCAGGGGATTTGCCCTTAAAATGATTACCGTTGCGATCCAGTTTGAGAACATCGAACAGCGCGACCCAGCTTCCAATATCGTTCCAACCAATATCTACCGGGATGACGGCAATATTTTCCGCCTTTTCCATAATCGCGAAATCGACGGATATGCTGTTAACATTATCCCACGCTGCGTCAAGGGTTTCCTCAAATTCTGGCGTATCGACCGATTTTGCAATCTCGGTAAACTGGTCGTACATTTCCGGCTGCTGGCGCTTAAATTCGTTCATCGCCTGATCTGCTTTCCAGATGAACATGCCGGAATTCCAACTATATTCGCCGGATTTCAGAAATTCAATCGCTTTTTCGAGATTCGGTTTTTCGGTAAAACCCAGCGATTTATAGCACTCGAATCCGTTAACCTGGCGGATCTTTTCACCGCGCCGGATATAGCCAAATCCTGTTGCCGGGTAAGAGGCCGAAATCCCCAATGTGACGATTTGACCATCCTGCGCCATGTCGTATGCCGCTGCCAGCACGTTACGGAAATCATCCTTGCGCGTGATGTGATGGTCAGCCGTCAAAATGGCAATCGTGGCCTGGGGGTCGCGCTTTTTGATGACCGTGAGGCCGAGCGCGACAGCCGGGGCGGTATTGCGACCATATGGTTCGATAATGAAGTTTTCTTCTGGGATTTCCGGTACATCGTCGTGCAGCGTGTCAAAATATTTGCGGCCTGTGACGACATAAATGCGATCTGGTGTGAACAGCGGCGCGAGACGTTTCACGCTGACTTTAAACATCGAGTCATCTTCAACCAGGGGAAGCAGTTGTTTCGGTTTATCCTGACGGCTCATAGGCCACAGGCGTGTACCGCCACCCCCAGCCATAATCATCGCGTAAAAATGTTCCATAGCGTTAACCAAACTCCATCGGTTAGTGTTTATTTACCAGGCAATATTGCATTGGGCCAACTTTTTGTGCAAGCCCTTTCAATTCCAGAATCGTCAGTGTGCTGGTGATCGTTGCAATAGGCATCTCACACAGCCGCGCAAGTTCATCTACATGAATAGGGTCGGCGCTCAGGTTTTGCACCAGCTTGACCTCTAAATTGCTGCCAGGTGCGACACGCTCGGCTGTCGTCTTCACCTGTACATTGTTATGAGCGATTTTTAGCTCGCTCAGAATATCCTCAACGCCCATGACCAGCTTTGCGCCGTCCTGGATCAGACGGTTCGAGCCGCGACTGCCTGGGTTATAA
>Ga0268299_1003823_pt1 | contig 12987 bp, 8 predicted proteins | sample NOBtaG_FD_193484 | JGI IMG/M metagenome (GOLD analysis project Ga0268299, IMG submission 193484) | Activated sludge microbial communities from bioreactor in Nijmegen, Gelderland, Netherland - NOB reactor | ecosystem: Engineered > Bioreactor > Aerobic > Activated sludge | place: Netherlands...
GCCTTGAGGGGGAAGATATGGCCAGGACGGGCCAGGTCCGCCGGCGTGCTGCGAGGATCGATCGCCACATGAATCGTCGTGGCACGATCGGCAGCCGAAATGCCGGTGGTAATCCCCTTGCGGGCATCGATCGAGACCGTGAAGGCCGTCCCGAACGTGGCCGTATTCTCCGCCGCTTGCGGCGCCAATTGCAGTTGCTCAACCCGTTCCGGCGTCAGGGCCAGGCAAATCAGCCCACGCGCATGCTTGGCCATGAAGTTGATAGCCTGCGGCGTGACTTTCCCAGCCGCCATCACGAGATCGCCCTCATTCTCTCGATCTTCGTCATCGACGAGGACGATGAGTTTCCCCTTCTTGATATCCTTGATCGCATCTTCGATCGAATTGAACGGTGTCGCCATATTCCCCCAACTGTCTACGGACCGGCCTGGATGGGTGGCCCAGCTAACTCTTTTCAAACCGCCCCTGTCAACGGGAAAAACCGCCGGCGTTGGGCGCCGATGCGACGCCCGGAGGGCCCCACCGGCGGACAGGACTGACCGTCATCGCGGCAATCACGCTCGCCGCCGCCAAGCTCACAAACCCGAACACAAAGGTCCCCGTTCCCTCCCGTAGGAACCCGAATCCGATCGGCACCAGAAACCCCCCGATCCCGCCGGCGGCCCCCACCAAACCTGACGCGAGCCCGATCTCCTTCGGAAACCAATCGGACACAATCTGAAAAATCACGCCGTTCCCGAACCCCATCACCGCAGTCGTCACGACCAAGAGCACCAACGCCACGGGCAGCGCGGGCAGAGATCCGGCAAGTGCCGTGATCAGGGCCAGCGCCACCAACACGCCTGCCAAGACCTGGACCCCGCCCCATCGATCTGCGACCGCTCCACCGACCGGCCGAATCAGGCTCCCCACCAACCCGCACAGGGCGGCCATGGCACCGGCAAGAATCGGGTCACTGCCATAGTGCTCATGCAAGAGGACGGGAAGGAAACTGGTCAGCCCGACGAATCCGCCGAAGGTAATTCCGTACACCAGACACAACCACGAGACCGATCGCACATGCATCATGCCCCAGGCGGCGTGCCACCAGGCCCCCCCAGCGGAGCAAGCGGCCCGCGGGGCCTCCCGAACCGCGAAGGCGAACAACCCGAAGACCATCGCCAGGGGCAGCCCCAACATTCCGCAGGCTCCGTGCCATCCCCATGCCGACTCCCACCGTGGAGCCAACAGGAAGATCAACACCGTCCCGATATTGCCCGACGCCACCAACCCCAAGACCAGCCCTTGATGGGCCAGTGGATAAGCCCGACCGGCCACCGGCATGGCGACGGCAAAACTTGCGCCGCCGGCCCCGAGCAACAACGCTATGCCGAGCAGTTCGCCATAACTCGTGCCACCGAGCGCGGCCCAGAGAATCGCGACGAACTCGAGCCCAAGCACGTACAATCCGGTCCGTTTAGCGCCGAACCAGTCGCAAGACCAGCCGGCGGCAATGCGGAGTATCGCCCCGCTCAAAAGCGGCAACGCAACCAAGACGCCTTGTTGGATCGCGGTCAGATGTAACGCATCATCTATCGCCACTGCCAGCGCGCCGAACAGTAACCAGACCATGAAACTCACGGTCAGGTGCAACCAGGCGGCGACCAGCGTCGGCCAGTGCCCGCTACGAATGGCTTGGGTGAGGGGACTCAGACTCATCGCGACGAATTCTCCGGTACGACCGGCCTCAACCGGAACAGATCGACGCACTCCTACTGCTCACGCACTATACGAGGCACACTTTCAGAGACGCAAGCGAGCCGAAGAGGCCTCGACAGGTCGCCTTATTGCGTGAGGCCCGACATCTGGTATAGTCAGCCCCTGGACTTCGCGAAATTACGCGTTATGGCACAACCGAAACACAGAAAAGCTTCCGACCTCCAGACAGAGCTGGACGACGACGCGCTCGAACCAGAAGTCTTGGAGCCCACGGACGAGGAAGTCACGGAAGAACACGAGGCGGCTGATCGGCACTCGTCGAAGGAGTCACCGTCAGCCCCGTTGAGCACGTCTCTCGTCCCCGTCACGACCCTGCAGCAATACCTGACGGAAATTCGCCGCTACCCCTACCTCAGCAAGGAAGAGGAGCTACGTCTCTTTGAGGAATACCAGCTGCGCGGGAGCCGCGATGCGGCGATGAAGCTCATTCTCGCCAATCTGCGGGTATCCGTCTCCATCGCCTCCGAATATCTCCACACAGGCGCCGACCATATGGACCTGATCCAGGAAGGAAATGTCGGACTCCTGCAGGCCATCAAGAAGTTCGATCCGACGAAGAACGTGCGCTTCTACGCCTACGCAGCCTGGTGGTCCAGGGCTTACATTCTCCGCTACCTGCTGAATACCTATCGTCTGATCAAAGTCGGCACCACGCAGGATCAGCGCAAACTGTTCTACAACTTGAAAAAAGAAAAGGCCAAGCTCGAGCGAGAAGGATTTGCGCCGGACAGCAAGCTGTTGGCTGACCGCCTGAACGTGCGTGAACGCGATGTGATCGAAATGGATCAGCGGCTGGGTAGTTGGGAGTTATCCCTCGATCAACCTATCGGCCAGGAACATGACGGCACGCTGATGGATATCCTGCCTGCCCATGAGCAACCGGCGGACGAACGTCTGGCCGATACCCAGCTCAAGGCCCTCTTCCGGCGAAAATTGGCGGAATTCACCAAGACGCTCGACGAGCGCGAGGAAGACATCCTCCGCAATCGCATTTTGTCAGAGACCCCGCTCACGCTGGAAGATATGGGCGTCAAATATGGCATCACGAAAGAACGAACCAGACAACTGGAGGCCCGCATCATCAAACGATTGCGTGATTTCATCAAGAAGGACGTAAAAGACTTTGACCGCCTCCGCATGTAAGGCGAGGCACCGCGATAGGAACGGCCTCACCGGCCTCCTGCTTGCGACCATGCTCGCCCTCCTCAGTGCCCTTCCAGCCCATGCTGCCTCGCCCATCACGCAGGAAAATGCCAGGCCAGGGCAGTCCGACTGGGTCCTGACCGATCCTGCCGACCATGAAGTCGAGGGCTACGCCTCCGACACCAGCATCAATCGGGGCGAGCCGCTGCGTTTCTACATTCACAGCACCGACCCCACAGTGGCAATCGCCATCTACCGCATGGGGTGGTATGGAGGAACCGGCGCAAGATTGATGCGTGGCGGAATAGTCATCCCGGGAGTCCGGCAACCCATGCCCACCGCCGATCCGGTCACCGGGCTCATCGAATGTGACTGGCAGGTGTCCTACACCCTTCACACGAGCACCAATGACCCACAAGATTGGCTCAGTGGGATCTATCTCGCGAAGCTGACCGGATCGACCAGCGGAAAACAAAGTTACATTATCTTTGTCCTCAGGGAAGACGACCGGCCCGCCGACTTTCTGTTTCAATCCAGCGTCACCACCTTTCAGGCCTACAACAACTGGGGCGGCAAATCGACCTATCCGTCGAACAGCCAGGACGAGCGATGGGCCCGCAAGATCTCCTTCAACCGTCCGTATGGCCGGAGCCAGCACCCTCACGGCGGCAGTGGGATCGGCGCAGGAGAGTTTCTCACCGCCATGTCCATCCACCCCACCCGCGCCCTCTCGACCGCGGGCTGGGAATACAACATGGTGCGTTGGCTGGAGCGGCAAGGATATGACGTCACCTATAGCACCGATATCGATACACACCGCAGGGCCGATTTTTGGAAGGGCCACCGGGCATGGCTTTCGGTTGGCCACGATGAGTACTGGTCACAGGACATGCGACGCCATGTAGAGGCGGCGCGGGACCGAGGACTCGGGCTCGGCTTTTTTTCGGCCAATACCTGCTATTGGCAGATCAGACTGGAGCCCAGCCCGCTCACGGGCGAGCCGCACCGGACGATGGTGAGCTATAAAGAAGTGGCCCTGCAGGAAGACTCCCTGGCCCTGGACGGCGATCCGTCTAACGATCACCTGCTCACGGTGCAGTGGCGGGAGCCACCCGTGAATCGCCCCGAGCATCTCCTGTTGGGCGTCATGTTTGAAACCGTACCCGTCGATGGGGATCTGATCATCACGCAGCCCTCGCATCCGCTGTTTGAAGGCGTCGACCTACCGCCGGACCGCCGCCTGCCCGGACTCCTGGGGTACGAAATCGACAGGGTCTTTCCGGATGGTCTCCCCAACGTGACCATCCTGGCGCATTCCCCCTTCCCGTATCAGGGACAGATCGTCTATGGCGATATGATCCTCTACCAGGCCCCCAGTGGAGCCCTGGTATTCGCGGCGGGGACTATTCAATGGAGTTGGGGGCTCGACGACTACAATGCCCCATCGCTCCGAACCGCCCGAGCCAGCGATGCAGCGCGGCAGATTACCGCGAATGTGCTGAAACTCCTGGCGACGAGCGCCACCCACGCAATCCCATAGCCACGCTGACCGACCGCCCTCTCCCAAAGCCCACAGTGGAAACTTTCCCGGTCCATAACAGGGCTGGCCTTAATCGGCATTGAAGAATCAACGACTTACATCACACTTTCTCATTGCTTCTTCGGGAAGAATAATTTTATAGTTCATCACTTGACTTGCCTCTTCCTGGCGCTATCTATGTGTCGAGTTTTCTGCAGGTAGCCCTTGCAGTAACACGTCAGAGCTGAATTTCCAGCTTTCACACAACTGTACATCAGGGCCGAGACGCTCATTAATCTAGAAGGAGGATTGGGTATGGCTACGGAATCGAAGGAAAAGAAGTCGACGGCTGCGAAGAATTTCCAGCCCCTGGGTGATCGTCTCTTCGTCACCTACACCGAGGAAATGGAGCGCACCGCCGGCGGGATCTATGTACCTGACTCCGCGAAGGAAAAGCCGCAACGGGGTATCGTACAGGCGATCGGCAAGAAGGTCGAGAACATCAAGGTCGGCGACCAGGTGTTGTTCGACAAGTATTCCGGCAGCAAGCTGCGGATCGAAGACGAAGAGTGCCTCATCCTCAAGGAAGAAGATATCCTGGGCATCTTCACCCACTAACCCTACTCACCTGGCTAACACGATCATCTGACGACTAACGGAGGACGACTATGGCAAAGCAATTGTTGTATAGCGAAGCGGCGCGGGCAGCCATCCTGAGAGGGGTGAACCAGCTCGCCGATGCCGTCAAGGCAACGCTCGGCCCGAAGGGCCGGAACGCGATTTTGGATAAGAAGTTCGGCGCCCCGACGATCACCAAGGACGGCGTGACCGTGGCGAAGGAAGTCGAACTCAAGAACCCCTACGAAAACATGGGCGCCCAGCTGGTTCGCGAAGTCGCGAGCAAGACCAGCGACACGGCCGGTGACGGAACCACCACCGCCACGGTGTTGGCCCAGGCGATCTACCGGGAAGGCGTGAAGAACATCACCGCCGGCGCCAATCCGATGGAAATCCAACGCGGCATCAACAAGGCCGTGGAAGTCGTGATCGGCGAGCTGAAGAAGCTCAGCAAGCCGTGCCAGAACAAGACCGAGATCTCCCAGGTCGGCACCATCTCCGCCAACAATGATAAGACCATCGGCGACCTCATCGCAGAAGCGATGGAAAAGGTCGGCAAAGATGGCGTCATCACGGTCGAAGAAGCCAAGTCGATGACCACCTCGCTGGACGTCGTCGAGGGCATGCAGTTCGATCGCGGCTACATCTCTCCCTACTTCGTAACCAACGCCGAGCGGATGGAAGCCGTCATGGACGAGCCGCTCATCCTCATCAACGAAAAGAAAGTCAGCAGCATGAAGGATCTTCTCCCGGTCCTCGAGCAGGTGGCCAAGCTGGGCAAGCCGCTCATCATCATTGCTGAAGAAGTCGAAGGCGAAGCGCTGGCGACCCTCGTGGTCAACAAGCTCCGCGGCACCCTCAACGTGTCGGCCGTGAAGGCCCCAGGCTTCGGCGACCGCCGCAAGGCCATGCTGGAAGACATCGCGATCCTCACCGGCGGCCAGGTCATCTCTGAGGACCTCGGCTTGAAGCTCGAGAACGTCAAACTGACGGATCTCGGCCGCGCCAAGCGCGTCACGATCGACAAGGACAACACCACAATCGTCGAAGGTCATGGTGATCCGAAGAAGATCGAAGGGCGCGTGAAGCAGATCAAGGCCCAGATCGAAGAGACCACCTCAGATTACGATCGCGAGAAGTTGCAGGAGCGGTTGGCGAAGATCGTCGGCGGTGTGGCCGTGATCAACGTCGGCGCCGCGACCGAGACTGAAATGAAGGAAAAGAAAGCGCGCGTGGAAGACGCGTTGCACGCCACCAAGGCAGCCGTCGAGGAAGGTATCGTTCCCGGCGGAGGCACGGCCTATCTGCGCTGCCTCAAGGGCTTGGATGCCCTCAAGGACCTGCCCTTGGAACAGAAAGTGGGCGTGGACATCGTGCGCCGCTCGCTCGAAGAGCCGGTTCGTCAGATCGCCGCCAACGCGGGAGCCGAAGGTTCCGTGGTGGTCGGCCGCGTCCGCGAGGACAAGAATCCGAACGGCGGCTACAACGCCGCCGCCGACGAGTACGTGGACATGATCAAGACCGGCATCATCGACCCAACCAAGGTGTCGCGCTGCGCATTGCAGAACGCCGCCAGCGTCGCGGGCTTGATGCTGACGACCGAAGTCATGATCACGGAGTTGCCGGAAGAGAAGAAAGAGCCGGCCGGTGGCCATGCTGGGCACAACCACGGCATGGAAGGGATGTACTAAGGTTTCCGTTTCTTCTTCGCTGTCGAAGACCGGTCCGGCGGTGGCCCCGCCGGGCCGGTCTCTTTTTCGAGCCGAGACGTGCTGCGGCGGGAGTGGCCTTCCGCCGCAGCCACCACGGCGTTCAGAAGCCCAGACGTTTCCGGATGATAGAAGAGCGATCTGAACGTGTGATGCACCACTGCCGTATGCCGCTGCCGATCCGCTAAGAACTGCTCCACCGCCGTCTCCCGCGACTCCATCTGATACCCCATGCGAATCGCGCAGCGTTGCAACTCTTCCTGGCTGTCAGGCAATGCATGCGTCTGCAGATCGTGCATCATCTGCAACTTGTGTTCGACATCCCGCAAAAACCAGTAGGCCTCAGTCAGCTGCTGCTGATCGTCCTCGCTCACGAAGCGACGGCGGCAGAACCGGTGAAGCGCTCCGACGGTTTTACGATCCAGGATATCGGGCACCGTCTTGCCGATGAGCACCTGAATCGTCTGCACCAGGAATTCAATCTCCCGAATGCCCCCGGTCCCCAGCTTCACGTTCCGGTGCTGATGGCCGCGCACGGCGATCTTCTCATCGATCATCTCTTTGACGGATCGAACCTCGCGAATGACGGCGAGCGCCCGCTCTCGTGTCAGAGGGTGGGGATCGGGCTGAAAGATGAAACCTTCCGCCATCTGCACAAACGCCTGCCCCACCGCTGACGAACCAGCGACCGGCCACGCTTTTAATAAGGCCAACCGCTCCCACACCTGCCCGCGCTGCGCATAGTACTTCGCATAGGCCTCGACCGACCGCGCCAGTTGCCCCACGGTTCCTTCGGCGCGAAGCCTGAGATCCACGCGAAACACCGCGCCTTCGCGAGTCTGTTCAGCCAGGGCTTTCGTCAGCGATCGCGCAAGCATTTCAAAATATTCTTCGTTGGACAGGGGCTCGACGTTCGTCTGACGCTTGCCCTTCACCCTACGCGTTTCACCATCAGCAGACGCATAGACATAAATCAGGTCGACATCCGAGCTGTAATTCAGCTCATGCGCACCAAGCTTGCCCATGCCGACCACGACAAATTCGGTTTCCACCCAGGTACCGTCCGACCGTTGATGCATCGGCGTCCCATGCTGAGCTTTGAGATCCTTGTCGACGATCTCGTAAGCTGCATGGATCAGCACTGACGCGAGATCGGACAATGATCCGACGGTCTCCTCAACGGTGGCCAGGCGCAGGAGATCGCGCACGCCGATGCGTAACATTTCACGACGTCGCACCCGCCGCAAGACATCCAACTTCAATTCCATGGCTTTGAGCGAGCCGAGACTCTGGCGAAGCGCCGTCACCATGCCTGCTCTGGTCGGAGCCGTCGTCAACACGTCTTCCTCCGCCAACCAGTAGATCAGCATGGGATCTCGAATAAGCGCGAAGGCGAGCGAATCGCTGTTCCCGAAAATCGTGCAGAGCAGACCCAACATTTTGGGGGAGGACTGAAGGTATTGGATGAGCGACGAGCGATTGACGCTTCCCGCGAGCAAACGCTCCCAATGATTCAGGGCCTGGTCGGGGTCGGCTGTTCGGGAAATTTCCGTCAGCAGCAGGGGGAGAATCGTGGCCAGCAGTCGACGGGTATGCGGCTCCCCCGCCATGCTCTGGATATTGGCATCCGCCTCGGCCGCATGTGTCACACCATAGGGGCCAAGAATCCTTACTACCTGCTCAGGTTCAAGTCCGGAAGCGACCAGGAGAGGGGTCGGGTCTGGGTACACAGGGGACGCAGCGAAACCTGGACGCAGATCAGGTCCGCCCTGCTGAGGGGGGCGTCGTATCATGGCGCCGCATTATACTGGTGCAATTCTTCCGGTACAACGAGACCACCTTCGGGTATACTCCACAGCATCATGCTGCAGGCGACCACCGATCGCGAATCGATGCTGGCCACCCTCACACCGCTCTGCCAGGGTGTGGCCCCCGACATCCTGCATGACTTCGTCTCACGGATGGACCAGGACTATTTCGCGGTCTTTCTCCCTACCTCGATTGCCGCACATGTCGCGCTCGCCGCCCACCTCACGCCGGATCATCCCTGCGAAGTCCGGTTTGCAAAACTCGACCGTGGACGTTGGACGATTACCATCGTCGCCTACGACTACTTTTCGGAATTTGCCACGATCTGTGGTCTCCTGTCCGCCTTCGGGCTGAACATCGAAGAAGGGCGCATCTTCACCTCCGCAGAAAGCGAGCCACCACGCCCGGCACGCGCAAGCGCGTCCTACGGACAGCGACCCAGACCACAGAACCGACCCGGCCTCACCAGAAAAAAGATCGTCGACGTCTTCACGGTAAGTCCCACTGAAAAGCAGCCCTTCACTGCTGCAGACCAGAAACGGCTCACCGAGCAACTCTCCCGCATGATCCTCCTGCTGGACGAAAACCAGTTCGACGAGGCACGGCAACAGGTCAACCGCCAGCTGGTCGAGCACCTTGGCAAACGCCGCAGCTCCTTCAGCGGCCTGCTCCATACGGTCCACATCACGTTCGACAACAGCCAATCGGCGACCGATACCATCATGGACATCCGGTCGGATGACACACCGGCGTTTTTGTATGCCTTTGCCAACGCACTGGCGATGCGCAACGTTTACATCAGCAAGGCGCAGTTCGCGATCGAAGACGGGAAACTGCACGACCGTTTTTACGTTCGCAATCGTTTCGGGCAAAAGTTGCTCGATCCGGTCGATCAGGAACAACTCCGGATTACGGCCGTGCTCATCAAACAATTCACCCATGCCTTGACCTGGGCGCCGGATCCGGCCAAGGCCCTGGAATCCTTCGATCAATTCCTCGATCTCGTGCTCGAAGGGTCACGGCAGGCAGGAAAGAAACAAGCCTGGGACTTCCTCAACGACAAGAAAACCTTTCCGCTGCTGGCGCGGCTCCTCGGGGCGAGCGATTTTCTGTGGGAAGATTTTCTCCGACGGCAACACGTCAACCTGCTGCCGCTATTGAAAGACTATCGCGATGCCCCGCTCATCAAGCCTCAAGCCGCGCTGCGAAAGGAGTTACACCGCGTCATCGTCAAGGCCAAGACCGACGAGGCGCGGAAGGAGGCGCTGAATCGATTCAAGGATCAGGAACTGTTCCGCATCGACATGAAACACATCGTCGAACCGGAAACCAGCCTCCCCGACTTCTCGCTCGCGATCTCGGAGCTGGCCGAGGTAATTGTGGAGCGCAGTTTGATCGATTGCCAGGCGAAGCTGACCAAGCTCTATGGCGCCCCTCGACTTGCCAATAAGAAACCCTGCCCCTTCGCCGTCCTCGGCGCGGGAAAATTCGGCGGTAAGGAAATGGGCTATGCCTCCGACATTGAGGTCCTGTTCGTTTACGGCGGGCCGGGGCGTACAAGCGGCAAACAGGGCATGGAGAACAGCGAATACTTCGAGCGCCTCGCGCAGGAATTTCTGCAATGGATCGAAGCCAAACAGGAAGGCATTTTTCACATCGATGTCCGCCTACGGCCCCATGGCGGCAAGGGCTCGCTCGCTAACGCGTTTGATGAAGTCTGCACGTACTACAGTGCCGACGGGCTCGCGGCCCCGTTCGAGCGGCAGGCCTTGATCAAGCTACGCCATATCGCCGGTGACGCCTCACTCGGCAAGAAGGTGGAGGCCCATCGAGACAGCTTTGTCTACAGCGGCGCCGCCTGGGATCTTGCTACTGCAATCGACTTGCGGCGGCAACAAGTCAAGCAACTCGTCGAGCCTGGGCAGATCAACCTCAAACATAGCCACGGCGGCATCGTCACACTGGAATATGCCATCCAATACCTCCAGGTCATGCACGGCCATCGCCACCCGAGCTTGCGTACCCCCAACACGTTACGAGCCTTGGCTGCCCTTATCGACGCAAACCTGATCCCCCGTGCCACCGGTGAAAACCTGCGCAAGTCCTATCTCTTCATCCGCATGCTGATCGACGGCCTGCGCATGGTGCGCGGCAACACCAAAGACCTCGTTATCCCGCCGCCCGACTCCGACGAATTCATCTTCCTCGCCCGCCGCGTCGGCTACCAGACCGAAGATTGGCAGGCCGGGGCAAGACATCTCCAGACAGATATCGAAGAGCACATGCAACAAAACAGGCAGTTCTTCGAGAAGATGTTCGGGAAGGTGTGAGCCAAGGAACAAGGCGGGGGAGAACAGGCTTCGTGGCTCCGGGGAAGGCTCGAACTGCCGGGCCTTGTGGCCCCTGGGCCTTCTTGTGCTGTGTCACTCGGTGCATTTCTGATTCTGCCCGAATGGAACGTTGAACAGTGTTCGCCCTCGACGCCCCACCCACAAAGCCCTGAGAGCTATCGCATGTCTCCGCTCTCACCTGGCCTCCTCCTAGGGGTATGGCCTGCAGCCAACCCGGCAGGGGTCCGTAGATTCGAACTCGCACATAAGGAGCAGTCCGTCTCGCTACCGTGAAGGAACACAGGAACGAACAATGATCCGATTAAAAATCATACCGGCTCACATCTCACTCAATATATGAGCCGAATGTACCTATCATCGGCTCATGGCTGATAACTGGGAACAATCTGACTGGCCCAACTTCCGCTGCGACCTCTCAGGCTCTCAAGATAGCCTCCTGCTACTCGCTGAGAGGACCGGCCGTGTGAGTGGACTGCTACAGGACCTGACACCGAAGGAACTCTTTGAACCGGTCGATGGCGGTCGGAGTACGAGGTATAAAATCATTCTACAAAGTCAGCAGCCGACGGCTGCTAGACCCGACACATTCCCGCGTGGTTGGCGCTGCCAACGATTGCAAATCGGACCACACACAGCTCGAGGCCGATTGACGCCCTCACCACCTCGCCCTTGTGATCTCCCCCCGGCGATCCTCATGAAGCCGGACTCTGATCGTTCACGCACAGGTCCTTGTGCACGAACGTGAAATTATGTCCTAATATCCGGAATCGCTCCAACAACAGACAGGGCTGCCTATGTCGAAGAAAATACTCGTGGTGCTGACGGCGACGGAGAAATATCCGAATTTGAACCGGGCAACCGGCGTGTGGCTTGGCGAGGCCGTGCATTTCGTCGAAAAAGTCGAACGCGCGGGATTCACCGTAGATTACGTAACCCCAGCCGGCGGATATACGCCGCTTGATCCTCACAGCCTCGCCATGGCGGAACCGATTGATTGGGAGTGGTACCACAATCGGCAGTTCATGAATCGTCTCGGCGCAACACTCAAACCCAGCGACGTGAAGCCTGCCGAGTACGCCGCCATCTATTTCGTCGGCGGACATGGCGTGCTGTGGGATTTCCCGAACAACGCCGACTTTCAAGCACTCAGCCGAACAATCTACGAGAACGGCGGGATCGTCTCCTCCGTCTGCCACGGCGCCGTCGGCTTATTGAACATCACCCTGTCGGACGGGACACTCCTCATTAAGGGCAAACAGGTCACGGGCTTTTCCGATGAAGAGGAGCGGCTAGCCCAACTCGATCAATACGTTCCGTTCCTGACTGAGACAGAACTGAAGAGGCGGGGCGCCACCTACAAAAAGGCGGGAAAACCCTGGGAACCATTCGCCGTGGCTGATCATCGCGTCATCACAGGGCAGAACCCTGCCTCAGGCGGTGCCGTGGCTGACTTGGTGATCAAGGCCCTCAAGGAGGGCTGATCACCACCAGACCACACCAATCCACTTGGGCCGCCCAACGCGAACTCCACCAGCGCCACTCTCCGCATGGCCTTAGCGCTACATGCATGCCTCTACTCCACACAGGGCGCGCAGGCCTTTGCGCGGGACAGCTTGAGCTCATGGGCCTGGTCGTCCACAGCAGGTGCCCGGTGCTCAATTCCAACACCTTAGGAGAGTCTTCTGGGACGCGGATCGCTGCAATGTCGCTAAACGAACCAGTGCTGAGGTCGTAGCATTGAAAATGGCCGCGCGACCAGTCTGGATGGACACGGGTTCGCGAGTTCTATACGAGGCTCTGGATGATTGAATGAAAGGAATGATGAGGCGAGGCTATACACCGTAGCCACGAAGGTACGGCCAGAAGCAACACGGAGGCGACACGTACCTTCTACGGTATGGTCCGCCTCCGCGCGAGCAGAATACACTGTAGAGACTCCGGACGTACAGCTACCGTATTGCGCCGTGTAAAATCTTACTCTGGGACAGATCGTTGCGCCATTTGTAAATCTTACCCTCCAGCCCTGCATGGTGCGGGGCCGAAGGAGGGTGCGGATGGAGGCACGTGGCATGGCGCGACG
>Ga0268299_1003824_pt1 | contig 12987 bp, 11 predicted proteins | sample NOBtaG_FD_193484 | JGI IMG/M metagenome (GOLD analysis project Ga0268299, IMG submission 193484) | Activated sludge microbial communities from bioreactor in Nijmegen, Gelderland, Netherland - NOB reactor | ecosystem: Engineered > Bioreactor > Aerobic > Activated sludge | place: Netherlands...
CGATCTGCTGTTCGACTTGGCTGAACTGCACCAATTGCTGCGTGAACTGGTTCGAATCCATCGGCGCGAGCGGATCCTGGTTCTGCAGCTGCGCGGTGAGCAGCGTCAGGAACGTGTCGAAATTATCCGCAAGCGAGGCGCGCGAAAGCGCGTTGTTGCTTTGCGGCTGTGTGGCTGTGACGGCGTCGACCATCTCAATTCACCTAAGCTACAAGGTCGACGCGAACACCGCGCCAGCTTTCAAGTCCAAATGGGCGCGCCGCAACGATTGGCGCGGGCGCAGCTTCTTCTTCCGCGCGCGCGCCGTTTGCGCCGCTGCGCGCCTCCGCCGCCGCTTCCGATTGCGCCTGGCGTTGTGAAAGATCGAACGAGAGCCCGTTTTCCGAGAGCTCGAGCCCAGCTTGTTCCAGCGCCTGCGCGATATCGCGCGCGCCGCGTGCCAGTTCGGTCACGGCTTGCGGCGAATCCGCCGCGATCACCGCCGTCACTTTGTTGTCGCGCCCAACTTCGAGCCGCACATCGACGCGCCCAAGGTCTGGCGGATCGAGACGCAATTCGAACTGCGTCGTCCCGCCATTGAACTTGCGGACGATCTCGCGCGTCACTTGGTGCGCGACGGGCGCGCTGCGTTGCGCCTCAGCCGAAGTGGTTTCCGCGACAGCGTGGCGTTGCTCGACGGGCTGAGCAGGCGGCGGCGCGCTCGCTTGCTGCACGCCTTGTTGTGCGGGCGCGGCGTCTCCCGCCTTCGCCGCAACCGGCTCGGTGCGCGCTTGCGCGTTCGGCGTCGCGGGCGCCGGAGGCGCATCGGATTTCGGCTGCGGTGCGGCGGCGAGATCCTGCGGCTCCGCGGGCGCGGTCTTTTCGCCCGCAGGCTTGGCGCCATCGATCGCTTTGGTTTGCGGCGCGGGTGCGGCGTCCTTCGCTGGCGCGGCCGTCATCGCAACAGGCGCCGCTGCAATGGTCGCGAGCTGTGCGGCGAGGTCGGGCGAAGCCGCGGCGGCTTGCTGTTGCGGCTGCGCCGCCGCGTCGGTGTTTGACGTTTGTGTAGGAGGCGGCGCCGCGTCGGTCTTCTGCGCCGATTGTGCAGGGGGCGCTTCGCTCACAAGCGGCGCGACGTCGTTGGCCGCCGCCGGCTGTGCAGGCGCCGCGATCTCCGGTGCGTGTTGTTGCGTTGGCGCAGCCGCAACGTGTTGCTGGGGCGTGGCCGCCGCTTGCGGTTGCGTCGCCGGCGCGGATTCCGGGGCGGGCGCGGAAATGTCGATCGGCGCGCCAGTCGCGGGCGCAGCTTCCGCAGGCGGCGCGGCGGGTTGTTCCGCGGCGGCGAGTTGCACCGTCAGCGCCGGCGCCATCTGCGGCGCTTGCGGCGGGACGGCGGCGACGGCCGGAGCAGGCGGGGCGTCCGGCGCCGGCGCGTCGTCGCCCGTCTTTGCGGTGGCCGCGCCGCGCTCAGGCTCGGCGGCCTGCGCGGCGACATGATCGTCGAAGCTCGGCGCGCCATCGGCCGGCGCCGCCGGCGCGCGCGCCGGTGCGATCCCCATCAATGGATCGATCGCCGCTTCGAAACTCACGTCCATGCCGCCCCCGAAAATGCGTGGGGCACAGGCGAGCAAGCTCCGGGCCAGTCTGGTAACCATAAGAATTACGAACAAGATCAGTAGTTTGATGCGTAAGCCACATTCGGCACGCCCGGCAAAAGCGCCCCGGCGGCGGCAGCTTTTGCCCAGCCGAAACGACCCGGCAGGCCAACGGGCGCATGTTGGCCCCGAGCTTGCGAACATGGTTGACGCCGTCAGTGGGGCGCTCTGCGCTGCGCCGCCGGCGTGCAGGAGAAAGTGTTGTTTTATCAACAGGATAAGCCGCGCGAGCGGCGGCGGCCGCGCCGCCGCGGGACCGAAACGACCCGGCATATCCTGCCGGGCGCCCGGCGCCTTCTGCCGGAGGCGCGCCCATGTCGATAAGCGCAATGATGCAGACAGGGCTCTCGGCCCTTCAGGCCGCCCAGGCCGGCCTGAAGGTGGCGTCGCAGAACATCGCGAACGCCAACACGCTCGGTTACGTCCGCACCGAAATTTCCTACGCGCCGCTCACCAACCTTGGCGGCGGCGCGGGCGTGGAAGTCGCCTCGATCCGCCGCGCCGCGGATAAGTTTCTCGCTACCGCCGCCTATATCGCGGAAGCCAATGGCGGAGGCGCCGCAGCGCGAGCCGACCTCTTGGCGCGCGCTCAAAGCTATTTCGGCGACCCGACCAATTCGTCTTCGATGTTCGCCTCGATCGATCAGGTCTGGGCCTCGCTGACCGATCTGCAGGTCGATCCTTCGTCGGCGCTCGCGCGCGATAAGGCCGTCGGCGCGCTCGAAACCGCGCTCGCGGTGATCGGGCAGACAGGCGGGCAATTGCAGGCGCTGATCAGCGAAGCGGACGAACGCGTTGGAGACGCGGTCTCGCAAGCGCAGACCTACCTCAACCGCATTTCCGATCTCAACGAAGAGATCCGCCTCACGCTGCGCGCGGGCGCCGATCCAAGCGCCGTTGAGAACACGCAAGCCGCGGTGATCGACCAGCTCGCGCAATTGTTGGACATTCGCGTCGAAGCCCGCAGCGAAGGCGGCGTGATGGTACGCACCAGCGGCGGCGCGCTGCTCGTAGGCGCGAAAGCCGCGAGCATTAGCTACACCCCGAACAGCGGCGCGTTCGCCTCGCACGGCGTGATCGTGTTCAATCCGGAACTCGGCACGCAATCGAACCTTGAGCCCTATATTCAAGGCGGCGAGATCGCGGGCCTCATCAAAGCGCGCGATCGCGACCTGCCAGAGCTCGCCGCGGCGCTCGGCGGCTTTGCCGGCGCGCTCGCCGACCGGCTGAACGCGGTGCACAACGAAAATTCCTCCACGCCCGCTGTCGATGAGCTCGTGGGGCGCCAAACCGGCCTGCTCGCCTCCGATCGGCTCAATTTTTCCGGTCAGGCGATCATCGGCGTCGTCAACGCGAACGGCGAGATCACGCAGCGCCTGACGATCAATTTTGGCGCGCAGACCATCACGAGCGAGGCTCCGCCGGGCGTGACGCCGTTTGGCGGCACATCGATCGGCGCCTTCGTGAGCGCGCTCGATGGCGTGCTCGGCGCCTCCACGCCGGCCGGCAATGCAAGCTTCACCAATGGCGTGCTCACGCTCGATGCGCCGGGCGGCGGCCTCGTCGTGCAGCAACACCCGACGGCGCCAAGCGATCGCGCCGGGCGCGGTTTTTCGCACTTCTTTGGACTCAACGATCTCGTGCAGCGCCCCACGCCGCTCTTTTTTGAAGCGGGCGTCTCGGGCACGGACGTGCACGGCCTTGCCGCCAACGGCCAAATTTCGTTTCAAGTGAAAGATGCGCTTGGCCGTGTTGCGGCGACCCGCACCGTCTCGATCACCGGCGGTCTCGCAGCTGGCGGCTCGACGATGCAAAACGTGCTCGACGCGCTAAACGTGAACGGCACGGGCGTGGGCGAGTTCGCAACCTTCTCGCTCGATCCGAACGGGCGCGTGGTGATGACGCCGCGCAGCGGTTTTCAAACCGAGATCACGCAAGATTCGACGCAGCGCACCGGCACGGGCGTTTCTTTCTCCGCGCTCTTCGGGCTTACCGAAAAAGCGACGGCGGGGCGCGCGGTGGAGCTTGGCGTTGCAACGCAGGTCGCCGCCGATCCCGGGAGGCTTGCGGTTGGCCGCCCAAACCTCGCGGCGGCGCTCAATGCGCGCATCATCGAAGAGGGCGATGCGCGCGGCGCCGCAGCGCTCGCCGGCGCGCGCGATACGGTGCACGACTTTCCCGCCGCGGGCGCGCTCACCGCGCAAACGACGTCGATCGGGCTCTACGCGTCGCGTCTCGGCGGCGCAGCAGGGCGTGTCGCGAGCGAAGCGGCGCAGCAGGCGCGCGGCGCCGCCGCCGTCGCCGCCGCCGCGACCGACCGGCGCGCGCAGGTCGAAAGCGTCACAGTCGATGAAGAATTGCTGCGGATGACGACGTTCCAGAACTCCTACGCCGCCGCCGCCCGCGTCATCCAGGCGGCGAACGACATGTTCAACATCCTGTTCCAGATCGGCGCGCGCGCATGACGAACACGCTCCTCACGCTTCGCTTCAACACGCAGGCGCAGCTCGATATCAGCCGCATCACACGCGAGCTCACCGATCTGCAGCGCCAGGTCGCGACCGGCTACAAGTCGAACGAAATCGCCGGCTACGGCGTGGGCGCAAGCCGCCTGCTCAACGCGCGCGGCCTCGTGGAGATCGCGGAATCGCGAGCCAATTCCGCGTTGCAGCTGCAGGGCCGCTTTGGCGTGCAGGGCTCCGCGCTCGGCCAGGCTGCTGGCGCGGCGTTCAACCTGTCGCAAGCGATCCGCGACGCGATCAGCGGCGATGACGTAAACTCGCTGAACACCGAACTCACCGTTGCGTTCTCGAGCGCGCTCTCGGCGTTCAACGAAACCTGGAACGGCCAGCCGCTGTTCGCGGGCGAACGCCTTTCCGGTTCGCCCGTCAAAATCACGTCGATGGCCGAGCTGATGGCCGCGGCCGGCCCGCAGGACATCTACAACGAAGCCGAACGCGAACAGATCATCGATCTTGGCCCAGGCGCGCGCCTTTCGATGGCGGAAAAAGCTTCGGCGCTTTCGACGGATCTGTTCGATCAGTTCAAAGCGCTGCAAGCGATGATCAACACCTGGGGCGGCACGCTGCCAGACACGCTCTCGGCCACGGAGCGCCAAGATCTTCAGCAGATCGCCCAAAACCTCGATCGCGCCCGCGACAAGCTGACAGGCGCGGAGGGGCAAGCCGGCCAGCTGGAGCGGCGGATCACCGAGGAGCGCACCCGGCTCACCGCACGCTCGACGCTGCTGCAAAAGGAAGTTGGCGATCAGGCAGCGGCCGACATTGGCGAGTTGACCATCCAGATCAACACGCTGCTCGTTCAGTACGAGGCGACCGCCAAGACCTTCTCTGACATCTCGAACCTGTCCCTGGTCGATTATCTGCGCTAAGAGCACGGCCATTCGCCCCGGGCCTTGAACCCGGGGGGAGGAGCAGACATGACCACGGCCTCCGCCGCGCCCGTTGCGCGCGGCTCCCTCAACTCCCCCAATCTCAATTCTTTGGGATTTGCCAAGCCGCCCTCGCAAACGCGCGTCGTCGCGGCGATGTCGGGCGGCGTCGATTCGTCCGTCGTCGCGGCGATGCTCGCGCGCGAAGGCTACGACGTCATCGGCGTCACGTTGCAGCTCTACGATCATGGCGCTGCGGTGAATAAGCCCGGCGCCTGCTGCGCGGGGCAGGACATTCACGACGCCCGCCGCGTCGCCGATGGGCTCGGCATTCCCCATTACGTGCTCGATTACGAGAGCCGCTTCCGCGAGAAGGTGATCGAGGACTTCGCCGATACCTACCTTGCCGGCTTCACGCCGATCCCGTGCGTGCGGTGCAATCAAACGGTGAAGTTCGCGGACCTGATGAAGCTCGCTAAGGAACTCGGCGCCGATTGTTTGGCGACGGGGCACTATGTGCAGCGCCTCGAAGGCGCCGATGGCGGCGAGCTCCATCGCGCCGCCGATCCGGCGCGCGATCAATCCTATTTTCTGTTCGCGACCACACGCGCGCAGCTCGGCTTTCTGCGCTTTCCGCTTGGCGGCATGGAAAAGCCGGCGGTGCGCGCGCTCGCCGAAGAGTTCGGCCTCACCGTCGCGGCCAAGCCCGATAGCCAAGACATCTGCTTTGTGCCGAGCGGCAAGTATCAAGCCGTCGTCGAAAAGCTGCGCCCTGGCGCGCTCGATCCGGGCGAGATCGTGCACGTCGATGGCACGGTGCTCGGCAAGCATGATGGCGTGATCAACTTCACGGTTGGCCAACGGCGCGGGCTTGGCGTCGCGGCGGGCGCGCCGCTCTTCGTCGTGAAGCTCGATGCGCCGAATAAGCGCGTCATCGTCGGCCCGCGTGAAGCGCTCGCGGTGTCGCGCATCACGCTTTCGGATGTGAACTGGATAGGTGAGGCGGTTGCGAGCGAAGATGCGCTCGACGGACGCGAGGTGTTGGTGCGCGTCCGGTCGACGCGGCCGCCTGTGCCGGCGCGGCTCTCTGTCGGCGCGGGCTGGTCGGTCGTGCTCGATGCGGCCGAAGAGGGCGTCGCGCCCGGCCAGGCGGCGGTGTTCTACGATCCCGGCTCGTCCCGCGTGCTTGGCGGCGGCTGGATCGCGGCCACGCAGGCCGCCTGAGCGAGCCGGGTTGCGGCCCGCGCCGCTCCCCGCTTCAATAGAAAACACGGTATGGGGGCGGCATGCAGGAACTAAGCGCCGAGGAGATCGAGACGCGGGCGCGCGAGATCGTGTCGCGTTACGGCCGCCCGCGCCGGCGTGAGCGGCTGCGCGTCGCCGAAGGCCTGCGTGACGTTCAACAACATGCGGTGCGCATCGCGGATGGCGATGTCGCGGCCTGGCGCGTGGGCGAGGGGCCCGCGGTGCTACTCGTGCACGGCTGGGAAGACGATAACTCGCTGTGGCAGCAGATGATCGTTGCGTTGCGTGCGCATGGCCGCGCGGTCGTCGCGTTCGATCTGCCGGCGCATGGGCTCTCGCAAGCGAACACGCCGGGCGTGCCGAACGCGGCTGTCGCCGTGCGCGCGGTTGCGGATGCGCTCGGGCCGATCGAAGCGATTGTCGCCCATTCGATGGGCGTTTCCGCGTCTCTCGACGCGATGGACAAAGGTCTCGACGTGCATACCGCTGTGCTGATCGCGCCGCCTTTGCCGACGCGCCCAGAACTCGTGCGCCGCCGCCGCTCCTGGTCGCGCCCCGATATTCCGCCAGCGCTTGCGAAGCGCGTGCAAGCGTTGATGGACGAGCGCAACAAAAATACGCCGAGCCATTTTCACTTCGATCCCGAAGACGTGGCGACGCGCATGGGCGCACGCGCGCTGTTCGTCCATTGCAAGGACGATGAGATGTGGCCGCCGGAATCGTCCAAACACATCGCGAGCAAATGGGACGGCGCACAGCTGCATCTGACGACCGGCCTCGGCCATCGCCCGATCGCGAAGGACGCGGAAGTCATCGCCCGCATCATCGATTTTCTGGATACGAAATGAGCGACGATCTCGAAGCCCAAGCCGAAGCTCTGTTGCTGCGCATGACGCGTGCGCGCCGCAGAGCTAAGCCGCGCACGGCGGAGGCGTTCTACGATGCCGAAGACAAGGTTGTTGAGACGTCCTTCGGCAACGTGCAGGCATGGCGCCTTGGCGAAGGGCCTGCAGTATTGCTCGTGCACGGCTGGGAAGACGATCATGCGCTGTGGGGCCCGCTGATCGATCAATACGCGCAGATTGGGCGCGCCGTCGTTGCGTTCGATCTGCCGGGACATGGTTATTCGGAAGCGGAGGAAGCGACCTTCCACAGCGCGAGCGAAGCCGTGCTTGCGGTGGCGCATGCGCTTGGGCCGGTCGACTCATTGGTCGCGCACTCATTCGGGTGTCCCTCGAGCCTGAAGGCCCTGACGGAAGGGCTCGGCGTTGGGCGCGCGGTTCTGATATCCTCGCCGTTGCCAAGCCCGCAAGGGCGCAGGCGCTTTGCGGAACTTGGCGAGTTGCAGCCCGCAGTGTTCGCGCGCGCAGCTGAGCTTTACGAGCAACGCAACGGCCGCCCGTTCAGCGGCGGTTTCGACATGAAGGAGGCTGCGAAGGCGCAGACCATTCCGTTGCTGCTGATCCATTCGATGGACGATGAGCAGTGCCCGGCGGAAAATTCCAACGTGCTCGCCGATGCATGGCCGGGCGCGGAGTTGATGATGACCGATGGCCTCGGCCATCGCCTGATCGCGCAGGATCAGGACATCATGGACCGCATCATCGACTTTACCGAGAGCTAAGCGCGCAGCGTTGCTGTCTGCGCGACGAGCAATTCCATCGCGTCCGGTGAGATCGTCTTCGCTGCATCTTCCTGCGCTTGCGCCCAAGCGCGCGCCGCTTCGCGTGTGCGCTGCTTGCCTTCGGCCGTGAGCCGCACGCGGCGGACGCGCAGATTGTCCGGGTCCGCAAACGTCTCGACGAGCCCCGCATCGATCAGCGGGCGCAGCGTGCGCGAGAGCGTCGATGGATCGAGCTGCAGGCGCTTGGCGAGATGCGAGATCGAGGCGTTGCGCTCGCTCCCGATCGTGCCGAGCAGGCCGAATTGCGGGAGGTTCACGCCGTGGGGCGCAAGGCGCGCCTCGTAAAACTCCGTCATCCGCCGTGCGACCAGGCGCGCGCGAAAGCAGAGGCAATCCTCGACGGAGGACGGCGCTGGGCGGGGGGCAGTCTCGCTCATGGAATGGCCGGCCGGCTTGACGAAGCGCCGCAGCGCGATTAGCTGTATATACATTACTTGTACGTACATGAAAAGGCGCGCCGATGACCACGCTCCATAGTCTGCCCGCGGCTGATCCGGCCGCGCTTACAGGACTCGAAGCGATGCGCGCGCTGATCGCTGGCCGCCTGCCGCCGCCCTCAATCACGCAAACCCTCGGCTTCACGCTCACGCATGTCGAAGAGGGCGTGGCGGTGTTCGAAGGCCAAACGAGCGACCGGATTCTCAATCCGCTCGGCATGGTGCATGGCGGCTGGGCGCTGACGCTGCTCGACAGCTGCACGGGCTGCGCGGCGCATACCTTGCTGCCAGCGGGCGTCGGCTATACGACCATCGAGACCAAAGGAAATTTCACGCGCGCGATCCAAGCCAACACGGGGCTTGTGCGCGCCGAAGGCCGCGTCGTTGCGCATGGGCGCACGATCATCACCGCCGAAGGCCGCATCACCGATGCGAACGGCAAATTGCTCGCGCACGGCACGTCGACGCTGATGGTGCTGGGCAAATGAAAGGATGTTGAGATGAACGATGTCGTGATTGTCGGCATGGCGCGGACGCCGATGGGCGGATTGCTGGGCGATCTCGCTGCGTTCAAAGCGCATGAGCTTGGCTCGATCGCGATTAAGGCGGCGGTGAAAGACGCGGGCGTGTCCGATGTCGATCAAGTGCTGATGGGCAATTGCTTGATGGCTGCGCAAGGCCAGGCGCCGGCGCGTCAGGCCGCGTTGGGCGCGGGACTTTCGAAGTCGACGCAAGCGACGACGCTCTCGAAAATGTGCGGCTCTGGCATGCAGGCCGTGGTGCAAGGGCGCCAAGCGCTGCTCGCGGGCGAGGCGGATGTGATCGTCGCCGGCGGCATGGAAAGCATGACGAACGCGCCGTTCCTGCTGCCGCGCTATCGCACGGGCAACAAATACGGACACGACAAGATCCTCGATCACATGGCCGTCGATGGGCTTGAGGATGCATATGAGGGGCGCGCGATGGGCGTCTACGCCGATCAGGTCGCGAAGGAATATCAGTTCACGCGCGAGATGCAGGATGCGTATGCGCTCGAGACATTGGCGCGCGCGCAGGCCGCGACGAAGGAGAGCCGCTTCAAGCGCGAGATCGCGGCCGTCGAGACCAAGGCTGGCCTGATCGCCGTCGATGAGCTGCCTGGCAAGGCGCGGCCCGACAAGATCCCCACGTTGCGCCCGGCGTTCAACAAGGACGGCACGGTGACGGCGGCGAACGCCTCCGCGATCTCCGATGGCGCGGCGGCCCTCGTGCTCATGCGCGCGGACGATGCGAAGGCCAAGGGCGCAAAGCCGCTCGCGAAGATCGTCTCGCAAGCGGCCTACGCGCATGAGCCGGCCTATTTCACGACCGCGCCGGTGCCCGCGATCCAGACAGCGCTGAAGCGCGCGGGCTGGAAGGCCGAGGACGTCGATCTCTGGGAGATCAACGAAGCGTTCGCCGTGGTGCCGATGATCGCGATGACGGAGCTCGGCATCAGCCACGACAAGATCAACGTGAACGGCGGCGCCTGTGCGCTTGGCCATCCGATCGGCGCCTCGGGCGCACGGGTGTTGGTCACGTTGATCGCGGCGCTGGAGCATGCGGGCAAGAAGCGCGGCGTCGCGGCGCTGTGCATCGGCGGCGGCGAGGGCATCGCGATGTGTGTGGAGCGTCCGTAGTTCACAGGGCGCTTGATCACGTGAATCAAGATTGACGGTGCGCGCTGCGGCGCGCACCGCTCGGTCATGTTCGATCACGCCAAGCAGTTTCGCGATCAGCAGCAATGGTGCCTGCGGCTCGGCTCGCCGTTTACGGCCGCGCTGCTTGGGCATGGCGCGGATCATTTCGACGACATCGCGCACCTCTTTGCGTTCAAGGACGATTGGTGGGCGGGCGATGCGAGCGCATTGCGGTTCGCGGGCGCGCTGAACGCGGCCGCGATTTCTGGGCGGGCGCCGGAGCTTTCCGCACTCTATCCGCCGGCGCGCACGGAATGGGACATCGCCGAGGTGTGGCGCGCGGCGCTGGCGGCGATTGCGCGAGAGCCAGACTGGTATTCGGCCTTCATGCATCAGGCGCCGCAGACCAATGAGACGCGGCGCTCGATTGCGTTGTTGCCGGCGTTCGTTGCGGCGTCGCGGGGCGGCGGGCCGCTGCACATGCGCGAGGTTGGCGCGAGCGCGGGACTCAACCTCAATTGGGATCGCTTTGCGTATCGCACGCAGAGCTGGTCGCGTGACGGCGCGGCGAATGCGCCGGTGATCGACACGGACTGGCGTGGCGACGCGCTCGATGCGCCGCAGCTTGATGTTGCGACACGTGCGGGATGCGACGTGCATCCGCTCGATGTGCGCGATGCGGGCCAGCGATTGCGGCTCAAATCGTACATCTGGCCGGACCAGCCTGAGCGCGTAGCGCGGTTCGAGCGCGCGGCGGATCTCGCGATCGCGCACGATATGCGCGCGGTGCAAGCGGATGCCGGCGCGTGGCTCGAAGCGCAGCTTGCGGGCGCGCCGCCGGAGGGCGTGACGATCATCTACCACTCGGTTGCGTGGCAGTACTTTCCGAAGGAGACCGATGCGCGGGCGCGGGCGGCGATTGCGGCGTACGCTGCGCAAGCGACGCCGCAGCGGCGCGTGGCGTGGGTGCGGTTCGAGCACGACAAGTTTCTCGGCTACCCGGGCGATGACTACACGGTCGATCTCGCGATGTGGCCGGGCGATGGGGCGCCGCGTGTGATCGCGAAGGTCGATCCGCATGTGCGGTGGGTCGCGCCTCTCTAGCTTTCCTCATTCCGGCCGGAGCGAAGAGGAGAGCCGGAACCCAGGACCGCCGCGCCACGCTTGCCCCTAGGTTCCGGATCGAGCTCCGCTCGCCCGGAATGAGGGAAATCTGCAGTGGCTTGACTTCCAGATAGTTCAACATTAAACCATATCCCTATGAACAACGAAGCCTCCCTCGTCGCGGCCCGCCGCGCTTTCCTCGCCGTCGCCGTTCTGCACTTTGCGTTGCTGACCGGCGGCTTCTTCGTCCTGGCCGCCAATTTCGGCTTCCCGGACATTCTCCGGGCGCCGGCCGCCGAGCGCTTCGCGGCGTTCCGCGCCGGCCAGCACATCATCGTGCCGGCGTATTACGCGATGGCGCTCACTGGGCTGACGCAAATCGCGCTCGCGGTGCTCGGCCATCGCGCGCTGGCCAACAAGGATGGCACGCTCGCGCTCGGCGCGCTGATCGCGGGCGTCCTGGGCGGCGCGTGGCAGGCGATGGGCTTCATCCGTTGGGCCGTGACGATCCCGCATCTCGCGGCCGCTATGGCCGGTGCGACGGGCGAGAGCGCGCACACGATCGCGCTGATGGAAGGCATGCTCAACGCATATGCCGGCATGGCGATCGGCGAGCATCTTGGCTTCGTAGGCCAAGGCATGTGGACGCTTCTCTTTGCGCTCGCCGCGCTGACGACGCGCACGTTGCCGCGCACGCTCTCAGCGATCGGCGTCGTGTTCGGCGTGGGCTTTCTGGCCGCGAGCCTCGAACAGATCGGCGTTGAAGCGATCGGCCAGCTTTCGACGCCGCTCACCGCCGCGTGGTTCGCGTGGATCATCATGGCGGGCGTGAGCCTCATGCGCTCGGGCGCCGGTGAGGCGGCGCGCTTTCGCATCGTCTCGTTGATCGCGTTCCTGGTGCTGGCCGGCGGTTTGGTGGCCGCGACGCTCTGAGACTTACGCGCCGCCCTCTCGCCCTCAAGGGGGAGAGGGTGGCGCTACTCCGCGGCGACCGCGCCGTACTTGAAGAACGCGTCCCATGTCGCGTCGAGCCGCGCCAGTGCTTCTTCGACGGTCACTGCGGCGAAGGTATCTTCGGCGCGCACGATGAGCCCGAAACGCTGCAGCTTCGCGATGGCGTCTTCGGTGTCGAAATCGGCGGTGAGCGAAAGCTTTTCCGAGAGGAACGTCTCGACCGACGCATCCACCTCGGCCTTCGAGAGCGGGCGGCCCGCGCGCAGCAGCGCCCAGTACGCAAGGAACGCCTCTTTGACGTTTTGGTCTTCGCCCGCGCCGATCAGCGAATCCAGCACGCCGCCATTGTTGGCGACGTTCCGGAAATAGACCGTGTCGGCGAGTTGTTTTTGGTACTTCAGCGTCTGCCGCTCATATTTCATCCATTGGCGCATCACGAATGCGCCCACGGCGATGAGGCCCGATGCGGCCGCGAGCGCGCGTTGCAACGCGCTGTTATCGATCGCCGCGCGCGTGCCGAAATAGGCCGCGATCACGGCAAAGAGCACCGTGACTGCCGGGATGATCTGCATCGCCACGGGCGCGCCGCCGATGAGGGCGGGCGCGGCGAGAAACACCTGATCGCGTGCGCGCATCGTGGGGCGCGCGCCGGGGTGGAGCGTCATCAGCTCGGCGCGCGCGACATTCCGGAAATGCTTCACCAGCGCCGCGGCCGGACGTACGCCGTGGCGCGCCTGCGCAAACGCACGCCGGTCCGCCCGGTCGATCTCGGCCATGCTCTTGAACGCAACGAGCACGACGACTTCGGCGAACGTCTCGGCCTCGATCTCGCGCTTGCGCAAGCCGAACCAGACTTTGCGCGAGATCGAGGCCGAGACGT
>Ga0268299_1003825_pt1 | contig 12986 bp, 14 predicted proteins | sample NOBtaG_FD_193484 | JGI IMG/M metagenome (GOLD analysis project Ga0268299, IMG submission 193484) | Activated sludge microbial communities from bioreactor in Nijmegen, Gelderland, Netherland - NOB reactor | ecosystem: Engineered > Bioreactor > Aerobic > Activated sludge | place: Netherlands...
GTCGCGCATCACGCGACCTTCCGAGAGGCGCGGCCGCGAGGTGGCCAGGGTGAAGTTGGTGATCTTCGTGCCGCTTTGGGTCGAGCGCACTTCGGGCTTTTGACCGATGTTGCCGGCGAGGATGACGATGTTCTGCATGGTAAGCTCCTGTGTTTCCTGTCCCTGGGACCGTCCCTTCGACAAGACCCGGAAAAAGCCTGTCGGCTGAGGTGTGCACGGGCGACGGAACGGCGACCGGAAACCTCCAGAGGGCCGGGGTGGAGCGGGCAGCCCCGAGGGGCAACACGGCCCGGACTGACGCGGGGTTGCGCGCCAGAGGCCGAACAGGCTTAGGGGATTGTCAGTCGAAGGGATGGCACCGGGGATAGGGGCGACCTGGGGCTCTCGCAGAACTCGGCCTTCCTGGCCAAGGCAACGGGGTTAAAGCATTCACGAAAAAGAGCGACCCAGCGGCTCAAGCCAACCTCATCCCCCTGCCCTATCGCGGTGACTTCAGTGGGAGTTGCGACATCGCGACCGGACGGCTATCCCGGATGCATCATTCAGGACACGAGGGCCCAATGGCTGAATTCAATCTCGAGGCGATGTCGCTCAAGGAACTGCGGCAATTGCAGAAGGACCTCGCCAAGGCGATTTCCACCTACGAGGACCGTCACAAGGCCGAAGCCCGCGCCAAGCTGGAAGCGATCGCCAAGGAGATGGGCTACTCCCTCGCCGAACTGATCGGTGTTGAGGTGAAAGCCAGCCGTGCGCCAGCCGTGGCGAAGTATCGCCACCCTGAGAACGCAGGCATCACCTGGTCAGGCCGCGGCCGAAAACCGCAGTGGTTCGCAGACCACATCAACGCCGGCAAGGACCCGGGCGCTCTGGCGGTCTGACGGAGTTGGGTGACCCCGCCCGGGCGAAGCATGGCCCAAGTTAAGGAAACCGGTTTTTGCTGACACGACTGTCCGATCATGTTAGAAAAACGACGATTTCTTAACACGACTCGGAGCACATGTTAAAGCCGACCTATGCCATTCCCGCCCTGCCACCCCCGGCCGAGATCGAAACCGTTCCGGTCCTGAAGGCGCTCGCTCGCGCCAGCCGCGCGCTTGCGGATCTGAAGGGTCAGGCCAAGACCATTCCGAACCAAGGCATCCTGATCGACACGCTGGCTCTTCAGGAAGCCAAAGCTTCGTCGGAAGTCGAAAACATCGTCACAACGCAGGATGAACTGTTTCAGGCGGATGTTTTCCCTGACGATCCGCAGTCCCCGGCGGCCAAAGAAGTAGCGCTGTATCGCGACGCTCTGCGGCTCGGATACGCACGCTTGGGCGAAACCGGCGGCCTGATCCCAAATTCGGCGCTCATCGACATGTTCCGCTTGCTGAAGGGCCGCAGCGATGGATTTCGAGTGACACCGGGTACTGCCCTCAAGAACGAGCAAACAGGGGAGATCGTCTTCGTCCCCCCCCAGGATGCGCACGAAATTGTCCGCCACATGACGGCGCTCGAACGGTTCATCAACGACGATGAACTCAGCGATCTCGATCCGCTCATCAAGATGGCTTTGATCCATCATCAGTTCGAAAGCATCCACCCGTTTCCGGATGGGAACGGACGTATCGGGCGCATCCTCAACGTACTTTATCTGACCAGAACGGGGTTGCTCGACATCCCGGTGCTCTACCTGTCGCGGTTCATCACCCGTAACAAAGCGGACTACTACAGGCACCTTCAGGCGGTGCGCGACACGGGCGATTGGGAACCCTGGGTCATCTACATGCTGGAGGCCGTTGCAGAGACTTCTGCCACAACAGTCGAGATCGTCACCGGCATCCGACAGCAAATGGCGGACGTGAAGCATCGGCTACGTGAAGACTTGCCGAAGATTTACAGCCAGGAACTTCTGAACAACTTGTTTCGCCATCCCTACACCCGGATCGAATATCTGCAGAACGATCTGGATGTCAGTCGGCAGACGGCCGCGAAGTATCTCGATACTTTGGCTGAGCAGGGCTTTGTCGAAAAGCATCGCTCTGGAAAGCACAACTACTTCATCAACGTCGCCCTGGTGAAACTCTTCCTCGACGTTACGGGCGGACCGTAAACTCGACACCGGGCGTTCGGCTCCTTGGGCAGTCGTGCCGACCTCCGCGTCGGCTCAGATTTCCGGGCCACCGAGAGGTCTGAAAGCCGAACGGACCGGATCGGGGACCCTGCCCCGACGCCGAGCTCTCGGGACAAACCGTGGGCCTTATGCCCACGGGTCGACCTCAGCGATCACTTGAACCTCGTCGCCGTCGATTTCATCGGCGGGGACGGCGCCGAAGGTACCATCGCCTGCCTGGAAGACGACGATCGAGACCATGAGCGTGGCGGCAAGGGAGGCGGCGAAAGCGTAAGCATCTTTGCGGGACATCTGTTTGGCTCCTGTCTTGGAGGCGGGGGACCATCCCCCGCGCGACAGGACCCCGCAGGCCCGAAGACTGGCTGACATCACCGGGTGCGTTCGGCTCGCCCGAATGCACCCGGCGGCACGGGCATGCCCGTAGTCCGACCCCTCGCGGGTTGATCTCGAAGACGGGATTCGGGGCAAGGAAGGGAATGGCGAGCGGGGGATGGTGCCCCAACGTCAGGAGCCGGTTGTCCCGCTTTTGCTTTGAACGCCGCCAGCCTCCTGGCCACGCTCTTGGTTGACGACTCCTTCTTTGGGAATGGATCCTCTGGGGCCCCACGATTTCGCGGGACGAGGGTTTGGTCGGTGAGGGGCCCTCCCATGGGTGGCCCCCTCACGCATTGTCAGGGCTCAGGCGGCCAGGTCCGCGCCCCCTGCCCTTTCGCCGTCCTCGGCACCGACGATCTCGAGCCGCGCGTTGCGATAGCCCTCCCGCGCAATCCAGAGCTCGGCCGCGGTGACGGACTCCGCCAGATGCAGCAATTCAGTGTTGCCCCCGAAGTCGAGGAGCACACGCACCTGCCCGGCCTTGGGTACCTCGGCCACTTCGAAGATCAGTCGGCTGTCCGCCGAATGGCTGCGCATGATGGTGACGAGGATCACCCCGTCCGAGGAGAAGTTGCCTTCATGGAGCGTGAAGGAGGCCGGAGCGGTCCAGGTCGGATAGGACCGAGGCGGTTCCTTCTTCACGAGGCGGCCGACACCGTTTGATCGCTCCCAGGCCGCCAGCTTCTTTGTGAAACGTGCCGGCGGCTTGGGACTGCCGTCGGTGTAGCGGATCAGCGCCCCCAAGGGGGCCGCGTCGATGATGGTTGTTGCAGACATGATTCCTCATCCCGAATGCGAGTGCTAGCATTCATCATATTGATATTGCTGTCTTTTGTGAGAGTAAAGGGCGGGTTTCCCCGCCCCCCCGGATGGCTCAGATCACTCTGCCGCCATCATCGACGCATCGCTGTCCGGCAGATCGGCCGTCAGGAAGGCCGGGAGATCGATGTCTTCGGGCTGGCCAGCGTCCTGCCCCTGCCCTTCTCCGACCGCCTCGCCGTCCTGCGCGGCCAGATCGGTCCGGCGGAGGACCTCGGGCAACCAACCGCTGCCCTTCAGAAGCCGCTCGGCTTCGGTCGCCATATCGCCCTTCTTCAGGTGATCGAGAAGCTGCGCGGTCCCCTCCCCCTTCGCCTCACGCACGGCCTCGAGGATACGGACTTTGGGCACACGGTTGAGATAGCCATCGACCGTCGGCTCCCAGCCCGCTTCGACCATGTCGAGATCGACGGCACGCGCCACAAGATCGGCATGGGCCATGCGGCGGGTCAGGCCGCTGGCGGAGATGCCCGCCCCATAGGGGTTCACCTTCTCATGGAGCGCGTTGATCCCGAAGCTGAGGCAATGCGCCAGCAGCGCCAGACGGCTGCCCTGATCGAGCGCGGTCAGATAGTCCCAGAGCGCGGTATCGTCGCCGAGGGGCAAGTCGGCCTCCCAGGCCGCATGACGCTCGTCGACCAGCTTCGCCACGACGCTGTCTTTCAGATCGGGCGCCTGCGCCGACATGTAGACGTGACGCACCGAAGCCTCGAGACAGCTGCCCGTGGACGAGGAGGTGCGGAAGGTATCCGTCACCAGCTTCAGGAGCAGGAGTGTCAACGCGACGTCCGGCGAGCGCCCGATGGCCTCGCGCAGCGCAAGGGTCCGGTGGGCCGTCAGTTCCATGACCAACCGCTCGGGCAGCGGCTTCAGCGCGCCGTCATCTTCTTCCTCCGACAGGTCAGCACCGATCGGCTGACCACCCGAAGTGATGACGATGCCGCCGACAGAGGTCCCCGAGGGTTTCCAGCTGGAAACACCGACATCATCCCCCTGCCCCATGGCATTCGCGCCATCACCATTCTGGACCGCGGTCTCCTCGCGCGGCTCGTCCTCGGGCTGGACATAGCCGCGATAGATCGCAAGGCTGCCATCCCGATCCAAAGTGACGAACACACCCGCGCGTGCAACCTCGGCCGGGTCGTAGATCAGCGGCCGCTGTTCGAGCGCTTCCATCGCCATTTCGAGCTGCCCAAGCCGGGCGTCAATCTGCTCGGGATATTCGTCCTGGCCGGAGTATTCCTCCTCCAGCGCCCGATACTCAGCAAGGAGCGTCGCATGGGACGCGCTTTCCTCGTCGGTCATCGGTGCGGGATCACCAGCGAGACGCCGCAGTCCGTGGCTGTAGCCATAGGGCAGGTCGGTCGCGACCTCGATCCACTTCCAGCCCTCGGAGGCCAGCGCCTCGGCTTCGGCCTGAAGCTTCTCGGTGACCAGCCGGTCGAGCAGGGCAGGGTCTTCGAGCCAGCCACCATCGTCACCCTGGAAGAGGTCGCGCAGCACGACACCTCCCGCCGCCTCATAGGCATCGACACCGACGAAGATCGCGCGGCGGTCCGAGGCCCGAACCGGGCTCTCGGTCAACATGCGCCGGATGGCGTAGGGCTCCTTGTTCCAGGAGTTCTTCACCGCATCCCAGACCTGCGCCTGACGCGCATGATCCGGGTTCACCGTGAAGGCCATCAGCTGTTCCAGCGTCATGCCATCCTCGGCATAGACCTCGAGGAGGGCAGGGGCCACGGAGGCAAGTTTCAGGCGCTGCTTCACGATCTGCGGCGTGACGAAGAACGCGGCCGCGATCGCTTCTTCGCCCTGACCTTTCTCGCGCAAAGACACGAAGGCGCGGAACTGATCCAACGGATGCAGGGCGACACGCTGCATGTTCTCCGCCAGCGAGTCGTCCTCGGCCAAGATCTCCGAGCCAGAATCCCGCACGATGCAGGGGATTGGCGCAGTCTTGGCGAGCCGCTTCTGCTTCACCAGCAGCGACAGAGCCTGGAAGCGACGACCACCGGCCGGAATCTCGAACATCCCGGTCTCGACACCACCGGCATCGAACACGGGCCGGACGTTCAGGCTCTGCAGGAGGCCACGGCGGGCGATGTCCTCGGCCAGCTCCTCGACCGAGACGCCAGCCTTGATGCGCCGCACGTTGGACTGTCTCAACAAGAGCTTGTTGAAGGGGATGTCCCGTGAGGGGGACAGGGTGACTTTCTGGGCTGCTTTCGCCATCAGATCTTCTCCGCGACGGGCGCCGGGAGCCACTCTCCCGATCTCACTTCCCGTCACCCCTCAAACCCCCAACCTTTCCCTCTGTTCGTTCATCGTCTTGCGACCTGTCATGTAGTTCACAGCTGTGAACTCTCGTCCCGCTCGAGCCAGTTCACAGCTGTGAACATTATGCCGCGGTTCGCCGGGACATCAGCGCCATGATCATCGGCCCGCAGGAGAACTCGCCCGCTGCCGCCTTCGATGTCAGCGCGCGGAGGTAGCCACCGGGCGATCGGATGTCGGCAAAGCGTTCCAGCATGGCCACAACTACGATGGATGCCTGCTCAGGGCCCATGAACCGTTGTGCTTCTTCCCAAGCGGACGCACTGATCCCCATGGCGGGCCGTACATGGCAAGCCGCGTCGAAAAGCTGATGCCAATGGCGGATGTCGCCCTGGTAAAAGGTTTTGAGCGACGGGCAGCCAGCGATCACCAGATGGAGCGGGATCTTTGGCACGCGTCTTGTGTCCGCTTCTTCCACGTCAGCACCAGGTGCATCCGTTTCAACATCTGGCGCGGCGGCCGCCGCACCGCCTTTTTCTAAGGCAGGTTCAATATCTATAGATTCTTCATTTGAATTATGATGATGGCGCTCAAACTGGGCACCATTGGTGTTCATTTTTTCTGTTTCAGGCCCATCAATGACGTTGCGTGCATGATCAAGAAGGGCTTCGAGGTCGATCCGATATGCGGAGAGCTCTTCAAGCGTGAGCTTGCGGCGCAGGGCGCGCGCTGTGAGGACAGCCTTGTCGCGAAACTGATCCCATAGGCCAAGGCCTGGCTGGAGCTCCTCTCCAAACTCCGCGAGGGCGGCGAGATCGCGCCGCATCAGGCTCACGACCTCCCGCAGTCGCCGCACACGGTCCTCGGCCTCACGCACGGCCTCTGCGGCCCGTGTAATCTCCTCGGTCCGACAGTAGAGCGGCGACAGGTCGAACCCAAAAGCCACGCGCTCTTCGCCGTGCTTGCGGACATATCGCTTCCCGTTGGGGCTATCGCGCCGCATGAGCAAGCCTGCCTCGACAAGGCGCGCCAAGTGTCGGCGCATGGTGGAGCAGGGCATGCCATTCAGGCGCTCGCAGATCGCCTTGTTGGACGGGAAGACGACCATTTCAGCGTTCCCGCCAAGCGCATCGTCCGGGAAGAAGCTGAGGAGACCCTGCATGACCGTCAGATCACGTTCCGTGACCCCAAAGGCCGCTTGCGCCTTGGACAGTTCGCGCAGGAGTTCCCACTTGTTGATGGGCTTGCCCGGAACAGACGCCTCAGGTCGCTCGACCACGCGCAGATGGGCGTGCGAGATTGGCCGCATAAACGGCGAAATCGGTGTGTACTCCATGATGTCAGTTCACGAAGGCATAGAAAGACAGTTCCGCGAATCACATATGACTTGCGGTTTGCGCGCTGGCCCACTACCTTGAAGGTGCTAAGATCAAAGTTGGGGTCTCGTGGAGCGCAAGCTTTGCGGGACCTTTTCTTTAGCCTGTACCGTGCCTCCTTTTTGTTGCTGCTCTGCCTCTCTTCATGTCTCGCGTCTCCAGCGATCATGAAGCTCGTCGAGGACGTCCTGCGCACGGGCGTCGAGCCACTGCGCAAAGGCATCGTCCACATCCGTAAGGTCCAGCCTGACCGCCCGAGCCGACCGCTTTATGGCGCCCGCAGGCGCGCCATCGATCAAAAGAGGCGTCGCTTTGGGTCTCGGCTTCCTGCCAAGAGAAGGACCAGTGGTCTTCTTCACATGGCGGACAACGGCTTCAAATGCCGCGACCGAAGGATCAAGCTGGGGCTCCTCTTCGGCCTGTTCGACTGCAGCCGCTTTGCCTCGGACATCACTTGCAACACGGCAAAGCTCGTCCATGCCCATGCCGGTATTGGAGAGTTCCTTCGCCAACGATTCCCATCTGGGGCGCCCGATTCCATGAGCCGGTCCAATCGCACGGGCCAAGTCGGTCCCGATCGACTTGGCAACCGAGATCGACATCGACACAGCAGAACGGGTCACATTCAGCACTTCGGCAATCTGAGCCTGCGAACCAAAGCCGCTGGCGAGCAGCTCCTGGGCGAAGAGGGCGCGTTCGATATAGCTCAGATCGCGCCTTCCAGTGTTTTCGGAAACCTGGGCACGCAGCGCGGCCGTGTCGTCCAGGTTCGCGATAAGCGCTCGAACCTTCTTGACCTTGTCGGAGGCACGAATGGCCTCAAGACGGCGGCGTCCATAGACGAGTAGATAGCGATTGGTCTCGGTCGGGTGGCGCCTTACGAGAATGGGGACGGTCTGGCCGTTCTGCTCGATCGACGCACGCAGATCATCCACATCCTTGGGGTCGAGGCGATCCGAATACCTCTCGTCCTCGATCTCGACCGGGTCGAGTTCCCAGACATGATGGGCATCTACGGCATCACGCGCGGAGCGCAGGGCCCGATTGCTTGACATCATGCTGCCCGGGGCAGGGGGCGTCCCCGCTGCTGCCAGACTGTCGAGCATGGACATGCGCTTTTTCTTGCTATCGGTCATCAGCGCCCCCACGTCCTCTGAATGAGCTGGGCAATCTCATCGTTGACGGCATTCAGACTTTCGACTGCCCGGTCATAGGTTGTCCGGGTGAAGGCGTTCCGTTCGACCTCGTACAGGGTCTGCTTTGTCAGGCCGGCATCCGAGATGGCCGTCGACTTGAGCATCGGTGCGTTCAATACCTTGTCTCCGTACATAGTTCGCAGGAAGGCAACGATGCGATTCTGTGGTGCATCCGTCGGCTCGTAGCGGGTCAAGAGATAGCGCATCCAGTCATGCGACATGTCGGCTCCGCTATCGGCGATGACATCCATGAGGTCGGCCGTCATCCTGAGGAACTGGCTCATCGACATCACGTCGAGCATCTCGGGATGGATCGTCACCAGAACGCCCGTCGCGGCAGACAGCGCCGACATGGTCAAGAACCCGAGCTGCGGAGGGCAGTCGATAACGACGACATCGTACCGGTCATCGACCTGCGCCAGAGCTTCCTTCACGCGGAAGAAGAACAAGCCCGCGTTGCCGCGAGACAGTGCCCGCGGCGTTTCGTGCTCGAACTCCATGAGTTCGAGGTTTCCGGGAATCAGATCCAAGTTTGGTATGTAGGTCTTGCGGATGACCTGGGCGATCGGAACAGGATCTTCGTAGCGGATCGCATCGTAGAGCGTGCCGCCGTCAAGCAGGTCAAATTCCGGCTGAACCCCGTGCAAGGCCGTGAGCGAGGCCTGCGGATCAAGGTCGATCGCCAAGACACGGTACCCCTTGAGGGCCAACCTTTGAGCAAGATGCGCCGAGGAGGTTGTCTTGCCGCTTCCACCTTTGAAGTTCATTACCCCGATGATCTGAAGATGGTCTCCAGCACGACGACCAGGCAGGTAATCTCCCGGCTTGCGAGCCGTTTTCTCCAGCAGTATCCGTAAGTTATGAATATCTTCGGCCGAGTAGTGCCTCCTGTTCCCCGATGAGACTTCGGGCGACGGCCCCTTGCCATCAAGGTGAAGCTTTCTGAGGTATGAGTCGTTGACGCCCAGCAGAGCAGCAGCTTCACCTGAGGTGAATTTGCGCATAGTCTTAGAAGCGTCGGGCGGGAACAGGCTCTCACGCTGCGAATGCAGTTGCGCCGCCAGCAACTCAGAGTGCTGACGGATCACAGCGTTCAGGTCTTCCGGTGTCTCGGCTCTGCTCATCTGCCCTCTCGCGTCCGTGGCGTGTTCACGGATTTCGGCGTTTAGTCGCCCTTTTCCGTGACTATTGCCGGAGGACTCAGATTCGTGCAAGACCTTTCTAAATCTGGTGTCAGCCGCTGCGGGACGCACAAGAGTAGCCCGGGTACGGGTACAAGCTTGTCGGCGCAACCCATTTGATATACATTACGCAACGTAGATCAACGCAGGAGGTCACGATGCAGGTCGCAAAATGGGGCAACTCGCTCGCTGTCCGCTTGCCCGCGGAGCTTGTCCGGGAACTTGGCCTCAAGGAAGGCGATCAGATCGATCTGGTCAAGGACGACGGCCAGGTCAGAGTTCGTCGTCTGGCGCGCGCGGATGAGGTGCTTACGGGTCTGCGCCGCTTCCGGGGCAAGCTGCCCGCTGCAGAGCGCCTGAGCCGCGATGACGCGCATGAGCGCTGAGTTCGCGGACACGAATGTCGTTCTTTACCTGCTCGACGATGGCCCAAAGGCCGATCGCGCCGAGATTATCCTGGGGCAGGGGCCCCGGATCAGCGTTCAGGTCCTAAACGAGACGCTGGTGAACTGTCGCCGCAAGGCTGGCCTAAGCTGGGAAGAAGCAGGGGCTTTTCTCGAAGGAGTGCGTGCTTTGTGCCCCGTCGAAGACCTGACCCTCCAGACCCATGACGTCGGCCGCGCCTTGGCGGAACGCTACGGCTTCTCGATCTACGACGCCATGATAGTGGCCAGCGCTTTGGTTGCGGGCTGCACCACGCTGTGGAGCGAGGACATGCAAGATGGCCTGCTGGTGGAAGGCCAGCTTCGCATCATCAATCCCTTTACGTGAGCAGACAGTTTCTGAGCATGGCGCCGGTCAAAGCCTTGTAATCCTTCCATGTCGTGGAGGATTTGCAAGGTACCTCGACTACTCAAGCAGCCCCAGCCTCTCGGCCCGCTCCAGCAGCATCTTCACCGAGGAGGGTTGCCAGCTTGTCCGCCCGCGAGGCGTACGCTCGCGCATCGCTTCCAATCGAGTGCAGATCGCCTGAAGTGTGATGTCGGGGTCCGCGCCCTTGATGGCGGCGACGATGGCGGGCAGGCGGTCGTCAGCCTCGCGTCGGCCGGCGCGGGCGAGCACAGTCTCGGGCAGAAAGCCGTCGCGCACATAGGCGTTCACGGCACGTAGCAAGCGGCTTTGTGTCCAGCGGCGTTCGCGGGGCAGGGGGCCGTTGACGATGCGCAGCACGTCTTCCCAGGCCATGTCGGGCCGCAGGCGGCGCACATGGGGCACCCAGTCCTGGGCCATCTCGTTCAGCCGCTCCAAATAGCCGTCCTGCCGCGCCAGCCGCACCTTGCGCAGCGCTGCCGGATCACGGGCGCGCAGGCCCGGATTGCCGCCAACCCGGCCTTTGGTTTTTGCGCTGGCGAGCCCGGCCTTGGTGCGTTCGCGGATCAGGGCGCGCTCGAACTCAGCGGCGGCGCCCAGGACCTGGAGTGTGAATTTGCCCTGCGGAGAGGACGTGTCGATCGGGTCCATGAGCGAGCGGAAGAAGGCGCCCTTGGCTTCCAGCCGCTCGATCACCTCCAGCAGATGCGAGAGGGATCGCGCGAGACGGTCGATCCGCACGACGACCAGCGTGTCGCCCTTGCCGATGCGTTCCAACACCCGCGCAAGCACCGGTCGCGCACGATTGCCGCCCGAGGCCTGCTCCTCGTGGATCTCGACGCAGCCCGCGGATTTCAGGGCCTGCGACTGGGGCAGGGGGGTCTGATCCTCGGTCGAGACGCGCGCGTAGCCGATCAGGGGCATAAAATCAGGCCATTTGCAGTTTCATGTATCAGCAATAAACGACCGGTTGGCCAAGCAGGGCAGGAGAGGTGGCGGTTGCTTGATGGCAAAGTTTGCCATATCCTCTATGCGAAAGGAGGCTCCCCATGGGCACCATGAACATCTCGCTGCCGGATCCGATGAAATCCTGGGTGGAGGATCAGGCGAAGTCCGGCCGCTACGCCAATTCCAGCGATTATGTGCGCGACCTGATCCGGCGCGACCGGATGCGGCTTGAGGCCGTCGCGGAAATCCAGGCAGCGGTCGATGCCGGAATCGCTAGTGGCCAGGCAAAGTCATTTGACCGCAACGCGTTCAAGGCCCGGATGCACGCAAAGCATGCCGGAAAATAGCCGTTGGACCATCAGGCCCGCAGCCGAAATCGATCTGGCGGACATCTGGACGCACGGCGCAGCGACATGGGGCGTAAGCCAGGCGGAACGTTACGCGGATGGTCTCTTTGCGCTCTTCGATCTGCTCGCGGAATATCCCGAGATGGCCCGGGAGCGGGAGGAGTTCATGCCGCCTGTGCGCATCCATCCCAGCGGGTCGCATCTGGTAATCTACCGGCTGGAAGGGCAGGGGATCGAGATCATCCGCATCCTGCATGCCCATCGAGACCTTTTGGCCTATCTGAACGAAGGCTGACCGGTCACAGCCCCGCCGCCTTTGTGAGGTTGACGCGGAACCGGTCGCGGCGGCGCTGGTAGCGCCGGGTCATCTCAGCCGAGGCATGGCCGAGCTGCTTCTGGACATAGCGTTCGTCGACCTCCGCGCTGCTGGCGAGGCCCGCGCGCAGGGAGTGGCCCGAAAAGAGGGCAATACGGTCCTTTTCAGGGAGATCCGGGCGCAGGCCCGCCTCGCGGACACAGGTCTTGATCAGCCGCGCCACATGCTTGTCGGAAAGTCGTTCCCCAGTCGCCTTCAACCCGTTGCGCGAGACGGCCACGAACAGCGGGCCAAAGTCGATCCTCGCATAGTGCAGCCATTGCGTTAGGGCATGCACCGGGCAGGTCTGGTCCAAGGAGCCGCGGGCGATCTCGACCTCGCGCCAGCCGGTCTTGCCGCGCAGGGTGACAAGGATGCCGTCCTCCAGCACCTCAACCCAGCCGCCGCTGTCCGGCGTGTCGTCCTTGCCGTGATCCAGGGACACGATTTCACTCCGGCGCAGGCCTCCGGCAAAGCCGATGAGCAGGATCGCCCGGTCGCGCAGGCCACGCAGGTCGAGGGGCAGGGTGGCCAGCATGTCGATCAGGTCTTCCGGCAGGATGGCCTCTTTCTGCACCGGGGGGCGGGCATGCTTGCGGCGGATTCCGGCAAGAACAGTGACGATATGGCGATCCTTGCGGTCCAGTCTGTCACCACGCTGCGCGTAGCCCCAGGCCAGGCCCGAGAGGCGGCGTTCGATGGACGACACCGAAAGGGCAGGTGCCTTGCCGCCCGGTGCTGCCAGATCGGCGATGTAGAGGCCTATGAGCAGCGGCGAGCAGGGCAGGGTGCCTGCGCCACGCATCCGGCACCAGCGCGCGAAATGGGCCCAGTCCCTGGAGTAGGCCTTCAACGTGTTCTCGGAGGCCGCCGCCCTGGCATAGTCCTGCGCGGCTTCCACCAGGCGGTCGAGCGTGCCGGAGCCCGCGATCTCCGTGGGCAGGGAAATCACGCCGCTCTGTGGATCAGCGCTCTCGTCCCCTTCGATGGGAGCGGGGCGTTCTGGCGGCTCTGAAGGCGATTTCTCGGGTGTTTCGGTCATGCTGGTGTGTATAGCGTCTTTATGTCCGATAATGCAAGATTATTGGACATTGCAACGATGACAACGATGCGGCGGTTGCAGGCATAATTTCTGGTATTAAGCGCCGCGTTGAAATAGGCTCTCGCCATGAGAAAACCGCGCATCCAGACC
>Ga0268299_1003826_pt1 | contig 12984 bp, 11 predicted proteins | sample NOBtaG_FD_193484 | JGI IMG/M metagenome (GOLD analysis project Ga0268299, IMG submission 193484) | Activated sludge microbial communities from bioreactor in Nijmegen, Gelderland, Netherland - NOB reactor | ecosystem: Engineered > Bioreactor > Aerobic > Activated sludge | place: Netherlands...
ACTCGCCGTGAAGCCCATCGCGAAGGCCCTGCTCGCGACCGACACGCTGCGCGTGGGGGTGGTGAACCGCGAACGCGAGGCCACGCCGGACACACCGAGCTGGAACGTGGTCATCGTCACCACCGGGATCGCGCGGCGCTGGTTCCAGGACGGGGACATCCGGCCGCATGACACGCTGGTGGTGGACGAGATCCACCAGACGAGCGCGGAGCTGGAGCTCTGCCTCGCGCTCGGCAAGCGCACCGGGTGCCGGTTCATCTGGCTGTCCGCCACGGTGGACCCGGCGTTCTACGCGCGGTACCTGCACGCGGCGGAGGTGATCGAGTCGAGCGCCTTCGATCCCAGCAAGGCCGCCCGCGTCCAGGTGGAGCGGAAGAAGCCCGTCAACTTCCTCGATGACCGGTTCCTGCAGAAGGCGATCAAGGAGCAGCGCGGGATCGGCGTCTTCCTGCCCACGCGCGCGGGCGTGGAGGAGGTGGCCACGGATGTCGGCGCACGGTATCCGCGGATGCAGGTCGCGTTCTACCACGGTGGCGAGCCCATCCGCGTGATCCGGCCGTTCCTCGAAGGTGAGGTGGCGAAGCCGTTCCTGTTGGCGATGACGGCGGCGGGGCAGAGTGCGCTGAACGTGCGCGGGCTCGACACCGTGGTGATCGACGACACGCGCTTCGCCAACGTGGTGGAGCGCGGGCGCAACGTCCTCACGCGACTCCATCTCGGGGCCAACGAGATCCTGCAGATGGCCGGCCGCGTGCACGGGCGCGTCCCGGGCGGGCGCGTGTTCCTGCTGTCCGACCGTGACATCCGCTTCGAGGCACTGGAGCCGACCGCGCCCGAGTTCCAGCTCGCCGGCGACTCCGAGCGGGTCGCCCTCACCTGTGCGGCGCTCGGCGTGCGGGCCGACGAGCTCGACCTCCCGGTGGCGCTCGACCGCCAGAGCTACCGCTCGGCGCTGGCCTTCCTCGAGTCGCGCGGCATCGTCGAGCAGGGACGGCTCACGGCGTACGGCAAGTCGGTGGAGGCGATGCCCGTGGACCGCGCCTGGGCCGAGCTGCTGGTGCACTGCGACGACGAGCTGCTGCCGTACGTCGCGGTGATGGCGAGCGTGGAGTCGCTGCACCGCATGACGCGCGAGGATCGCGAGCTCGGCGGCCTCGTGGTCCCCGGCAGCGACCATCTCTCGACGTACAACGTCTACGCCGAGGCGTTCGAGAAGTGCGGATTCCTCGGGGAGGTCTACGGGCTGCCGCGGCAGCTCTTCGACGAGAGTGTCTCGCGCTGGGCCGACGGACGCGGTGTGCTGGTGAAGGCCATCGAGGACGCCGCGCTGGCGATGGCGAGCATCTACCGGGCGGTGCGCCTGCCGCTCCCGGTGCGGATGCCGCGCGTCACGCCGGCGGTGGAACGGAAGTGGGTGGAGCTGCTCGCGCGGATCCAGCCGTTCTCGCTGGTGATCGACGAGCAGACCGTCAACGGCGACGAGGCGCGGGTCTCCAAGACGAGTGTCTGCGGCAGCTGGGGCGCGATCGCGGGCACGCTGCGCTACTTCGCCGACAAGTTCGGCGTGCCGCGCGCGGCGATCGAGGGCACGCAGCTCCCCGGCGACCTCGTGCGCCAGCATGCGACACGGCACGCTCCGCGCGTGGTGTACGACCCCTCGCGTCGCGACCGGCCGCTGGCCCTCGAACGCCGCGTCACGTACTTCGGCTTCGAGCTCGAGTACGAGCGTGAACCGCTCGAGGGCATCCCGGAGGCGCACCGGCCGGGGGCCCGTCGCGCCATCGCCGAGAGCCTCGCCCGCGCCGAGGCGCGCCACCACGCGGTGATGCGCAACCGCGCAGCGATCGAGGAGGTGCGGGAGGTGCATCGACGGTCGGGCGGACGGACGCCGCGGCTCGGCCTCGCGGAGCTCACCTCGTGGTACGAGTCACAGCTGCAGGACGTGGTCGACCTGCACGGCCTGCGCGCGGCGGCGCTGCGCTTCGAGGCGGACACGTTCGTGCCGGCGGCCGAACGCGCGAAGTGGATGGCGCTCCCCGGTGCGGTGGAGATCCGCGACCGTACGGTGCCGATCCACTATGAAGTCGAAGACCAACCCGATGGCTCGACACTCGGCGTGGTGCGCCTGCAGATGCCGGAGAAGCTCGCGCGCACCTTGGTGGATGAGGAACTGCCCGCACTCGACCGTCCCCTGCGGTTCGTGGTGACCCGCGGCGCGCGCGGCACGGTACGGGGATCGACGCTCGCCGAGGTGCAGGAGGCGCTGCGTATGCCGTGGATGGATGATGAGGCGGAGAGACGTCCGCGGAAGAAGCATGGGCGTCCGCCGTTCGACCCACGGCGGGGCCGGCGCCGCCGCTGAGGGGTCGCGGCCTCTGCGGGGTGACTGGCGAGTTGGTACGCAGGGTCCAAGTTGGATCTCGGTCCGAATCTGTGTCCAACACCTAAGTGCATCACAGGTAAGAACTTAGAAGAAAGTGGACGGGTGAATTTGGAGTTCGGACCACGTGGTCCTAAAATTCCCGCCGTGAATCAACGCCGCTTTCAAATCCTCGACGCCGCCTCGGAACTCATCGCCGAGAAGGGCTTCGTGCAGACGTCGGTCGACGACGTGATCGCACGCGCTGGGCTCAGCGGAAAGAGCCATTTCTACCACTACTTCAAGTCGAAGGAAGAGCTGGGGCACGAGGTCCTCGCCCGCCAGCTCGACCTCGTCGGCGAGCGTGGGCTCGCGATCCTGCGCGACGCGGCGCTCGATCCGCTGGAGCGCCTGCACGTCTTCATCGACTCGGTGGTCGCGATGCAGGTGGAGCGGGGCATGAGGGCGGGCTCGCCGTTCGGGGCGCTGGCGCTCGAGATGGCGGAGAAGGAGGAGGGCTTCCGGATCCGCATCGCCCGGGTGTTCCGCAACTGGACGACGGAGATCGCGGGCCTGCTCGAGCAGATGCAGGACCGGCTGGAGGACGATGCGGAGCCGAAGCGGCTCGCGCGGTTCATCGTCGCGACGCTCGAGGGGGCGACGACGATGGCGCGCATGAAGCGTGACGTGAGCGTGATGCACGGCGTGGCGACGGACCTCAAGCGCTTCGTCGCCGGTCATGTGCGGCGGACAGTCTCGTACTAAGCGACGGAGAGAGCACACGATGGCTTCCATGGCCGCAGGATTCGGGATGTTCGACCGCGCACCGGAGCGCGAGCGCGCGGAGGCGCGCGCCCGCTTCGACGATGAGGCGGTGCGGCACCTCGATGCGCTCTACTCCTTCGCGCTCAAGCTCACGCGGGCCCGCGACGAGGCGGAGGACCTGGTCTCCGACACGATGTTGCGTGCCTTCCAGCGCTGGGAGCAGTACCGGCTCGGCACGAACATCCGCGCCTGGCTCTTCACCATCCTCTATCACGCGTTCGTGTCGCGGAAGCGGCGCGTCGATGCGCGCGAGGTGCAGCCGCTCGAGGATGAGGACGGTCGCGAGGTGTTCGAGCCGGTGGGCGAGGCGGACCCGGAAGGGCGATTCTACGACTCGTTCCTCGACGCGGAGATCGTGCAGGCCATCCAGGCGCTGCCGGACGAGTACCGCGCGGCGGTGGTCATGAGCGACCTGCACGGGCTCAAGTACGCGGAGATCGCGCAGGTGCTCGGCGTGCCCGAGGGCACGGTGAAGTCCCGGCTGTTCCGCGGACGCCGGCTGCTGCAGTCACAGCTGCGCGAGTACGCCGAGCTGATGGGCTACATCAAGCCCGGGCGCGCCGTCGCGACCGCTGCGCCTTAGCGCGGTTCCCGCAGGTGCGCATGTCGCACCAGCGGCGGGTGTGTGAGCGCGTGAGGTCGATGAAGTGGCGCGGGCAGCGCCGGTCGGCGCAGCGATGGATGCGCGCGAGTTCGTCGTTCACGAGGGAATCGACGGCGGACTCGACGACGGGGATGACGAGCCCGCCGAAGAGGTCGCCCACGGGGACGAAACTGCGTGTGTAGCCCCCGTCCGCGCGCGGTTCCACGCGTCGTGTGCCCACGGAGCGGCCGAGTACGCGATTGAGCTCGGCCAGGGCGGCGTCCCGTACGCGTTCCGCCGCCTCGCCGCGCCCGCGCTCCACGAGCGCCCGGAGCGCCGCGCGCACGCGTCGCGTCTCCACGAGTGCGGCCGCCGCACCGGACGGCTGCTCCGCGGCGCGCCGCAGGAGCGCCGCCGCCCGCTCGGCGTCGAGCACCTGCGCCGCCGCGAGCCAGTGCACGAACTGGTCGAACGCGCCGATGGTGTCGACGCGCACGCCGAGCCGGGCGTCGTCGGTGTTGATGAAGTCGAGCCAGAGGCGGCCGCCGATGAAGACGAGGTCGGGCGGGCTCGCGCGGCGGGCAGGGGCCATCGAGCGAAGATAGCGCGCCTCACGCAGATTTGGCGCATGATCCCGAACACCGTCGCAGTGGGCTCCGCGAATCCCGTGAAGGTCGCGGCCGTGCGGGCCGTACTCGCCTGGGCCCGGCCGGACGCCGCGCTCAGCTCCGTGACCGTGCCGAGCGGGGTGCCCGATCAGCCGTTCGGCGACGAGGAGACGATCGCCGGCGCGCGGAATCGCGCGCGGGCCGCGCGGCTGGCGGCGGATGCGGACCTGGGCGTCGGACTCGAGGGCGGCGTGGTGGATTCACCCGAGGGCATGCGCAGCTGCGCCTGGTGCGTGGTGGTGCATCGCGACGGTCGCGAGGGGGTGGGCGGCTCACTGGCGATGCCGCTGCCGGAGGCCGTCGCCGTGATGGTGCGCGGCGGGATGGAGCTCGGCCACGCGATGGATGCGCTCGTGGCCGAGCGTGGGACGAAGCACGGCAAGGGCGCCGTGGGCATCCTCACGGCGGGGCGCATCGACCGGCAGGCGGCGTACGAAGTACTCGTCACCTACGCGATGGCCCCGTTCGTGACGCCGTCGCTCTACGCCGTCACCCCTTCGGCGGTCTGAGCACCAGCACCGGCCGTTCCGCGGCGCGGATGAGCTTGTCGGCCACCGAGCCGAGGAAGATCCGCGAGATGCCGCGGCCTTGGGTCGCGATGGCGAGGCAGTCGGGATCGGTCTCGCGCACGTGGTCGAGCAGCGTGCGTGTCGGCGCGAGTTCCACCCGCACGGTCGCCGTGGTCTTCACGCCGGCGCGCTCGAGATCCGCGGCGATCCGATCCAGCGACGCCTTGGCCTGCACGGTCTCCTCATCCACACCGAAGGGATCCGGACGCTCCTGCGCGAGGATGTCGAGCGAGTCGCCGGGCACGTAGGGTGCGACGACCCGGATGAGCTCCAGGTGCGCCCCGTACGCGACGGCGAGGTCACGCGCCACGGGGATGATCGTCTCGGCCCGCGGGCTGCCATCGAGCGTGACGAGGATGCGGCGCGGGGTGAAGGGCTCGCCGAGGTGCGCGTCGTTCTCGGGCAGTGCGAGCACCGGACGATGCGAGTGCCGGATCACCGAGTCCGCCACCGAGCCGAGCCAGCCCGGCGTGAAGCCGCCGGCGCCGTGGGTGGTCATCACGACCAGGTCCGCGCCGATGCGCTCGGCGACGTCGGTGATGACCCCCGCCGGTGTGCCGTCCTCGGCATGCCACTGCACCTTCAGGCCCCATTCGGCGGCCAGACGTGTGCCGATCTGTTCGGTGTATTGGGCTGCGCGTTTGCGCAGGGCGTCGTCCGCGGCGAGCATGTCCTGCGAGAAGATCGCGCCTTCGGCGGTGACGCCGACGACCGCGACTGGGACATGCGTCCGGACGAGGTGGACGATGCCGCCGGTGCGCCGGGCGATGTCGCAGGCGATCGGGAGTGCGCGTTCGGCCAGGGCCGAGCCGTCGAGGGGAACCAGGAGGGTGCGTAGCATAGGCCGCTCCAGTCAGGGAATGTGGGTGCCCATCGCACCCGCGCAGTTTCAAGTTATAGTGCGGGCATCGCGCGCCAGTAGGCGTTCCTCCCTAACCGCTGTCAGGTGACCTCCCTGTGACCGATTCCCTGTCGACCTTCCGCTTCGCGGTGCAGGAACGCGTGCGTTGGAGCGACTGCGACCCGCTCGGCATCATCTACTACGGCACGTACATCCGCTTCTTCGAGGCTGCGGAGCACGAGATGTTCCGCCAGGCGGGGTTGCCGTACGAGGTGATGCGCGTGCAGAAGCAGGTGCAGCTGCCGCGGAAGGCCTTCCAGGTGGAGTTCCACTCGCCGGCCGAGATGGACGAGTTGCTGGAGATCCGGGTGGGTGTCGCGCGCATCGGCGAGACGTCGTTGACGCTCGCGTTCGAGGCCTTCCGTGCGCGGGACCTCCGGCATCGGGCCTCGGCGACGCTCACCGTGGTCTGCGTGGACAAGGCGACGATCACGAAGCGGCCGTTGCCGGACTTCGTGAAGGACGCGCTCAGGCCCTATCTGGTGCCGGCGCGCTAGCGTGTTCGCCGGAGTTGCTGCGGCTGCGCGGCTCCATGGCCTTGCTCACGCGCTTGGTGAGCCGTTGCAGTCCATCGTAGGCCGCGTACTTGAAGGCGTCGGAAAGCGTCGGGTAGTTGAAGACGCACTGGATGAAGTAGTCGAGCGTGCCACCGAGCTGGATGACGGCGGCGGGCACGTGGATCAGTTCGCAGGCCCCCTCGCCGAGCACACTCGCACCCACCAGCCGATGGTCGTCGGTGCGGAAGACGAGCTTCACGAAGCCCTCGGTCTCCCCGATGATGTGTCCGCGGGGATTGTCGCGGAACGAGGCCTTGCCGGTCTCGACGCTCATGCCGCGGGCGCGCGCCGCGTCCTCGCCCAGCCCGACGGTGGCGATCTCGGGGATGGTCCAGACGCCGTACGGCAGGACGTTGGAGACGTTCGTCTTGTACTTGAGGTCGAACGCGTGGCACATGGCGACGCGGGCCTGCTCCATGGCCGTGCTCGCGAGGGCGGGGAAGCCGATGACGTCGCCGGCGGCGAAGATGTGCGTACGCGCGGTGCGATAGTGCTCGTTCACGTGCACGAAGCCGCGGGGGTTCACCTCGACGCCGGCGGCCTGGAGCCCGAGATCCCGCGTGTGGCCTTCGCGGCCCGCACAGTAGAGCACGCAGTCGGCGGTGAGTTCACGGCCGTCGTTCAGCGTCACCGAGGCGAACCGCCCCTCGACCTTCACGCCGGAGACCATGGCGTCGAGCACCACCTGGACCCCCAGGCGCCGGGTCATCTCCTGGCGCAGGGCATCCGAGAGGTCGGCATCGAGTTGCATGAGCAGGCGTTCGCGCGCGTTCACCACCGTGACGCGCACGCCGAGCGCGGCGAAGATGCCGGCGTACTCGCATCCGATCACGCCGCCACCGATGACGATGAGCCGTTCGGGGATGGCGGGCAGGCTCAGGATGTCGTCGGAGTCGACGACCACGCGACCGTCGAACGGGATCTCGGGCGGATGCGCGGGCTGCGAGCCGGTGGCGAGCAGGAAGATCTCGGCCGAGATGCGCCGCGGGGACTCCTTGTAGCGTTCGACCTCGACGACGTCCGGCCCGGTGAATCGCGCCTGGCCCTGGATGCGCGTGATGCCGTGGCGCTCGAGGTTGTGCTCGATCTGCTGCCACGCGGAGTCCACGACGAGGCGTTCGCGGAACATGAAGTCGCCGATCGTGATGTCGGGCTTCACGCGGTACTCGACGCCGTAGAGCCCGCGCTGGCGGAGGCCGCTGAAGTACAGGGCGGTCTCGCGGAGCGTCTTGGACGGGATGGTGCCGGTGTTGACCGCGGCACCGCCCGGCTTGGGTGCGCGTTCGATGAGGCACACCGACTTCCCGAAGTAGGCGGCCTGCGCGGCGCCCTTCTCGCCCGCCGGCCCTCCCCCGATGACGCAGAGATCGAAGTGGTCGGTCATTCCGGGCGAAGTTACGTCCTGCTCGGCGGTTGCGCGAGCGCCCCTCGGCAGGCCCCCTTATCTTTCGAGCCATGGCATCCGAGTCCACGTATTTCCGGAAGGGGTTCGGCCTCAAGTCCGAGGTGCAGGACACCCTCACGGCCGACTATGATGGGCAACTGGTCGACCTTCTGCTGGCACGCGGACACACGCTGGTCGCCGGCCCGGTCACGATCCGCCTCGCGAAGGAGTTCGGCTTCTGCTACGGCGTGGAGCGCGCCGTGGAATACGCCTACCAGACGCGCGCCAAGTTCCCCGACCGACGCATCTGTCTCGCCGGCGAGATCATCCATAACCCGCACGTGAACGCGAAGCTCAAGGAGATGGGGATCGTCTTCCTGGGTGCGAGCGGCAAGGGGTTCGACTATTCGAGCGTGCAGGCCGAGGACGTGGTGATCCTGCCGGCGTTCGGCGTCACGATCCACGACTTCGAGACGCTCCGCGGGATCGGCTGCGTGATGGTGGACACCACCTGCGGGTCGGTGCTGAATGTGTGGAAGCGGGTGGAGTCGTACGCCAAGGACGGGTTCACGTCGCTGATCCACGGCAAGTACTACCACGAGGAGACGCGGGCGACGGCGTCGCAGGTGGAGCGCTTCCCGGGCGGGACCTACCTCGTGGTGCGCGACATGGCGCAGGCCGAGGACGTGATGGCGTACATCGAGGGGACCTTCGCGGGCGGCAAGGCCGCGTTCCTCGAGAAGTACGCGCATGCGGCGTCGCCGCACTTCGACCCCGACCTGCACCTGCAGCGCATCGGCGTCGCGAACCAGACCACGATGCTGGCGCGGGAATCGCTCGCGATCGGCGAGGCGGTGGGGCAGGCGATGGCGCGACGCCACGGTGCGTCGCACCGCGCCGAGCACTTCCGCACCTTCGACACCATCTGCTCGGCGACGCAGGACCGTCAGGATGCGGTGAACGCCCTGCTGCAGGAACCACTCGACGTGATGCTGGTGGTGGGCGGCTACAACTCGAGCAACACGATCTCGTTGGCGGCGCTGTGCGCGGAGAAGGTGCGCACGTTCCACATCGGCGACGCCGCAGGCATCGACACGGCCACCGGCGTGGTGCGCCACCGTGACCTCAAGACGGGCCAGGAGGTGGAGACGGCCGCCTGGATGCCGATGGACCGTCCGGTGCGCATCGGCCTCACCGCCGGCGCGAGTACGCCCAACAACAAGATCGGCGAGACCGTCGCCCGCGTGTTCACGACGCGCGGGGTGGACCTCGCGTCGATCGTTTGAGCGCCGCGCGCGTGGCCGCTGCGGCGCCGGGGTCCATCGCGCTCGAGGGCGGTGATGCGCGCGTGGAGGTGGTGCCGGCGCACGGTGGACGGGTGCGGGCGATGCGGATCGGTGGTCGGGACTGGCTCCTGCCCGCGGATCCGCGCGTTGGGCCCGATGCGCGCAGCGCGCCGATCGCCGGGGCCGGTTGGGACGAGTGTGCGCCCTCGGCCGGTGGCGGGGCACTGCCCGAGTGGGTCAAGGGGCATTCCGGCCAGCCGGCACCCCTCGGCGGCGAGACGCGACTGCAGCGGCCGTCGATCGAGCTGCGGACGACGGACGAAGGGCACGTGCTGCGGTGCGAGTGGCAGGGCAGCTCACTGCCGTGGCGTCTCACGCGCACCCTCATCGTCCGGCGCGACGGCGTGGTGGAGGCGCGCTACGAGGCGCTCTCGAGCGCGGCGCAGCGACTGCCGTTCCTGTGGAGCGCGCACCTGCTCTTCCCGCTGACCAAGGAGACCCGGCTCCGCCTGCCCGACGCCTGCCGCCTGCGCGTGAGCGCGCTGGGCGGGACCGAACTCAGCGCGCCGACCGAACTCATGACGCAGTGGCCCCGGCTCACGCTGGGCAAGAAGGCCTGCGACCTCTCGGCCCCGTGGTCGGTGCCGCGCGCGACGTACCTCCGCAGCTGGGCCGATCTGAGCGGCGGGCGGGCGACGGTGCAGGTGCAGCAGGGCGAACTCTCGCTCGGCATCACGATGGACGGCGATGGCGTGCCCTACTGCGGCGTGGCGATCGACCGCGCCGGCCTGCGCCAGGGTGCGACCGGCGCCTTCGCCCGCCGTGCCGCACCGGCGCTGGCCCTTGCGCCGTCGCTCGGCGCTCCGGACCGCTACGCCGAGGCACTCGGCGAGTGGCAGTCGGTGACCTGGCTGGCGCCGCACGAACCCCGTCGCTGGAGTCTGACCTTCCGCGCGATGCGCTAGTCCAGGCGCCGCGCCGCACTCGCCCCACCTCTCGCCCCACCTTCCGATGGAATGGCTCGCGGATCCGCAGATCTACATCGGCCTGCTCACGCTGACGGCGCTCGAGCTCGTGCTCGGCATCGACAACATCATCTTCATCGCGATCCTCGCGTCGCGGCTGCCGGCCGCGGAGCAGGCGAAGGCGCGGCAGCTCGGCCTCACCGGCGCGCTGCTCACGCGCATCCTGTTCCTGCTCTCGATCTCGTGGATCATGCGGCTGGAACGGCCGTTGTTCACGGTGCTCGAGCACGGCTTCTCCGGCCGTGACCTGATCCTCATCATCGGTGGCCTCTTCCTGATCGGGAAGGCGACCTTCGAGATCCACTCCAAGCTCGAGGGCAGCCACGAGGACGCGGACGCCGGCAAGGGGCGCGCGACGCTGCTGGCCGTGGTCGCGCAGATCATGGTGGTCGACATCGTGTTCTCCATCGACTCGGTGATCACCGCGGTCGGCATGGTGTCGCAGGTGGGCGTGATGATCGCGGCGAACATCATCGCGTTGCTCGTGATGCTGGCGGCCGCCGCGCCCATCTCGGCCTTCGTCGACCGGCACCCCACGGTGAAGATCCTGGCGTTGGCCTTCCTGGTGATGATCGGCGGCAACCTCTTCGTCGAAGGGTTCGGCTACCACATTCCGAAGGGCTACACGTACTTCGCGATGGCGTTCTCGGTGGGCGTGGAGACGCTCAACATCCGGCTCCGGAAGAAGGCGCCCCCGGTGCACCTGCACGGACCCAGCGCGTGACGAGGGCTGCCGCCGCGCTCGAGACCCTGCTGGCCGAGCTGATCGACTATGCGGGGTTGTTCCCGCCGGCGGCGCTCGCGATGCCGGCGGCGGTGGCGAACCATGCGCGCTACGCGGCGGCGGCGGAGCGGCGCTGGCTCGGGCGTTTCGTGCTCCCGGTGGGCCGCCTCGACGAGCTCGCGGCGGCGGTGGACGCGCTGCCGCAGGATGCACCGACGGTCTCGCGCCCGTGGCGACTGGCCGTGCTCGCCGGTTCCGGTGACGCGGAGCAGTTGCGCGCGTTCGGCGCGGCGCACGGCGGCCGCCTGGTGATCGACACGATCGAGGCGAAGGCCGACGCGCCCGAGCAGGTCACTGCGCTCGCCGCTGCACTGGGCGCGCGCTACACGGTCTACGTCGAGATCCCCGTGCGCTCCGACCCGCGTCCGCTCGTCGACGCGCTGGCCGCACTCGGGCTGCGCGCCAAGATCCGCACCGGCGGTGTCACGCCGGACGCGTTCCCCGCGCCCGCCGAGGTGATGCGGTTCCTCGAGGCCTGTGTCGCGGCGGGCGTGCCGTTCAAGGCGACGGCGGGCCTGCACCATCCGTTGCGTGGCGAGTACCGCCTGACCTACGCTGCCGACGCCGCGTCCGGCACGATGTACGGGTTCCTCAACATCTTCCTCACCGCCGCCCTGCTGCGCGCGGGGCACGCACCCACGGCGCTGCTGCCGCTGCTCGAGGAGCGCGACGCGGCGTCGCTGGTGGTCTCCGACGGAGGGATCGCCTGGCGCGGACTCGCCGTCTCGACCGCCCAACTCGCCGCGGCCCGCACCGTCCTCGCCGCCTCGTTCGGCTCCTGCTCGTTCGCCGAGCCGGTCGACGAACTCCACTCGCTCCGGTTGCTCTGAGATGCCGATCGACACCACGCACGACCCCGCGCTCCGCTCTTGGGTGGATTCCGCGAACGCCCCCGACTCGGACTTCCCGGTGCAGAACCTCCCGTTCGGCGTGTTCCTGCGGGACGGTGCCCCGCGGCTGGGGGTCGCGATCGGCGACCGGATCCTCGACCTCGTGGCCGCGCGCGACGCAGGCTGCCTCGAGGGCATCACGGCGGACCTCGCCTCGGCCTTGGGGGCGCCGCGCCTCAACGCCCTGTTCGCGCTCGGCCGCCCCGCGCTGTGCTCGCTGCGTGGACGCCTGAGCGCGCTGCTGCGCGCGGACACACCCGAGGGTGCCCGCGCGCAACGCGAGCCGTCACTGCTGGTGGACCGTGTGGGCGCCACGTTGCAACTGCCCACGGTGATCGGCGACTACACCGACTTCTACGCCTCGATCGACCACGCCACGAACGTCGGCTCGATGTTCCGGCCGGACAATCCGCTGCTGCCCAACTACAAGCACCTGCCGATCGGTTACCATGGCCGCGCCTCGTCGGTGGTGGTGAGCGGTACCGACGTGCGGCGGCCGCACGGACAGACCAGCGCGGCGCCGGCCGGACCTCCGAGCTGGGGGCCCAGCGCACGGATGGACTACGAGCTCGAGGTGGGTGCGATCATCGGCACGGGCAACACGCTCGGCAGCCGCATCCCGCTGGCAGAGGCCGAGGCACACATCGCGGGGCTGGTGCTGGTGAACGACTGGTCGGCGCGCGACCTGCAGACTTGGGAGTACCAGCCGCTCGGGCCGTTCCTCGCGAAGAACTTCGCGACGAGCATCTCGCCGTGGGTGGTGACCCTCGACGCCCTCGAACCCTTCCGCGTGCCGCGGCGCGCGCGGGCGGCCGAGGACCCCGCGCTGCTGCCCTACCTCGTGCACGACTCGGACGTCGCGCGCGGGGCCTTCGGCATCACGCTCGAGGTCTGGTTGCGGAGCGCGCACATGCGGGCCGCAGGCGTGCCTGCGGTGCGTCTGTCGCAGGGCGAGTTCGCGCGCATGTACTGGACGCTGGCCCAGATGGTGGCGCACCATTCCAGCAACGGGTGCGACCTGCGGCCCGGCGACCTGCTGGCGAGTGGCACCGTCTCGGGGCCCACACGCGACGCGCGGGGCTGCCTGCTCGAGCTCGCGTGGCGCGGCACGGAGCCGGTCGCGCTGCCGGGTGGCGAGCAGCGGAGCTTCCTC
>Ga0268299_1003827_pt1 | contig 12983 bp, 8 predicted proteins | sample NOBtaG_FD_193484 | JGI IMG/M metagenome (GOLD analysis project Ga0268299, IMG submission 193484) | Activated sludge microbial communities from bioreactor in Nijmegen, Gelderland, Netherland - NOB reactor | ecosystem: Engineered > Bioreactor > Aerobic > Activated sludge | place: Netherlands...
TCGTGCCGGATTTACTGGCGAAAGGGTTGCAGATTATTCACGTCAGCGGCACATTGGACTGGGCAGAGGTTGAGGCGTATCGGGAATCCCTGCCGGACAGCCGTCATTATCACGCTTATCCCTATTTGCACCATGATATGGGGCTGGCGCTGGCGGCGGCTGATCTGGTCATCAGCCGTGCCGGGGCAAGCACGTTGTCAGAATTTCCATTGTTTGGGCTGCCATCGATTCTCATCCCCTATCCACATGCGTGGCGCTATCAAAAAGTCAACGCCGATTATCTGACTGAGCGCGGCGCGGCGATTACCATGCAAGATGAACGCATGAAAACCGACTTACTCACCACCATCCAAACTTTATTGGTCGATCCGCAGCGGTTATCCGAAATGAAAAGCCGCGCGGCAGCCTTAGCACGGCCTGACGGCGCGAAAAACGTCGCTCATGAACTGGTACGACTCGCCGGAGGGCTTTCGTGATTCAATTATCGGCTCTGCTGGTCGTTATGGCGCTTTTTTTCGCGGTCATCGGTTATTTGCGCGGCTGGAATCGTGAATTGATCGCCACAGCCGGGATCATCCTGGGTCTGTTTGCGCTGTTCCAGTTTGATGGCATTCTGCGCGGTGTTTTGCTGCGCGGGGTCGCCCGTGACCAGGTATTTATCGTACAATCGGTGATTTTTATTGCGATTGTATTTTTTGCCTACCAGACACGGCGGATAGGGCGCACCGATAATCCCGGTGGGCGAGATCGGCTGCAAGAGAGCATTTTGGGGGCGCTGGTCGGCTTCCTGAATGGCTACCTGATCTGGGGATCAATCTGGTATTTTATGGACATCAACGAATATCCGCTTTCGCCATTCATTATTGCTCCCGCTCCCGGCTCACCCAGCGATCAGGCGCGTGAACTGCTGCCGCTGGTCATCCTGGGCGGCGGAGTCAACGGCAATGGCGATGTGCTGGCAATTGCCGTCATCGTCCTATTTTTGTTCGTGCTAATTGTAATCTGAGAGATAAGCCATGCGTTTTGTCCCAGGCCAACACATTCACCTCGTCGGCATCGGCGGCTTTGGCCTGTCGGCAATCGCGCGCGTTTTCCTCGAACAGGGATATTATGTCTCCGGCTCTGACCGCAATGCCAACGCCTTGACGGACGCGCTGGAAAAGGAAGGCGCAGTCGTCTACAAAGGGCATGATGCGCAAAATGTGATGGGCGCGGAAATGGTTATCGCGTCCTCGGCGGTAGCGTTCGATCATGTCGAATTGGCGATGGCGCGGGCGCTGAATATCCCTGTCTATAAACGCTCGGATGTCATGGCAGCAATTATGAGCGGTCATGTCAGCATCGCCGTCGCCGGAACGCATGGCAAAACGACCACCAGCGCCATGATAACGCATATTCTGATGGAGGCCGGACAAAATCCGAGCTACATCATCGGCGGCATCCTCCGTAATACCCGGCGGAATGCGGGCGTTGGAAATGGCAAAGCTTTTGTCGTCGAAGCTGATGAGTACGACAATATGTTTCACGGCCTGCGCCCCCAAATCGCCGTCGTGACCAACGTCGAATTTGACCATCCCGATTTTTTCGCCACGCCGAGCGAGATGATCCAGTCATTTTCAAAATTTATCAGCCTGCTGCCGGACAACGGTCTGCTGATTACCTGCTCCGACGATCAGACGACGGCTATTTTAGGCCAGAATCGACTGGTCAGCGGCCTCCCCGTCGCCATGTATGGTATCGACAGCCCGATGGCAAGCTGGCGCGCGGCGAATGTGCGCGTGGACGAAAAAGGGCTGACCTCGTTCGAGGTGATTAATGACGGTCATTCCTTTGGCGAAATTCGTCTGCTCATCCCTGGCAGATATAACGTTCAAAATGCGCTGGCAGCGCTGATTGCTACCGAATCGCAGGGCGTACCGTTTGAAGTGGCGGCGCAGGCCTTAGCGAAATTTCAAGGCGCGGGGCGGCGTTACGATCAGCGCGGCGAGGTCGGCGGCGTGGTGGTCATTGATGATTATGCCCATCACCCGACAGCGATCCGCCTGACACTGGAAGCCACCCGCCAGCGCTATCCAAAACACGCAATCTGGGCGGTTTGGCAGCCGCACACCTACAGCCGCACCCAAGCCCTGCTCGATTCATACTTGACCGCCTTTGAATCCGCCGACCACGTTTTGATTACCGATATTTTTGCCGCGCGTGAAAACCCGATTCCGGGCGTTTCCGCCGACGAAGTGGTCAAAGCGATGAGACACGCCGACGTGCGCTACACACCAGGGCTGCGGGACGCCGCGCGAACGCTGGTGCTGGATGTTCAAGCGCCTGCGGTCATCGTCATTATGAGCGCGGGGGACGCGCCTATAATCGGCGTCGAATTTTTAAAAGCGCGCCGGGGCAGAGCTGATGAGCCAACGACAAAAGCGTCAGGTACTGCCGATGAGCAGACTACAAACCCTGCTGGGTGATCGGCTGCTGGCGAACGAGCCACTGGCAAAATACACGGCGGCTCGGCTGGGCGGCCCGGCAGACTGGCTGTACATTGCTAAAAATTCGATTGAAGAATTTGCCGAAGTCGTTTCAACTGCCTGGGCAGAAGGTCTAAAAGTGCGGATCATCGGCGGCGGCGCAAACGTGCTGGTATCCGACAAGGGTGTGCGCGGGTTGGTCATCATCAACCACAGCGCCGAAATCGTGTTTGGCGAGTGGCACAGTGGGCGCAATGTGGCGGCAGGCAGCGGCACAAGCCTCACGGTTCTGGCGCGGAAATGTCAGGCACAGGGCTTATCCGGTCTGGAGTGGGCGGTCAGCGTACCGGGGACAGTCGGCGGCGCGGTGATTAATAACGCAGGCGCACACGGCGGCGATATGGCGAAAATTTTATGCGATGCTGTTATCCTGGACGCCGAACGCGGCCCGCTGCTCCTGAACAAAACGAATTTGGGTTATGATTATCGTTTTTCCAGCCTGAAAGCCCGCGCGGATCGGCGTTACGCGGTGCTGATGGCGACTTTTGCTCTAACACCCGACGCGCCAGCCGCGATTCAGGCGCGCATGGAGTCGTTCATCGCCCACCGCAAACGGACTCAGCCGCCGGGGGCAAGCCTGGGGAGCATTTTTAAAAATCCGCCGGGTGATTACGCGGGAAGATTGATTGAGTGGGTCGGCCTAAAAGGTTATCGCATCGGCGGGGCGCAGGTATCCCCGATCCACGCCAATTTTTTCATCAATACCGGGAATGCAACCGCCAGCGATTATTACGCGCTCATCCAGCATGTACGCGAAACGGTGATGCAGCAAACGGGCATTGCGCTTGAAATGGAAATTGAACTGATCGGCAAGGGATTCAAAAATATTTAACAAGGTTAACACTGTCCGACCTCTACTGGACAGCGCGGCGGGTTTGACATATAGTTTAATTGTGGGTTATTGTTGGAAATTTGGGAAGGGCATCGATGACATCGCGCTCACACGAAGGACGGCGGCGGTCTACCCGTTCACCCGGCATCTGGCGAGGGCCAGGTGCGCCTGCTGATGACCGTCCACCCGTACAGCATGGTGAGCGTGAACGCGCGCTGATTGGTTGGCGCTTCTTTAGCGGAATCATCATCGTCGGTCTGGTATCCGTCCTGTTTTTATTTTTTAATGCTGATATTTTTTATGTCCACAGCGTCGCCGTCGGTGGTCTGCAATACCTGACTAAAGAAGAAGTTTTTGCGTTGAGCGAAATCGCCAATATGCACATTTTCTGGGTAGATCCCCAGGAAGTGCGCAAATCGATTCTGCGCTCCCCGACGATTGCCGACGCGACAGTCACCGTCGGCTGGCCTCCGAATATGGTGCAGATTGTCATCGAGGAGCGGCAGCCCGCGCTGGTCTGGGAGCAGGCAGGCGTCGCAACATGGCTTGATGTGCAGGGGCGCGTGATGCAGCAGCGCGAAGACCGCCCGGAACTGCTGCGGATTCAAACCGATCCGATGATGGACGAGCCGCTCAGTCCCAACGTGCGTATTGACCCGGATGCCGTCACCGGAGCGCTGCAATTAAAAACACTGTATCCTAACATTGAAGTGCTGCGCTATCACCCTGAAAAGGGGCTGGGCTATGCCGATGGGCGCGGCTGGGCAGTCTGGTTTGGAAGTGGGACAGATATGCCAGAGAAAATTCTGGTTTACAATGCTATCGTAAATAATTTGTTGTCGCGGAATATTTTCCCCGTTGAGATTGATCTAAGTAATCTTGACGCGCCATTCTACTCCGTGCAGCGGGGGTCTTAAGGAATATGAGCAGCGATCTGGTCGTTGGGTTGGATGTAGGAACGAATAAAATCTGCACGATTGTCGGCGAAGTGCGCGCAGACGATGTTTTCGTCGTCGGGGTCGGGATCGAACCGAGCCGAGGGATGAAAAAGGGCATCGTCAGCGATATGGCACAGTTGACCGCTGCAATTTCGGCGTCGGTGCATAAAGCCGAAAAAACCAGCGGTTATGACATCAGCCGAGCGTTCGTCAGCGTGGCAGGCAATCATATTAATTCGATCAGCAGCCGGGGCATGGTCGGGATTATGGGTCAGCGCGGCGTTACCCATGAGGACATGGATAAAGCGATGGATGCTGCCCGCGCAATCGCCATCCCCCACAACCGCGAGGTGCTGCATGTTGTCCCGCGCAGTTATTCGCTGGATGGTCAGGATCGCGTTCGCAGCCCGATTGGTATGCACGGCTTCCGGCTGGAAATGGAAGCGCACATTATCACCGCCTCCTCAACCTGCATCGCCAACCTGGAGCAATCCGTCGAAGCGGCAGGCGTTCATGTAGATCGCTTTATCCTCAATCCGCTGGCTTCCGGCGACGTGGTTTTGACACCCCAGGAGCGCGAGATGGGCGTCGTCGTCATCGACATTGGCGGTGGCACAACCGACCTCGCGATTTTTATCGAAGGTACAGTCTGGCACGCGGCGGTCATCCCTGTCGGCGGCGATCATATTACCAACGACATCACCCATTGGATGCATGTCCCGTTTGAACAAGCGGAAGTCGTGAAAATTCAATATGGTCATGCGCAGCGGCGCGCGGTCAATTTATTAGAAACATTTTTAGTGCAGCCTTTCGGCGAAGGGATGCCCACCGAAGTGCAGCGTCACGCCCTGGCCGAAGTGATTGAAGCGCGCGTAAGCGAACTTTTCGAATTTGTGCAGCGTGAAATTAAGCGTTCCGGCTATGATGGCCTGCTGCGCGCGGGCGCAGTGATTACCGGGGGCAGTTCACAGTTAGCCGGCATTCGCGAAACTGCTGAGCAAATCTTAGGCTTCCCCGTCCGTACCGCCAGGCCAGAGCGCGTGACCGGCATGGCTGATGCGCTGCGCAGTCCAGCTTACAGCACCAGCGTGGGTTTGCTGCGACTCGGCCTGGAGATGGATTCTGCGCCGATAGCGGTCAGCGGGAATCACAACCCTTTCACGCCGGGTGTAAAAATTGGCAGTTTGATCGGCGGATTTTTCAAGCGCTTGCTGCCGGATGATAGCACATAAATTTCAGTCAAGTGTCCTAGTTGCCAAGCGCAAGGTTGCGAGTACAATAGGTACTTAATTCTGCGGGAGTTTTCGACGAGTACGTTCTTAGAGGAGAAGGTTTTTATGGATCTCAACGATTTGGTACCTGGGGAGAGTTTTGCCCAGATCAAGGTTGTAGGTGTCGGTGGTGGCGGTGGCAACGCCGTCAACCGAATGATTAACGAGGGATTGGGCGGCGTCGAATTTATTTCGATCAATACCGATAACCAGGCGTTGATGCTGTCTAAAGCAAAGACGCGCGTTCGCATTGGCGATAAGCTTACACGCGGGTTGGGCGCAGGCGGCAACCCCGAAATCGGCCACAAAGCGGCTGAAGAAAGCGCCGACGAGCTTTATGAAGTGCTGCGCGGCGCAGACATGGTGTTCATCGCCTGCGGCATGGGCGGCGGCACAGGTACAGGCGCATCGCCGATTGTCGCTCAGATCGCCAAAGAGCTTGGCGCACTGACGATTGGTGTCGTCACACGCCCATTCACATTTGAAGGCGCGCGGCGGACACAGGCTGCCGAAGCGGGCATCGAAGCCCTCAAAAGCCAGGTGGATACGTTGATCGTCATCCCCAATGATCGCCTCGCGCAGATTGCCGACAAGCGCGCGACGCTGCAACAAGCCTTCTCACTCGCCGATGACGTGCTGCGTCAGGGTATTCAGGGCATTTCGGAACTGATTACCGTCCCAGCGCTGATTAACCTGGACTTCGCCGATGTTCGCACGATTATGTCAGAAGGCGGCGCGGCGTTAATGGCTGTTGGTCGCGCAACAGGCGATGATCGTGCTCGCAAAGCAGCCGATGCCGCCATCAGCAGCAGCCTGCTCGACGTGACAATTGACGGCGCGCGTGGCATCCTGTTCAACATTACAGGCGGCGCAGATATGACCCTGTTTGAAATTAACGAAGCCGCAGCGATCATCAAAGAAAGCGCACACCCCGAAGTCAACCTGATCTTCGGGGCGCAGGTGGACGAAAGCATGGGCGACGAAGTTCGCATCACCGTGATCGCGACAGGCTTCGAACACAGCCGGGTTGCCCGCCGTATTGACGCGCAAGCCTCATTACCGCTGCGCCAGCCCGTGCAGCAGCCGCGCCCTGCTCAACAAGCACCTCAACAGCAGCCGCAGCAGCCGCCACAGCGCATGAGCATACCGCAGCAGCCAGAATCGGCTTCCCAGGAACGCCCTGCGCAGCAACCTCCACCGGCTGCACCCGCGCCACGCGCACCACAGCCGCAGCAGCCAACAATTTATGACCAGGATGACATCGAGATTCCGACTTTCCTGCGCAAACGCCGCTAAGTCTGTCTGAACGTCCCAAACTCCCGAAAAGAATGCTGAAGCACAGAGAGAAATCTTTGTGCTTTAGTGATTCCTTTTATTCCCCTTCCAGTAAAATCCGATTGCCACAAGCGTGATGAAAGTCAGCATGATACCTGTGCTGAATCCGGGCGGTTGGAAACGTAAGCTGTATGTGTGTGTACCGGATGACATAAGAATGCCGAGGTAACGACCCAGCGGAACGGCTTCAACCGGAGTCTGATCGATAAACGCCTGCCAGCCGGGAAACGGTGCTTCCTGAACGATCAAATAAAATGGAATGGCGGTTGGGTCATCTGGCGCGGTAGCCTGGATGTGAATCGTATCCTGCTCGTGCGACAATAATTGCGCAGGATAAATGGTCTCATTGGTGATCGTATCGGCGTAGCGCAGCAGCGTGACCTGCGGCACGACGAAAGTATAGGGCAGCGCGTCCGTCAGACGGTAAAGAATCGCGCCATCATGGTTTGTCAGGTCGCAAGGGTCTTCTTCGGGCAGCAGCGGTGCTTTCGGCACACAATGGATCAATGTATTGGCTTTGTCTTTCAACGTTGACTGCGCGAAATCGTAGGATGCGCCCCCATATTCATTGGAAACGATCAACCACTCGGATAAATAGGGTATCTCTGGCGCGCCGGGAGGGATCAAGTTAATGAGCGTTCGGGGAGTCCAACCTTCATTTAAGAACCAGTTGCGCGTCTGAGCGTAGTAGCCGTCAAACGTCGAGGGCGAGAACGGTTCAAAGATCGAAGGAAATGGCATTCGCGAATCGCTGGTTTTGGTGAAAGGATAGAGACGACCAAAGTTGTGGATCGGTGGGCCAAACGTAATCAGACGGGCATTAACCTGCATCTCGTCCGCGATAGCGGTCAGAATCAAAACAATCAGACCCCAATGGAGGATTCTTGCCCCAACAATTCGCGTGATCGGCCCAAATTTTTGCATCGCGCGGAAAAACTGATCGCCCGCCAACAAAATCACGTCCAGCGCGACAGCAAACAGAATAAAAAACCATAATAATTCGGCTGCCTGAGGAAATGTGGTGAATATTCTTTGATTCAGAAATTCGTGAAGCTGAGGATTGTTTAACGCCATCGCCAGCCGCGTAGAAATACTGCCTGTGCTGTAGGCAAAAAGATAAGCCCACGCTGCCACCGCCACCGCCATCACGCGCAGCAGCCGCACACGGTCATAAGCGCCAAATTCCGGCGGTAAGCGCAGTGCGTCGCGTGTCCCTCGCCAGAGCGCATCAATGCCCAACGCTGCCAGCACGATCCACCACAACGCAGCAACCGAATGAGCGCGACCTACATAGCGAAATTCGGCAAGAAGTGAAATTTTAGCATACAGATAATTCAGAATGGGCGTTTGCGCTGCGCCCCAAACCATCATCAATAACGCCAGGATCAAAGCGATCCAGGCCACACGACTAAATCGCACACGTCGAGGCGCAGCCGCCATACCCGCGATGAATAAAAATACCGCTGGGCCGATGTAAGCATAATCGACAACCACGTTCATTAAAAAAGGTAGATTCTCAAAGGTCCGCCAGTTTTCCCAGGGATAAATGAAATTGACGAGCGCCTGGGACATTTCGTACTGGGAATCGATCTCGCCCGTAAATTGGCTGAACTTCACGCCCTCATGATCGACAAAATCGCGCACTGCCCACACCGGCATAAACTGAATCATCGATAAGCCCAGCGCGAACAGTCCAGCGATGGTGGCGCGTTTCAGCCGATCCAGCCGAAATTTCCAACGATCATTCTCGCGCTCGAATAGATGAAACAGGACAATGACTGCCGCGCAGATAATCATGTGCAAGGTGTAATAAATATTTCCCGCAAAAAACATGAGCGCAAATGCCACACCTGTCAGCACTGGAGCGCGGCGATCCTCGCTCTTGAGTGTCCACCACAGGCCTGCCAACACCAACGGAGGCCAAGCGAGACTCAAGCCCAGTTGAAAATGCCCTGTGTTAAATTTGGCAGCGATTCCCCCGCTCATCATATAGAATACGCCTGCCGCCACACGCGCCACGCCGCCAACGCCAATCACTTTCGCCAGCGCCCACATATTGTAGCCAGCGATGAGCAGCGCAAGGCACATCGCCAATTTACTCCCCTGGACACCACCAAAGATCAACACGGGTAAGCTGGCAAAGGGATTAAACAGATAATTGAAGGCGTCATTTATGAGCGGTGTGCCGTTCGCGAGGTAAGGATTCCAAGTCGGAACGTGGTCATAGCCCAGAGATTCTTGCGCCATCCCCAGCCCGATTTGAATCGGCACGACCACTCCGGCGAGGCGCTCATGTTCCAGACCGGAAAAACGATTGTCAGGGCTTAATCCATAAAGAAACAAATCGCGCTGACCAATCGGTCTGGCTGAGAAAAAAAAGCCCATGTATAACAGCCCAATCAAGGTGATCGCCGCCAATTCGAGGATGGTAGGGCGTGTCACGGCGCGAAAAATGACGGTGCCAATTTTCGCTCCAGGACGCATCGAGATGTTCATCAATGGTCAAACCTCTGTTCGCTAAAAGCGCGATAAGTTTAACATTTATAGGGGTAGTGAGCCGCATTTTTATGCTATCTCTACGCATTATAAACGATGTGGGATGATGTGGCTTATCGTGGGAAATTCGTAATACCCACCTACGTTTTTCTAACCAAAACACTCCCTGATTTTAGTAGACAAACTTTTCGCCCCGTGCTAAAGTAGCCTTATAATTTTAAGTTTTGACTGACAATTTGCGATCATTGTTAACCTCCATAGAATTTTTTATGGGGGTAGTCTAGTCTTTCGCAATTAACAGCGAACACATATTCTAATGGATATACCATGAACTGCCCATATTGCGGGGCTGAAGACTCGAAAGTCATCAACACAACGCACGATCCGCAAGGGGGTGTCCGCCGCCGCCGCCAATGCAAAGTCTGCGAGCTGCGTTATACCACGTATGAGCGGGCGGTGCTGTCCACGCCGCTGCTGGTTAAGCAGGATGGCAACCGCGAGGAGTTTGATCGCCAAAAGCTGATTCACGGTATTCGCATGGCCTGTGCCAAGCGTCCGGTTACAGCCCTCTCCATCACCCAGCTCGCCGATAAAATCGAGACCGCACTCCAACAGATGGGAGTCGATGAAGTACCGAGCCGAGCCGTCGGCGATATGGTCGTCTGCGGTCTGCGCGAAATTGACGATATTGCTTATATCCGCTACGCCCTCATCTACTATAAACTCAGTGACCTGGGTGGCATTCGCAACGAAATTGATAAGCTGCTGACTATTCGAAACCCATGACTATTCATAACGATAACTTCTTTGCGGAGATTTATACATTTCCGTAAAAAATCATTTCATTTCGATATTTTTAACCAATGTCATTTGGAGGAAACATGGTTCAACCCAAGACCGAGAAAAAAAATGCCTTGCACGAACTGGGCTACAAAATATTTTTAGATCGCTATGCCCAAAAGGATATGACTCGCTCCACGTTGGCGGTGGGCGATACGGTCATTGTGGTGGTGGACTCCAAGACCGGGCAGCGCGAAATTGGCAAAATTACCGCGCTCGAACTGCCGCGCGTGACGATTGAACTGCTGGATGGCACAGGAGTAACCCGTGACATTGAAAATGTCGATAAGCCGATTGAAACCGACCCCGGTCAGATGATGGATCGCGTGGCGGCGGGCGTCGCGAAAGTGGAATCCACGCCGGAATTGCAGCGCCAGTGGGCGGAGCGGTTCCGTTGGGCGCTAGAAGATTGGAAATTTGTCCCCGCCGGACGCATTCTGGCGGCTGCCGGAACCGATCAATTACTAACTTATTATAACTGCTATGTCATACCCTCCCCCCGTGACTCACGCGGCGGCATTATTGAAACGCTGCGCCAGATGACCGAAATCATGTCGCGCGGCGGCGGCGTGGGCATCAACGTTTCCAGCCTGCGTCCACGCCACTCCTATGTGAAGGGCGTGAATGGTCGTTCGAGCGGCGCGGTATCCTGGGGCGCACTCTACAGCTTTGTTACAGGACTAATAGAACAGGGCGGAAGCCGGCGCGGCGCGTTGATGCTCATCCTCAATGACTGGCATCCTGACGTGTTTGATTTCATCAACAGCAAGCGCAAAGCTGGTCAAATCACCAATGCCAATATCAGCGTAGGCGTGAGCGATAAATTGATGGAAGCCGTCAAAGCCGACAGCGACTGGGATTTGGTTTTCCCCGACACCAGCGACCCCGCTTATGACGAAAACTGGGATGGAGATCTCACCTCTTGGGTGAACAACGGTCATAAAGTGATGACTTATCGCACGGTCAAAGCGCGCGATGTGTGGAATGCCATCATCGAAAGCGCATGGGCAAGCGCTGAACCGGGCGTCTGGTTTAATGAACGCTCGAACAAGATGTCCAACAGTTATTATTTCAACCCGCTCATCAGCACGAATCCATGTGTTACGGGTGATACGCTGGTTTCAACCGAGTTTGGTTATACCAAAGCGCGCGATTTACAGGTAGGAATGCGCATTCGAACACCTGCTGGACTAAAACCGATTGAAAAAGTCTATAACAATGGCGTACAGCGTATTTATCGCGTCGAATTCTCAGATGGTGGTTCGTTAGAAGGTACAGCAGATCATAAATTAAAAGTCGTGCGCGGTAAAAAGTACGAATGGATAGCAATTTCAGAGTTACGAAAAGGTGATAAGATTCTCGTTTCTCCCAATGAGGCTTTTGGTTCTCCTCGCCGCCTCCCTGAAGTAGCTATCAACTACATCCAGAAACGCGGACTACAAGTATCTGAATTTTACGATCAGACACTTGGCTTTCTAATAGGTGCAGTTATAGGCGATGGTACGCTGCGTCAAGTAGCCAGCCGCAACAGTTATAGCTATCAATGCAAGGTTGCTTTTGGCGCTCAAGAAGCCGACTGGATGGAAAAGTTTCAAACACTTGTAGAGGGAATAGGCATTCATACAACAGTTACTCATGCCAAAAAAGATATTCCTCAACCTGATGGAACTGTTTTAGTTCATCAATCTGTAGCATTGGAATGCTACAAACTCGCTACTCTACTTGCCAAGATAGGCATGACTCCTAACATAAAAGCTCCCGAAAAAGCAATTCCTGAAGAGTTGGTGGAGCTTGATCGGGAATTCTTAAGAGGCGTTTTAGATGGCCTATTCTCAACTGATGGAAATGTCCTTATGAAAAGGGACAACCCTATGCTGAGATTTAGTACATCTTCTTACAAATTAGCCCAGCAAGTTCGTATGCTGTTGTTGCAGTTTGGCATTCATGGGCGCGTCTATACCGTAAAGCGTGATGAGAACCTCAGATATGACGGGCGCTCAATGTATGGCACAGGAATAAAGTACGATGTCGTTATTATGAATGAGGGCATTCCTCGTTTCTACAGCGAAATTGGACTTAGCCACCCTCAGAAATCAAACCGCCTCAAAGAAATAGCCGAAAATTGGCACTATAACGGTGCTACCTGGTTAGCGAGTGTAGTATCGATTCAGGATACGGAACGTGATGAAGAAGTTTTCGACGTGTATGAACCTAACACGCTTACGTGGGTCACTAATGGCTATGTAAGTTTTGATTGTGGTGAGCAACCTCTGCCAGGTTGGTCGGTATGTAATCTCGGTGCGATCAATCTGGCGAAATTCTATGATGAAGCCACCAACGATGTCGCCTGGGACATGCTCGAACAAACGGCGCGCTATGCCACACGTTTCCTCGACAACGTGATCGACACAACGCCCTATTTCTTCGATGAAAATTTCAAACAGCAGAGCGACGAACGGCGCGTTGGCCTCAACAACATGGGGCTGGCGGAGTTGATGGTCAAACTCGGCATTCGCTACGGCAGTGACGAATCGATTGCATTTATCGACAAGCTGTACGGCTTCCTGGCGCGGATCATCTACGAAACATCCAGCGACATCGCCAAAGAAAAAGGCTCATTCCCAAAATTTGACGCCGAAAAATTCGTTCAGAGCGGATTCATGCAGTCAATGCCGGAGGATGTGGGAGAAAAAGTACGGAAAAATGGCATTCGCAATGTCACGCTTCTGACACAAGCACCGACGGG
>Ga0268299_1003828_pt1 | contig 12982 bp, 15 predicted proteins | sample NOBtaG_FD_193484 | JGI IMG/M metagenome (GOLD analysis project Ga0268299, IMG submission 193484) | Activated sludge microbial communities from bioreactor in Nijmegen, Gelderland, Netherland - NOB reactor | ecosystem: Engineered > Bioreactor > Aerobic > Activated sludge | place: Netherlands...
CTCGCCCCCAGGCGGTCAATCGCGCATTGTTGTGGATGTTCACTGAGGCCTCTGGCTGAAGGTTGGGTGGCTCGCACCTCCAGCTTCCTCAGTTATGCCTCAGTGAACAACCTCCTTAGAACCGACAACTAGCGCCGCTCGACCGCGTCCCGGACGTCGAGCAGGATCTCGAAGTACAACTGCTCGCGGCGATACGCGAAGTCCAGCGACGCCATCTGCGCTTCGTCGCCCGTCTCCTTCGCGCGGCGGAAGGCCTCGGTGTACATCTCCTCGAGGTTGGCGAGGATACGGTCGCGGGAGCGGGACATCGAAATCTCCTTCAGGGCGCTGAACGTGAGGCGAGGCGGCACGAAGGGGGCCGGTTCCGGCACCGCCTTCTTGGGCGTCTCGAGCAAGTACTTGGAGGCGGCGTCGAGGAACTTCCGCCGCGCGTCGGGGTTGTTGGCCATCGCAGTGGAACCTAGCCGCGGGCGAACTGGCACGGCAGTTGCGTGATTAATCTACATGTGTCCCAGGAGTCCCTGCCGCCGTGGCAGGGTGCCTGTAACCCCTTGTCGGAGTATGAGATGAACAACGTGAAGGTCTTCGCATTGATGGCAGCCATGACCGCCCTTCTCGGTGCGGTGGGTGGAGTCGTCGGAGGCCAGAGCGGGTTGGTGATGGCGCTGCTGTTCGCCGGCGTCATGAACGTCTTCATGTACTGGAACAGCTCGAAGATGGTGCTCAAGATGTACCGAGCGCAGGTCGTGGACCGCGCTCAGGCGCCCGAGCTGTACGAGATGACGGATCGGCTGCGCCAGCGCGCTGGCCTGCCGATGCCGACGCTGGCGATCGCGCCGCACGACCAACCCAACGCGTTCGCGACGGGCCGCAACGAGGAGAACGCCGTCGTGTGCGTCACGGAGGGGCTGCTCAAGCTCGTGAACCGCGACGAGCTGGAGGGCGTGATCGCGCACGAGCTGGCGCACATCAAGAACCGTGACATGCTGCTGCAGACGATCACGGCCACGATGGCGGGCGCAATCTCTTCGCTGGGCCAGATGGCGCTGTGGTTCGGCGGCCGCGACGAGGAGGGCAACTCCAACATCGTCGGTGCGATGGTGATGTTCTTCGTGGCGCCGCTGGCGGCCGCGTTGATCCAGTCGGCGATCTCGCGTCAGCGTGAGTTCAAGGCCGATGCGGTCGGCGCCGAGATCAGCGGCAAGCCGCTGGCGCTCGCCAGTTCGCTGCAGAAGCTGGAGGCCTACGCGAAGCGGATCCCGATGGACGTCGCTCCGGCCGCTGCGGCCTTGGCGATCTCCAATCCGCTCTCGGCGCTCGGCGGCGGCATGATGTCGCTGTTCTCGACGCATCCGGCCACGGAGCTGCGTGTCGCGAAGCTGCAGGCGATGGCCTGAGCCGTGCGCTCGTCGATCTAGCGGTCCGTCGAGACGCCGAGCGCGGCAGTCAGCGGAGGCCGCGCGCCGCCAACAGGCGCGCGACCGCCGAGTCATCCTCCGCGAACGGCATCAGCGACGCCACGACGGCTTCCTCACTTTCTCCTTCGACCGCCATCAATGCCGGCGGGACGCCGCCCTCGGCTTCGCGCGGCGTCCCGGCGCGCCGGTCCACTTCGATCACGGCCGCCACGGCGCCCGGCGTGGCCGCGGGCACGCGCCGGATGCGCACGACGGGGCCCTGCTGCATGCGACGTTCGAACAGGACGCTGGTGAGGTCTTGGGTCATCCCGGGATAATGTCGCGCCGGTCACGGCCTTCGTCCACCGCAGGCCCAGGCCCGTTACGGCAGCGCTCAGGGCGCAGGAGGCTCCGCGAGCCGATGGAACACGGCCTCGCGGACCTCTTGCCCACCCTTCAGGTGCTCGACGACGATGCGTTCCAGCAGCTCCGGCGTGACGCCCGCGTACCACGTGCCCTCGGGGTACACGACCACGATCGGACCTCCGGTACACACGCCGAGGCAGGGCGCTTCGCTGCGCTTCACCCGCGTGGGGCCGAAGAGCAGGCCTTCGCGCTCGAGCAGACGCGCAAGCTGCGAATAGATGGCGCGCCCTCCGCGATCGCGCGCGCAGTAGCCGCCGACGCACACGAGCACGTGGCGCGTATACGGCTCCATCAATCCCTGCAGGGGGTGCCGCTCAGCCATCAGGTGCCCGGCAGCTTGTTGTCGCCAGGCGGCGCGACGTAGCGGAACTCGTCGACAACCGCGCCACCAACGAGGTGCTCAGCGAAGATCCGCTGCGCCTTGTCCACCGTGACGCCGTGGTACCAGGTGTTCTCGGGGTACACCACCACCATAGGTCCATGTCCGCATTGCGCGAAGCAGCCGGCGTGGTTCACGCGCACTTGCTGCGCGATGCCCGCATCGCGACAGGCATGCTTGAGCGCCTCGAACGTGAGCTGCGAATCGGCGGCCTTGCAGGTCTTGCCGGAGGTGCAGACGAAGACGTGTTTCTCGTATTGGGACATGTTGTGTACCTTAACGCATGGCCACCCCCGAAGAGTTCTTCGCCATCGACATGCGGGTCGGGACGGTGCTCGCCGCCGAGCCGTTTCCGGAGGCACGGAAGCCGTCCATCAAGCTGGAAATCGACTTCGGCCCGGACCTAGGGGTGAAGCGGTCATCGGCCCAGCTCACGAAGCGATACACCCCGGAGGCCCTGGTCGGACGGCAGGTCGTTGCGGCCGTGAACCTCGGCGAGCGCCGCATCGCCGGCTTCAAGAGCGAGGTGCTGGTCCTCGGCGCGATGCCGGACCCCACGGACGTCGTGCTGCTGCAGGTCAACGTTCCCGTCGAGAACGGGACCAGAATCGGATGACATCCATGCTGAGATTCGTGCGTCGTGCCTTCGCGGTTGCCGCTGCGTCGGCGCTCTTCGCCAATGCGGGCGCCGCCCAGCTGCCGCAGGAGGTACTGGCCATCACACGTGCCAACGTGGTGGACGGCGTCAGTGACACGCGCCAGCGGAATGCGACGATCGTGATCCGCGCCGGGAAGATCGAAAGCATTCGCGAGAACGGCGCGGTGCCGACGGGGGCTCGCGTGCTCGACGCCGCCGGCCGCTGGGTGGCTCCCGGGCTGATCGATGCGCACACGCACATCCGCACGGTCGCCGACGCGCGGCGCGCCCTGCTGAGCGGCGTCACGACGGTACGCTCGGCATCCGTGCCGAACTATCAGGACGTGGCCCTGCGGGACATCGCGAAGTCGGGCTGGATGATCCTGCCGGACGTGCTCGCCACCGGCGTGTTCGTTTCCCCCGACCTCGGCGAGACGATCACGGCCGACGCACGACTCGCACCGCTGGCGGCCGGCGTGCGCACGCCAGAGCAGCTGCGGCTGCTCGTGCAGGTGAACGCCGCGCACGGCGTCAACTGGATCAAGACGCGCGGAACCGAGCGGGCCGGCCTGCCCGATACGGACCCGCGGCAGCAGACCTACACCGAGGCGCAGTTGCGCGTGGTCGTGGAGGAGGCCGCGAAGGCCAACATCCCCGTCATGGCGCACGCGCACGGCGACGAAGGCGCGTACGCGGCGGTGCGCGCCGGCGTGAAGAGCATCGAGCACGGCACGTACCTCTCCGATTCCACGCTGCGCCTCATGAAGGAGCGGAACGTGTGGCTTGTGCCCACGCTGTCGACGATCGTCGACCTCACGACGCCGGGCGGCGACTACAACGACCCCGTGCTCGAGCTGCGCGGCCAGCACATGCAGCCGCGCATCGAGGACGTGATCCGCCGCGCGCATGCGATGGGCGTACGCATCGCCGCGGGAGCGGACACCGACTATCATCGCGAAAGCACGACGCGCATCAGCCACGAGGTGATGCGCTTTGTCGGGCTCGGCCTGACCCCCGTGCAGGCGCTGGCGACCGCGACCAGCGGCGCGGCGGAGCTGCTCGGCGTCGGGAATGCCTCGGGGCAGCTGCGGGTTGGTTACGAAGCGGACTTGATCGTGCTGGAGCACGATCCGCTCGCCAATCCGGGGACGCTGCGCGATCCCCTGCTGGTCATCACCAACGGGCGCGTCGCGCTCGACCGGCTCCGCATGGGGCTGGGCAACTGAATCGGAGTCGCAGGCATCATGGCTGAAGGCACGCAGGGCAAGCCGCCCTCCAAGACAGTCGTCACCTGGGCGGGCGACCAGCAGTTCGACGGCGGCCGCGCGAGCGGCGGTCCGACAATCCATCTCGACGGCCGCGGCGCGGCAGGCCCGAGCCCGGTCGATGCGCTGGGCATCGCCATCGCCGGCTGCACGGGCGTCGACATCGTCGACATCCTCGCGAAGCGCCGCACGCCGGTCGAGTCGCTGCGCATGGAAATCAACGCCGAACGTGCGAATGCCGTCCCGGCGCGCGTCGTCGCGGTGGACATCACGTACCACCTGAAGGGTGCGGGCATCGAGCGCGTGCACGCCGAGCGCGCGATCGAGCTGGCGGTCACGAAGTACTGCTCCGTGGGCAGCTCGATCGATCCGGCGACGCCGATTCGGTGGACGCTGGTGCTCGAGGACTGATTGGGCCGCGTTGCCGGCGCGGGGTCACGGCGGCGTGAACGCCTCCACCGTGCCCAGCGCCGTGTTCACCCCGTTGTAGCCACCGATCACGTAGAGCTTGCCGTTCACCACGGCGCCGCGCGCCGCGATGCGCGCCGTGGGCATCACCGCCAGCGTCCGCCAGGTGTTCGTCGTTGGATTGTACTCCTCGACGACGCCGAGCGGCGTGCCGTTGTTGCCTCCGATGGCGTACAGCCTGCCGTTGTGAGCCAAGAGCACGAGGTCCGCGCGCGCGGTTGGCATCGCCGCGCGCGCGGTCCATGCATTCGTCGCGGGATCGTACACCTCCACGTTGTTGGCGAACGCGCCCCCGACAAGCTGGCCACCGACCACATAGAACTTGCCATCCAGCGCCGCACCGGCGGGCGCCGTGCGCGCCGTGGGCATCGAGGCACGGATGGTCCACACGCCGTTCGTGGCCGCGGTCGGATCGAAGGACTCGTGGGTCGCGACGGTCGTGGATCCATTCCGGCCGCCGGCGACGTACAACACGCTGCCGATGACCGCGGCCGCAGGGTCGGCGCGGGGACCGACCGTGAGGCTTGCCAACGACGTCCAGAGCTGCGTGGCGGGATCGTAGGCGCGCACTTGGGTCGAGACGACACAGCAGTCCGTACCGCCAGCCGCATACAACTTCCCGCCGATGACGCCCGCCCCGGCCCCCGTCTGGATGAATCCACTGCCGGTGCGGGTCGTCCACGTGTTCGACGTGGCGTCGTAGGCCTCGACGTCCGAACGATGACCGCCGACGCGGAACCCACCGACCGCGAATATCGTCCCCGAGACGGCACCCATGCTGAACGCCCATCGCGCGTTCGGCATCGCGGCTCGCGACTCCCAGAAGCCGCTGGTCGACACGGCTACGATGGTGGCGTCGGCGTTCACCCCTTCACTCGTCGCGCGCACAGTCGTGCTGCCGGTACCGACCGCCGTCACGAGACCGGCCGCGCTCACCGTTGCGACTGCCGTGTTCAGGGACTGCCACGTCACCCCGCGGCCCGTGAGCTCCGAACCCCCTGAGGCAAACGTGCGCGCCGCCAGTTGCAGCGTCTCGCCGACCTCTACGGTATCGAGGGCCGGCGTGACGGTCACAGTCGCGACTGGTATCGCAGAGACACTCACCGCCATGCTGCCACTGACCCCATCGGCGCTGGCGCTGATCGTCGCGGTCCCTGCGGCCACGCCCGTCACGATCCCTGCGGACGAAACGGTAGCCACGGCCGCATCACTGGTCGCCCAGACGAAGCTGCGGCCCGACAATGCTTGCCCGCTCGACGAGCGCGCCGTCGCCGTCAGGTTCAACGATTGGCCGGCGACAACCGACGACCCGGGACCGCTGACCGTGATGCTTGCGATCGGCGCGCGAGAGACCGTAAGCGTCATCTGCCCGACGATGGCTTCCACGACGGCGGTGATCGTCACCGTGCCCGCGGCGACTCCGGTGACCACACCTTGGTCTGACACCGACGCCACCGAGGGATTGCCGGAGGTCCACGTCACGAGGCGTCCAGCCAACGGTTGATTCGATGCCGAGCGAGGCGTCGCGGTGAGCGTCAGCGAGTGGTCGACGAACAGCGTGGATGCCGACGCCGTCACGGCGACACTGGCGACGACGGGCTCACGCGCCGTGAGCACGCGCGACGCGACCTTGCCGCCAGCCGATGCCGTCACCGCCGCGCTTCCCGGCGCCAGCGCGGTCACCAGCCCTTGGGGGTCCACGCTCAGCGGGCCCGCCGGGGAGACGCTCCACGTCACGGGCCGATCCGTCAGTTCCACGCTGAAGGCCGAGAGGGCGCGGGCGGTAAGCTGGCGAGTCGCGCCGATCTCCAGCACGGTGTCGGCGACGAGGATCTCGACCCGATCCACCGGCTCGGGCGGCAACACGGGATCGGCGGCGCATGCGCCGAGCGCGGCGGCACACATCAGCCGCGCCGCAAAGGATATCGATCGCCACACCTGAGCCAGTGTCATTCGCATGGTCCCCGCGCCTCACAGGTTTTTGTGCGTGCCTCGCTTCGAGCCGCACTGAGTAGCCGCCTCCCGTTGCCGCCACGTCCGGTTTGGCGTTTCTTAGGCGTTACAGGGGGTCTCGCGCATGCTCCGGCTTCGTGTCTTGGGAGGGATGGAGGCGATCGCGGCCGATGAGAGGCCGCTCGATGACCTCAGCCGACACACCAAGCGACTCGCGTTGGTGGTGTACCTGGCCTGCGCGCGTCCGCGCGGCTTCCACCGCCGCGACAAGCTGGCGGCCCTCTTCTGGCCCGAACTGCCGGACGAGCGCGCGCGCGCCGCGCTGCGCACGACTCTCTCACGACTGCGCGACGACCTCGGGGCCGATCTCGTCGTGACGCGCAGCGCCGAGGAAGTCGCGCTCGACATGTCAGGCCTGTCGTGTGACGCGCTCGCGGTCGAAGCGGCGTTGGCGGCCGGTGACGCATTGAGCGCGGCGGAACGGCTTGTCGGTCCGTTCCTCGATGGCGTCCACGTCGATGGCGTCGCGGAAGCGTTCGAAAGCTGGGTCGACGAGGAGCGGACGCGCCTGCATCGTGAGGTCGTACAGGCGCTGGTACAGGCGGCGCACCGCGAGCGCGATGCGGGGCGACTGGACGCTGCCATCGTGCGCGCCGAACGGGCGACCGCGCTGGCCCCACTCGACGAGGCGGTCGCACGCTTGGCCATCCAACTCCATGTCGCCGTCGGCGACCGTGGATCGGCCTCGCGCATCTACGACCGCCTGCGCGACAAGCTGGCACGCGAGTTCGGAATCGCACCATCCGCGGAGACGGCAAGCGTGGTGGAAGCCCTCGAGCGGTCGGTGCCCCGCGGCGTTCCCACGGCGGCGGGACGGTCGGAGCGCGCGCTGCGCGATTCTCGGCCCACCAGCGTCGTGACAGATGCGATGCCGGAGGGACCGGCCCGTCTATCCCTCGCGGTCCTCGTTGGCGGCGCCGCGATCGCAACCATGCTTGCGACGGCGTTGACGATGACCGCCCTCCGCCGGCGTGAGGGGCTCGCTGCGCCGCCGCTCGCGTGGCAACCGGTGGCGAGCCATCACGGTACACCGCTGCACCTGATCGGACCATCGGTGGTGCTCGACTCGGCGGAGGACGCGCTGCTGGTCATGTTCGGCACCGAGACGATGCATCCGCAGCGATTGAATGGCCGCGTGATGCGCCTCGTTGGCCTCCGCGGGGAGTCGATGACATGGACAACCGTCGAGACGGAGGGTGACCGCTTCCCGGCGCCGCGCTGGCTCGCAGCGGCCACGCTCGACCCGACTCGCGACCGAGTGTTCCTGCACGGCGGCGCCTTCGGCAGCACGTCACCCTGCGCGAGCGACCTGTGGATGCTCGGTGGCGCCGGGCCGTCGCAGGCGCGGCGATGGCATCAGGTGGCGCAGCGCGGCCCGCGTCCCTCAGCACGGGCATCGCATCGGCTGGCGTTCGATGCTGCCACCAACCGGCTCTTGCTGCACGGCGGCAATGACTGCTTCACGGTGCACATGCACGACACGTGGATTTTCGCTTTCGACGATTCCACACAGCGCTCCGGGGAGTGGCGGCTTGTCGCTGTGGATTCCACGGACGGAGCTCCGCCGCAGTCGGCCGGTGCTGCGGTGGCCTTCGATCCCGCCCGTGCGCGACTCATCCGCATCGTCCCCGGCGCAGGGCTACGCGCCACGCTGTGGACCCTTCGCGACCTCAATGCTGCCGCTGCCAAGTGGCAGCGCATCGACTGCCTAGACGCACCGACCAGTCACTTCGGACTGGCGGTTGCCGTGGAACCGAGCGGCGAGGCACTCTGGGCCTTTGGCGGCTACGATGACGACTCGCGATACAGCCGCGACGTCTGGCGAATCGATCTCGGACGCGACGAGCGAGCGGGATGCCGGTGGACACGCCTCCTCACGGATGACTACGGTCCGCCGGCTCGGAGCGATGCCACCCTCGCATGGAGCGGGAGTACGCGCGCGCTGGTGCTGTTCGGGGGCGCCTTCCAGACCAACTCCCTCAACGACGTGTGGCGCCTCACGCCCTGAGGGCGCCATGGTCGGCTATCGCGCCAGCGTAATGCTCACCGGACAGTGATCGCTGCCCATCACATCCGTGTGGATCTGCGCCGCCTTCACCTGCTTGGCCAGCGCCTTGGACACCAACACGTAGTCGATTCTCCAGCCGATGTTCCGCGCGCGGCAGTTGGCCCGCTGGCTCCACCAGGAATAGTGGCCATTGCCCTGCGTGAACAACCGAAACGTGTCGACGAAGCCCGCGTCGAGGAATGCCTGGAAGCCGGCGCGCTCCTCGTCGGTGAAGCCCTTGTTCCCGACGTTCGGCTTGGGGTTCGCGAGGTCGAGCTCGGTGTGGGCCACATTCAGGTCCCCGCAGAACACCACCGGCTTCTTCTTCTCCAGCGCCTTGCAGTGCGCGAGGAAGGCCGGGTCCCAGGCCTTCTCGCGCAGCGGCAGGCGGCTCAAGTCGTCCTTGGCGTTCGGCGTGTACACGCTCACCACGAAGCACTTGGCGAATTCGGCCGTCACCACACGGCCCTCATCGTTGCTGTCGCGCCCCTCGCTGTCGACGAGGGCGTACTTCTTGCGGATGGCCGCCGAGAACCCGGTGGTCACCTTGAGCGGCTTCACGCGCGAGAAGATCGCCGTGCCGGAGTAGCCCTTGGTGGACGCGGAGTTCCAGTACTCCTCGTAGTCGGGCAGGTCGATCTCGGCCTGCCCCTGCTCGGCCTTGGTCTCCTGCAGGCAGAGGACATCCGGCTTGTGCTTGGCGATGAACTTCTGGAAGTCGCCCTTGCGGATGACGGCGCGCAGGCCGTTCACGTTCCACGAATAGATCTTCACTTGCGAATCTCACGCAGCAGGTGGCGCAGCTCCGGAATCAGCACGCGCGTCAACGCGAGCTCGACTGCTGCCTTCGAACCCGGCAGCGACACGATGACGGCGCCCTTCGCGCTGCCCGCCACCGCGCGGCTTAGGATCGCCGTCGTGCCGATCTGCTCCTGGTAGCTCAAGAGCCGGAAGAGTTCGCCGAACCCCGGAATCTCCTTCTCGAACAGCGGTGTCACGGCTTCGACGGTGCGGTCCTTGCTGCCGAGTCCGGTGCCGCCAGTGATGACGATGGCGTGGAGGTCTCCAGTCGCCAGCCACTCGGCGACGAGCGCGCGCACACGGGCTTCGTCGTTGGGGAGCAGCGCGTGGCGGGCGATCTCGTGGCCCGCAGCCTCGAGCAGCCGTCGCGCCAACGGCCCGGATTCGTCCGTGGCCTCCGTGCGGGAGTCCGTCACGGTCAGGACGGCGATGCGCAGCGCCCCGAGCGCCTGCGCTTCCCGGCGATGGCTCGCCGTCCCTTCAGGTGTCGAACTCACCGATCTGCCACTCCGCGATCAGCGGGTGAGGCCTTCGGCGCGCAGTGCGCTCATCAGCCGGTCGCGCAACTTCTCGGAGGCGCAGACCGACTTCTTGGCCGCCTGCAGGGCCTTGAGGAAGCGCTCCTCGAAATCGTGGTGGCTGAAGCAGTCCGGACAGGACGTGATGTGCGAGCGCACTTCGCGTTCGCGATCCGGCGTCAGCTCGCCATCCAACAGATCGAAGAGCTTGTTCATCGCGCCGCGGCAATCCTTGATCGGCGCTCCATCGTCATGCGTGTGCTGCATCATGCATCGCTCCGGTCGGGGCCGGGAGGTGGAATGAGTCCAAGGTCCTGCGCATGCAGGGCCAACTTCTCCTGCAACAGCTTCCGGCCACGGAACAAGCGGGAACGCACCGTGCCGACGGGAATGCCGAGGACCTGTGCGGCGTCCTCGTACGATTGGTCTTCGAGATCCACGAGCACCACCGCCGAGCGGAACGTGTCGGGGATGTCCTCCAACGCCTGCTGGATGGCCGGGGCGAGATCGGTCCGCGCGAGCAGCGGATCGAGTCCACGCCGTACCCAGCCTTCCTTCGACTGCGCGGCATCCACGGCCTCCGCGCCATCGTCGTCCAAGGTGACCTCCCGCTGCCCCCGTTCGCGGGAGCGCAGGAACACGTTCCGCGCGATGGTGAAGAGCCAGCGCCGCACATCCGTGCCCGGCTGGAAGGTCTTCCAGCTCCGGAACGCGCGCAGGTAGGTCTCCTGCACCACGTCCTCGGCGTCTGCCTCGTCGCGCGTGAGCGAGCGGGCAAACCGATACACGTCGTCCAGCGCCGTCAGCGTGAGAGCACTGAACTCGGCGTGTTCGTCTGTCGCGGGGGCGAGCTCTTCGGTCATCACTGGAACATCGCAGTTATCCGGCGTTGGGGCTACGGGTTCCCTCTTCCGGAGGGAGACGGGAGAGGGGGGTACGGGCGGGGATGGAGAGAGGGGAATGGGGGAGATGGGGGGTAGACGTCTCACGAACCTCCGACCCCTCCCCCCCATCTCCCTTCTCCCGTATCGCGTCGGCCCACCTCCGCCCGTACCGCCGTCTCCCGTCTCCCAGCATTCACCTGCATCGAAGCGGCCGCATGCCGATCTCGTACTCGCGCCCGGCCTCGACCGTAAACACGGTATCCCAGGTCCCGCCGGCCACCGTCCGCACGCGGATCCGAACGGGGCCCGCGAGCACCGGGATCGGCCGCAGGGTGCCGCCGCCGATCGCGCGCGGGGCCTCGCCGTTGATGATCAACCCGGCACCGCGGCAACGGCTGCCGATGTGGATGCGGCCGTAGACCATGCTGCCGGGGATGGTCTCGGGGCCGCGTGGCGCATTCACGAGGGTTTCGGCGGGTGGCGTCGCGGACTGATCGATGCGCTCGGTCGCCGACGGCTCCGCGCTCGGCGCCGGCGGGATGGGTGCGGCGCTCGCGGGCAGTGGCAGTGTGTCTTCTGGCGCGGACTGTCCCGATTGGCTCCGGATAAACGTCGCGGTGTCGGCGGCGTCGCCGCGGGCGCCCGCCAGTTGCTTGCGCCAGCGGTTCACGAGGTCTGGGCGCAGCATCGCGGTGGCGGCGATGACGCCGATGAATAGCGCGAGGGCTACGAGCAGCCATGGACGGCGCGGGTGCGCGGCGATCGTGGGCGCTGCAGGCGGCGGCGCAGCGGCAGGCGTTGCCGCGGCAGGCGTTGACGCTGCAGGCGGAGCAGCAGCGTGCCCGCGCACCGCCGGCGTCAGCGGCACGGACATCTGCGGCTGCCGCATCGCCCCACTCTGCGCGAGGTGCACGATCTGCGTGCGCACTTCCTGTTCCAGCGTCGAGCTCACCTGGCCGAATGCGTCGACCGCCGCCTCGAGCGTCGGGAATCGGTCGCTTGGCTCCTTCGCGAGCATACGCGTGATCGCGGCTTCGATGTGCTCGGGCACATCCGGCCGCAGCGTGCGCAGCGACGGGATGGGATCCAGCAAGTGGCCCTTCATGACCTCACCGATCGTATCGCCGGCGAAGGGCTGCTGGCCGGTGAGGAGCTCGAACGCGACGATCCCCAGCGCATACTGGTCGGCCGCCGGCGTCACGGCGCCGCCCTGGAACTGCTCGGGCGCCATGTAGTAGGGCGTACCGATGATGGCGCCGGTGAGCGTCAATCCCTTCGCGTCGCCGCGCTTGGCGATGCCGAAGTCGGTGACGATCAGCCAGCCGTCCGTATCGAGCATGAAGTTGGCGGGCTTCACGTCGCGGTGCACCACGCCGCGGGTGTGCGCGTAGTGCAGCGCACGCCCCGCCGCCGCGACGACGCTGCGCACGAAGGGCAGCGACTGCCGCCCCGTCTCACGCACCACGGAGTCCAGCGCGCGGCCCTCGACGTACTTCATCACGAAGTACGCGAGCTCGGGATCGTCGCCGACGGCGTAGATGCCGATGATGTTCGGATGGTTGAGCGACGCGGCGACCTTCGCCTCGCGCCGGAAGCGCTCAATGTTCTCCGGCGACGTCGCGAGCGCAGGGTCGAGCACCTTGATGGCGACCTTGCGGTCGAGCGCGAGATCGAGCGCGAGGAAGACCGTCGCCATGCCGCCTTGGCCGAGCTCGGCGTAGATGTCGTAGCGGCCGAGCGTGGCGGATCTCAAGCGCTCGAAAAGGGCGGAGGGGGGGGCGGAGCTCATGACGACAAATATGCGGGGAGAGGGGAGACGGATGTACGGGCGGAGGGGGGACGACGAGACAGGGGATACGGGAGAGGGTGGGGAGACGTCGCACGTCTGCCCCCCGTCTCTCCCATTCGCGTCTCTCCATCTCCGCCGTTACCTCCGTCTCTCCTCTCCCACCACTCGCCCCGCACGATAGCAGCACACGAGGGGATTCGCGTCGAGCGCCCCCGCCATCGCCACATCCTCCCCGTACCCGAGCGAGACGAGATGCGCGGCGTGCGGGGCACGGGAGAGGACAGACGATGGGGAGATGGGAGACGGCGCGCTGCGCAGCATTGCGGCGAGCGCCTCCGCGCAGGCGCTGTCCTCCGGC
>Ga0268299_1003829_pt1 | contig 12980 bp, 9 predicted proteins | sample NOBtaG_FD_193484 | JGI IMG/M metagenome (GOLD analysis project Ga0268299, IMG submission 193484) | Activated sludge microbial communities from bioreactor in Nijmegen, Gelderland, Netherland - NOB reactor | ecosystem: Engineered > Bioreactor > Aerobic > Activated sludge | place: Netherlands...
AACCGGGACGCGTACCAGCGAAATTACCGCCGCATCGGCATCAACAAACGGCTCTTCCAAACAGGAAGAACCGCCGGGAGATTATTTCACTTGACTCGGCGGAGGCTAATGGGTGACACCTTTTTCATCCCAGGCAATCAAAACAACGGCGTCGGCCCAAGAAACAAAAATGGACAAAGGTATCGAGACGCCGCAGACCGGGAGTTCCCATGACGCGCAGAGCTAAGCGACAGAAACGAGTCGAAGGCGACTTTGTTCAGATTGACCTAGGAGACGGATATCATGTATACGGCCGAGTCTTGGAGGAAGCCCTGTTCGCATTTTACGATATTCGCACAACAAAATACCTTGATATTGATGTGATTTCCAAACTCCCAATACTCTTTCAAGTGCCAGTGATGGACTACGCCGTCAAACGGGGTCGGTGGGTAGTGATTGGAAATCAGCCACTAGATGCTCAATTACTCAATCCACCGCCCCGATTTATTCAAGATCAACTTCGGCCTGATCTCTTTAGTATTTATCAACAAGGGGGGATCCGGCCAGCCACTCGTGAGGAGTGCATCGGTCTGGAGTGCGAAGCAGTTTGGGACCCCGAACACATAGAGGATCGATTGCGAGACCATTATGCGGGACGGCCAAACAAATGGGTTGATTCCCTCCGAGTCAAATAGCGGAATGAACGGAGACATTCTACTTTTCCACTTTGCTCGGACGGACCTGCGGCCGGAGTATGGAGGTTATTCCCAGTCTCGCAGTCGTGCCGTGCATCTGCGAAGCGTTGCCGCGGATATCACCCGGTTTGCCATGCCGCGATTCGCGGATTAGGTTGCGCGCATGAAAGCGCCCAACTGGATTTGCATCGCTGCTGCGGTTTTGACTGCCGCATACCTCCTTGCTGAAACCGCCGCGTTTGGGCAATCGAGGGGTTCTCCCGCATCGGACGACGTGACGATCGAGTGGATCGTCGTCGTCCCCAATGACACGCCGAAGGACGCGACGCTTTACATCACGGGCAGCCCGACGGCCCTGGGGGCGTGGGGTTTGCCGGGCATGGCACTGTCGCGCCGGCCCGATGGCCGATACGCGGGCAAGGCCACGCTGCCGCGGGGTACGGTGGTCGAATACAAAGTGACGCGCGGCACCTGGGAGACGGTCGAAAAGAGCGCCAAAGGCGAGGAGATCTCTAACCGCTCGTTCAAGGCGGAGAAGGATGCGGTTGTCGAGATTGAGGTCGGCGGCTGGGCCGCTTCGCAACCGCGCCGCGTTGAAAGCCGCCGCACCGGCACCATTCGCACACATGAGAATTTCAAGTCGAAGGCGCTGGCCAACGAGCGGACGATCCGGGTGTGGTTGCCGCCGGAGTACGAGTCGAAAAAGAGCGAGCGGTATCCCGTGCTCTACATGCACGACGGCCAGAACCTGTTCGACGCATCGACGGCGTTCATCGGCATCGAATGGGGCGCCGACGAGACGGCCGACCGGCTCATCCGCGCGGGGAAGATCCCGCCGCTGATGATCGTGGGCATCGCCAATACGCCCGATCGCATGAGCGAGTACACGCCGTGGGTGGACAAGTCTCGCAGGTCGGGCGGCAAGGGCGACGCGTACGCACGCTTTCTGATCGAGGAGGTCAAGCCGTTCATCGACAAGACCTATCGCACGAAGCCCGATCGTGAGAATACAGCCGTCGCAGGTTCGTCGCTGGGCGGGTTGATCTCGCTGCACCTGGCGATGAAGCATCCGCAGACGTTTTCGAAGTGCGCGGCGATTTCACCGGCATTGATGTGGGCCGATGGCAGGATACTGAGGGAAATCGAGGCCAGTCCCGAACGACTCAAGAGTGTGCGCCTTTGGATTGACATGGGCACGCGCGAAGGGCGGCAGATCGAGACGTTTTCATCGGCGGCAACATGGACGCAGCGGCTGGCGAAGACGCTGGAGCAGGGCGGCCTGACACCCGGCGCGGATTTTCGCTATCTGGAAGTCGAAGGCGGGGAGCACAATGAGGCGGCCTGGGCGGCGCGGTTGGACCAGGTCCTGCAGTATCTATTCGCCGTGGATCCCGATCGCGAATCGAAAGTGGACAAGTAGCGCCTATTCCCGGCTGGTTGCCCCGCTGGTTTCGAATCACGCCATGTCTCGAGCCGGCGCAGCGATTGCATTCGCCGTAGATTTTTTCTCGAATCGACGCGGCTGAAGTTTTTTTTCGATCGCAACCCCCGTGTGGTTCAAATCGAGTTGCCTGTCTGTTATGATGGGTGGGTCCCCAATTCAGGCGCATTTTTGAGGGCCATCCAATGATGGGAAGATTCCTGCCTTTGGCGTGCATGGCCGTCGTGACAATCGGCACGATGCCGGCTCGTGGGCAATGCCTGTTCGAAGCCCGCGCGGGCGAGGGTCTGCCCGGCGTGAATGGCAACGTTCAGGCCATGATCGACTGGGATCCTGATGGCGGAGGACCTCAGCCATCCCGACTTGTCATCGGCGGCCTGTTCTCGGCCGGTGGAGATGTGTTAGCCAATAGTCTCGTTTCATGGGACGGTGCAAACTGGCAGTCCTTTGGCATGGGAATGAACGGGGCCGTGAACGCACTGACTGTATTTCAAGGCAATCTGATCGCTGGCGGTGAATTCGCCACGGCCGACGGTGAGACCGTGAATTCGATCGCCCTTTGGAACGGCGCCACCTGGCAGCCGCTTGGCGGCGGTATGGGCGGACCTGTCAATTCACTCGTCGTCTTTGAAGGCGATTTGATCGCCGGCGGCGATTTCGGCCTCGCCGGCGCGGCGTCGGCTGACAACATCGCACGCTGGGACGGCACATCCTGGCAGCCGCTGGGCGCCGGCGTGGATGGCCGTGTTCATGCACTGACGATTTTCAATGGCGAACTCATCGCCGGCGGCGGCTTCACGGATCGCCTTCGCCGTTGGAACGGTGCAACCTGGGAGCCGATCGGTGGCGGCATGGATGGTGACGTCCATTCACTCCTGGTAAGCAACGGCCAGTTGTTTGCGGGCGGCGCCTTCACGACAGCCGGCGCCTCGGCTGCAAATCGAATTGCGCGCTGGGATGGCGTTTCATGGGAGCCGCTCGGTTCGGGTTTGGAAGGGTTCGCATTTCCGCCTCCGACGGTTTCCGCACTGGCTGCGTATGACGGAAAGATTGTCGCCGGAGGCTGGTTCCTGGTTGCTGGTGGAATCAGCGGCAACTTCATGGCCCAGTGGAACGGGGCGAATTGGGAGGCGCTCGGATCGGGGGTTGGCAGCACCGTTCAGGCGCTCACGGTCCATGACGGAGCGATCATCGCAGGCGGGTATTTCACGGAGGCCGGCGGCATCAGCGTCGGCCGCGTTGCCGGCTGGAATGGCCAGACCTGGCAGCCTATCGGATCCGGCATGGGCGGGGCCGTTGGCGCGCTTACGGTCTATGGCGGGGACTTGATCGCCGGGGGCAGTTTTACGACGGCGAGTGACTCGGAGGCGATCCGCATCGCGCGGTGGAATGGAGCCGGTTGGCATCCATTGGGCACGGGCCTCAACAACACCGCCCATGCCGTGTCGCCATTCGAAGAGGACCTGATTGTCGGCGGCCGATTCACGGCTGCCGGTGGCACCGAAGCCAATCGCATTGCGCGTTGGAATGGGCTTGGGTGGAGCGCGCTTGGCACTGGCATGAACAACGCGGTCCACGCATTGACGGTGCACAACGGTGACCTGATTGCCGGCGGATCGTTCACGGAGGCCGATGGCACCGGCGCCAATCGGATCGCCCGATGGGTCGGCGGCGCGTGGCAATCCGTGGGGACCGGATTAGACAACGTGGTCAGGGCACTCGCCGTGTTCAACGGCGATTTGATCGCAGGTGGCGAGTTTCTGACTGCCGGTGGCGTGAGCGCAAACCGTATCGCGCGATGGGACGGCGCGGTTTGGCAGCCTCTGGGAACCGGCATGAACGGCCGCGTGGAGGCGCTGGTGGTGTTTGATGGCGATCTGATCGCGGCCGGCGATTTCACCTTTGCGGACGGAGTGCTCGTCAACCGCCTGGCTCGCTGGAACGGGACAAATTGGATGCCGATGGGAACCGGAATGAGCAGCGCCGTTTATTCTCTTTCCACCCTCGACGGCGCACTGATGGCCGGAGGGAATTTCACCACCGCCGGCGGCCATCAGGCCAATCGTATCGCCCGCTGGGATGGCGCGAACTGGCAGCCGATCGGCGCCGGCACGGACAATAACGTCCATGCGCTGACGGTCTACGGCGGCGAACTCATCGCCGGCGGCACCTTCACCATCGCCGACGGTGGCGTGTCCGCGTCCTGGGCTCGATGGGGTCCGACTTGCGGGCGCGGCGACCTGAATTGCGACAATATGGTTGATCTCGATGACATCCCGCAACTGGTGAATGCGCTCGTCGATACAGGCACGTTGGACCCTTGCCAGCGTTTTGCCGCAAATGTGGATGGCAATGTCCGGCCCGACGGCACACCCTTGATTGACGGTCGAGATGTTGCTTCGTTTGTCGCATTGATTCTGAGCGTTCCTTGATCCTTCGACACGCCTGTTCCCGCCACCGGGGCCTGATGCGCAGTCCCACCGGACTGCGTTAAGATACGGCGATGCCCGAGGCCCCCGAGACTGTCATTTCCATTCGCGCGTTGCAGAAGAAGTTCCGCAACGCCGCCGGCGAGCGCATTACCGTTCTCGACGACATCACCTTTGACATTCACCGCGGCGAGACCATCGTCATCATGGGCGGCAGCGGTTGCGGCAAGAGCACGCTGCTGAACTGCCTGATCGGCGAGTACGAGGTGGACACCGGGGGTGTGTTCTACCGGCTCAAGGACATGGCCGCCCCGGTCGACATCATCGGCCTGGCCGAAAGGCGGATGAACGACATTCGCAAGCGCTTCGGCATTCTCTTTCAGAGCGGGGCGCTGTTCGGATCGATGTCGCTGGCCGAAAACGTGGCCTTGCCGCTGCGGGAGCACAGCGACGTAGACGATTCCATCGTGGACATCGTGGTGACCCTGAAACTCCAGCAGGTTCACATGCTGCCGCACCGCGATAAGATGCCGTCCATGCTTTCGGGCGGACAGAAAAAGCGGGCCGGTCTGGCGCGGGCGATCGTGCTCGATCCCGAGGTGCTGTTTTACGATGAGCCCTCGGCGGGGCTGGACCCGGTGACCAGCGCGACGATTGACGATCTGATCATGGATCTGTCGAAGAAACTGAGTGTGACCAGTATTGTCGTGACGCACGAGATGGACTCGGCCTTTCGCATCGCCGACCGCATGGTCATGCTGGACAAAGGGCGGGTGCTCAAGATCGGGACGCGGGACGAGTTTGCCGCCCTGCGGGATCGGCCGATCGAGTCGCTCACGACGCGCGACGAAAGACTGATGAACCAGTTCCTCAACGGCCATACCGAAGGACCGCTGACCGACGCTCAGGGGCTGTCGGAGTATGAGAAACTCCTGGTCGAGGGCAAGGAGACCCGGTTCTGATGGCCGCTCCGCGCAACGCATTCAAAGTCGGCGTGATGTCGGTCATCTGCGTGACCCTGGCATTTGCGATCCTGATCTGGATCGGCAAGGGCATCGGCGGCGACACGCGCATTCTGACCATCCGGTTCAAGTGCGATCCCAACATGCCGACGTTGTCGCCGGGGTCGGCGGTGCTGGTCGGCGGGCAGCGGGTCGGCCGTGTGATCACGGCTGTCGTGAGACGTAATGAAGAAGCCGGCCCCAAACCGCCGCCGTCCGAGGCGTACGAGGTGATCGTTGAGGCTGAGGTACGGGCTGACATCGACTTGCGCCGCGACGCGCAGGTCTTTGCTGAGGGGCCGCCGTTGGGCGGTGACGGCCTGATCAAAATCGATCTGGGCACCGACGAGGGTATTCTCGATTCGACGGCCGTGGTCAAAGGTTCGCAGCCGGCGGGCTTCTCGGCCATTCTGGCGTCGCTGCAGAGTGAACTGGACACGACGGATGTCAACAGCCTTCTGTATCGCGTCAAGTATCAACTCGACCCCGGCATGCGCGACTCGCTGATGAATCGCCTGCTGGTCAGCATGGAAGATTTGAATCGCATGACGGCGTCGTTGCGCCTGGAGATGTCGGCGACCGAGCGCGATTCGCTGGTCGCCAAGTTGCGCGGCGCCTTGAACAATGTTGAAACGGCCACGGGTTCGCTCGCCGATCAGATGAACCCCGAGCGGCCGGGCGGCCTGCTGGGCAAGGTGCACGGGGCCGTGGATACGGTCGGCGGCAGCCTGACGACGGTCTCGCGGATCGTGGCATCGACGGAGACGCCTGTCAACGAAACGCTGACGCACGTGGCATCGACCGCACGAAAGCTCGACACCCAGGTCATGGAGAACATCGCCAGGCAGACCGACCCCGACAACGTCGAAGGCCTGGTCTCGCGGGTGAACACCGCGGCGGCACGATTGAACGACTCGCTCGCCGACATCAAGTACGTCACCGGCGCGACCCGCGAAGTCCTGGTGCTGAATCGCGACAACATCAACAAGATGCTCATGAACTTCAAGGAGACATCGGAGCACATCAAGGGCGCGGCCAAGTATGTGCTGGAGCGTCCGTGGCGGGTCTTCAACGCCCCCAGCAAGACCGAGGATCGCCAGCACGTGCTCTTTGACGCCACCCGCAACTTCGCCGAGGCGGCCAACCGCCTGGACGACGCCACCATTCAACTCAAGGCACTGGCCGAACTGCACGACGGCCGGATCCCGGCGGACAATTCCGACCTGGTCCGAATACGCAAGGACCTCGAGGCCACCCGCGCGAAATTTCAGCAGGCAGAGCAGCAACTCTGGCGCGAGTTGAACGTCAAATAGTCAATCAACGGCCTTCGTTTCAATCCGCCGCGGCGGGGTCGAGGGCGTCGCGCAGGCCGTCGCCGATGAAGTTCAGGCACAGCAGCATCAGCGAGAGCAGGGTGCAGGGAAACACCAGTTGCCACCAGAAACTCTGCACCGGGTTCACCGCGGTCACCCCCTCGGCGGCGAGATTGCCCCAACTGGGCATGGGCGGCTGAATGCCGATCCCCAGAAAACTTAAAAACGACTCCTGTAATATAGCCTGCGGCACCGTCAGCGAGGCGTACACGATCAGCGGACCGGTCAGGTTCGGCAGGATGTGCCGCAGAAAGATCCGCGTCTGCGGCAGGCCCAGGGCCCGCGCGGCCTCAATGAAGGGGCGGGTCTGCAGCGAGAGGACCTGTCCGCGAATGACGCGGGCCATGGTCAGCCAACTGACGCCGCCAATGGCCGCCAGCAGCACGATGATGTTGGCGGCCTGCGAACCCAGTCCCATGCGTTCATGCAGCAGCCCATCCAGGCCGACCTTCAGCAGAATCACCAGCAGTATGTAGGGCAGGCCGAACAGAATATCGACAATGCGCATCATCAGCGCGTCGATGCGGCCGCCGGCCATTGCGGCGGTCGTGCCCCAGGCGACGCCGAGGCACATGGCCACCAGTGCCGCCGAAAATCCCACGGTCAGGCTGATCACGCCGCCGAGCATGCAGCGCACCGCCACCGAGCGCCCGAGGACGTCGGTGCCGAAGATTGCGTTGCGATCGGGCGCGCGCCGACCGTGAACCAGGTCCGTCGCGGCGTACTGGTTCTGTGTAAATGGGACGGTTGAAAAGCAGGCGGCGATGAGCAGGCCCACGATCCACAGCGCCGCGACGGCCGCCTTGTTCTTCCGAAAGCGGCGCCACTGCCGCTGAAACGGCGTGACCGGCGGCGGCAGGTCGTCGGCGATGATGGGCAGGGGCGCGGCGTTCATGGCGCGGCCTCCGCCATGCGCGGATCGAGCAGCCGGTAGGCGATGTCGACCAGCAGATTCATTGCGACAATCAGGGCGGAGTACACCAGCACCGTGGCCAGGATCAGCATCTGGTCGCGATTGAGCACGCTGTTGACGAAATGCACGCCCAGGCCCGGCACATTGAACACGCGCTCAACGACGAATGAGCCGGTCATGGCGGAGGCGGTCGCCGGGCCGAGATAACTGAGGACCGGCAGGCACGCGTTCGGCAGGGCGTGGCGGAAGATCACCCGGGCCGGCGACAGGCCCTTGGCTCGGGCGGTGCGAATGTAGTCGCTTGACATGATCTCAATCATGCCGAGGCGGGTCAGCCGCGTGATGTAGGCCATGGGCACGAGCGAAAGGGCGAGGGCCGGGCGCAACAGGTCGACGGGGCTTTCCCACGTTCCGACGGGCAGCAAACGCCACGTGACCGAGAAAAGGACGAGCAGCACCGCGCCAATGACAAACGTCGGTACGCTGATGCCGATGACGGCGATGGCGAGCGAGAGGTAGTCGATCAGGCTGCGTCGATAAACGGCCCCGGCGGTGCCCAGCAGAAGGCCCCCGGCGAGTGCGATGAGGATGGCCGCGCCGCCGACGGCCATCGAAACCGGCAGGCTTGCGCCGATGATCTCGTTGCAGGTCCAGCGCTCGTACTGGAGGGACTGCCCCAGGTCGCCGCGGACAAAGCGATTCAGGTACGAGGCATAAAATCGCCAGTTGTCGTCCATACCGTAGCGCCGGCGAAGGGCCGACTCAGTGGCAGGATTGAGTTTGCGGCCCGCCGCCTGAAACGGATTGCCCGGCACGGCGATGATCATGACGAAGGTAATGGTATAGATCGCCCACAGGATGAGCGGAAACTGAATCAGGCGCCCCAGGAGCATGCGAATCATCGCCGCACCTCCAGGTCGCGGTAGTGAATCAGCAATCGGGGGTTCAGCACCACGCCGCGCACGCGGTCGGGTTGGAACGCATATACATTGACGTCGTGATACAGCGGCAGCAGTGGCAGCGTCTCCTGAACCAGGCGGGCCTCGGCCCCGGCCAGGACGCGAAGGCGCTCGTCCGGATCGTCGGTCTGCTCGGCGCGTCGAATGATCGCGTCGTATTGCGGATCGCTGTAGCCCGAATCGTTGTTGCCGTTTCCGGTGGTGAACACGTCGAGGAATGTCGTCGGGTCGCCGTAATCGCCGTACCAACTTGCCCGGGCGATCTGGAAATTCTGCACCTGCTTGGCGGCGCTGAACGTCTGGGCCTCCTTGCCCTCGGTGCGCACGCGGATGCCGAGGTTCTTTCGCAGCATCGATTCGACCGTCTGGGCAATGACGCCGTGGTTGGACTCATGGTTGTAACTGATGACGATCTCGGGCACGTCGGCGGGCGATCGGTAGCCGGCGGCGGCCAGTTCCCTCCGCGCCCGGATCGGATCGAAGGGCAAACCAGACACGCTTGGATAACCGCTGATGGTTCCGGGCGGAATCAGGGTTTCGGCCGGGACCTCATTCTGTCGCAGGACGGCGCGGCACAGGGCCTCGGCATCGACCGCCAGCGCGATCGCCCGGCGCAGTGCCGGTCGGGCGAGCGGGTTGGGAAGTCCGCCCGGCAGCCGGGGTTTGCAGTTCAGATTGTAGAAATAGGTGCCGAACGCGCCGACGGCGTGGATGTCGCTTCGCCCGCCGGCCGTGTGATTCAGGGCGTGGGCAAACGGCGAATCGGATCGGGCGACCAGTTCGGGCGTGTACACCGCCTTGACCGAGGGCAGCATGTCGACGCGTCCGTCGTCGTACATCAGCCAGGCCGTGTTGGCGTCCTGCACATCGAGGATCTCGACGCTCCGTACCGCGAGGCGATTGAAATCCCAGTAGTTCGGATTGGCCCGCAGCGTGAGGCTGCGTTTGAACCGCCAGCCGGCGAGGACGTACGGTCCGTTGAACACCGTGTGGCCGGGTCGCATCCAGCGCGGGTCGTAGAAGACGTGGCCGGCATCATCGAGCACGCGATGGGGCCGGACGGTCGCTTCATGCAGTGGCATGAATACTGGTGTAGATAACAAATCCAGCCAGTAGGCGACCGGGCGCATCAGCCGCACGCGCAGGGTGCGATCGTCGGCCGACATGGCGACCGTGTCCGTGAATCGCCGGTCGGCCTCGGCCAGATGCGCGTCGCGCGCGGCCGTGCGGTCTGCCTCGGGCAGCGCGGCGATTCGGTCGATCTCCGCGTGCCGCCAATCGACATACGCCTTCATGCCGACGATGGACTCAAACAGGAAGGCGTAGTCCTTCGCGGTGCCCGGTTCGATGGCCCGCCGCCAGGCGAAGACAAAATCGCGGGCGGTGACGGCGTCGCCATTGCTCCACTTCGCGTCGGGCCGCAGGTGAAATTCATATTCAGTCTCAGACTCGTCCACCGTCCAGTCGGCGGCACATCCTCTCCGCGGCGGTCCGCCGGCGGGATTGAACGCGGTCAGTCCCTCGAAGACCTGAATGGCGACGCGGATATCCTGGAGTTGGCTGACGGCGGCGGGGTCGACCGTGGAGATCGAGACGTTTTCAATCAGTCTCAGGTCGGCCCGCTCATGGTGGGGGGCGGCGCGGCCGATCAGCCAGATCGACCCACCGATCAGCGCGCCCGAGAGCAGCAGCCCCCACGCCGGACTGACGCTGCCGCGACGCCGCGCATCGCTGCGGCGGTTGGGCCAATGGGCGCATCCTTGCGTGATCGGTCTCATGCCTTCACCTGTGGGCATCGGATGAATCCGTCATCCGGGTCCGCAGGCGGATTGTGGGAAGAACTCGTGCGTCTGGGTAGGGGGAAATCGGAATTGAGAATGGAAAAAGGGGTGGAGGCCTACAGTCCGTCGACCGCCGCCTGCCACTTGCCGAGCGCGTCTCGCACGGTCTTGGCGTTCGGCTTCGCGCCGCGCAGCATGGCCGGGATGCTGTCCGAGGGCGGTGTCACGCCGCCGGCCTGCAGGAGCCGGGAGACGATGTCCTGCTCCTTTGAAATCAACGGGACAAGGGCGGTTCGGGAGGCGTCATTGGTCTGATCGTCGAGATGGCGCTCCACGGCCTGAACCATGAGCGCGAGGACGGCCCGTGCCAGTTGCTTGCGGTTGGTCGCACCGGCGCTGGGCACCACTGTCGCGGCTGCATTCAGCCCGACCAGGTCAACGGACTCGTCGCGCGCCCCCTGGGCCAGCCGACCGGCCCTACCTGAGAAGAGCCGCGCGAGGGCGCCGGCCATCATGTTGCCAAACTTGGGATTCTGGGCCCACGTCTTGAAGTCGATGGCCCTGTAGATTTCAGGAAGAACGAGGGCGCTCTGTTCGGACGCGCCGGCCTCGCCCAGGGCGTTGAGCACGGACTCGACGTCGTTTTCGTCGGTAAGTTGCTTGTGCAGCCGCTGGATCGCCTTCGCCGCCGTGAATCGAACGGCTGGATGCGACGATTGCAGGGCGCCGGCCAGGGCGGTGGCCGTCTCGGCACGATCCAGCATCGTCAATATGCGCACGGCGGCAGCGCCGCGCTGCTGATCGAGCGGATCGCCGGACTGCCGGGTGACATTGCCCATCTGTTCGCCGCACTGTCCGGCGAATGCCCCGGCGAACGCGGTGGATGGTTTGGCGGCGGTCACCAGTTTGGTGATGTCGTCCTCAACGTTTTTGATGTCTTTTTCATCGCCGTTGCTGAGGGTCTGGGCGCGCTTGGTGACCCAGAGTTGAATCGTCGCATTGTCTTCCGCGGTGAGGGTTCGCTTGGTGACGAGGGTGGAGATGTTCTGGGCGCGCAGTTCCGATGCGGCGGCGGCGACGAGAACCAGTCCGATGAGCCATTTGCCGGGAAAACGCGTTCGCATCATTCCAATACCGAGCCCCCGCCCGTGCCGACGTGCCACGGCCGCTTTAAGCCGTGATGTTGCGCGAGACGACTCCTCCCGCACCGCTCACCGAGCGGTGGCCCACGCGTCGTGGTGCCTGCACCCGTGGATGGAAGCCGGTCGGACGCGCGCCGCAACCGCCCGGCAGCCACTCAACCGTAGCGGGTCCCCGTGCAAACTGTCAAGGCGGGGTGGATGAAAACGGCGCCAAACGTGCATTATCGGGACTGGGCCGGGGGGTGGCGCGGCACTTTCGAAACCGTCGCGTTCGGCAGCCCGCGCCCAAGAGAGCGACGCGGGCCGCCGACCGGGGAATCTCGGGGAATTACCGACCGAATGAACCGGGCGGCTCAGGGGAACGCCGCCTCACCACGGCGCCGCCAGGGGCAGGCCGAGGATGCGGAGTTCGTCCATGACGCGTTCGAAGCGCTGGGGGCCGGAAAGGGTGTGCCAGTCGCCGGGGGTGCCGAAGACCTGCTGGTCGAGCCAGTCGTAAAAGGTCGCCCACGCGGCGTCGGCATCGAACTCGCCACCGCCTTCACCGCCCATCATGAAGTTCCCGCCGCCGAACATGAATGAATATCTTAATTCACTCTGAGTGATTGCCGGTTTTTTTGGCTGCGCGCGTGCGAATGGAATTGTCGCAAGGCGATTCACGTCAACATTCATTTCGCCGAGACGAACCGGGAATCGCCGCAATGACCGCACAAAAAGACATTAGACACTTATAACGGTGGCTGTCACTAATTAATCCAATCCGTCGAATGGCCTCAAATGATTGACTGCGCGACGCGACTGGAGTAAAATCACGAGTGAACCGGCTGGAATGGAGGGGCTCGCGGAAGCGCGCAATGCGTGAAATGAAAACGATCAGCCTCATAACCTTCGTATCCACGTGGTGCCTTGCAGGCGCCATCGCCCGCGCCGATTTTGTGGTGACCGCATGGACGCTGACCAGCAGCGTGCGGGATTTTCAAGCAGGGCCGGGACACAACGACCTGAAGTTCAGCACCACGGTTCAGAACCCCTACACCCAGTCGCTGAACGCGACGTATTCGAACTCCGTGGCGCAGGCATCTCATGATTTTGTGTGGAATCTCGCCACCGGCCAGTTCGACACCGATGTCCACCTTGAGGCACAGGGTGGCCCCAGCTTCGGCTCCAGCACCGACAACCTGGTGCGTTTCACGCCCTCGACCGACGTATTGCTGACGGTGGACGCCCAATGGCAATTCCAGATGGCCGGCGGAGATCGCATCAGCCG
>Ga0268299_1003830_pt1 | contig 12980 bp, 4 predicted proteins | sample NOBtaG_FD_193484 | JGI IMG/M metagenome (GOLD analysis project Ga0268299, IMG submission 193484) | Activated sludge microbial communities from bioreactor in Nijmegen, Gelderland, Netherland - NOB reactor | ecosystem: Engineered > Bioreactor > Aerobic > Activated sludge | place: Netherlands...
CGAGCAACGCAACCAATGTGGCGGTACTCGACCAGTTACCAGTGGGCTTCACTTACGTGTCGTCAACGCCCAGCCAGGGCACTTACGACAACACAACGGGTGTGTGGACGGTGGGGACGATTAACAATGGCGCAAACGCAACACTTCAAATCGTGGCGACGGTGAACGCCGCAGGGCCATACGCTAACACAGCCGAGGTGAGTGCATCCGACGAGACCGATCCTGACTCCACACCGAATAACAGTGCCGCTGGTGAGGACGATCAAGCAACTAGCACCACGACACCAACGGCATCAGCCGATCTCTCGTTGACAAAAACGGTGGATAACGCGACGCCGAGTGTGGGCAGCAACGTGACATTCACATTGACGGTGAGCAATGCAGGGCCGAGCAACGTGACGAATGTAGCCGTGCTTGACCAATTGCCAGTGGGCTATACCTTCGTATCCTCGACGCCGAGCCAGGGGACATACGACAACACAACGGGCATTTGGACAGTCGGAACGGTCAACAATGGAGCGAACGCAACACTTCAAATCGTGGCGACGGTGAACGCAGCAGGGCCATACACTAACACAGCGCAGGTGAGTGCATCCGACCAAGCTGATCCGGATTCGACGCCGAACAACAGCGCTGCTGGTGAGGACGATCAAGCAACGAATACGCCGACGCCGACAGCTTCAGCCGACCTGTCATTAGCGAAAATAGTAGATAACGCCACCCCATCTGTGGGTAGCAATGTCACCTTTACACTCACGGTGAGTAACGCAGGGCCGAGCAACGCGACGAATGTAGCCGTGCTTGACCAACTGCCAGCAGGTTATATGTTTGTGTCGTCAACGCCCAGCCAGGGGAGTTATGACAACGCAACGGGCGTGTGGACAGTCGGGACGGTTAACAACGCGGCAAATGCGACGCTGCAAATCGTCGCAACAGTGAACGCGGCAGGGCCATATGCCAACACGGCACAGGTGAGCGCATCGGATCAAGCTGATCCCGACTCGACGCCAAACAACAGTGCTACTGGCGAGGACGACCAGGCGACGAACACGCCGACACCGACAGATTCAGCCGATTTGTCCTTAGCGAAAACGGTGGATAATGCGACGCCGAGTGTGGGCAGCAATGTGACATTCACATTGACGGTGAGCAATGCTGGGCCGAGCAATGCGACGAATGTAGCCGTGCTTGACCAACTGCTAGCAGGGTATACCTTCGTGGCGTCAACGCCGAGCCAGGGGACATACGATAATACAACTGGCGTGTGGACAGTCGGGACGGTCAACAACGGAGCGAATGCGACCCTGCAAATTGTCGCAACGGTGAACGCGACGGGGCCATATGCTAACACGGCGCAGGTGAGCGCATCCGACCAATCTGATCCTGACTCTACACCGAATAACAGTGCAGCAGGCGAGGATGACCAAACGACCAATACACCAACACCGATAGATTCAGCCGATTTGTCGCTAACAAAAACGGTGGATAATGCGATGCCGAGTGTGGGCAGCAATGTGACCTTCACATTGACGGTGAGCAATACAGGGCCGAGCAATGCGACGAATGTAGCCGTGCTTGACCAATTGCCAGCGGGCTATACCTTCGTATCCTCGACGCCAAGTCAAGGCACTTACGACAACACAACGGGCATTTGGACAGTCGGAACGGTCAACAATGGAGCGAACGCAACACTTCAAATCGTGGCGACGGTGAACGCAGCAGGGCCATACGCCAACACGGCACAGGTGAGCGCGTCAGATCAGGCTGACCCGGACTCGACGCCGAATAACAGTGCTACTGGCGAAGACGATCAAGCAACGAACACGCCGACACCAACGGCATCAGCCGACCTATCCTTAGCGAAAACGGTGGATAATGCGACGCCCATAGTTGGCAGCAATGTGACCTTCACCGTGACGGTGAGCAATGCAGGGCCGAGCAACGCAACCAATGTGGCGGTACTCGACCAGTTACCAGTGGGCTTCACTTACGTGTCGTCAACGCCCAGCCAGGGCACTTACGACAACACAACGGGTGTGTGGACGGTGGGGACGATTAACAACGGGGCGAATGCAACACTTCAAATCGTTGCGACGGTGAACGCGACTGGGCCATATGCTAACACGGCGCAGGTGAGCGCATCTGACCAATCTGATCCTGACTCCACGCCAAACAACAGCGCGGCGGGTGAGGACGATCAGGTGACCAACACGCCGACGCCAACAGCATCAGCCGATCTCTCGCTAACAAAAACGGTGGATAATGCGACGCCCACAGTTGGCAGCAATGTGACCTTCACCGTGACGGTGAGCAATGCAGGGCCAAGCAACGCAACCAATGTAGCCGTACTCGACCAATTGCCAGCGGGCTATACCTTCGTGTCGTCAACGCCGAGTCAGGGGATTTATGACAACACGACGGGCGTATGGACAGTTGGAACGGTCAACAGCGGGGCGAATGCGACGCTGCAAATCGTGGCAACGGTGAACGCATCGGGGCCATACGCCAACACGGCACAGGTGAGCGCGTCAGATCAGGCTGACCCCGACTCTACGCCAAACAACAGTGCTACTGGCGAGGACGATCAGGCGACCAGTACGCCCATACCTCCAACTGCTGCTGATTTATCATTAGCAAAAGCAGTTGATAATCCAACTCCGACGGTGGGCAGCAACATCACCTATACCTTAACACTGAATAATGCAGGCCCCAGCAACGCGACGAATGTGGCGGTGCTTGACCAACTACCTGCTGGCGTTACCTATGTGTCCTCGACGCCGAGCCAGGGGACATATGATAATACGACGGGCATTTGGACAGTTGGAACAGTCAACAGCGGCGCAAGTGCAACCTTGCAAATCGTTGTGACGGTGACTGCGGCTGGTTCGATTACCAACAGCGCCCAGGTGAGCGCATCGGATCAACCTGATTCTGACTCGACCCCCAATAATGGAACGGGGAATGGTGAGGACGATCAGGCAAGTGTGACGACACCGCAAGGAACGTCGGACTTGTCGTTAGCCAAGACGGTCAATAATGCGACTCCAAATGTGGGAAGCAGCATCACCTATACTCTGACCATCAGCAATGCGGGACCGGACGATGCGACGAATGTAGCCGTGACCGATCAACTGCCTGCTGGGGTCACCTATGTGTCATCTACACTGAGCCAGGGAAGCTACAATAACATGACAGGTATATGGACAGTCGGGACAGTCACAAATGGCGCGAGTGCGACATTGCAGATCGTCGCGACAGTGAATGCCAGCGGGCCATATAGCAATAATGCACAGGTTAGCGCCTCCGATCAGGCTGATCCCGATTCGACGCCAAATAACAGTGGAAATGAAGATGATGAATCCACAGCGACGATCACTCCACCAACTGGAGGTGGCAATCCGACTCCAGTACCGACAGGTGTGCCGACGCCCATCGTGGCCATCGTTGATCCGGTCATTACAAAATCCGTCAATCCACCATTTAGCCAGCCTGGGGAAGCGGTCATATGGACAATTACGGTCAGTAATCCTGGCAGCATCACCGCAACCAATATTTCGGTCACAGATACGATGCCGGAAGAAGTCGAAATTATATCGGTATCAGCGACGGCTGGTACTGTCTCGGTCAATGGTCAAGTTGTGACTTTCAATTTGGCGACACTTGGTAGTGGTCAATCCGTTACCATTACGATTAATGCGCGGGTACGTGCCGATGCCGCCTTGCCCTTCATCATTACCAATCAGGCTTTCCTGACCAACGCGGAAAATTCAACGTCCCGTTCAGCCCAGGCGACCTTGATTAGTGTGACCACGCTACCCGGCACAGGCGAATCTCCCTGGTGGCGGATACCGCTGATTCTGATAATAACGAGTATCGTGATCTGCACAGTTTATGCAGTGTTTCGCAGCTACATCAAGCTGAGGCAATAAAACGTAGACTAAATTCTGCCTTGCTACAATCTGGTTTGTAGAAAGCTTGAGCGATTTTTGATGATCCTAAAGCGCGCTTCAGACGCAGTAGCGACAATTGTGAGTATAAGCAATTTTGTGTTTATGAAAAGAAATTTCACGCTCAACGATAGCCTGTTGGATAAGAGCGGCATGGCATTTGCGGAAGCCATTGACCCCGTTTCGAGTCATCTGAGGGGTGACTCGGCGAGTCGAAGCTTTCGGGCAGATTGGGGCTAAATCAGCAGATTCAGCTTTCGGGAGGCAAACGCGCTACTTTCACAACAAAAAACGCTCTCGACAGTGAGGGCGATTTTTGCATTTAGCGGGTAACCAGACTCAAACTCGTGACATTTTACTTGGGATAAAAGTGTTACGCCCCGCAGCAAAGGCGTCCTTCATAAGAACAAACTTTGACTGGAAGCCTTTGCTACAATTCGGGTTAACCCTTTATTCGTAGCGCAGCACGTTAAGAGGGCGCACACGAGTGGGCTGCCAGGCGATGATAGCAGCGCTAAACAACGCGACGCTGACCGAGAACAATAGCATTCCTAGAAGAATGCCTGGTTCGATCACAAGTTCTGCACCCATCTGCGAGAGATTAATGAGATATATAGCGAGAACTGATCCTGAGGTGCCAAACAAACCGGATAGCACCCCCAGAAAGCCGTACTCGCTCAGAAACGCGCGCAGGACATGCCCGCTGGTGTAACCAACTGCCTTAAAAATTCCGATTTCGCGGTATCGCTCGACAATGTTGAGGCCAGCAGCATTAGCGATTAACACTGCACCTGCGACAAAGGCTAAACCCGCTACCGAGGCCGCACAGATGAAGAATGCTTGCAACTGAGCAATAAGCGCATCATTGATGTCGGCACGGCTGAAAACCAGCATCTCCGGGAGAGCCTGCCCAAGTACCGTAGTGGCCTGACTCAAGGAATCCACAGGAAATTTACCGAAAACGCGAGTCTGAAGGGGAATATCCGCGAAACGCTGCATAAGTTGTCGTGGGACGACGAGGGGAGCAGCCTGGAAAGACATCGAGTTGCTGTCAACCGTATAAAACCCCCTCAGTCTAACGCTTTGTTCCTGCCCATCGACGTTCAGAGTGAGCGTATCGCCAACGCTATAATGATTCGCCTCATAGTCGGGTAATAACGCGATATTTTCGTCGTCTGACCAGTCGCCGCTATAGTTCATATCGCTGTTGAGGTCGGCGGCCTCTCGGCCTTCAATGATGATCACCGCGCCATTCAATGTTCCTGTCACCCGTTCCGTGATATAGGTTGCGTCTGCACCCTGCGATTGCATTTCACGGACGGCCTCAGCACCATCCCCAGGGGGCGTATAAACCATCAGATTATACCCATCGTCCGACCCGCGCACCCGCGTAAGCGTCGTTTGAACATTATAAAGAACTAAGGCGGCGAAACTCACCGAAAAAGCCCCAGCGGTCAGCGCTAAAACGACAAGACTCGCCTGCATTTTCTTATGCCGCATGTTGGCACGCGCCAGTCGCAGCATCGGAATAAGCGGCAGCTTGAGGATGGCCCATAACACCGCCCAGAAAATCGCGCGAATGATGACGATGATAATGCCGCCGCCGATCACGTAGAGGATGCCTTCTAGCGGCGATCCTAACACCACACCCACCAACAGCCCAAATACGAGGAGCATCAACATATACAATCCCAACCGCCTGAATTGTGTACTGCGTGGTACACTCAGCGGTAGATCACGCAGAAGTTGTATCGGACGTGTGGCGCTGCCGACGAGAATTGCCTGCATCCCGAAAACAACGGCTGTCAACACGCCTACGACGATGCCTCCAACCATAATCACTGGATGAGGATTCCAATCCATCAGGATTGAACCGGCGCTGGCGAGTGTGTCCAGAAGTTTTCCGGCAAGCGCTGTACCCAGCAGCGCCCCGACTAGGCCACCCACCAGACCGATTAAACCTGTCTCCAGGCCGATAAGCATCATCAGGTCAGCTTGTTGATAGCCGAGGGTTTTGAGCATGGCGATTTCGAGTTTGCGTCGGGCCAGGATGACTTGCAGCGTGTTCGAGACGCTCAGCCCGCCGACGAGCAGACCCAACACACCTGATCCTGTCAGCATAAGCTCAAACAAATTCGGCCCACTGGACGATTGCATAGATTCTTGGCGGCTAAACGCGACGTAAACGTCATAGGGACTGTTGATGATGGTTTGTTCGGCATCAGGCGCTGTCCCCCAATTGATCGAGATACTACTGATAACATCCTCCCGATTCTCAATCAGGCGTGCGGTCTCTAACGAATAGAATACCGAGTCTCCTTGCTGAGTGGGCGTTGTGTCCACGATCCCGGCGACTGTCAGCTCTATCGGTGCGCTGTCACCGCTCAATAGAACGCTGTCGCCGATTCGCAGCCCGCGTCGTTCGGCGAGATCGCGGGTAACCAGTACGTCCGTTGGGTTTTGAAGAACGTCGGCAGCGCTTGCTCCTGCGGGTTCGCGCAAGCCCAAACGTCCCGTTAGCGGGTAGGTGGTTACATCGATTCCGAAAGCACTACGGAGAAACGTTACGCGCCCGTTACTCGATGTGCGTAAATAAGCCGCTGAGCCGTTGGAGATCAGGCTATAATCAGCGATTAATCCCTGCTCCTGCCATGTTTTTATCTGGGCAAGGTCATTCTCGTTAAACCCCTGTCTGGGGTTCGGCGATTGGATTAATGCGTCGCCGCCGTACTGGAGACGTTGATCGAACATCGCGCCGTGCAGCCAAGCATAGGCAAGCAACTGCATGGCAACCAACGAGAGTACCCCGAACGCGACGCTCAATCCCGCCAGAAAGGTGCGTGTGCTATCGCGCCGCAGCGAACGCAGCGCATAACGAAGGTAAAAGATCAGTCGTTTCATTAGGGATGCTCCGCCAGTTGACCATCGATAAGTTGCAAAATGCCATCAACGCGCTGCACAACCTCTGTATCGTGGGTGGCAATAACAATGGTGAGGCCAAGCTCCCTACGCAGTTCGTCGAACAGATTGAGAATCGTTTCTCCGGTAGCACTGTCCAGGTTTCCGGTTGGCTCGTCGGCGACCAGCAGGCTGGGTTCGTTCACCAGCGCACGGGCAATAGCAACGCGCTGCTGCTGCCCACCTGAAAGCTGGTTGGGGCGGTGATGCAGGCGATCACTCAGCCCGACCATATCCAGTACACGTTTGGCACGAGCAGCGCTGTTAACGCTGCTCCGACTGGCGAACAATGGCACTTCGACGTTTTCCAAAGTGGTCAGGGTTGGGATCAGGTTAAACGACTGGAAGACCATACCGATTTTTTCATTGCGGAAGCGTGCCAGATTGGTTTCGTTCATATGGGTAATGTCCACGCCATCAATGCTGACCTGACCGCTATTCGGTGTGTCTAGTCCAGCGAGAATGCCGAGCAGAGTCGATTTTCCTGAACCGGACGGCCCCATAATCGCAATCCAGGCGCGGCGTGGAATGACAAACGAAATACCGCGCAGGATATGTATCTGGTCACTTCCAAGAGGCAGCGTGCGGGTGACATCGCGCAGGACAACCAGATTGTTTGCATCTGGAATGCTATTACTATGTATAGAAGGTGCTATGTGTTGTTGCATGGGTGCTCCTAATTAATCCATACCAAGAACAAGCATAGCGATGATCTGTCACGGAAAATTCGCAAAACTGTCGCAGAATTGTCGCAAAATAGGGTAAAGGTCAGCGATGTGTCGTCAATTTGGCTGACCAAGGGCGCGTTACTGGCATAGGCTTTGGCAGGGATTCGGATGATGCGGTGATGAGGGGTAATGTGATGGTAAAACAAGCGCCTTCACCTGGGATGCTCGTCACCGCCACCTGCCCGCGCATCGCTTCGATAAACGACTTGACCAACGCCAACCCTAAACCAGTCCCGCCGTTTTCTGCATCTCGGTAATAACGTTCCCAGATATGCGGCAGATGTTCTGGCTCAATCCCTTCGCCAGTATCCTGTACCTGAATCTCTGCACAGCCGTTAACTTCCTGCGCACGGATAATAATCAACCCACCCGGCGCGGTATGTCTTAAGCCATTGTGGATAAGATTGCGCAGGACTTGTTCCAAGCGTGCTTCATCAGCGATAACGTTGGGCAACCACGCAGGGAGCTGCGCAATCAGCTCGATCCGATTCACACGCCAAGCGAGCGGCGCAACTGTTTCAATAGTTCGCTGAATGAGACCAATACTATCGATGGGAATTGCGTTTACCGCCAGTTGATCGACTTCGGTGCGCGATAACGCAAATAGGTCATCAATCAGCGTTTGCAAATGCTGCGTTTCGCGTTGAATCACGGCCAGCTCATGCTGTGAAAACGTGATATCGCCCTCATTTTCTTGCTGTCGCAGCGCCGATTCAAGATAAGCGCTCACGGTTGCAATCGGTGTTCGCAGTTCATGGGAGACATTCGCCATCAGTTCACGCCGATTTTTGAGCAGGGTGGCGACTTTTTCCCGTTCGTCGCGGAGTTTATCAATATTGACTTTCAAGTTCGCAGCCATCACATTGAAATCCGCTTGCAGTCGGGAAATCTCATCCTGTCCACTGACACGTATTTGCATCCCATAATTGCCATCACGAGCGGCGTGGGCGGCGTCCAACAGTACATCCAAACGCTGTCGAATCCCTCGCGCAAAAAAATAAGAGACCGTGATTGACACTGGCAGCAGGGCGACCAAAATCGCTGTAGCGACCAGCATTGCCAGCCCAATGAGCGGTAACGCAAGCTGAATGTGGTAGAGGAGGTGTGCCATCAGTGTACTGGGGATTCCCGATGGAGACGTGGTGATGACGTTGGAGAAGAACAGGATAAGTGCCACCGGCAGCACAACGAGCATCTGAAGCAGCACCACCGCGACGAGGTTGCTGGTCACTAGCGACCAAATCATCCGGCGCTGCCGTAGATCATCCCACCACAGGATAACGCGAATTCCGATCCGAAAAAATAGATATGGAAAGGCTAACAAGCTGATAAACAATAAATCGCCTGCTCGCAAATCCGCAGTGGCAGCGTCCACATTAAATAAGGTCATACGGGTCATGATCCAGACCAACGGGTTAAAGAGCAGGATTGGAACTGCCACCCAGAGCAAATCTATCCCCACCCGCTGATACCAGCGACCCCCTGCAATACGCAAACGAAGGCTGTAGTACAGTGAACTGCATGGATTGATAAAGAAAACCAGTGAAGTGAAGGTCATCTCGCCTGCTCTGCTCTCGTAAACCAAATTTGTGAACAGAAGCAGCAAAACGTACAACGCCAGCGTTTCAGCATAGGTTCGTAAAGGCGATGCTTTTAGAAAAAAGTTCGACCAGAACTGGGTTAGTCGTGACATTCGCGTTCCCAACGATAGCCTACACCCCATACAGCCTCAATACAGTCGCCAACGGTTTTTAGTTTTTTTCGCAGGCGCAAAATCGTATTATCGACGGATCGATCTCCATTCACGTAATCATTTCCCCAGATCGTATCGACGAGATAAGCGCGGCTGAATACTCGTCCGGGGTTACTCGCCAGCAGATAGAGCAGTGCAAACTCTGTTCGCGTCAGGTCAATGGGATCGCCATTAAGAGTCACCAGATGCGAATCTGGCTCCATGCGCAGACTGCCCGCATGAATCACGGTACTGGATGCTGCTTGATCGGCAACAATTGTGTGTTCGATGAGTTCACGCCGCCGCAGCATTGCGCGCACACGGGCGATCAGTTCGTGCATACTGAAGGGTTTAGTTAAGTAGTCGTCCGCCCCTACTTCGAGTCCTAACACCCGATCAATTTCGGCATCACGCCCTGTGAGCATCAAGACCGACACCGATGAATATTTGCGCAGGTTGCGCAGCACATCCAAGCCGTTCATCCCCGGCAGCATCCAATCCAGAATAACAAGTTGAAAATGACCGCGCTTCTCAAACTGGAGTGCGGACTCCCCATTAGCCGCATGAGTCACCTCATACCCCGCTGCCTCCAGTTCGCGGACGATAACTTGAGCGAGGTCAAGCATATCCTCCACAAGTAGGATTTGTGCTGTTTTAGGAACTCCACCACGCTGGTTGAAAGGCATTCTTTGACCGCCGATCACACAAATAATCTTCTCACGAATGCGAAGCTACCCTATCCAGTATAGTCCTGCTGGTTCTGCTGTTAAAGATATTGTTGGGGATTTCCGCAGTGTCGATAACACTATCGGGATTTTGGGCAACAAAAAACGTCCTCGAAAATTGGGGACGTTTTTTCGTTTAGCGGGTAACGAGACTCGAACTCGTGACATTTTGCTTGGGAATAAAAGTGTCACGCTCTGCCCTGCAAAAAAGCAGCCAATCGTAACACGATAGCGCGGCATTCTGTTACGAAACCCTCCTACCCACATCCCCCAGAATCTTGGTTTGCTCGCTGTGGCGAATGTGTCATACTAGGATCTAACACCAATCTCAACGGGGAGATAACAGGCTATGGAACTTGTCCTCACGCGCCAGGCGGGTATGCAGGTTAGCGTCACCTGCGATACCCAACCCTCACACGATTTCGATCTAACTTCGCTCATTCCTGATGATACACAACCCAACCGCCCGCCGCAACCGCTGGAAAACCCTATCGCTTACGGTCAAGCGGTTTTTCAAGCCTTATTTGCGGCTGACGCGCCCGCCCGCCGAGGGCTGGAAGCGGGTGTAGATCGGATTTTGCTGGTCGCCGGGGATGAACTGCAAGCCGTTCCCTGGGAGTATGCGCACACAGGCGAAAACTTCCTGGTGGCTGAAATCCATTTTGTACGCGGTTTATCCGCTGACAAGCGTATTCAGCCGCCGTCGCTCGACGGTGGATTGCACATTGTCGCTGTGCCATCTGATCCGTTGGATGAAAATGTACCGCCGCTGAATATCGACGGGGAATGGCTGCGCCTGACCGAAATTGTTAGCGAAATCGATGCGGCAGTCCGATTGGAACGAACACGCCCGGCGACGATAGAACGCCTGGCCGAGCACCTTGCTGGACAGGCGGGGCGAGTGGTGCATTTCATGGGGCACGGCGGGCAGGGTGAGAAAGTGACCGCCTTATTTTTTGAGCAGGAAAATGGTGCGCCGCAGCCGATTCTAGCCCGCGAATTCGTGAGGCAGGTCAAGCGGGGCACTTACCTGGTGATGCTGAATGCGTGTGTGAGCGCCTCGCCGGGTGCAACCGAATTTGACAACATCGCGGCAGCGCTGGTGAGCGAGAAAATCCCCTATGCATTAGGGATGCGGTTCAGCATCGCCGATGATGACGCCCGCGATTTTTCGCGCGTGTTTTATGGGCAGTTGGCGCGGGGTGTGGCGGTTGAGGATGCTTTACACAAAGCGCGGCTCAAACTGGCGCGCAGCCCGCGTGGCTGGGCCGTAGGTGTACCAGTGCTGTATACCGCCTTAAACGCGCCTGGGCCGGGTTTTTCCCGCGTGGACGGCCAGCCGCGCATCGCTGAAGGGCAGCCGCCGATGGAAGTGAGCGTGATCCCACGCGCGGAAGGGGTATTCCAGGGGCGTATCGATGCGCTGGTCACTATCGGCACAGCGCTCACGGGGGACAGCCGCCCGCGCGTGCTGACGATCCATGGCCTTGGCGGGCAGGGGAAGACGGCGCTGGCGCGGGAGGCCGTCGAGCGTTTCGGCTGGGCGTTTCCTGGCGGGGTGTATGCCGCTTATCTGGAAACGCTGCCAACGCGCGAAATCTTCGTGAATGGGTTGGCAGGTTTTCTGGGAATTAACACTGATCCAAGCATCGAGCCTGCCGCAATCGAGCAAGCGATGTTAACGCGGCTGAAACAAAAACGGACGTTGATTGTGCTGGACAACGCCGAAACGCTGAAGCAGGCCATCAGGCTAGGCGACCCGGCGGCGTTGCGGCTGGCGGGATTTCTGCGGGAGGATTTGAACGGGACACGGGCACACCTGCTGGTGACATCGCGCGATGTCCTGGAATGGCCGGGAGAAGAGGTGCTTGACCTGAGCGGCTTGAAGGCCGAGGACGGCGCGGCGTTGTTCGTTGAGAGCGCACCGACACGCGCAAAGGGGGTTGAAACGCCGTTGGCACAAGAACTGAGTCGCCGTGTCGAGGGACATCCTCTCAGCCTGCGCTTGCTAGGGGCGGCTTTTAACAGCACGCAAATGCCGCTGATGGATTTCGTGGCCGAGCATGAGGAACAACTGGTCAGGGCGGAAAACAAATACAAGGGAGATGACCACCGTCATCGCAAGCTCTATGCGGCCATTGACACCAGCGCCCGCCATCTTCCAGAAGGTTTGAAAGCGCTGTTGAGCGGGCTATGGGTGTTCCATGCCCCATTTCTGCCGGAAATTGCCGAGACGATCTTCGACCCGGATACCGAGTATCCTGAAGGCCAGCGCCCGCCTGTACATGACCAGCTTTATCAACTGTGGCAGCGCGGCCTGCTCGAACGGAGTGTGAAGACGCTGCGCGACGGCAATGTTTTAATGTATCGGCTGCTGCCGACGGTGCGCCCTTACACCGAACACTACCTGACCCAAGCCCAGGAAGGCGGCGCACTGTTGAAGCGTTTTGGGAACGCCTACGCTAGACTGGTACGCCTGATTTACGGCGAACTGGATCGCAGTGCGGGAATGGTTTACATCGCTCAACAGGCACAGGAAGACCTGACGCGCGGGCAAGGACAAGTCGATCCAGGCACAGAAGAACAGGGGTACTACCTGCTGCGCTGGGGCTGGGTGCTGGGACGGTTGGGAGATCGGCGGCAAGGCAGTCAGTTGCTTGAAGCAGCCAAAGAGATGGCTGAAGGGCGCTCTCAGCGTTTGGAGTTGGAAGTGCTGAACAACATGGCGTTGGTCTACAGCGACACGGGCCAGCCGGGACGGGCGTTGGCGTTGTATGAGGAAGCGCTGCCCATCCGGCGCGAGGTGGGGGATCGAGCGGGGGAAGCGGCCACGCTCTCCAACATGGCGGGGGTCTACAGCGCCACGGGCCAGCCGGGACGGGCGTTGGCG
>Ga0268299_1003831_pt1 | contig 12960 bp, 14 predicted proteins | sample NOBtaG_FD_193484 | JGI IMG/M metagenome (GOLD analysis project Ga0268299, IMG submission 193484) | Activated sludge microbial communities from bioreactor in Nijmegen, Gelderland, Netherland - NOB reactor | ecosystem: Engineered > Bioreactor > Aerobic > Activated sludge | place: Netherlands...
TGTCGCGGTCGTGATCGTCGATGTTCAACTGGGAGGAGCGGACGGTATTGCACTGCTGCAGCAGGCGTTGGATGTCGACAACCGCCTGATGGGTATCGTGATGACGGGGCACGGCAACATCGAACTCGCTGTGCGAGCCATGAAGTCAGGCGCCGCAGACTTTCTGACGAAACCGTTTCAGGCAGAGCTCGTACGGGTCGCGGTTTCCCGGTTACTGGAGCTCTATCGGCTTCGGCAGGAAAACACCGTCCTCACCCGTACGCTGATCCGCTCCGGCAACATTCAACTGCGCACGATTCCGCTGGCGGATTTCAGCCGCGGGAATCGCCCCTTTGGTGTCGACGATCATAGCGAGTTCGAACGAGGGCTGGCGGAAGGGGAGAAGCGGGCCACCGAGCGGGTCGCGGCGGCACGACAACGCGAACAGGCCCTTGTGGCGTCGCTCGCCGCCAAATTCGAGGAGGTCTGGCAGAGCCTGCACGATACCGTCGAAGAAGAAGTGGCCGCCCTCTCCTTCATGATCGCCCAAAAAGTCCTCCGCGATATCGTCTCGGAACGGCGGGACCTGATTATCGCGCAGGTGAAGGCGGCGTTAGGGCATCTTCACGAAAGCGGCCTCGTCCGTGTCCGTGTCCATCCGTCGGATGTGCAGGCTCTGGAGTCGGCGCGTGCCGGGTTGAGCCAAACTCCTCATGGCTTGTTGACCCTGAAGTTTGAGACGGATCCGGCCATTACTCCAGGCGGATGCCTGGTTCAGGCACAAAGTCTGTTGATCGATGCGACGCTGGATACGCAACTGTTGCGGCTGGGTGAAGCCTTGAGAGGACGGGACGCCGGTGAAGCTTAGCGAACGCCTGGAACATATCGAACCGTTGTCGGTGACGGGCCGGGTGGCTCAGGCCGTGGGTATTGTCATCGAAGCCTCCGGGCCGTTCACCTCCGTCGGGGAAGTCTGCGAGATCACCAGGGAAGGCGGCCATGGAGCGGTGATGGCCGAAGTCGTGGGATTTCGGGAGGATCGTGTGCTGCTGATGCCGTTGGGGGAAATGCAGGGCATCGGTCCTGGGAGTCGTGTGGTGATGAAAGGCCATGTCGCCTCCGTCCCGGTGGGCCCGCAGATGCTGGGGCGGATCTTTGACGGCCTCGGGCATCCGCTGGATGGTCAACCGGCCATCCGGAGCGACCTGCGCGTTCCGCTGTATGCCTCGCCCTTGAATCCGCTGCACCGGGCACGCATCACCCAACCGGTCGATCTGGGAATCAGAGCGATCAATGCCCTGTTGACCTGCGGGCAAGGACAAAAGATCGGGGTGTTTGCAGGGTCGGGGGTGGGAAAGAGCGTGTTGTTGGGCATGATCAGTCGCTATACGCAGGCCGATGTGCGGGTCATCGCGTTGATCGGCGAACGGGGGCGCGAGGTCAAAGAGTTTCTGGAACGTGATTTGACGCCGGAAGCCAGAGCTCGGTCCATTGTCGTCGTGGCCACGTCCGACCAGCCGCCGCTCGTCCGCATTCGAGGGGCCTTGGTGGCGACCGCCATTGCCGAATATTTTCGTGACTGCGGGAAACATGTGTTGTTGATGATGGACTCGCTCTCCCGATTGGCCTACAGCCAGAGAGAAGTCGGGTTGGCCATCGGGGAACCGCCCACGACCAAAGGATACACGCCGTCCGTGTTTGCGGTGTTGCCGAAATTGTTGGAGCGGGTGGGGCCGGCACAGAGCGGCGGCAGCATCACCGGACTGTATACGGTGCTGGTCGACGGAGACGATCTTAACGACCCCGTGGCGGATGCCGTGCGCTCCATTCTTGACGGCCATATCGTGCTCTCACGCGAATTGGCGGCACGCAATCACTTCCCTGCGATCGATATTTTGCAGAGTACCAGCCGGGTGATGCGGGATATTGTCACCCCCGCTCACTATGCCGCCGCTCGGCTGGTGTTCGAACGGACTGCGCTCTATCGACGGTCGGAGGATTTGATCACGCTGGGAGCCTACAAACCGGGGACGAGCAAGGAACTCGACAAGGCGGTGTCGGCTCATGACGGAATCACGGCGTTCCTGCGCCAGGACACCAAGCAGGCATTCGGCTTGTCGCCATCGATCGACGCACTCCTCAGCCTGGCGGGATCGATTCAATGAACGTCACGGTGCTTCGCCAGTACGCCGTGCAACTGGAAGAAGTGGCCAAGTTGGAGTTGGCGGAATTAGGCCGTGCCCTGCAACAGACGATCGATCATATGGCTCTCCTGGAGGCGAGGGCAGGCGCAGATGCCGAACGCTATCTCACGCAGGTGACGCAAGGCGGCACCGTCGATCAGGTCGCCAGTCATCTCGATGCCATGGAGCAGGCCGTCGCCGCTCGGCGGCGCTTGGAGCAGACCGTCGTCATTCAACAGACGCAGATGGAGCAGAAGCGAGGCGAACTGCTGGAGGCGATGCAATACAGAAAGAAATTGGATTTGCTCGACGCCCGTGCGGCTGCGGAATTACGCCGTCGTCGTGACCGGCAGGATCAGCAGTTGCTGGACGAACGCGCCTGGCGCCGAGGTCCACTGCAAAAGGGAGAGCGGGTATGAGGGCGATCGATGGAAGCAGGACCAGGGGGTTGTCCGCTCGCATCTCGATGGAGACGGTCCTTCTCGTGGCTCTACTCGGGGCGGGACTGAGCCAGGCAGCGACGGAGGAGGCTAAACCGGTTCCCGCAGTACAGAAGGAGGCTGCGAAGGCGGACGCGCCGAAGTCCGATACGCCGAAAGTCGAAGCCGGGAAAGCCGAGACGGTCAAGAAAGAGGTGCAGGGGCCGGCGCTGAGCGCCCCCCGCGAGATGTTCGAGTTGCTGGAACAGCGGAAGCGGATGCTGGACAAGCGGGAAGCGACCCTGCGCGGATCAGAGACCCATTTGTTGGAACTCAAGGCCGAGTTGGAGCAGATCGTCACGCGGCATGAACAGGCGGTGGAAGCCGAGAAAAAACGACGGCAAGCCGCTCAAGCCAAGGGAGGCAATGAGCCGGCAAAGGCCAACACATCGGCGAAGGCCGCGCCGGCTGTGAATCTGAATCAAGCCCAGCTGGCCAAGATCTATGAAACGATGCCTCCTGAAGAGGCCGCGGCGCGTCTCGAACGTATGCCTGAACGGAAGGCACTCGAGGTACTGCGCCTCTTAAAAGGAAAATCGGCCGGAGCCATTCTCGCCGAAGTGAAGCCGGATCGCGCCGCGCGCCTGACCGAGCAACTGCTCACGAGCCCATAGCCTCTCGTTTATCCTTTCTCCTCCGGCAAGTTTTACCGAGCCGTCCGGCAGAAACTTCCCGATCCTCGTGGGTTCATTCCCGTCTCGACCGCAAAATCCCCCGCCAAACGCGAGTTTCCTCACGTGTCGTCATGGCACGGCCTTTGTAAAGATGCTCCGTGACGACGAGAGACTTCACAGTAAGAGGAACGTCTATGGCTACGGACATGCACACGCTTTTCGGAGGACTCCCAACGCCTGCTCCATCTTCCCTGTCGGATGCACGCGAACGTTACCAGGCTGCTCAGAACGCCGGCTCTTCACATGATTTCGAATCCATGCTGGGCAGGGCGGAAGCGCGTCAGACGAAGCCAAGCCGTGAGGCCCCTGCCGGTACCCCAGCCCCCAAGAACGGAGTGCCGTCTCGCTCCAACATGCACTCGAAGCCAGAATCCACTACGCAGCAGTTCGAACGATCCACGGATGTGACATCCCGAGAACAGGCCGTGACCAGAAAAGACGTCAGCGGAGAACGCAAAGATCAGCTTTCACAACCGGAAGCACAACACGAGCACCGGGAATCGGACGAACCGTCGGACGAGCAATCGTCATCGGTGGACGATGCCATGGTGGTCGCCATCAATGCCTCCGTGAACGCAGCCCCGCCGCCGACGGTTCCGGCTCATGATACGGCCGAGCTCGGTACGCAACCGGTCCAAGATGCCACGAACACGGTCGCCGCTGTCGACGATCCTGCTCCCGCCATCACGGCCTTTTCTGTCCCAGCGATGAATGTCTCGATGCCGGCAGGCGAGCAGGCGAAGACGGCCGCGGTTTCCGACACGACGAGCGTACCGTCAACTGAGGTGCAAGACAGCGGCGCACTCCCCAAAACGGGGAATGCGCCGTCAGAGCCGCAGGCGGCTGCGGCAGTGCAAGGAGCGCCTATTGCGGCCCACACTCAAGCGATCAACATCGAGGCGCCTGTGGTTCCTGAGAAGGCCGAGCCGGATACGGCAAAACAAGCGGTCGCTGCCGTGGCGCTGATGAAACAGGATGGACAGGTTCAGCCGCAACTCTCGCCGAACCATGCCGACGGTTCATCCCTGGTGGATGCGATGACTCAGGGCTCCGCGATGAGTGGATCCCAGGGGAGCGCCGGCACAGAACAACACCTGGCACAGGACTCCGGAAGGTTTTCTGATTCATCAGACGAGTCCCATCGTCCTTCCGCGAATGTCCTCCCGACAAGCGAAGGAAACAATCGTGCGCTCTTCCTCGACCGTATGAACGGTATGGGGCAGCCGACCGGCGTGGCGAACGGGGGGGTGTCAGCCGGCGACGACAGCGGACAATCGACAGGCGCCGCGCGCGCCTCGGATGCCGACCGCCTGGGGGAGTTTCGAGGGGTCGCACCGTTCAGCCAGACTGTCACCCTCGATCTCGATCCGTTGGACATGGGACCGTTGCGCGTTCGAGTGATGATGAACGATCAGACGGTCCATGCGCATATCAGGACCGAGCATGGAGAGTTAGGGCAGGGATTGCTGCAACAGGGGCAATCGCTCGAATCTTCGTTGCGTACGACCGGCTTGGAAATGGGCATGTTGCGCGTGACGGTGGATCAGCAACAGGGACGAGGCGACAACGCGTGGATGTTTCAACAACAGCAGCAACAGCAGGGTCGGTCGTCCTCGTCGAATGTCTCGCCCGCGTCGAGCCGGGACGATGAACGCGGGGTGAGGGGAGAGCGTGGTGTCGGATCGAATGACCGGGTAAGTATTTTCGCCTGATTTGGGAGGATCTATGGATATCAGTAAAGTGATTACGCAGACGGCCCCGACGGATTCAGCCACTCCGACGACCGATGGGCCTAAGCCGCTCGGGAAAGACGATTTCCTGAAATTGCTCGTGACACAGCTTCAACATCAAGACCCCCTGAAGCCGCTGGAGAACGAGGCGTTCATCGCACAGACGGCGCAGTTCTCCCAGCTGGAGCAAATGTCCAAGATGGTGACCCTCATGGAGAAAAGCGTGGCGCTCCAGGAATCGGCTCAGAACAAGGCATCCGAGGCCGGGACGACCGCGGTGGCCTAACCGGACGGGAACAGATTGGCGAAGGCGCGGCGCGTTCGCACGTCGCGACGGTAACAAGGAGGACGGGCATATGGGTATTCTGACATCGATGTTCACGGCAGTGACCGGCCTGAGTTCTTATGGGAACGCCATGGGCGTCATCGGTAACAACATCGCCAACGTCGGGACCGCGGGATTTAAGTCGAGCCGGGCAACCTTTTCCGATCTGATCTCCTCGAGTCTCGGGGCCGGAGGTGGTGGCAATCAAATCGGCCTCGGTGTGTTTCTCAACGATGTGCAGACGAATTTTTCCCAGGGATCGATGACCACGACCGGGAATACCTTCGACCTGGCGATCGATGGGAACGGCTTTTATCAAGTGCGCAATGCCTCCGGCTCGATATTCTATTCGAGGGCCGGGCAATTCAAGGTCGACAGCTCAGGTCAGGTGGTCGATGCGAGCGGAGCGTTACTTCAAGGGTACCAAGCCGATACGGCAGGCAATATCACCAGCACGATCGGAGGCATCACGCTGACGTCGAGTGCCGTCGCTCCGCTGGCGACGACCAGCGCGGAGATCCTGGGTAATCTGAATGCGAACGCCACCGCCCCGACGGCGGCGTTCAGCGTGACCGATACCACCTCATACAACTTCTCCACGGGGATGACGTTCTACGACTCGCTGGGGAATTCGCACCAGATGCAGTTGTATTTCCGAAAAACCGCGGCGAACGCGTGGAGTGTCTATTCTCAGATCGACGGTGGCGCGGCCGCCGCGCAAACGAACATGACGTTCAATGCGAGCGGTGCCGTAACCGCCGGCGGCACGCAGACGCTCACCGCCACGTTGACGAACGGAGCCACCACCCCGCAGACCATTACGGTGGACGTGTCGTCCTTGACGCAATTCGGTGCGGCGTCCGGTGTGGAAAGCCAGACACAAGACGGGTATTCATCCGGCACCCTTGATCGAATCAGCGTCGATAAGGAAGGCAGGGTGATGGCCCAGTTTACGAACGGACAAACCCGCGCTCTCGCGCAAGTCGTGTTGAGCCGCTTTACGAATCCGGATGGATTGGCGAATGTCGGTGACAATCACTTTCTGGAGACGCTCGAATCCGGGGCCGCCCTGGCGGGTGCACCGACGCTAAACGGCCTGGGTCGGGTGCTCTCCGGCACCGTCGAGCAGTCCAACGTCGATCTCGGAAAGGAGTTCGTCGACATGATCATCACACAGCGGGCGTTTCAGGCGAACTCCCGTGCAATCACGACCAGCGACGAAATGCTGCAGGAGCTCGTGAATCTGAAACGATAACGCGCAAGTGGTCCGGCGCGGTCTCCTAAGGCCGCGCCGGATGCCGTCTCGGCAATTTCTGCCTAGGTACTCGCCTCACACCGGTCGGCTGTGTCGCCGGCCGCACGTCAACAAACTGTCGGTGCTCTTCCTCTTGCTGTCACCAGCGTGACATCCGCGCGCGGCCGCTGCGCGGGACACTTCGCTGGGTGCGGTCGGCATGCCCAAATCCTTGTCTTATCACAGGATCTCGCGCACTGGGCAAACCGTTTCGGCGGGAGTCGGTGGGCTGCCCTTGGCATATGCATTGCACAACCGACCAGCACCGGCAATCACCGTCCGCAGGAGGTCTGTATGTCAGAAGCAACAGAAGAAAAGGCGCCCGCAGCACCGGCAGGCATTCCCATGAAGATGGTGATCATCATCGTCGCCGGGGTGCTGGTCCTGGCGTTAGGCGGCGCCTTCGCAATGTTCAAGATGATGAGCGGATCCCCTGCCGACAAGGCGCAGGCCGAGGGCGGCGCGGAGAAGGCTGCCGCGCATGGCGCGGCGGAAGAGAAACCGGGAGAACATGGGGCGGTTGCGGACGCCAGCGCCATTGCCGATCTTGATCCGTTTATTGTGAATCTCGCGGATTCGCCGGAAATTCGTTATCTCAAGGTCACGCTGAAGGTGGAGGCGGACGGTTCGGGAACCGTGGAACAAATCAAAGCCCGCACACCGCAGATTCGTGATGCCATCCTCGTGTTATTGACCAGTCTCGATTCGGCCACGGCCCGTTCGCCTCAGGGGAAACATAAGCTGCGCGAGGATATCACCGAGCGCATCAACGGCCTGCTGCCGAAGAAGTCGGTCAAATCGACCTACTTCACGGAATTCGTCATCCAGTAGCCGATCGCGCTACCTCGAGGATCGCATGGACAAGATACTCTCCCAAGAAGAAATCGATGCCCTGATGGGCGGAGTCATGTCCGGCGAGGTCGAGACGGCTCCGAAAGAAGAGGAAGAGCCGGGCGGCGTCAAGAGCTATAGTCTCACCAGCCAGGAGCGGATCATTCGCGGGCGCATGCCCACGATGGAAATGATCAATGACCGCTTCACGCGACAACAGTCCATCTCCTGGACGAGCCTCCTTCGGGAAAAGATCGAGTTCAGCGTGATGGGCACCCAGATCATCAAGTTCGGGGATTTCATCCAGAAAGTGCCGGTGCCGTCTTCCTTCAACCTGTTTGCGATGGAGCCCTTGCGTGGGAACGGCCTCTACATCATGGACGCCATGCTGGTGTATCTGATCGTAGACTTTTTCTTCGGCGGAAAAGTCCAGACCCATGTGAAGCCGGAGGGCCGCGAGTTCACGCCGATTCAGCTGCGTTTGATCAAAAAGCTCGTCCAACAGGCGTTGGCCGATCTCGAAAAAGCTTGGCACGCCGTGATGCCGGTCAAGATCAGCTACTTGCGGTCGGAGAGCAATCCACAGTTTGCCATGGTCGTGACGACCTCGGAAATCGTCGTCGTCGTGACGTTGCAAGTGCATCTCGGCGATATCACCCGTGAAATGTTCATTGCCTATCCGTATTCCATGTTGGAGCCGATCAAGGAAAAGCTGTATTCGGGGCTCTTTGCCGACAACGTCGAGCAGGACAGCAGCTGGGGCAGCCGCTTTAAGGATTCTTTGCAGGAGTGCGACGTGGCCGTTGCCGTGCAACTGGGTACCGCTCGGATCAGCGTGCAGGATTTGATGAACTTCGGCCCGGGCGATGTCCTGATGCTCGATCAACATCCCGGCGACCCGATGCTGTGTTTGGTCGAGGGTGATCCGAAGTTTCATGGGCAACCCGGCGTGTTCAAAGGCAATCACGCGTGCCGGGTCACCAAGGTGTTGGGGTAGGGCGGAGCGGACCTAAAGGAGATGATGGCATGGGCAACGGTGACAGCACGGCACAGACGGACCTCTCGAACGGCGAAGGCAGCCCGCAACCGACCTCCTTTCCCCCCGTGGACAATCAGGGTGCGGTGCCGGCCAATAAGAATATCGAATTCGTTCTGGACATCCCGCTCCAGGTCACGGTGCAGATCGGGTCCACCAGGATGTTGATCCGTGAATTACTGCAGCTCGGACAAGGTTCGGTTATCGAGCTCAACAAACTGGCGGGTGAGCCGATGGAAGTGCTGGTCAACAACAAGCTCGTGGCACGCGGCGAAGTGGTGGTCGTCAATGAAAAGTTCGGGATTCGATTGACGGATGTCGTCAGCCCGAATCAGCGTATTCAACAATTGGGTTGAACTGCGGCCGCAGTCGGCATTCCGCCGCTTTCAGGGCAAAGGGAAGACAGGCGTCCATGGAAATGTGGGAAAGCGTCGTACGTATGGTATCCGCGCTCGGGATCGTGCTGGCGCTTATCGTGGGGCTTCTGGCCGTCGCCAGGTCGGCGGTCGGCCGCCGATTGCTTCCGGTGGGAGGCGCTCCGGTCGTGCAGGTGCTGGGAAGCGGTCCCCTGGGATCGCGCAAGCACGTCGCGGTGGTCGCGGTCGCGGGGGAAGTCTTCATTCTCGGAACCACGCCGACCGATCTGGTGCCGCTGGGAAAAGTGACCGATCCGGAACAGGTGAAACGGTTGATGGCGAATGCCGCGCCCCTGTTCACGCCCGCCGCATCGTGCGACTCCCGAGCGAGCGGACAGGAGGCATCGCGTGCGCAGTAACCCGATCGGCGGGCGCCTAGATGCCGAGCGACTCGTTCTCGGACGGTGGAAACCGGTCATCATGCTCCTCTGCCTGATCGCCTGTCTCATGAGCGCCTCCGTCGCTCACGCGGAGGGCCCCACGCTGACCCTCGACCTCGGGGGCGGCGGCACGAAACAAACCGCCGTCGTGCTCCAAATCCTCGCGCTTCTCACCGTCCTCTCGTTGGCGCCGGCCTTGTTCATTATGGTGACGTCGTTTACTCGCATGGTGATTGTGCTGTCGTTTCTTCGCCAAGCCTTGGGAACCCAGCAGGTGCCGCCCAACCAGGTGTTGATCAGCCTGGCGTTGTTTCTGACGATGTTTGTCATGGCGCCGGTGGGGCAGACAGTTTACAAGGATGCCCTCCAGCCCCTGCTCGCGGAACAAATCGGGTACGACGAAGCATGGAATCGAGGGATTCAACCGATTCGCGGTTTCATGTTGAAGCAGATGCGCGACAAGGATCTGGAACTCTTTCTGGAACTCTCACACGCGCCGAAACCGTCGCAGGTGGAAGACGTGCCGACCCACGTGATCATCCCGGCGTTTGTGTTGAGTGAATTGCGGATTTCGTTTCAGATCGGATTTCTGCTCTACATTCCCTTTCTGATCGTGGATATGGTGGTCGCCAGTGTGCTGATGTCCATGGGCATGATGCTCCTACCGCCGGTGATGATCTCGCTTCCGTTCAAACTGATCCTCTTTGTGTTGGCCGACGGCTGGTATCTCGTCGTCGGATCCATGGTCAGAAGCTTCCAATAGGACGACCCACGATGACGATTGAAACCGTGACCGAAATCGGACGACAGGCGATTGAAACCACCATGCTGGTGTCTGCGCCCATCCTGGGCCTCAGCCTGATTGTGGGGCTCATCGTCAGCACGTTCCAAGCCATGACTCAGATCAACGAAGCCACCTTGACGTTTGTGCCCAAGGTTCTGGCGGTGTTTGCCGCAACGCTCCTGTTTCTTCCGTGGATGCTGGGCGTCTTGATCACGTTTATGACTCATATCATCACCAGTATTCCGACGCTGATTCACTGAGACAAAGCCGCCGCATGAACGCCGCACAGACCCTGCATTTCGCCTTGCCGCAGTTTCAGGCCTTCTCCGTCCTGCTGGTGCGGATTGCCGGCATCATCAGCGTCTTCCCCATTCTGAACACCCGCACGATCCCCATGCCGGTCAAAGCCGGTCTGGTCACGATGCTGGGACTCGTCTTGGCGCCGATTATTCAGTTGCCGAGGCTGCCGGCGGATCCGGTCCTGGCCGTGGCCGGTATCGGCAGCGAATTCTTGATCGGGTTGACGATCGGGTTGGCGGTGCGGTTGTTGTTTTCCGGATTTCAAGTCGCCGGCGACATGATCGGCACTCAAATGGGATTCAGTGCGATCCAGATGATCGACCCCATGAGCCATCAGAACGCACCGATCATCGCGCAATTCCAACTCACGCTCGGATCCTTGGTGTTTCTCTCTCTGAATGCGCACCTGTTGGTGGTGCACGCGATCGGGATGAGTTACGAGTTCGTCCCGCCCTTCGGGGCGAAACTCTCCGAGGGCATCGCATTGGACATCATCCACCTGGCGCAGAACATGCTGCGGGTGGCTCTGAAAATGTCCGCCCCCGTGTTTGCGACACTCGTAATTGTGAATACGGTGTTGGCCATCATGGGGCGAGCCGTGCCGCAGATGAACGTGTTTGTGCAAAGTTTTCCGGTCACGATCGGCGCAGGGCTGCTGGCGATGAGTCTGGCGGTCCCGTTTACACTGTCCTTGTTCGAACGAGAATTCGAGACGCTGGTGGAAACGATTCTCGGACTCTTGAAAGCGTTGGGCCATGGCTGACAGCGCGCAAAACCGTACAGAAAAAGCGACTCCGAAACGCAAATCCGAGGCGAGGGCGAAAGGTCAGATCGCCCTCAGCCGCGATGCCGCCATGGCGGTCGCGCTCCTGGGAGGTTTCGGCGCATTGTACTGGATGACGCCGGCCATCCTGAATGGGCTGCGCGTCAGCCTGCAGGCATGGCTCTCTCGTTCGATGGAGGAGGCGACGCATCAGGCCCTCAGCCTCGATCATCTCCATCTGATTCTCCGTCAGATCGGCGTGGAGGTGTTCGTGATGCTGGGCCCGGTCGTGGCCGGTATTGCCGTGGTGGGCGTGGGCGCCAATCTGATGCAAACGGGGTTGTTCTGGAAACAGGACGGGTTCAGTCTGGACTGGTCGCGCATCAGCCCGATGGGCGGCTTCTCACGCCTGTTTTCCCCGCGCTCCATCGTCGAACTGATCAAATCCTGGCTCAAGATACTGGCCATCGGCGGTGTCGGCTATCTCACGATCAAGCAGGACATGCAGGAGTTCATTTCGCTGACGCAATTCGGCATGGAGTCCCTGCTGCCGACGGTGGGATGGGCGACCATCAAAGCCGCGCTCACCATGAGCGGCGCCGAGTTGGTGATCGGTGCCGCAGACTATGGGTATCAGCGGTTTCAATGGGAGCGGGATCTCCGGATGTCGCGCGATGAAATCAAGGAAGAGAGTCGGGCGGCGGAAGGAGATCCCGGGGTCAAGTCGAAGATCCGCACCACCCAACGGGAAATGTCCCGCAAGCGCATGATGGCGGCCGTGCCCACGGCCGATGTGATCATCACCAATCCGACCCACCTGGCGGTCGCGCTGAAATACGACGCGAAGGCCAATGGCGCACCGGTCGTCGTCGCCAAGGGCGCCGGATTCGTCGCCGAAAAGATCCGGGAAATCGCTCGTCAACACGGCGTCATGATCGTGGAAAACAAATTGGTTGCGCGGACCCTGTACAAACTGGTCGAGGTGGGCCGCGAAGTGCCCGAGGACCTGTACCGCGCGGTGGCCGAGATTCTGGCCTTTGTGTACCGCGTGCGCGGCAAGTTGCCGCCCGCATAATCCCGTGTCCTAGGAGTCGCGATGGCATCCGACAATACCTCCATCCCCAGTACGTCGCTGGTCAAACATCCGGATGTTCTGATGTCCGTGGGTGTGGTCGGCATTTTGATGGTGATGCTCGTCCCGCTCCCGCGGTTTTTCCTGGACCTGCTGCTGAGTTTCAACATCACCCTCTCGATCATTATTCTTCTGGTCGGGATGCAGGTGCGTCGTCCGTTGGAGTTTTCCGTCTTCCCGTCGATTCTCCTCATGGTGACGTTGCTTCGGCTGGCGCTGAACATCGCCTCGACGAGGTTGATTCTCCTCCACGGCAATGAAGGCGCGGCGGCAGCGGGTGAAGTCATCCGGGCCTTCGGCAATTTCGTCGTCGGAGGTAACTACACCGTCGGCTTGGTGGTGTTCACGATCCTGGTCATCATCAATTTCGTCGTCATTACCAAGGGTGCGGGGCGCGTCGCGGAGGTGGCCGCACGGTTCACCTTGGACGCGATGCCCGGAAAACAAATGGCCATCGATGCCGACTTGAATGCCGGCCTGATCAACGACAAAGAGGCCCGTCAACGACGGAAGGAAATCGCGCAAGAGGCGGATTTCTACGGAGCGATGGACGGTTCGAGCAAGTTCGTGCGGGGAGATGCGGTGGCGGCAGTCGTCATCACGCTGGTGAATATTCTGGGAGGCTTGACGATCGGCGTGCTTCAGCAGGGAATG
>Ga0268299_1003832_pt1 | contig 12949 bp, 16 predicted proteins | sample NOBtaG_FD_193484 | JGI IMG/M metagenome (GOLD analysis project Ga0268299, IMG submission 193484) | Activated sludge microbial communities from bioreactor in Nijmegen, Gelderland, Netherland - NOB reactor | ecosystem: Engineered > Bioreactor > Aerobic > Activated sludge | place: Netherlands...
TTCACCACGTAGTAGTCCCCGGCGGCAATGCCCCCCCGGATCCGTTCGACCCGGCGGGCGTAGTTCTCCCGGTCCAGTTCGAACCCCGGAGGTCCGGACGGCCTGAACGGCGGCAGATCCGGCCAGACAAGCGGGGCTTCCCCGGCGAATGAAATCCCCGTATGAAGCGGCCGCCGGTGCACCGCGTGTCCCGTACGGGCCGTTTCATAGAAAAGCGCCGCCAATACCGGCTGGCCCGGTGTCGTTCGGGTGAGCGGGCAGCCCTCGGTGAACCGCAGGTATTCGTACGAGAGAAAGAGCAGGCAGCACGGGGCCGACAGTTCCGTGAGAAGCCGCACGGCCGGGGTTTCAGAGCGGCGCTCCCCGATCAGCCGGGCAACAGCCTCGAGCGGGTCCGGGTCCGGCGGCTCCACCTCGCGGGGGCCCAGAAAGAGCCTCGTTCGCGTGTCGTGAACGAGCAACGCCGACGGACGGCGGAACTCCAGCGTCTCGGGCCAGCCGGGAGTGACCGTCGACGACCGGCCTCCGTGGCCGAGCAGCACGACGGTGCCGGGTTCTGCGGTCATCGTCCGTCCGGGTTCCGGTTCACTTGATCGAGACTTCCACGGCCTCCGTGGGCGGGGACTTCTGGCCGGCGTAGTCCACGGCGATCACGCGGTACCGGTAGGTCTTGCTCTTGCCAGGCTCAATGGCGCGGTCCACGAAGTAGAGCGTTTCGACGCCGATCTCGTGGGCGGTCCAGGTACCGAAGCCGCCGAAGATCGGGATCTGGCGCTCGATAATAAAGGTCAGGCGCGGGTTCGGCTCGAGGCCCCGGGCGTTCCATTCCAGCCGGATCTGGCCGCCCAGGTTCTGCTCCGCCGTCACCTTGAGGTTCGTCGGCGTCGGCGGGAGCGGACGGGTGCGGGTCTCCACCGGACGGCTCTTCACGCTCTGCAGGCCGTCGTCGTCCAGCGCCGTCACCGAGTAGTAGTACGTGCCGCCCGGAATGAGATCGACGTCCTCGAAATCGGTCCGCTCGGTGAGGCCCACCGGCTGCAGGTCGCGGGGCGTCACGCTTGCGCGCCAGATCCGGTAGCGGGAGACATCGAGCTCGGTATTCTTCTTCCAGCTGATCCTGGCCCGGCGGATGCCGCCCTGCGGGACTGCGACTTCCACGGGCGGCAGCGGCGCCGGTTTGGTCGTGGCGGAAACCGGATCTGACGGCTGGCCGAAGGTGCCGAACCGGTCGTAGGCCGTCACCTTGTAATAGTACGTCGTGAGATCATCGAGTGTGCCGAGGTCTGTCCCGTTGGCGCCGTCGATAAAACCGGTGGCGAAGCGGCCCGGCACGCGGCCGATTTCGCGGTAGTCGCCTTCGCGAAGACCCGCGCGGAACACCGCGTAACCCTGCACGCGGCTGTCTCCGGCGGCACGCCAGGTGATCGGAATGACGCGCGGGGCGTTCGAGAAAGCCTTCACCTCGTCGACCATCGCCGGTACCGGGGCGGAGGTGGCCGAAACCCAGTTCGAGCACGCACTCTCGCCCTTGTCCTCGCCGAAGGAGCTGACGCAGTAGGTGTACATCGTGTTGTAGTCGACTTCGTTGAAGAGGGACTTCTGGTCCACGTAGTAGGTTGCGTGCCGGCCGTTGTTCGTGCCGATCCGGACGCCGCCCGGCTTCGCTTTGTCGCGCCTGTAGATGTGATAACCCCGGATCGCGCCCCGGAGCACCGGGTCCCAGCGCAGGTACACCATCCGTTCGAGGCCGGAAGTGCCGATAACCGTCTCGGGCGGGCGGATCGTGGTGCTCGGCGCCGTCGGCGGGTCCTTCGGCTCGACTTTCGCTTCGGGGATCGAGGCGTTCGGCGCCTGCCCAGTGGGGGCGTTCGGCGCGGCGGGCGGCTGCTGAACGGCCGTCTCGGGCGCCTGGCTGCCAGCGGCCGGTTTCGACGAATTCAGCTGGAACATCTCGACGCAGCCTGCCGCGAGCAGTGCCGCAGCCAGAACTGCAGGAAGACGGGATTTCATCGAAGCGCTCCTCGGCCGGAAGTCTGCCTCCGCCCGGGCGGCCGCGCCCGGCTTGGCGACGGGTCCAGTAGCACGGTCAGCCGGTTAGACCAACCCCGAGAGTGGCCCCACGGCCCCGGACGTATATAATGGCGCTCCAGCCGGGCGGGGCGGCACGGGCGGAGTTTCTCAAGCATCTTGTTGTGGCCGCGCAGAACATTCCGGACAGCCTTTCTCGCGGTGCTCTTCCTCGGCAGCCCAGCCCCCCGACGTCGACCCCAACCAGGTCGCCGCGCAGGCCTTCGCAAGCCTCAAAGCCGGGGAGCTGGACAAGGCCGAGCGGCTGTTCCAGTGGGTCCGCGACGGATTCCCCGGGAGTCCGCGGGTGGTTGAATCCCTGCTCGGACTTGCCGAGGTCGAGGCGGCACGGAACCGTCAGGAAGCGGCCCGCGACCTCTTTTCCGCCTTCCTGCTGAACTTCCCCGACCATCCGCTCGCGCCGCGTGCGCGGTTCAAGCTCGGCAACATCGAACGCGCCCTTGAGGAATCCCGCGGGGAAAAGGCCCACGCGGCGGCGAGGAATCCGCCGCTCCGGGGCGCCCAGCTCCTTGTCGTCGAGGGCTCCACCCGCGAAGAAGTAGCCCGTTCGTTCTCGAAGATGCGTTCCTACGGCATCGACACGGTGATCGTCCGGGTGTTCCACAACCCCGGCGACCGCTACCACCCGATGGTGCCCCAGGCCGCCCGCGACGGCCGCACCGGCGTCTACTTCCGGACGAAGCATGCTCCGGTCGTCGCCGACCTGCTGCCGCTTTACTCGAAACTGGCCCGGGCGAACGGGCTAAAATTCTACGCCTGGATGACGACACGGTACGCCGATTACGGCTTCGCCCCGGACGATCCCCGCTACGATTCCGTCTACGATCTCGCCACGCAGTCCTTCGAACGCGACAAGGGACTCGACATCTGGAATCCGGCGACCGAGCGGTACCTCGCCGGGCTTTTCGAGGATCTCGCAGCGAGCCCCATAGACGGCATCCTGTTCCAGGACGATCTCGTCTACCGCCACACGACCGGCTACGGAGCGGCGGCACGGGAGCGCTACGAGGCCGAGTTCGGGGCGCCGCTCGACCCGGACCGGTTCTACCGGGGAATCTACAAGGTCGATTCAGGCAAGTACTACGTGCGCGAATACACGCCCGAGTTCTGGAGGTGGGTCGACTGGAAGAACCGCCGGATCCTCGGCCTCGCTTCGGGCCTCGCCGCCGTCGTGCGCAAACACCGGCCGGAAGCCCGCGTCGCCCTCAACTTCTTCTACGAGGCCGTCACCCAGCCCCGGAATGCGCTCGCCTGGATCTCCCAGAGCATCGAGCGGGCCGAGGCGGGACCGTTCGACTACTACGCGGTCATGGCCTATCACCGGCAGATGATGAAGGAGCTCTCGCTCCCGGACGCCAAGACGGCGCAGCTCCTGGGCAAGATGACCGCCGATCTCTACCGCCGGGTGGAGGACCGTTCGCGCATCATGCTGAAACTCCAGGTGCGCGACTGGGACAACCGCGAGCGGATTCCCGAGGCCGAGTTCGCGCGGCTCATGACGGAACTGAAGGCGAATGTCCCGGCCGGGGCGGAGCCGCCCTCACTCGTGTTCGTCCCCGTGGACGCAGCCGACGACCTCAGGGTTCTCGCCGGTCATTGACAGGTTTTCAGACGGTACCGTCCCAGAGCACGTCGCCGGCTCCCGACTTCAGGTTGTCGTAGCGGGCCATGACGAACAGGGCGTCCGAGAGCCGGTTCAGGTAGCGGATCACCCACGGACCGATCCGTTCGGTGCGGGAGAGCGCGATGGCCTCCCGCTCGGCCCGGCGGCAGACGCAGCGGGCGACGTGAAGCTGGCTCGCGGCCCGGCTCCCGCCCGGAAGGATGAAGTTCTCGAGTGGTTTCAGTTCTTCCGAGAGCCGGTCCATCAGTTTTTCCAGTTCCGTGACGTGGCGTTCCTCGATGCGCGGGATCTTCCAGTCTTTCTTTGCCGGATCGGCGGCCCAGGCCTCCTTGTCTTCTTCCGGAATGCAGAGGTCGGAGCCGAGGTTGAACAGCTCGTGCTGGATCCGCTTCACCGGGTCCCGGAGCGGAGCCGTGAGGTCCAGCGCCGCCGCGAGCCCGATCACCGAGTTCAGCTCATCCACCGTGCCGTAGGCGCCGATGCGGAGCGAATCCTTGGGCACCCGTTTGCCGGAGCCAAGCCCCGTTTCCCCGCTGTCGCCCGTTTTCGTGTACACGCGCGTGATCCGCATCGGCTGGTTCCTCCGCCGGGGCTTCTGGCCGCCCCGTGAAAATCTACCCCGGCCAGAAGCCGGGTGCTACTTCCGGGCGGCCGCCGCAAGCCGCCGCAAACCGAGGTCCGGGAGCGCCCGCTCCCACTGCTCGATAAATACCGCCTGGCCGCGGGTCTGGGGACCCCGGCGCCGGACGTGAACCGCCTCCATCGCCTCGACGAGCGAGAGGCCGTCCAGCGACTGATGCAGGCAGGCGAGCACGGTACCGGTCCGGCCGACGCCTGCCCAGCAGTGGACGACGACCGGTTCGCTGCGCATGGCGGCATCCAGAACGAGATTATGTATTTTCACGACGTCGCCGAGTTCCGGCGCCCACATGTCGTTGGTCGGAAAGTGCCATTCGACGAGCGACGGAGGCGGCCGGTGCGGGGCTTCCGTCAGGTTCACCACATGGCGGATTCCCCGGCCTGTCCAGAAATCGTGCCACTCTTTCGCAGGGCTGCCGGGGGCTGGGCCCGCCGAACCCGCCAGAAGCCCCGGAACGTGCCAGGAGAAGTTCCGGTTTGCATCGCCGCCGTCGTCCCTGCGGGCGCTCATGGTTCCACCGGCTTCCCCACGTCCGGATCCGGGTCGCCCGTGTAGTATAGGCCCATGGGTTTTCCGCCGTACCACACTTCGGTCACGGCCGAATCCCGTCCGCGGCCCCGCCCGGGCCAGAACCGGACCTCGAACGATTCTTCGCGGCCTTCGAGCAGGAGCTGCGCGACCGCCCGCGGATCTCCAAGGCCCCAGTGCGGACGGCCCACGGGCTCGAGAAGGGCCTTCCAGACGAACCAGTTGCGGATTTTCTCATGCCCTTCGAGGAGCCGCCGGCCGGACTTCTGCTCAATCATGACGCTCACGATCTGGTCTGGAGAGAGCGCCTCGAACCGGGCCAGGGCTTCATGCCGTTCGCGAAGCGAGGGCAGCGACAGCACGTACATGACCGGAAGCGCGAGCCCGAAACCGAGCGCGAGAACGGCCGTGAGCCGCTCGCGTCCCTGGTACCGCCGTTCGAATCCCGCCCGGCCGTATCGCCATTCGCTGAGCAGCGGTACGACGTAGGCCTGGCTCACCGCCGCGACGAGTGCGATCGGCACCAGCCGCCGGACAATCTCGAACAGGTCGAGATGGAAAGGAAACGTCACGTCTTCAGATCTTCCGGGCGGGCGTCCTCCCGGACATCCGCCACCCCGAGACTAGCCGGTTTTGACCAGAAGAACGCGCGGCTCGGTGAGGTCTTCCATGGCGGAGCGGACGCCCTCGCGTCCCTCGCCCGAGTCCTTCACGCCGCCGTACGGATAGTTGTCCACGCGCATCATCGGATATTCGTTCACGACGACGCCGCCCGCGTCGATCTCCCGCCAGGCGCGGAAGGTCTTCGCGAGATCACGGGTGAAAACACTGGACTGGAGCCCGAAGCGGGATTCGTTCAGACGGCGGAGCGCCTGGTCGAAATCGGTGAACGATTCGCACCACACGACGGGGCCGAACACCTCGTCGCAGACGAGCCGGATGTTCGGCGGCACCTGATCGACGATCGTTGGCTGCACGATCTTGCCGTTCCGCGTGCCTCCCGTATGGAGCCGGGCTCCGGCGTGACGCGCTTCCTCGATCCAGTTTTCGACCCGCTTGGCGGCTTCCTCGCTGATCAAAGGGCCGACCACGGTGGCCGGGTCGGCGGGATCGCCGGCGGGAAGCTTCTGGGCCGCGTCGACGAGTTTCTGGACGAAGCTGTCGTAGACCTTTTCCTCGACGAAGATCCGCTGGAGCGAGATGCAGATCTGGCCGGCGTAGGCGAACGCGCCCTGCGCGCACCGGGAGGCGGCCCAGTCGAGGTCCGCGTCCGCCGTGACGATCGCCCCGGCGTCTCCGCCCAGTTCGAGCACCACCCGCTTCCTGCCTGCGAGCGCCTTGAGCTTCCAGCCCACCCGGTCCGAACCCGTGAACGAGAAAGTCCGGATCCGGTCGTCGGTTACCAGTTTCTCGGCGATGTCGTCCGTGCAGTAGACGACGCTGAGCGCCCCGCGCGGCCAGCCAGACTGCTCAACGATTTCGGCGAGAAGGTAGGATGTGAGCGGCGTCTGTTTCGCCGGCTTCAGGACGACGGGCGTCCCCGTCGCGATCGCCGGAGCGACCTTGTGGGCGACGAGGTTCAGCGGGAAGTTGAACGGTGTCACGGCCGCGAGCGGACCGCGAGGGAACCTCGACGTCGCACAGAAGAAGCCCTCCGCGCGGGGTTCGATGTCCACCGGAATCACCTCGCCGCCAAACCGCTTGCTCTCCTCGGCGGCGATGATGAACGTGCTCACGGCTCGCTGGACCTCGGCGCGGGCGAACAGAATCGGCTTTCCCGCCTCCAGCATGATCATCTCGGCGATCTCGTCGGCCCGTTCGCTGATGCCGGCGGCGATGTGCGTCAGGATGTCCGCCCGGCGGTGGGACGGAAGCGCCCGGGTTTCGCGGAAGCTCTCATGCGCCGCCTGGATGGCGGCCTCCATGTCTTCAGCCGGAGCGTATGGTGCATGGCCCACGAGCCGGTCCGAATAGGGGCTGCGAACCCGGTAGAGCTCGCCCCCCTGGCGCCATTCGCCCCCGATGCGGTTTTTGAATTTTTTCGCCACGGCTGATGGGGTTCAGGCTAACGCATTCCCGGCCCCGCGGAAACCCGCGGCGGGTTCCGGTTCAGCGGCTTCCGGTCCGTCCGTACCGGTCCTCGAGCCGAACGACGTCGTCCAGTTCGGGCGTCGAGACCTCAAGCACGTCCGTGTCCTCGATCGCCGTGAGGCGATGACGGGTCCGGGGCTTCAGGTGCAGGATCTGTCCCGGCCCGAGCTCGAAGGTCTCCAGCGTGCCGCCCTCGGGCTGCAGGTCGATCCGGAGCCGTCCCGTGAGGACGTACTGCGTCTCTTCCTTCTTCTCGTGGTACTGGAGCGAAAGCGCCTCGCCCTTCGACACATGCAGGATCTTGCCGACGTACCGGTCCGTGTGCGCCCACAGGAGTTCGTAGCCCCATGGTTTGCCGGTCTTCTTGGGTGCCGAAAGCATGGGCCGATTTAAGGCGATCCCGGCCGGGTTAGCAAGGCCATGGAACTAGGCATGGTGCTTGTCGTGGTGCTTGCGCTTCCAGGAGGGATCGGGCGGCGGCTGGGGCGTATAGCCGTCCACGTAGATCATTTTGGGAAACGTCGCTTCGGTGATTTCGTGCATCCGGTCCTCTCCGAGTTCGACAAGACGCCCGTAGTGCTGCTCCGCGGCGGCGAGGAACTCCTCCACTTTCAGCGGGGTCTCGAGATGCCGGGTCTTCCTGAGTTTTTCCATCCCCCGTTCGAACAGCGCCTTCGCACCGGGGAAGCCGCGCCCCACGATCTTGTAGTAGGCGACGGCCGTCTGGATGAGCCCCTGATAGAAAGTTTTCTGGTCCCCGGCGGAATCCAGCCAGATGTCTTCAAAGGCGTCGTGACAGGCGTGGTACTCGCCGGAATTGAACAGGCGGACGCCCTCGTCCGCAAGCGCGGGCCATTCGATGGAGAACTGCAGGGGCTTGCTCATGGGCCGATTGTGGGAAACGCTCACTGCCGACGCAATGGCGACGCCCCTCAGATCAATGCTTCCGGTTGCGGTGCTTCTGGCCGCCTCCCTGCTGCTGCCTGCGGCCTGCGATACCGTCGACCGGCGGCTCGAGATCGCCTACCAGCCGGACGAGCCGGGCCAGACCGAGGACGATCCGCTCGAGATCCCTTCGTCGCCGAATGCCACGGGTCAGGTAACGCTCGACCTCACGTCCATCAACGGATTCACCGGGGAGGCCTCCATACTCGTGTTTCCGGACCCTCTCTGCATCCTGGACGTGAATGACGACGAGAAATGCATTGAGGTGGGGACGTTCCCGGCCCGCCCCTTCCAGTTCGTCTCCGCCGGACAAACGAAACCGGTCACGGTGATCTTCGACGTCGAAGACGGCACCGAAACGGAACCGGACGCCGTCTACCGGACCCGCATCGGTGCCGGAGCCGTGGGCGAGCTGGTGGAAACCGGCATCGATCTCTATTTCCGGATCGTCCCCTGACGGGGGCTCCCTGTAACGTTTTCACGATTCGCCGGACTGTACCGGCTGTGTTTGCCGGAACCTTAAGCCGCGGGATACCGTCGTCTCAGCAGGGCGCCTGCCGGAGTGCGGCTGCCCGCACCCAGATGACCCGCTACACCAACAGACTGCCCCCCGATCATCCCGACCGCGAACTGGTCGGCCGCCTGCTGGGCGGCGACGAGCGGGCGTTTACGGAACTCGTGCGGGCCTGGTACGGCCCGCTCATGCGTATGGCCCGGAATTTCGTCGCTTCCGAAGCCGTCGCCGAAGAAGCCGTGCAGGAGACCTGGCTCGAGGTTTTCAAGGGGCTCGAACGGTTCGAGGGCCGTTCCTCCCTGCGCACCTGGGTGTTCCGTATCCTGATGAACCGGGCCCGGACCCGGGGCGAACGGGAGCACCGGTCGGTGCCGTTTTCGGCGCTGGCGGGAACCGGCGAAGACAGAGGCGAAGAACCCGCCGTGGATCCTTCACGTTTCGGACCCGACGGCCACTGGCTGGCGTTCCCGGAAGAATGGCCCCGGCTCTCTCCCGAAGGATTGCTCGAAAGCCGGGAGCTCGCCGGACACGTGGCTTCAGCCATCGACGCGCTTCCGGCGAACCTGCGGGCGGTGGTCGAACTCAGGGACCGGGACCAGTGGAGTTCCGAAGAGGTCTGCGACCTTCTGGGCATCTCGGACGCCAATCAGAGGGTTCTACTTCACCGGGCCCGCAGCCGCGTGAGACAGGCCCTCGAAAGCCGGCTCGGAAAGGGGAAAACGCCGTGAATACAGCCGGAAGTCCCCTGAAATCCGGCGGTTTCATGCTGGGTTGCCGCGAGCTCACCGAAACCGTGACTGACTACCTCGAAGGCCGGATGCGTCTCTGGGACCGGCTGCGGTTCCAGTTCCACCTGGGACTCTGCAAGGGTTGCCGGACCTATCTGGACCAGATCCGGACGACTGTGAAGATGACAGGCCGGCTGCCGGAGGCGCCTGTGCCTCCCGATGTGGAAAACGCCCTGATCGAGCGATTCCGGGACTGGAAACGGCACGATCCGGCCCCCTGATCCTTATCTCCGGGATATCCCCCCTTGTCCTGGGGCGGTTCATGTACAGATTGCCAGCGGATGCGGCCCCCTTTGCTTGAAGGGAATCCGGGGCGCTGGTCCGGAGAAGCATGGGCGCAATCAGTTTCAGAACCGCCACCCGCACGGTGCCGCTCGGCGAGCAGGCCCGGCTTCGCAAGCACCCGCCGGCCTTCGGGCTCGAGCGGTGGCAGGTGGACGGCCGCTTCGGCGACGAGGCGGCGAAAATGCTGGTACTGCAGCTGATCGGCGCCCGGCAGACACTCGGTGACCTGGACCATGTGGTGCTCGACTGGCAGGACGCCGTCATCGAAACGGGTCAGGCCGCAGCCGTCTGCAGCGTGGCCCGGGAAGCCGGCGCCCGGTGCGTCCACGTCCCCGATAACCTGCCCGCCGTCCAGCCGGATCCGGCGCTGCCGCTCGCCTGACACTCCCCTGCCCCTGAATCCGGCCGCCGGGTTGCGGACCCCGCGGACCGGGAGATAAGGTGAACGCCGGTATGCTGCTCACGCGCGAATTCAGATTTCATGCATCCCACCAGATCCCGAATCACGATGGGCTCTGCCAGAACCTGCACGGCCACAGCTACCTGCTGTACATCACCGTGAAGGGGAAGGTGGATCCCAAGACCGGGATGGTAATCGACTTCGACGAGCTGGACCGGATCGTCCGGGAAAAGGTCCTGAAGAAACTGGACCACAATTTCCTGAACAACCACATCCCCCTGCCCTCCTGCGAGAACATCGCCGTCTGGATCTGGAAGGAAGTGAAACCGGAGCTCCCCGGCCTCGATGAGGTGAAGCTCTACGAAACCCACGACTCCTGCGTCATTTACCGTGGCGACGAAGACGAACGGGCGGCCTGATCCAGTTGAAAAAAAAGTCCGCAAAAACTCCGAGGCGTTCTGCTGCTTCCAGCCAGCCGGCCCTGATCGAGAAATCCATGCGGGATTTCCTGGATGGCCTCGGCGTGAAGGACCCTTATGCGGATTCCCTGCCCCGGATCGTCGCCCGCGACTGGCCCACGGAAGTGCTGGACGGCTACGGACAGGATCCGGCCGCACTCCTCAAGACCGAACCGATCGAGGCGTTCAGCGGCCAGATGATCATCGTCCGCGACATCGCGTTCACCTCGATCTGCTGCCATCACCTGCTGCCGTTCGTGGGCCGGGCGGCCATCGCCTACCTGCCGGACCGGACGGTCACGGGGTTTTCGGCCCTCGGCCGCGTGGTGGACTGCTTCGCTCACCGGTTCCAGACCCAGGAGCGCATGACCGAGCAGATCGTGAAGGCCATCGACGGTGCACTGAAACCCAGGGGCGTCGCCGTCCGCATCGAGGCCGAACAGCTCTGCATGTGCTCGCGCGGTCCCAAGAAACACGGGGCCCGGGTCGTCACGACCGCCTTTACCGGAAGCTTCCGGAAAAGCCGCCGCCAGAGGGACGAGTTCCTCCGGGCCGCCGGCCTGTGATAGACAGTCTTCATGGCGCCTCCGGGTCAACTGCAGGGAAAGGTCGCGCTCGTCACCGGCGCCTCGCGCGGAATCGGGGAGGCCATTGCCCTCGAACTGGCCCGTGAGGGTGCGGTGCTGGCCGTGCATTCCCGTTCGGCCGGCTCGATCGCCGCGACCGCCGGGAAACTCCGGAAACTCGGCACGGAAGTTCTCGAACTCTCCGGCCTGCTCGAATCACCGGGGACCGGTGAATGGCTCGTCGAGCAGGCCGTTGCCCGTTTCGGCCGCCTCGATATCGCCGTGAACAACGCCGGCATCAACATCCTGGGCCCGCTCGGCGAAATGCCCCGCGAGCAGTTCCTGAAGGTGCTGGAGGTGAATCTGCTGGCGCCGTTCGAGATCTGTTCGGCAGCCCTCCGGCACATGAAGACCCGCAGATCGGGCGTTATCGTGAACGTCTCCAGCGTGTCGGCAAAAACCGGGCTTCCGAAATTCCCCGGCTTCGCCGCCTATTCGGCTTCCAAGTACGGGCTTCAGGGACTCACTGATGTCGCCCATACCGAAGGCAGGCCGCACGGAGTCCGGGTCGTCGCCCTTCAGCCGGGCTCGGTGAGAACCGACATGCTGAAGGAGACCCTGCCGGACGCGGCAGAGGCGCTCGACCCTGCCGAAGTCGCCCGCGTGGTGGCTTTCATCTGCTCCGGCGCGGGCGCTTCGCTCGCCGGCTCGACTGTCGAGGTGTGGCCATGAACCCTGTCCAGTTCGACGAACCGTACACCCGCCCCGCGGATCTTGGCGGCGGCGTCTACTGCGTGGACCTGTTCGAACGCGGGCAGCCCGAGCGCACCTGCGCCTACATCGTGAAAGAGCGGGACCGGGCGGCCATCGTCGAAACGGGCTCCGCACCGCTCACCTGGCGGCTCCTGCGCGCCCTGGAAGACCTCGGTATCCCTCCGGCAGCGGTCGAGTGGGTGATCGTGACCCATATTCACCTGGATCATTCGGGCGGCGCCGGCTGGCTGCTGGAACGGCTGCCAGACGCGAAGATCGCCGTGCATCCTCGCGGCGCACCGCACCTCATCGACCCGTCGCGGCTCATCGCCGGAGCGGGAGTGGTCTACGGCCCCCGGTTCGACGCCCTGTTCGCGCCCATCATCCCCGTGCCCGGGGCGCGGGTCCTCCCCGTCGAAGACGGCGGAAGCGTCACACTGAACGGCACCCGGCGGTTCGACATCATCCACATGGCCGGTCACGCCCGCCACCATTTCGTGGCCGTGGACCGCAGTTCCGACGGTGTATTCACCGGTGACAATGCCGGGGTGCGGTTCCCCGAGTTCCGCAAGTACGGGTTCATTCCGTCGATCGCCTCCACCTCGCCGCCGGAGTTCGATCCGCCCGAACTGGACCGCACGATGGAACGGCTGATCGGCCTGGGCGTGAGCCGGTTCTATTACACGCACTTTTCAACCGCCTCGGCGGCGGATGTGGCCGAGAGCCGCCGCTGGGTTTCCGAGTTCCGCCGCATTGGCGAGGAGTCCGGCCCCGCGTGGGAACCGATCCGCGAGCAGATGAAATCCCGGGTGACTTCGGAACTGGTGGCACGAGGGATTCCCTCTGCAGCGCCTGAACTCGGTGCGCTCGCACTCGACCTCGAACTGAACGCCAAAGGCGTTTCCGTCTGGCTGGAACGTCAGGCGAAAGGCCGTTCGCCAGCCTGAAACCGCAGATTTCGTATTTATGTGGGGAGGGGGGGAGCCCCGAGCGCCTGGGGGAGTTAGGCGCCCGGGGCTATCAGGAGGAGAAGTGCTCTGATGACTCTTCCAAAGCAGTCCCCGTGCCAAGAGTTTTATATTCGTCTAACTGTTTAATTTAACTGGCATTTTCCAGAATATTTCTTCCAGCAGGCTTTGATCGTTGCAGGTATCAATTTGAGAATTTTTCTCAATGTGATACAAGTGAATTCTCAAACTGAGATGAGGGCTCGGCTTTGAAGACTGTCTGCCGGTACAAGTGCAGACAGTCCGGACGCTAAGCCCATGG